>Ga0065711_1033259_pt1 | contig 25832 bp, 21 predicted proteins | sample Hoacrofraction12_FD_59098 | JGI IMG/M metagenome (GOLD analysis project Ga0065711, IMG submission 59098) | Hoatzin crop microbial communities from Cojedes, Venezuela - Epithelial fraction 12 v2 (version 2) | ecosystem: Host-associated > Birds > Digestive system > Esophagus > Crop | place... | reverse complement strand
CGGTGCCAGGCTCCGCAGTCTGCGCTGGTGCCCGGCGCGGTGCAGCTGGGCTGGGAGGGGCTCCGGCGGGGGGGCGCGGGGGGTGCCCCGTGCCGCCGGCAGCAGCGGCTGCGGAGGGGTCTGCGCGGGGACCACCCCGACCTTCTCTCCCCGTTGGTGAGTCGGTGCCAGAGCCGCCCCCGGCTAAACCTCTCTCCCGGGCGGACCGAGGGAGAGCCGAGGCAGAAGCCCCGCTGCTGCGGCTGTTGGAGGTGGAGGCTGTGGTTCCCTGCTTGGTGGTGCCTACGGCGACAGCTCTGCGGCAGCGGACAGTGGCTTCCAGAGGCATCCCGCCGCTTCTCTCACGGTGAGGTCTTCTCCTCTAGAGTGCTCTGCAGTGCAGATCTGAGGTGACTGCTTACGACTTGGTGCTTGAACCCCGAATGCTTACTTGGTCCTGTTCGCAGCGTGGACCCGTGCGCCGTCATGCTGGCAAAGAAGTGTGATGGAGTCATTAGACAATACAGAATGTCCTTGTGCTGGTACTGCCATAAAAGCTCCAGGGCCTGTTAGGGAGAGTTGAGACTGCTGCTTCCTCCTGGTGATGGTTCCTTTGTGCCAGGCAAAATTAGCTTGGAAGTGAAGCTTTTGGGTGTTTCAGAAACTTAGCTGAGGCAACATCTGCATGAAGGTGCTTGTTCCAGGCCTTTACGAATGCGTTCAGCAACAGAACCTGTGGCACCAGGGGAGTGAACTAAAAGAAGTTGAGTAGCTTTCCAAAAAGAATGAACATTACCTATAGTTGTCTAAAAAGCTAATGTGGGAAAAGGACGGGGCAGCGAGAAAAGTGATGGGGCTTAGCCAGCGCTAGAATGGGTAAGCTTTCTTTCAGTCATGAGGATAAGTTGTTCGTAAAAGCATGAGCCTGGGCCACATCTCTGTGTGCTCCACTGTATTGATCTCTATTCACCTGTTGTCACACAGCTGGCTGTCATGGTCAGTAGTTTTGTGTCTGCAGTTGGATTCCCACTAACTTAACACTGCAACAATTTACTTGCGTACATGTTTGCTTCAGATATGTTAGCGTCTAAACTGAAGTCACTGGTAGTCTTTTTATTTCTTGATCTTTAAATCATGTTTTTACTTAAGAAAAAAAAGCAAGAAATTATTTATAGGTGTTTTTCTGGAGTGTTGTTAGCTGTCTTTACACAAGGACCAGGGGTGTCTACAGCTCTGAGCGAAAAATCCCACCTGACATACGGTTAAGCACTTGAAAAAATACCTAGATATGTGGCAGAATTGAAATTGTTGCATATGATCAAAATTCATCTGAATGTGGACCTGAGTAGCTGGCTATGGCTTTGAACTTGGCCCCTTCTCTGAGAGGGAAGTGAGACTAGAGTGATGTACAGACCGCTTCCATCCTTATTTTTCGATTTTTCTCTTGCACATTGCATTCCTCTTGGGAATGCAGCCGGTTACTTTGGCCAGTGAGCAATGAAGGCTCTTTTACAAGGATCACAGAATTACTTTCTCTGGTGGATAGTCCATCGTAAGAGGCCTACTGGATGGAGGCCTGACACATGGCATGCCGGGTTTTTAACAGCAATCCTCTACGGACACAAATGGTTTAGAAGGATGCTGCATAAGCCTGGATTTTTCTTCAGACAGCACAGTTTACAATATTAGCTGAATGTTCAGTGGAAATGCCAGGACACACATACCTGAAATCCCTTGACCTGAGCATGTGCCCTGCAGAGCTTGTTATCTTGCCATGTTTTCTGCAACTGTTACTTAGCGTTGTTGTCTGTGGCTTCAGGTGCCCTGGTTATTGCTATTGATTTGGTATGCCCACGGACTGTACTTTTTTTTCACTCAGGATTGTGGTACTGCTTCTTGGCTGCTAGTCCAGGCTAATTTAGGAATGGAAAAGGGAGAAAAAAGATACGTGGAGGTCATCTGAGCCGAGAAAGGTAAGGAACAATGACCAGAAGTGGAAGTCAAGGACCTTGGCTGGGCAGTTTGAAAGCTAAGGAATGTTTTTTGTCGTATGCCAGACCTGAGCTTATTTCTGCTTTTTCGTTTGCTGCAGGTTCTATAACAGTGATGATATAGTCGGGATCTGCTGTTACTCGTTTATCTAGAGAGTTTCCTGTTTCAGTCCAATTCTGAGTATATTTCCCGAAGAATTGAAAAAAGGACCAGATAGCGGAGCTTGTCCACTTGCTGCTCCAGGCAATGTAATGGAGTCAAGTCCAGACAATAACAGCAGCAATGGAGCCTCAGCAAAAGAGAAAGACATGCTTTCCTCTTCTGGAGAACTGGAAAACCTACAGCTGAAGCACAGCAGAGAAACACCCAGAAAAAAGCTCTGTGGCTATTTAAATAAGCTGGGCATCAAGGGGCCAATCAAGACATGGAAGTCTCGCTGGTTCTTTTATGATGAAAACAGATGTCATTTACTATACTACAGAACTGCCCAGGACATCAACCCTTTGGGGTCCATTGATCTCTCCAGCGCCAGCTTTGACTGCAAGGTGGAAAATGGGGAAGGGGCTTTTGAGATCAGAACACCAAGCAGAGTTTTTACTTTGAAGGTAAGGGGCAGCATCTTCTTGTGGGTGCTGTTATGAAACATTCCCAATTAGGACAGTCACATCTCTGCTAAAATACCTCTTTGCTTGAGTTTCACTGTAGTCCTCCCAGCCTGGGCTGTTACCATTTGGACCTAAATTACTTGCACTGTTTCTGCGAGACTGGGACTCCATTACCTGTGAGATGGCCGTTGTTTAACAGAAGAAGAGTAAAAGCCGAACTGGGTGCTGAATCAAAATCATTAAGGAGTCCTGCAGTCCACATGCAATTTGCAGAACAGAAATGAGCTCCCCCTGTCTAAAATGGTTGCTCCAGCAGAAAACTTTGCTAGATTTTTTTCTCTGTGAAAATCGCTATTAGGAAGCTCTGTGGGTGATTCCTAGCTAAAATAATCACGGCATTTCTGCTTAGCCTTGGAGCATAGTAACCCAAAAAACGTTTAAAATGAGGTTAGCGGTCCACTGGGGTTCTGTTACTAAGGCCATGCTGAAGATCTACTCTGTCATCCCAAATCTGTGTTAGGACCAGAGGGTATAGCATAGGCTTGACACAGCTGGCCCTTATTTCTGCTGACTTGGGCGGCAAAGTGGTGGTAAGCCCTTCAGGATGTGTCTCATGCTGAGGAGATTACTCCCTTTCCTTTCCTGTTTTGTGTTATGTTAGGCAATCAGCAAACAGGCAATGATGTACTGGCTGCAGCAGCTACAAATGAGACGTTGGGAATTTTGCAACGCTCAGAGCAGATTTCCTGTGGGCAGCTCCCAGCTCGTGAATGAACCTCTGGCTAGCGGAACAAGTAAGTGTGACACATGTCAGCCTTCCTCTTGCTTTCAGCACCCCAGTGATGAACGATGCTCCTCATCTGTAAGTGGGCAGAGGTTTTGGCCAGGTTTTTAAATGCAGCTGCAACTCTTAATGCTTGGTCAATGTTTGGAACTTTGGGTCTTATTATGCATGAATATGAATAGGCTGTCTCCTAATCCACAGCATGTGGCTGGAGATGCTCCGGTATCTTATGATCATGAATTCCATCTTGATTTTCCTCATGCGTGTGAAATGTGCACATTTGGTATATCCTCTTCCTCTTGCGAGGCCTGTGAGATTTACAGCAAGCAAGTATATTTTTCAGCAATAGTGGGATGAAGGTGTGCATTCTTACCAGTGGCAGTACTCAGGCCAGTGGATCAGGGGAGGGCACAAGCAGGGTGTCCCTCTGTTTAGTTATGACTAGATGCATGTTTTGTTTGAAACAAATAACCCTCTCCCTAGTAAGCACCTGCTCTAAAAGGTTCTAGGTACCTCGGCATTTTGCTACAGCAGGCAATAACTTGGTTTTTGGAGTGTTACCTGCAAATTAGAACTATCAAACACTGTTAGGGGTGGGGGAAAAGAACAACAACAGCTCCCTTCCTTATTCCTTCAGGTGGTTAAAGTTTGATTGTTTAGCGTTAGTCATTTTCATACACAAATGGTTGAAGTCACTTGATTGTCCTTGAATAGGTGATTTTATTTGTACGTGGAAGCTTCTGTAACTTGAGCTAAAACTAAGGAAAGCTGCTCTCCTGTCCTTATTCCACCTGGCCAGTTGAACATGGAGTGTATATCTGTAGTAAAATGTTGTGGCTCTCAAGTTACATGAAGGAGCCAAAGTCCAATGGAATTCTGTCTTGCTCACTTGCTTCTGTGATCTGTTTTTTTTTATACAGGTGTTGTTGACAATGAAGACTTTCTGCCTCCAGTGAAAACACCAACAGAAGCAGTGGGTTTAAAGGCAGCGTCTTTGCCTGCACCCCAAACATCAACTGCATTGCAGAACATCTCTCTTAAGCACCCTTGGACAGAGATACAGTAAGTGCAGTGCGATTGACATGCTGGCCTGCAACTTTGTGCCTTCCTTGCCTGTCACATATTGTGTGAAATGGGATTCTTGGCAAGGGGGAATAACTGTGAAGCAGCTTTTTGAAGAACATTTCACGCAAAAGTAAGCTTCCTGCCAGAGGGTCTTTCACATCCCCCTGTTCCAATGCATTTCACATCATCTAGGTCTCTTAGAAAAGATCCTAGTGGCAGACCTGAGGTTTGCTTAAGCTTTCTTCAGTGCAGGTAATGGTTTGCCTGCCTGCTACGGTGCCTCTGCACATGTCTCCTGGAAGGGCACACGGGCAGGTTGAGCTGTAGTCTGTGGGTGAGTAGTGATAGAAGCCTGTTAGCACTTTCCAGTGATTTCAAAGGACCTGGAATGTAGAGCACTCTCTAAAGCAGGAACTCCAAAGCAAAAGGCTCTTTAGCCTGTAATATGGCCTGACACTGCACAGCTTGCTACTCCTTGCTGAGGTTCAAGCATGTGGATACTCCCACTGCCTGCAGTGGTGCTGCTATCTGCAATTGCAATGTGTAGTTCCGTTAGGGCTACAGGTTACAAACTTTGGGCAGTTACAGTTGCACAAAGACAACCCCTGTCCTTATTTCCGTAAGTGTGTCCTAGTCACTTATTTACATATAACAAAAAATGTGTAAGTGGCCACAGATGTGGTAGGTAGCCTGGCACCTGCCAAATAAATGTTTTTGGAGGGAAAGTTTGCTGTAGTTTTTTACCACCTCTACTGTGGCTACACTCTGATGCCGATAGGAAGAAAGATCCCCATGAGGCCAAAGAGGATCAGAATCGGCTGTACTATCTTGCAGGCTATGCATTCTTTCCTACTTTGATTAAAAACAATATCATCATACCTCTTCCCCCCACACGAGCCTTGCGTTTGCTAGCTTGAATAACAGTTGCCTCTTTTCAGCTTCAAATTGTGTTGTTCCCCTCGTTCTGCGAACATTTCTTCAGGCTCTATCACTGTTAGGCTAGGTCTTCATGAGTGTAGCATGTCAGATTTCAGCTAAGTTCATCGTATCCTTGAGCTGCTGCTGTCTCAGAGGAAAAAAACATGCAGCATGGGGTAGATAAAAGTGGGAAAGTTGCATTGGATGAGTGCTGACTGCAGACTACAGGGAAGTAAGGTCTGCTGATCTTATGTGCCAATATGTTCCCTGAGGTCAGAAATGTCTGCTATCCTGCTGTGGAGCCTTACAGTAAAAAGGCAAAAGGAGAACAATATCTAAATGCCAGCTTCATTTACAGTTAGGGAGTAGCTGACACGGAGTCTTTTGTAGATCTCAAAACAAGGGACTTTTTTCCTTTTAGCTGATGGACAACACAGAAGGAGAAGGAAAAAGACCTGTACAGATACAGGCAAATGTATCACTTTCCTGTATAGGTTTTACAGAAAATATTCTTGCATTTGTGTATCTGTGTGATGCTGTGAAGTCACCTCTTAGTGCTTCTGGCAATATCTGATAGTAGCAGCTGCAACAAACTGGTTCTGGGTCTGATTGCAATTTTATTCCTGAATCTCTTTACTGCATCAGTCTATCGAGTTTGTTGTGGCAGGGTTATTAAATGTGGTTCAGAGCACAGGACCTATGGCTGCTTCAAATGTGATCATAGTGGCAGTTTTGTCTGTGCTGGAGATAGCTGAGCTTTTCTTGACACCTGGGGATTTCTGCGGAGAGCTAAGGAAAGTGGGGAGGGACGGAGAGAGGGAAGGAAGAGAGGGAGGGAGGGAGGGAAGGGAGGGATATGGTTGATGTACTGTTTCCTTTGATCCCTCTGTCCAGCCTGATACATTTACATACAGCGCTCAGGCACATGGGGAAAGATCTATGGCTGATTCACATTGCTGTGCTGGTACTGATTTTGTGGCATCTTCCTGATTGACACCAGTCACAACCTTGCTCCCCCCAGATCCATCAGTGCTATGAACAGTTCATTTCCTCTGCACATGAAGGAGACAGGTTTTAGGAGGAGGGGTGGGACAAGAGGAGAGGTAAGGCGTGGAATAGCTTGAATATGCACTGACTGCAGTGATCATGCCTTCTGCAGTTCACTAGTCTGTCTTGATCTCTTCTTGTTTCAGAAACACTGTCCACAGTATCTGTGGCTCCAAGCAGCTCTGGGGGAACAACGGGAACGTATTTAACTTCAGTGAATTCCAGGAGCGTCCTGAGAACCCAGATGAGGAGCAAGAGGCAGAAGTGGAGGCAGGGTGTGCAGGTGCTTGTTAATGAACTGTGTGAGCTGGTCTGAGTATGACGCCTTCTAGCAGGGAGTCAGACTTGCCAGGAAAGGGAGGGGGACGGCAGCAAGTTGTCTTGGGATATGAAAACTCTTATCATATTGTCCCAGGCCCCTTCCTGTGTTGTTGGCACAAGACTGACCCTTTTGGCTCTGCATCTCTCCTACCTCTGGAACCTTCAACAGAGGCAAAAATACCATTCATGGTGCCAGCCCATACTGGTATTTCTTTGAGGTAGAAGTTAAATTGCTGCACGGTCACAGGCTAAGCTCAGCAGCTCCACTGCATGCTCGGGAAGTTACCTCTCCATGATGGTAACTTGCATTTGGTGTGTGCAAGATAGGTGCGTGGTGTGCAAGGTGGGTTAACAGGCACCTGAAAACTGTAGAGCTTTGTTTATTGTGGGGGTAGCTGTGGCTGATCACCACTGTCTGTGCTTCAGCCTTGTGGATCCCAGCAGGTCGATTTTCCTTGTCCTGTGTGTCAGTCTTCTCTGCTGAGCTGCTGTGAGTCCCCCCATAGCACAACCCAGGACTCCATAATAGAAACCCAATTCTGTGTAAATTAACCTTATTTCCCTTCAGGTAAGGAGGGGACCCTGGAGGATGGGAGAATGGAGCCCAGGCTGAACTGGATTAGGAAAGCCAGGTGGATGAACAGTGGCTTCCCAGGCTTGCCTGAAGAACAGTCCGGGGAGAGGAACCCAATGGATAAAGTGAGTGTCCTACAGCAACAGATCCTGATGCTCACAGAGGAAGTCAAGTCACAGAAGGTAAGTGTGGCGAAGAGTCTGCTGCTTCTAGGGGCAGGGCCCTGAGATGGTCACAGGGACTCCCTGATACCTTGGTGCTAGGCTGACAGGTGCCCAGCAGGCACTCACTGGGGACCAGTTGAAGCTTCTGGTGTTACCCCTTTGTATTGCTTGATTGTGACCAGTGCAAGGGAGAATGGGCTGTCCTTCAGCCATTGCTAGGAAGTACAGCTAGCAAGTGGGCTGGAAAAGGGAGATAGAACAAATCCAAATGTGTTCTGTCGGTGTCTTGCTCATAGATCTCTACTACTCAGTGAATGTATGAAGTGCAGTCCTGAATAGGTACCGTGACACTGGCAGGAACTGCCAGGTTAAGTCATGCCATTAACAGCAGGTCATTCTTTTCGAACAGTGGTCCACTATTAAGAGATGATTTGGCTGTAGAAGTCAGCACATGGGTCACTTCAAGGGCTGTCTCTCCTGAATGGTACTGTTCTTCTTCACAAGCTTGGAGCAATGCCAGGCTCTCCGCTGATGGTGCTGGTAGCTTTTCCAGCAGAAGAGGCAGGAGATCCAGGTCCCATGGTGGGCAATCGGTTACATCCTTGATTTACTTCCTTAAATGGCTGAGATGGCAGAGCCTGAACCAGCAGTATGTTGCTGGAGAAAGCTTTTGTGCCCTGACGTGGGATGGAGTGAGGGACCACTCTGGCAGAAGGAAGGTTAAAATTGATACAGCAGTTTCCTTCTGGTAGAATAGATAGATGCAGACTGCATTATTTCCCCTCATATTTTACTGTACTGCTGACCAGATCTCCAGCTTCACTGGTCTGGGCCTCCCAAGAAGGATGACTGTAGGAGTGAGAATTCAGACAGTGTGAGCAGCAGCTTGTCTTTTAGCAATCCACCTGAAGTCAAGTCATCTGTGGCCTGCTGCAGAGACCTTTCAGGCCCAGTTCTAAGAGCAGAGCTTCCCTGCTGGGGAAGCACTGTTATTTCAAGATCACTGCATTTGGTTTTTCTTCTGAAAGGAGTCAATTTCAAGATCCTGAGGACCTTTCACTGTTCACTCATTACTGGTTGGGTCTGTACTGCACTGTGATATAATGGCTTTACATTTCCTTTGCAGGAGCTGGTTAAACTTCTCCACAAAGCTCTGGAGGCAGCCCAGCAGGAGAAGCGAGTATCTAATATGTATCTCACTGCAGTGGAAGAGAAGGACAGGCTGGAGCTGGTGCGCCACAAAGTGAGACAAATCGCTGATCTCACCAGTCGACTGGAAGCCCTTGAGCAAGAAAAGAAGGAACTGGAGGAGATACTGACTCTGAGAGACAGCCATATCCAGGAACTCAAGGAGCATGTGCAGCTTCTGATGGAGAAGAACCATGCCAAACAGGAAGTCATCATGGCCTTGACGGAGCAGATGGCCCGTGAGCTCTCTGACCCCCTCCAAGAAGCCAACACTATTGCTGCAGAGACTTTGTATAAGCAGCAGGAGGAGATTGAGCACCTGAAGGTGTGTGAGATGGCACAGGTTGTTTGGGGGCTCTCATTTCTGTGCCCTCTGGTTCGGTGGGAGGGTGTCCCTTGTGGGAAGCACAGAATGTACTTCTGCTGGTTGCTCCATCTGTCTCCAAACCAGAGGCAGGCTGGAAGGGGATCACCTGGTACCAACAGGGTGCTCAAAAGCTCCTGGGTCAGTTTCAGTTCAGCCCCTGTTTTGTTTGACTTAGTGTCACTATTAGGTGCCTGCCTCTTTCTTTGCCCTTCTTTTGTTTCACAGCTGCAGTCTCACTTGGTGCCTTCAGTAGCTTTGTTCTTCTGTGTTTCCCTCTTGCAAACAGTTGCCCAATACATTCTGGTTCTTTGAGATCCAGCCTGTTGTATGTCACTCTGTGCACAGTTATAATGACCAACTGCCGTGTAGTGGAGAATTGCCAGAAGAGCCACTTACTGCATTGTGAGATGGTGTTTGGTTTTGCTGCCAGCCATGGGTCTGAGATTTGTGCCAGTTTTTAAAAAGATAGAACAAAACACATATATTATTCATCTTATTTAGGTACTTCTCTACCTTTATATCACTCAGATGTCTCTGTGTTCTCTAAGCATGTACATGCAGTGCACTTGGCATTTTCACGTGTCTTGTCTATGCATAACACTCCTATTTAATGTTGTGCCTGGATTGCCGTTGTAGGGAAATATTTGTCCTGGGGAGTCCTGTCTTCTCCCCAGAACACAAAATTGTTGAGGTATTTTTTTGTCCTTAACACAGTCCACACCTGAGGTCCCTGAACAGGGAGGGAATTCCAAGCCCTTCAAGAATTCTCTTTGTGTGACTGTTTTGCTTTGTCGCAGGATGATATTGATGCATACAAAACCCAGAATCAATTTCTCAACTCGGAGATCCACCAGGTTACTCGACTCTGGACAAGCGTTGCTGAGAATGAAAAAGCCCTTCTGATGAAGGTGAGGCAAAATGACTTTTTTTCCTTGGTGGGAGTTGTTATTAATTTCTTTTCAAAGTTGGCACTGGAATGGATTTTGGTCCAAAGCACACCAGGAATAAGCTTTCTTCCCAATGTGGTTTTTTAGTGTGACCTTTTCTTCTGCTTTGTGTGGTTCCCAAATCAAATGTGATCATTTTCATTCTTCAATATAAGTAAAATATTTGCAAAGCTCAGTCTTAAGGATGCTGAAACTTAACCCAGACTTCTGTATTTCAGCTATGCTTTTGACTACAAATAAAAAAAGCAACACTATGTGTAGGGAATCAGGAAATTTTCCTGGGAGCTGGCAGACTGACTGAGCCCTAGCTCCATCTAGCCTTGATTTCTCTGCCAGGCTTGGCACTGTCAGGTGGCAGCACTTTCAGGTCCTGCAGCTGGATCAGAGTTCTTATGTTTTCTTAAGCTCTGCTTTTATTTATAGCCTTGTAAGTGGGCATAACCTGGTTATTCTCAGACTTGTCTAATCCTACCTGCTGGTCCTGAACCACTTCCCGAGGCTGGTGGTGTGTGCTGGCATTTGATCTGTGGGTTTTCCCTGGGTTTTACTTCCCTGGGTTTTAAGGTATGTCTCCACAGTCTTAGATTCTGGAACAGGGCAAAAAGCTGCTTCTGAAGTGTTATTGCCATTCTTACATCTGTTTACTTTCTAGTCCTTTGAAACCCGGCCTACCTCCTAACTTACTGCCCTTCTCCGATTCTGAAACTGCCATAACCTTCAGAAAGGAAGTAGTCAGACCAACATGCTCCATGTGAGGCAAAATGCTCATTAAAGTGGTATCATGACAGAATCCTACACTCATTTCTGTCTGCTCTATATGCAGCCTAATTCTCTCTGTGGTTTCTGTTTTGTTTCCAACTGCTGCTTCCCACTGAGCAGGAGTCTTCAGTGAGCTTCCTGTGAGACTGTGGGTGAGTCTTGTCACCAGTGTGGCCTCGGTTTCCCACTTGTTCAGTAGGGATAACCGTCTTCATTCCCTTTTTCTGCTTTGTGTGCCCAGGACTATGGTGGTAGCAGGGACTGTCCTCCTGTCTGAACTCCGTTGGACTTCCTGTGCCTGAGAAATGTTGTGTACCAGTGCCATGGGACTGGGATTGCTGAGGGGCATGTGGTCACTTTGTCTGGGGTGCTACCATGTATACTTAAAATGGCGTGGTCATAGCCCAGTCCCAGGAGTGGTGTGTTTTTTCAGGATACAGCTCAATGTGGGGTAGAGAACTTGTCTGAGGAGCAAGGAAAAGGCCTGCAGAGAACTTGGCTGCAGTGGTGGCTCTTTGGTTGGGTCCTGAGCAGAGCTGGCTGGGATATGACTATCTGCTGATGCAATGCAGTAGCTAAAGTAGGTGATGCTGTAGCAGGTCTCCCACTCAATAAGCAACTTTGTCACATGCTAGCTACTTCAGCTCATGCTTGTTCATAGACCATGGTGATTCATTCATGGCTGCAATTCCACTGACTATGGAAGACTGCTGGATGTGTTTTCTGGGGCTTTGCTGTGCAGGAGTCTTCACTTTATGCGCACACCAGGCCAGCAGAGAGCAGTGGCAACGCAGGAAGAACCACCGATAAGCCAGCTTATTCCCACTTGTTTCCCCATCAGTGTGCCTGCCTGCAAGCACGAAACTGCCAGATGGAGAGCAAATACCTGACAGTCTTGCGGAAGCTGCAGGAGGCTGTGCCTGGCTTGCCCAGGTCCCATGCTGAGTTGGTGAGGAACCTCATCCAGGAAGCACTCCAGTGGGATGTGAAGGAAGAAGCAGAAGAAGGTTTTAACCTGAACCCTGTAAGGTAAGAGGCAAGAGCATGGGGATGTTCACACCCTTGTAGGAGTCTGGCCATGGAGGTGAATGTGCAGGCAAGAAAGGTGCAGGGACATTTCCATAGCAGGGACTTGGAGCCATGGCCTAGGAGTGGAGGTTGAGGAGGCTGTTTAGTTTGGTGTGTGGAGACCGTGAGTATCTGATAGCAGCATATCACTATAGGAAGGGGAAGTTAAAGATGGTGCAGCGGAACTTTTCTTGGCAGTGGTAAACAGTATGGCGAGTGACAACAGCCTTGGTGTGCCTGGGAGATGAATGCTGGACATGAGGGTAAACTCTAAACTTCTGTAGGAGAAGACACCACCTGGGAGGTGGCAGTTCTCCATCCTTTGGGGTTTTCTAGTCCCAGCCATACAAAGCCACCGTTGCCCTGTTCTGGTGCTGCGGACAATCCTGCAGTGAAGTGGGGCTGGACTAGAGACCTCCAGAGAGCCTTGCTACCAGTGCTGCTGGGGACCTTGCATTAGTGTTTATACTTTCCTGACCAGTTAGTGCCCCAATTCTTTAGCAGTTTCAATTTTATCTGGTTGGTCAGACTCGTGGGTTCTCCAGGTAGCTTTGGAGATGAGACCTCAAGGCCAGGCTTGATCTCTCTGTGAAGAATGAGGTGTCTTACAGGTATCCCAGCCTGTGGACTGACGATGCGCAAACCCTCAATGAGCACTCCTGGTGTTTTCTGATCAGTCGGAGATTCGCGTTGTGTACTGGGAGACATCAGCAGGCACTGTAGATCTCTGTTCTTTGGTCTGATGCCCCAAAGCCTTGCAATCCCTTGCTACACAACTGTCCCTGCACTAGGACATGGCAGGGAGAAGGTACACAGTTTGAGGTAGATACTCCCTTAGGGGCAGGGGAGCAGGCGAGGTTAGAGAGGTCTGATGAGGCTGGGCTGTAGCTCAGAGCTAAGCTACACTTGGGTTCGTGTGTGTATGCCATTGCTACAGGCTGTCATTGGTCTTCAAGGCTCTGAGATGGTGGGCATGGCAGGCTGTCACATGTAGCTGCCAGAGAAGTGCAGGAAGGGTACCTGTGCTCCGGCATGGGTGACAGGAACCTGGCAGCAGGCTGTAGCTGTCATGGCCCCAAGCAGTGAGTGGCCCTTGACACAGGTACCTGCACTGTCCTCTGAACTAACCTCTGCCTTGTGTCCCTCCAGTGAGTATGATGAGTATGGATTTATGACTGTACCTGACTATGAAGTTGAGGACTGGAAACTTCTGGCCAAAATACAAGCCCTGGAGATAAAGTCCAACAACCTGCGGAGCCAGGAAGTAGTGGAGAAGCCCCTCCGTGACAGGTGGAACAGCGTTGGAGAGCTGAGCCCCTCTGCAGAGCTGAAGAGCCTGATCCGAAGTGGCATTCCAGTGGAGTATCGGCAACGGGTCTGGAGGTGGATTGTCAGCCAGCATTGCAGCCGTATGCCTGACCACTACCAGCGGCTGTTACGGCAGAGCAAGAGCACCGAGCACCCTGCCTGCCGGCAGATTGAGCTCGACCTGCCCCGCACACTGACCAACAACAAACATTTTTCATCTCCCACCTCCCAGCTCATCCCCAAGCTCCGGAGGGTGTTGCTGGCATTCTCCTGGCACAATCCTGCCATTGGGTACTGCCAGGGACTGAACAGGTGAGGAACCAGGTATGCTGCTTCTTTGTGGGATAGTACTGAGAAGGTGTAGACACATATTCTCGGCTGTGACTGAAGCAACCCCAGGCTCCTACCTCTAGAGTTCTGTCCTGGCTCTAGGTGTTTTCCCGCAGAATTCTGCATTTGGTGTCTTTTTGCATCCAGTGTTGTTGCTAGTATCAAGCAAGCAGCAGGATGCACTTGTTTGGCATCTCCATAGTTACTGAATAGGAAGGAGCAGCTGTAGGAAGTAGTGAGGCAGTCCCAGAGTAACAGCATGAGGCTTGGGGCTGAATTTCTAAGTCTTAATGTACTCCGCAGAACACCACCCTGGTGATTCCCCTTTTTGCTGAGAAGAGTTCGAGGAAATGTTGAGAAGTGTTAGAGATGAGGGAGTAGCAGCAAATGACATGAGGAGACGCTGAGGAAACTGGGGGTTTCTGTCTGGAGAAGAGGAGGTTCAAGGAATCTAAAAGCTTCTTTAACTTCCCAAAGAAGGCTATAGGAAAGGTAAAACCAGACTTCTTAGAAGTGTGCCGCCAAATAAAAGAGACACTGGGCGCTAGCTGCAAGAAGGGAATTTCTGGTTGGACCTTTTCTCGTGAGGAAAATCTGTGTAAGCTATTCGTGTTGTTCTTTGGATGGTCTTCAGAAAGGCATTTTCCACTCTAGTGAGCCCTTGATACTAGATACCATCTTTCTAGTCTGGCTGAAAGGGGGTGAGTCAGAGCTGACGAGGGTAAAGGCTGTAGAATAATGTATGGGAAGGTGAGCTATGTTACATAATATGGAGTATCTCTGAATGAGCTCTTTCCTGCACTGAAATAGCCAAAAATCAGCACACTGCTAACTGCAGCAGACCTACAGAACATCCCATTAACTGAGAGCTTTGTCACACCAGTTCTGTATTTGATGCTTCCTGTTTGATGACAGAGGCACATGGGAAAGAAAATCACAGCCCCATGGTTCCTTCAGAAACCCGCAGAGCAGATCACTTGCCTCTCTGACCACCTGTCCTGCCACGTTTGATGTTTTGGATGCTCATGGAGCTAGAGACAAACCAAGAGGAATCTTGGATTCTCCAGTTCCTGTGCTGGCCTGTGTCTCCTGCTGCACTGCTGCATTCCCTCACCATGTCTTGTTCATCACAGATTGGCAGCTGTTGCCCTTCTGGTCCTGGAAGATGAGGAAAGTGCTTTTTGGTGCCTAGTCCATATTGTGGAGAACCTCATGCCGGCAGACTACTACAGTGACACACTGATAACATCACAGGTGAGCTGGGCACCCTCACATCTGCTTGGACTCTGATACAGTGATTTACAGCAAAGGTTTAAAAGCAAGCAGTCAGCTTGCAGCGTGTTTGATTTCTCACGGGCCACTGATACCACTTTGCAATCCCTTCCATTGCAGAGGTGTTGTAGACTTAAGAGCACAAAGTTGTTATACACACAGGAGCAGCAAAATTGATCCCCAACACTAGGAAACTGGGCACTGCTCCTGAGTAATCACCTCCAGGTCAGGTTAGACAGAAGGAAGGTGCCCAGTAGTTGCATGGTACTTATTTTAAGCAGGGCCTAGTTGAGGTGAAGCAGCAAGCTCCAACGTGTGTAGAACTAAGTATGAAGAAGGCACCATTTCTGCAGCCCTTTAGATGTTTTTTTGGCAGCTGCACCCTACCTTTGGAGTGCCATGTGCAGGCAGAAGAAAATACTGAGGTTTTTGTATTCATTGTGCTTGCCTGAGTTCGTGATCAGATACAGTGTTAACTGCAGCTTTGGGGTTCCCTGCAGATCAGAAAGCCCTCTGGCCATTTGATGTAAAAAGTTGTTCTGTGACTAAGTTACCCTTCTGGTTCAAAGTTGCTGGATTTCAAGGTTTTCAAGATGTGTTGTCTTGTATCAGATATGCTATGTCCTCCCAGGCAGACACAGAGCCAAATAAATCCCAAATAATCCTATGGAATTGTAGTTGTGTGCCCATACCACCCACACTCAGCAGTGCCCAATCTGGTGAGCCCGGCTGTGACCTTGGTGTCTTTATTGTGTGTGGTCCTTTCAGAGAGAAGAGGGTTGTATCTGTGGGCCCACAATAGATAAGGCTACATGCATCAGTAGCCGAGAGTGACTGATTGTACCACTGAACTGGTTGACTAATGTTTACTGGAACAGTGTTGTGCTGGTGGAAAGGTCAACCCACAGGCTGGGGAAGCAGCCAAATCACTATGCAGAGAGCCAAATGTCTATCTGGAGCAGGTAGTGTTAGCTGTGAGATTTAATAGGCAGTGCTCAACACCTGGCAGATGAGTGACTGACAGGGAGAACATGGCAGGCTGAAGATATAGAGGCTCCTTTGCATTTGGTGAGAAAGACTCTCAGCTGAGGGAGCCTTTTTCAGAAAGACTTCCTGACCTCATTGTTGGTCTCTGTAAGTCTAACCAAGACACACATAAAAAGGAAGGTCTAGGGTGATGATTTGTGGGTTGACTTGGTAAAGTGAAAGTGGTTTGACTGGAAAACGTAAAGTTTAGCTCTTGCAGATTTTAAAGACCAAGCATATCACCTCGCCTGGTTTGTACCACTGTGCCGCAGCTAAGTGGGCTGACACAGCTGGGATAGCAGTATGACATGGGATAGGGGAAGCCCTAATCATAATCTTGCTCCTTAGCACTTCCACTCATGAGACAACAGCTTCCCTGAGATGAAGCCTATATAAACCTGGGTCAAGGATCTCCCCAGCTGCATGTCTGTGTCTCGGCTCATGCAACCAGAAGCAGAGCACAGACAGTACTCAGACCACAAAGAGAAGCCAAGTGAGAAGATCAGGTCCTGCCTGTGAACTCAGAGGGATTCTAGGTGTTTATTCTGTTAGGCCATGTGCAGTCATTTGACTCGGGCAGGTTTTAATCCCTGTTATTCAATTGGATGCTCATGACATCACAGAAAATCCTGGTAAGACCTATGCAGGAAGATGTGGCAGCATTTTCCCTCTTGACTTTGAGGTTGGGAAGGAATATGATCCTCTGAGTGAGAAGAATGTATGTTATCTCTGCTTGTTTCTTGACTCTGTTTGAACTCCACACCTGGCACTGGGCACAGAGTACAAGTACGCTGCTCGGTAATTTTGAAGGGTTGTGAGACTAAGGATGCTCTGTTCTTCCTAGGGTGTGGTTAGGCTACAAGTCAGCACCAGTGATTACTGTGACATGTGTGGTCCACTGACCTGTTGCACCGCTCCTCTCCAACACCAGGGCTGCTCTTGACTAGGACTTCATTGTTTTCTTTTTTGACAACTTTAGGTAGATCAGAGAGTCTTCAAAGACTTCCTGTCAGAGAAGCTGCCTCGCCTCATGGCTCATTTTGAGCAGTATCGGATTGATGTTTCACTCATCACCTTCAATTGGTTTCTGGTGGCCTTTGTGGACAGCCTGGTCAGTGACATCCTCCTGCGAGTGTGGGATGCCTTCTTGTATGAGGGAACTAAGGTACAACTCTCAGTCTAGGCCTTCCTCCCATCTGTACCACCTCTGTGACATGATGGCAGGGCAATGGACATATGCATGTGTCAAAGAGATGTGCGGTTGAGGCTCTTGTCCTATCCTGCCTGTTTGGTGGGGTGCCTTGATGCCTTCCAACCTTTGTGTTGTCTGCGTACTTGCTGCCAGTAGGCAGACCTAGTGCCTGACACTGTGCACAGTGTCCCTGGCACTTTGTAGCAGCTAGTCCTGCTATGAAACAGCTCTCTGACAGGCCATGGTGTCTTCTGCTCTGTGACCTGGACACAGCTGAGAGTCTGATACAGGGAGCAGAAGATGGGCAGAGAGTTAGTATCTGAAAACGTGAGTCTTCCATTGCCCCTGTGCGTAGGGAGGACTAGAGAACCCTTGCGAAATCCCTGTGGCGTCCTTTTGGACGAGCTGGTCCATTCTGGGGTTGTAAATTAGCTTACAGAGGGACATTCTCTTGGGATTAGCTCTGTGCTTCTTTAGGCCTGCCCTAATGCAGCCTGCTGAGAGCAGGAGAAGCCCAGTGTCTAGCCTGTACTGCAGTGCTCTGTGCCCCACCCCATGTTTTACACCGAGGGGGGCGGTGGGGGGGTGGCCTGGTCCCTTAACTGCCTAAGACTTTGTCAACTCAAATACCTTTCAATCCTCCAGGTGATTTTCCGCTATGCTCTTGCAATTTTTAAATACAATGAGGAGGAAATCCTAAGAATTCATGACAGTGTGGAGATCTACCAGTACCTACGCTTTTTCACGAGAATGATCATGGATGGCAGGTAGGACGGTGGGTTGCAAACAACCTTACATCCTGGATTTGTACTTGCTTGCCTGTTAGGTCAGCCTAAAAAGAATTGTGACCAGACTGTTATGAGAGATGCATGCTCATTGGCAGGTCCACGGGACACGGATCAGTTTGTCTCGCTTTGACTTCCCTTTCATGGTGTTACTTAGGGTCTTGGGCAAAGGCATGCTACAGCAGAGCAGGCTACCAAGTCTGGGCCAGCCTCCTTTATGCAGCAGCTGGAACTTGTGCTGCCACTTGCTGGGTTTCTCTCAACTGTAGTTGGGGTATTTGGGAACACAGCACCGCTCACAACCTTTAACGGCAGCGTGCATCTGAGAGCAGGATTTGTGTGATCAGAAGAGCTCAACATCTGGAATATTCATCTCCCAGGGGCCGTCAGAACTGGCAATTGATCCACTGTCTCCTGGCTGGTGGCTGCACACCAGTACTTTAAAAGGTGGTGTGGTGTAAGACTGTTTGAATTGTTGCTTGCGTTGGTGCTTGTGTGGGACGGAATTGCCTGTGATTCCTTTAAGGGTCTGCTGCTTGGTGACTTTTGAGCTCAGAGAGCTGAAATCTGAGCCCCTACTCTTTGCCTATCCCAGGATGCATTTGGTGTGTCTGTTACCACCTGTTACCAGCCAGTAAATCGGTTCACCAGACCTGTCTTTTCCACTGTAGGAAGCTGATGAACATTGCCTTCAATGACTTAAACCCCTTCCCCATGAAACTGCTGAGGAACCGACGGTCAATGCACAGGGAAGAGCTGGAGGCAGAGCTGCGTGAGCTGGAACAGATCAAGGCAGCCTATGTAAAAGAGAGAGCAGAGCAGAGACCTCAGGACCTGAAGGAAGTTGTTAGTGAAGAGGAAGAAGAGTTTTAATGAAAACTGAGTTCCTTCTCACTTCTCTCCCACCTTGCAGCAGGTCTGCAGTAGCAACTGTCTGTAAGAGATGGAGCAGAGGGGGAAAGGTGGTCACAGGAGTTCATCTGCCCCAGGAAGCAAGGCTGTAGATATAGCGCCATCTGTGGAGCAAGCCAGACTTTGTAATGGATTGGAAGATGTCAAAGGAGTTTCATCCTCTTCTGTACTTCTCCCCATTCAGCCCACTCTGTCTTGTGCAGTTCGGGATTACAGGTGAAGGTCTGTAGGAAATACCAGCTGTGGTACTGTGACAGAAGTTGACATGGTGCAAAAGACCCAGCCAGGCAGGGCTTTTCTACCTATTCTGATGGAGGCTTGAAAGAGATGTTTATGTACAAGTAAAATCACCAGAAATAATAAACTGAGAGCACTCCCTCATGGGTATGTAAAGCTTCTGAGTTGGTCAGGAAGGAAACCTGCTCTTTGAAGGCATAGTGCCTTCAGTGGCTGCCCTGCCAAGAGAGTGCGCGCTTAAGATTGCAGTTACCGAGTCATGACACTGTCTCCAGATGAGTGTTGGGCCTGAGGAAGTCCTGGAAGCTGGAGGACTCAGGCTGGGACAAGTGAAATGGGTTGTGGGAGAGCGGAGTTGCCTCTCCACTTTATTTTGGTTCCTGTGGAAGTCCATGGGAGAACAAGGTGTGTCTCGCTGCCTGGCTGAGAGATGCTGGGAGCTACCTCTCCTCTTTGTTTAGCTTTGACCAGAGCCAGCTCTGGGTTGGCCTGACCCTGGCAGCACTGTGCCTTCTAGAGGTGAGTTTGCTCAACAGAGGAGCTCTCATCTCAGTGTGAAACCAGCCACAGCCTGGCTGCAGGCAGGGCCTAATGTTACGGAGAATTTGACTGCTGGGGACACCCGGGTCTTCTGATTGCCTGATACTTGGCCTGGATGAGTGTGTGGCCGTCTTTCTCTGCCTCACAGTTATGCTCCTCCTGTGCCAGGTTTCTATGTTGATATCCCTGTCTCTGACTCCTGTTCATACTGGAAGGGAGGAGGTCTTTTCTGTGGGAGTTTCTAATACTGAAGGCATTTGACCCATGGAATATGGCACTCGGGGGGTGAACCTGCAAACCACTTGGGCTAGGTCACAAAAGATGGCTTGGTATTCTTTAGAAAAACATTAATTTCCCCTGAACCAAGGAGCTGGCCTCCATGGGTCTAGCACACAGAGATACTCTGCATGCCTCTGAGAGTGGGGTCTGATAACCTTCTCCCCTGCCTCCCTGACAGCTGTGAAATCGTGGAATGAGAAGAAAATGTTGCTGAAGTCTTACCACAGTATCTCAGAAAAATGCACTGGCTTTAAAATGATGCCACTTTGCTAGAGAAGCTCAAAAGGCAGAAGGTTCTTCTCCACAGATTATATTGTTAATCTAATTTACTCATACTGTTAAGTGCATGGTATGGAATACCCTGTTCTATTTGGCCAGGTTGGGTCAACCCGCCTGGCTGTGTTCCCCCCTGGCTTCTGGTGAAAATTAACCCCGTCCTGGCCGAACTCAGGATAGTGCTATATATAATGACCCATTAAAAAAGAAACTTTTCTGAAGAAGATGTAAGGACAATGCTGTTGTCCCTGATGGGAAATTCTGAAAATAATTTCTATAATAATTTCTATTCTGAAATCAGAAGGGAAGGACGTCTCAGAGTTGTTAGAAGTTTGTCTTCTGTTGTGTCTTCCACTCGTCCTGGTTTCAGCTGGGATAGAGTTAACTTCACCCTCAGTAGATTCTGTGTTTTGGATCTCGTATGAGAAAAATGCTGATAACGCTGATGTTTTCCGTTGTTGTTCTGAAATGAAGGACTTTTTCCAGTCTCCCACATTCAGCTAACGAGCAGGTGTGCAGGAGCTGGGAGGGAGCACAGCCAGGCAGCTAGCCCAAGCTGGGCAACAGGAATATTCCATACCACAGAAGTCACACTCAGTTTATAAGTGAGGGTTGGCTGGGGGTGCAGGAATCTCCCTGTTCTTTTTTCCATGAATTTGAATCCTCTCTTGTCTGGGAGTTCGAACTTTTCCAGAAATGTGGTCTTTTTAGGGAATTTTGTGAAATTCACGAAATCCACAAGTTTTGGGTTCTGCAATCACTGCTCAGGGACTGGCTGCAAATCAGTCACTGGGTGGTGAGAAAATTGTATGGAGTATAGTTTGTTTTGCGTATTCATTATTATCATTATTACTCTTAGTGGTAGTATTAGTAGTAGTATTAGCCCTAGTATTTCCTTTGTTGTCTTATAAATTGTCTTTTATTTCAACCCATGAGTTTCCCCTTCTGTCCATTTGGCCTCCCCATCCTGCTGGGGGGAAGGGGAGGGGTGACTGAGCGGCTCTCTGGTGCATAGTTGCCAGCTGCTGGATTAAATCATGACACCAGCTCTCGGCTTTGCTCCACATGTATATTCGCTGAGGGCCATTTCCGCTGGTCATACTGTCATCCAGTCACTTGCGGTCGTTCTTTACTCAAATGGGGTGGATGCGGGGATATCTGCAAGGCCTGTGCAGACCTGCACCCTGGAGCCAAGCTGGCATGTCCTCATGGGCCCTGCCCTATTTCCCTGCTGCTCCACAAACTTTAGGGCTACTGAAAAGCACTGAACTCATGTCACAAAATGCCAGCCAGCCCCAGAGGTTAGCTTAGCCCTATGCAAGTCCCTCAGGCCTTTTCAAGACCTGCAGCGCGTATCACTCATTGCCAGGAGTGGTCTGAACAGAGGTTACCCCTGCACGAAGTGCACAAGGACAATTGTGCTGCTGCGGCCAACTGTTGTGGTTGAAAAACAGTTTGACCTGGTTGCACAGCCCAGTAGCTTACTCTGTCTGGGCTGGTGCCTGTGGATAAAATAGGTGTCTTTCCACCCAGAGTCAGCATTTGCTGAGCTTTGCTGTATGCCTAACTTCATTACTTCTTGAATTAAGCCTCCTGTCTCTGCATTAATCTAAAACTTCAAATTCCAGATCCCACACTAAAAAGGATGGATGAATTTTTTTCTCCCCAGAATTTGCAATTAATCTGTAGATGAACTTGTTGCGGAACTTTGAGGCCACCAAGGTTTTATATGGTTCTGAGAGGACAAATTGTTGGAGAGTGGCCAAACACACAGGAAGCCATGGCTGGCTCTGAAAGTCCCTGAGCCACAAGCAGATAGAGGCCGGGTGGCTTCCTTTCTTCACCCCTGTTTGCCCCCGGGTGCTGTTGGGCTGGAAGGACCTTTGGTGTGAACCACCATACCTCTGTATGCTGCAGCTAAGCCCTTGCATGCAAAAGCAATAGTGCACAGCAAAGACACTTGATCCACTCCTGTATCCTGGCACACTGCCCTGGAAAGAGGCATTCGCAGGGAGGTTGTTTCTGTGTTAGGTTAATGTTTATCCCAAGCTCGAGCTTCTCCTCTAGGCTGAAGGAGAGAGCTATGGGACAAGGCATTGACCATGAGTGGGAAGCAACAACACCTGCAGCAGGAGCTATTGCAAGGTGCTGAGCTTCTCCTCCAGCTTGCAGGCTGGGCAACCTCCTGCCCCCATCACAGACACAAGACCTGGGGCTGGCTCTTTTCCCATTTAAGAGCTCACTTTGGTAGCCTTGGCCAGGGCTGGGACTTCTCCAGCTGCTTCTCAGTGCTAAGAGCTTCTCTACAGAACATTAGCTCTGTCTGGCCTAGGGACGTGCCAAGTGCGAGAAGACAAACAGCTTTCCCACGCCAGGGCTATAGTGGTGGAGCTGACGTAATTTAATGCCCTCCGAGGTAATTTAACCCCTTTACTGGAGTTCAGTGAGCGGCTGCGGAACGCACTGAGACGCTACATGGTGAGAACACCCCTGTGTGCTTTCTGCCCGGCCTCAGGAGATCTCCAGAGAGGAAAGCAGCGCACCAGGTTAGGCAGTGGAAGAGGAGATGTCACTAACTGTGACAGGGACATTTGTGGTGAGGTGTCCCCTGTCCCGCTGCAGCCAGGTGCTTACTTTAGGTGCGTGGTCCACAACCATTGAGACAAAGTCCCCGTTTCCTCTTGTTGTTGGCTGATGGCTTCCTGCCGAGTGCAAAGTCTGGCTTTGAGGTTCCAGCTGGTGGATCGGTATCTGCTCTGGTTTTAAGCTTAGTTTTCGTAATGCAGAACCTTTTTGGCACGTTCTGGCGTCAAGCTGGTAGGAAGCTCTGAGACTTGAGGCAACATCCAAGGTAAGTAAAATTAAATTTCAGGGTCCCTTGGGACAAAATAGTACTCAGCCCAACATCACAGCCCCCTGCTGAAAATAGTACCTTTATTTCTCCTTTTGTAAAGTGATGCTGTTAGTTCAGAAGTATTATTTATGGCGGTATTTTGCAGGGAGGAAATTTCCAAAAGGAAATTAAAACCAACTGATATTTTCTGCTTCATCTTCTGATACTTTGACATTTTTCAACGTGATAAAAGCTCTTGCGTATTGAGGGGGAATGCTGATGCTCCAGACTCTGAAAAGGCTTCCAGTTTTGGCACTGCCATCACAATGGCGTTTTAAATCAGTCCCCGAAGCTGGTGGGTGTTGCGTGGGCCCAGCTACCATCCTACCCTTCCGTGCCACCCACCCCCATACGCGCAGCAGAGCCAGCGATCTTGAACTTTGCAGGGCTGGAAATAATTGCAGCAGGAGAGGTGGGAACTAGGGAAGTTCTTGTTAAATATGATGCTAGTGGGATGTAGCTAATTAGTGGCTTCCTCCAAGCGGCTCTATCCAAACCTGCCCCGTGCACATCAGGCCCCCTGTCCTTCATCCCTTCATCCTGGGATGGAGCAGAGTACAGTGCTCGCTGCAGCACCTCCTCCTCAGTGCAGGTGTGCTGGGCTCTGCGCCAGTATAGTGTAGCCTTGAATTCAATCTACTTGAGGATACTGTGTTTGCAAACTGGTCAGCCCTTCCTAGGGTTGCAAGGCGTACCACGGAGCAGAAAGCTGCTTTCCTTCTCTCTCCTCTCATCCACTTCTGCAGATGCTCCATGCAAGGCAGGACCCTGCTCCCTGGCACCCGCCCCCGGCTCCGTGAGAGGTGCTTTGCCCATAGCTGCGGAGATACCATGAACGCGGCCACACCGACATAGCTCCTGCAACCAGAGCAGCCACAACGGATGCTGGCTCTGCTCTTCCCAGTGGCTTGCCATGGGCCGCAGTGCTGCACGTGGTTTCTGGCTAGCGGTGGGCCGACGGGGCTGTTTGGTTGCGCTGCTGTCAGCTCCTCTCTGTAATGAACTCTGCTGTCTGCGGTGGTATCTCTCTGCTTCTCCTTGATTTGCACAGGCTGGGAAGAGATGTCCAGAGGTGACAGTCGCCTGCCTCTGGCCTGGTTTCTGGCACTTAAGGATGTGGGATGGCAGAGTTACAGGACACATTGCTCCGATGTGTTGTTGGATCCCAACAGAAAGCACTGACAGCAGTGTTTTCTTTGGAGCTGCTGGAGGCTTTCCACACAGCAGGACAAGTGGTGTGTGAGGGTCCTCTTTGTGACAAGCCACCGCCGTGGACACCGGCTGCCAACAGCAGTTTTTCAGCCAGGCCCTTGCTGCTGGATGACCTGTTGGGAAGTCCCAGGAAAGAAGACAGAGAGTAGAGTTCACCCCAGTCACCGAGGTCACCCTGGTACAGACACCACTCCCAGCCACTCGGACTGCAAAGGGCAAAGGGCAGCAAAACCATTCACTTTGTCCTCACCTAAATCAGCTCTGAGGAGCAGCACTTGTGCACGGCTAGCGTAGCTAGATGCCTACAGTGGACAGGGCTGCAGGCAGTAGAAGTGTTTCCCACAAACAACCTCAGGCAAAGAAATCTTGCTCCCCCCATCAGTCCTGTATGCCATCCTCTCCAGCTCAGTCGGGGCCAGAGAACAGTGTGTATGAAGAGAAGCACTAGGCATTATCCGTGCATCTGACCTGCCCTGTACTTCTCCGTGATGGAGATGTGAACATGCGCTCTGAGGATCCTGAGGGGTTCCAGAAATCATCTCAATTCCTGTAGGCAGGGCAGGTCCAGGACAGCTGCTGCACAAGCAGCCACGATTCGTGTCTGATATTGTGTACGATATGTGAATTGTTTCCTGCGCTCCATCCATGGACAGTACTTAACAGCCGTGTCTCTGCTCGACTGCCTCAGTCTCCCGAGCTGTCCCAGCCTGGCACTGGCATGAAGATCACTCTTGGGGACTGCTTGTTGCCTCTGAAATTCTGATCAGCTCTCTCAAAGGATTCAGTGGAACTGCTCTTGTTAAGGGCCTGCGCTTCCTTCCCCCAGAGGACTTCAGCTGTGCTGAGGGACTGGCAGACTCCCGTCTCACCACCACGGAATTGAAGCAGAGACACCTGAACTGCAGCATCTCACTTGTGGGGGACACCCAGTCTTACTGTCTTCTCACACCCGCCGGCTCAGCCTAGAGCTGCCACTGCTGCCCACAGACTGGTGGGACTAAAGCTTGGAGACGGGCCTGCTGCCTCAGGCTCTGTTCAGTCAGGACCAGAGTGGTGTCAGGTGGGTGGGTGGGTGATCTGACAGAGGAAATCTCCTCTGCCCTTTGATCTTGGGCGTTGCTGTCTGCCTGCCATGTTCCTCATCTAGAGTACGAGGTGGGCTTGTAGTGCTGCCAGTGTACCAGCTAACCCCAAAGTCTAAGCATGAGCTCTGCAGGCATGAGGAGCTTTTGAGAGCCATCGGCCATCGATGGAGGCCCTACAGCTTTGGGTCCACACGAGCCAGTGTCTCTTCATCTGCCAGGGTCTGCCAAGCCGGCCAGAGGCTGCCAGCTGAGGCTGGCACACACTAACATGTGCGGCAAGGCTGTGTGCAGCGTCCAGAGAGTGGTGCCCGGTGGGTCACACCGAGGATGCAGGAACGTGCCACCGTGTCCTCAGCAGCTTCGTCAGCAAAGGCGACGAGGCCTGCGGTTACCCTCCACGTCGATGGCGGCCGAGTCCTGATGCCGTCGGGATGACACCCGAGCAAAACGCACCCGGTCCTCACGATGTGTCTCCGGGAGCCGACCTGCGGGACCGCGCAACATCAGCGTGGGCCGGCCGGCTCCCCGACCCGGGGAAGGAGCAGCGCTTCGCGCTTCGCTGCTTCCCTCGCCAGATCGCGCCGGGGCTCGGGCGCCAGAGCGCACCGGACCCCCCGAAGCTCTGCGGGCTCACGGGGCGGCGGGCACCCCCTCCCGGCAGCCCCCTCCCGGCGGCGGGGGGCGGGGCGGGACGGGACGGTCCGGGG
>Ga0065711_1006966_pt1 | contig 25832 bp, 17 predicted proteins | sample Hoacrofraction12_FD_59098 | JGI IMG/M metagenome (GOLD analysis project Ga0065711, IMG submission 59098) | Hoatzin crop microbial communities from Cojedes, Venezuela - Epithelial fraction 12 v2 (version 2) | ecosystem: Host-associated > Birds > Digestive system > Esophagus > Crop | place... | reverse complement strand
AGTGCAGTGAGAATATTTTAGCTATAGTTCTGCCAACGCAAATCCTGTTTATCTGAGCTCTCTTGTGATGAGGCTGATTCGCTGTAATACAGTTTATGAGCAATTTACTGGAAGACTTGAAAGTCATTCTTTCCTGCTTGACAGCTGAGTTTATTTCAAGATTTACCTAAAGCAAAGTCTTTAAGTAGCACCGAATTCTCAGTAGAGGGACCTGGTATCACGTGTAAAAAGCACGATTGTCTGACACACGGGGTGAAGTGTGCTTAAGCAGTCATCTTCCTTGCCAAAGCATGAGAAGAATAGTTGTTCCTTTGTGTCAGTGCAGCTGGCTATACATTCTTGCATTTAAAAACAGGTAAATACAGTTTCACTGCCAGAAGTCTGCTTAAATTCCCTTCCTTAGTGAACACATGCTAAAGGCCCATCCTTGACTATCCATGTGTACCTCTTCATCAACACGAGTTTTAATTGAATGTCTTCATGCGTGTTTGTGATGAGAGTGGAGTCAAAGCCTGCAGTAATGGATTTTTAATGGACAGACTTGGTGGTAAAAAATAACTAAGACCTATGACCCCCTTTGGGGGAAGAACCCAAATCGCACGGGGTGTTTGCGACAGGAAGGGGGATTGTCCCTCTTCTGCGGGCCAGAGGAGTGCAGCTGCTAGATCATTCTTCTTCCCATACACAAAGGAGGAAGGAAGAAAAAGCATGCTCATACCCAGTATTTTGGTTTGTTTGTGCTTTGGAGTTTATGAATAAGTTGGAAATAGATAATAGTTTGAAACCATCAGCTTTTATTCTTTTAACTTTCAGTGGTACTAGCTTAGCCGTTGACTGTCCAGTGCAGGCTGATGCATCTGTAGCACCCCTGTAACTGTCCTGAAATATTTGCTTTTGCTTCTTTTGTTAACGTTTGCTTTATGCTACGGCTGTACAGTTAAACTGAAAGGCCAGCTTCAGTTGATGGCTGCGTTGTGACTTGTTGTCATGAAGATGTTCAGTTTCTGGAGCATCTGTGTAGCATCAGGGAGCAAGAAGGGCTGAGACCAAGGAGGTTTACTGAGCACCTGCTAACATGGGAAAGCTTTAGTGTGTCTACATGAATGTGAAGCAGAATATGATGTCAATCTGTGATCAATGGTGAGAAAGGAGTAGTTCCAGACGAGAGAAGATCTGTCTCCTGGATGAAATAATGCATAATATCAATAGCTACACTTCAGCTCTCCTGAAGTAACAGAAATTGAGACGACTTGACTTGACATGATTTTTCCAGCAGTTGCTCTGCTCCTCAGATGTTAGACAGATGGAGGGAGAGACTGGCAAACGGTGTTTCCGAGGAGCCGTTTCACACCCCAGCGAAGCCCAGGCTGTGATCTCACTGCAGACGATCCCTGGTAGCTGGCGTAGGTGATCTCAGAGTCTGCCGAAGTCTGGAAATAGCAGTAAGCCTGCGGAGTGCTGCCTGCTGTCTGTGATCCCGGCAAGTTTCTGTTTATCTTTCAGTACTGAGGAGGTACCATGTAAATGATTAATTAGAAAGTCCCTTTTATAATTTGAATTGCAGCATTTGGAGTGGCGATTGCGTGGTAGGGTGCCTTTGTTCAACGGTCTGCGTTCTGCAGATGTTGTTTTGGAGTATGGGTTCCAAGTCTTGCCAGCTAACTCTTTTCTTTATTTGTACTGAGTGCATTTGAAGTTGCATCATTTCCTCGGTAAGAACAATTTTATTTTTGACTGGAGTGTTTGTCAGGTGGGAGAAATCCTAAATGTGAGTGCTCTCTGGTGGTGAAGATTTCTGCTTCAGTTTTCTGATTTTTGCAGTGTATTTTCCAAAGGCAATTGGATGTGAACATAGGATGTCTGGACTTAAGCTTGTATTTTTTTTTTTCCAACTCCCAATAAGTAAAAACTACAAAGCAGAGTAAGAGCCTTTTTCTTTCCTTTACAGTCTTCTTTCCTAGACAGTCATTTCTATCCCTTTAAATTATTTATATTCTGTGACCTACTGGTTTATATTTTCTCACTGTCAATCGATGTTTTAACAAGGCAATGAAATCTAATATAAAAACTTCTTATGAAAGAGCTGATGTTCTTCATCAAAATAACACACAAGGATTAAATACTGTGACTTGCTTTTTGGCTGCTGAGCTAGATTTCAGATGCCAGGATAAGAAGTGGATAATTCAGAAGACGGTGATACAGAAATTACTGAAATCTTTTCTCCTCTAAGTTGCAGCACCACGTGATGTGATTTTCACGATAGATACAAACCGAGGTTTTGCTGTGGGGCTGTCGACACCCAGGAGAAGGTACAGGGGTTCCTTTTTATCAAGTGTGCTGTAGGTCGCTTTTAATAACAAAAATCCACTCCTATGTGTGGTATGCTCGGTACAGACACGATTACCCTGTTCTTGATGTTGATGAGCTTTCCCTTGATGGAGAGCAGTGCCCTGGCTGATGAGCAGAAGGCACCGGATAGCTTCGTCGCCTGGTGTTGTGACCTTGCCTTGCAATAGAACAGCGTGTTTAACACAGCCTGTGCCTCCCGGTTCGGACTGCCGTCGTTGGTTGTTTTCTTAAGTTTTCATGAGTTCTTCTCGGGCAAGGAAAACCCAGAATCTCACACCGAAGCAATGCGGCTAGGAAAACAGCCGCTGTTGTTCTTGGCCTGCTGCTGGGCCGAGCCGCGCTGTCCGATGAAAAGAGGCTTTATCAGCAAGGAGGGGCGAGGAGCGACAGCTCCTTTTAGGAACATCTAAGCACAGCGCTGGAATTTTTAAGTCCAGTGCTAAGAAGTAAAAAAAAAAAAAAATGGAGAGAGAGGTAAACAGGGATGCCAGTTGTTCATAAACTGTGTGTCCTTAAAGCCAAGCTTGAGAGATGCCCATTTGTCAAGCCTGGCGATGGATCCTTCTCCCTCGTCTCCATCAGCCTTTTGCCACGGAGATGGAAGACGCACCTCATCAGAGGCTAGTAAATAGTAAAGCCTTTTATAACTTGACTTTGAGGCCGAACGTGAGATGTGTCGTCTAAGCCCGGAGCTGTCGGGGAAGCATGCAGGCAGTATGTCAGCCTGCTGTATGTGTCAGTGTCACGGCTGTGACACCCCCAGAGCCGCGCCGCGCCCTGTCCAGAGGTCTCTGCGGGGCGGTGGGCTCTGACCCCTGGCACTGGACTGGGCTGGCAGGGGCAAATCTGTAGGCTCTGCTTCCGAGGCAGTGGGGGACACTGAGCTGTCGAGGGAGGAAACTTAAACTGTGCTCTGCCACTGAAAGTTTACATAATTCATTACTTGAGGAGGAGGTCAGAGTGTTCGGTACTGTCATGGTGACTTGGCACCGCACTTCGGTAGGGATGCCCTTTTTTTTCTTGGCAGCTAAAAGAAACCCCCTTAATCTCTCTGTGCTGACTAGGAATCCCTCCGTCGGGTGTCTGGCAGTACAGTGGGGCTAAAAACCTCCTCCAGAAACTGCTGTATCTTTATCATTGCTAGTGCCCTCAGCGGTGGTTGTGTGCCTGCTGTGCAGTGACGTTTGGAGAGCCGTCTGGAGGTTCTCCATCAGGCAACTTGGCTTTTTTGGGTGGCCCAGCTCCAAAAGGATGGAAAGGATTCTGCTGATTTTGTTGTCCTTGTAACGGCTTCCATGACATATGTATGTCCGAGTGTGATTGGATCTCCTGGATAGGAGCAGCGGTGTGTGTGGTTGGGTTGTCAGAAGCTCTCGTATGTATAGGTAGAGTCCCTTGTGCTCCTGAGAGGGCTGAGGACGAGCAGCCTGCTATACCATCGCTTCACACCCACGTCTGACTTGCGGGTTTGGGATCTTCCAAATACCACAATTCCCAGGTGCTTTGTGCTTCAAAGAATTGAAATTAGGGCCGGCAAATGCGGAGTTCAGCTGACTACAAAATGACCAGCACTGAGTGCGTGAGGCTCCCTGTGCAGTGGAGTCCATCTTCTGGTTTCCCAGGGAATAAACGTGGGGTTTTTTTAAGAATTAGGCTGCGATTCTGTATTTCATCCCAGGCTTGTGTGCCTGCTGTTTCGTGGTGTTCCCTATGTGTTATCCATTGTTTTTGTTGCAACAGTTGGCTGATGAGCTGTAGTTGATATTGCTAATTAGAAAGGCCTTCTATTTTCTAAAATATTTTTGGTAGCTTCCAAACAGCATGTATCTCTAAAATATGAGATACCTTTGCATGTTAAGCTCACTATTGTTTTAGGAAATGCCTGTCAGGACTACCTGCAGTTCAAACTGAATGCAGGAACCAAAAGATTATTTGCAATTCTTGTGTCTTTTTAGTGAAGTATTTCTGGAGAAAGCTGGCATTAGAGGCAAAATCACTTTTAGAAAGTGGAATGCTGGTTGCTAGATTGTATTTCTGAAGTTTTATTACACCTGCTAAGAACTAACACTGCCAAGATGCTGCCGAAAATTCTCACATGAACAATTGAAAATGTCAAGCCTGTCACCACATGGGGGTGGTAATAAATTCAATAAAATGATGCTAGAATTTGTGCCGGAGTCGCTGAAGGCTTGGGGAGGCAGAGGTGGTCTGGTGCCATCTAATGTAGCGAGGCTGAACCACAGGCTGCGGGCCGGCGTGCGGGGCGCCCGGCGCCGGGGCTGGCATGCCGGGCTCGACGCCTGCAGTCACAGAATCACAGAATCACAGAGTAGTGGGGGTTGGAAGGGACCACCCTCCCCCCTCCTCCTGAAAAGCAGACGCTGGATGAATTCTGCGGCTGTTAATCTGACATTCCTGCTGTGCTCTTCTGCGAGATAACTTTTGATAAAATGTGAATTTCTCGGGAAATAGTTTAAACACTTTTTAAACAAACGTCAAGTTATTTTCTGTCTTGTTTGCGGGAAGAATGCTGATGGCCAGGTAGGGCTTTGGAAGGGCGTAGCTTAGGGTTGTTTGCACACATTCTCGAAAAGCTTTCGCTTCTGGTGTAGCGGCGGTGATGATATCAAAGTGCATTCCAGCGAAAAGGATGGAGTGGAAGCTAATTGCTGGAGCTGAAAGGCTGTAATTTGCTTCTTGGCTTGTATCTTTGTTTGCTTTCTTGTAAATATTATTAGACCTCTAAGTGATGGCTTCAAAACTTCTGCTTCTCTGGCCTGAGCTGGGCTATGGACAACTGTAGAATGTGAAAAAAAGAATTTGCCTTTATATCCGCTTTGTGAAGTAGATTCTGTTGAAGTCATCACAAACTCATTGTCAGTTGTAGAAACAGTAAATTATATTAACTTCAATCTTGTGAAAGAATTTCTTAGAAACGTTTGTTTCTGGCAGCGTGTTAGTGGCAACAGAAATACCTGAATATGCAGAAAGCCGGCTTGATTGCGATATAGCGATAGTTTGCTATATGCAGAAATACAGTCGGTGTCTGCACCTCAGTAATGTGATCGGTCATGCATCTGTAAGTGAAATAGCAGCAGAAATTTCCTTTGCAGGTGGGCATATTCAAAGCTAGGTCTAGTTCCTAGTCCGTGTACCATCAGGTCCTGAAGTAATACGCTAACATGCCATCCGGGCCACACTGCTCAGATAATGCCCATCCTCAGTGTTGTGTTATAACATTCCAGCACGATGATGGATTGAAGAGTTCACCTGAGGAAATGGGCAGCTTGCTTGGAAGACACATTCTGAAGCTCTGTGTTTGACTAATTCCCTTCCTCCCTTTTGTCTCATGCTGGGTAGGTTTGAAAAAGGACGGATTTATACGTTTATTGGGGAGGTGGTCGTTTCCATGAATCCTTACAAAAACTTGAACATCTATGGGCGTGACATGATTGAGCAGTACAAAGGAAGGGAACTGTACGAGAGACCTCCTCACCTCTTTGCAATTGCTGATGCTGCTTACAAAGCGATGAAGAGGCGATCAAAAGACACCTGCATTGTAATATCAGGTAAGCCGAAAGAGCTTTTCAGTATGATGGGTGCTTGATCTTTGTGAAATTCTAGGCAGAGAAAGAAGAATGATTTGGCTAATGACAGCATTTTATAAAAGAAAACTTCATTAATCTTGAAACTGCTTATTTGCATTTGAATCCATGTGTGGAGACCTTGGCAATTATTTCTTACGGAATTCAAGAGCTGGTGTCAATCATTAGCTTCATCTGTGCATGCAAAGTGATAACTTGAACACGAGTGCTCTGCTTGCCCTGCCTGTGTGAATGGAGATCAGCGAGAACAGGGCTCCTGTCGCTAGAGAACTGCGGATTTTTGTCCCTTGGATGACTGGCCAGTGTTTTGTTCTCTGTTTGGATGGCCGGACTGATTGCTTGTCATGGCTCTAACAGTGGGAGCAGTGCTTGCACTGTCAGCGGTCGCTATCTGGATCCTGGCACGTCGTTTCCTTGATGTTCCCGTGCTTTAGCAGCTCTGAAAAGCGAGAGCCCCAAGATGGTGTGCTGAACAGTAGCCTCTTGTATGGCAGTTCCCGACGCTGCTGCCAGCCAACCCTCTGCACGCCAGGCTTTCTCCTCTAACAATATTCCTTTTGATCCCGTGTGCCAGGCCTGTTACCGACCTGTGAAATCTTACATCATAACTGCTTCTAAGTCAGCACAGCAGCAACAGCCAGGCAGGGTTATGGCTACATTTAGACTTCAAAATACACGCAAATAAGATTACTTTAAAAACAAAACCAAACAAGAACAAAAAATCCAAACACTCTCCGGGTAGAATTGACATCTACCATTCAATGGGTTGCTTTGCTTTTTCTGATCTGTTGTGTCATCTTTGTATTTATGCCCTCAGGTGAAAGTGGGGCTGGGAAAACTGAGGCCAGTAAATATATTATGCAGTACATAGCGGCCATTACCAACCCCAGTCAGAGAGCAGAGGTGGAAAGGTAAGGGCTTTGCAGAAAAAGAAGTGACATTGTTTTGTTTATGGATCTCTTTCTGTGGACTGGGCAGCACCATGTCATTAGATGGTCTCTTTTACTAATTGCATGCCGATTTTACAGCATTTACCTGACTTCTTCAGATACTACTTTTACTCTGGGATTTTTGCAATATTGATTGCTAAAATCATGTAAAAAAGTTTATTTTGAAAGCTTAAACTTTCAAAATAAAACAGTCTCTAGAAGTCATGTTACCTGTGGCAAATCACCTGAAATATGTGTACGTTAGGATAGCGTGTTGAGTGCAAGGAGCAGATTCCCTGACCTTTCGGGCTTGCATGCTCCTGGATTGCAAGATGTTCCTGTCAGCCTTAGAGTATAAGTTTTTGAGCAAAGCATGTGACTTTCTGCTGAAAAAGACTTAATATCTACCCTGACAAAAATTTGAAAATTACTGGCAAAAGAGTCCAAGGAATTGGTTTCAAAACTTACATATCTGAAGGAACTGAATTTTTGATGCTATTTTCGAGGGGGGATCTGGTCTTTGGTTCCCATTTGCTGGGCTCTAAGGGACGTTACCGAAAGCTCCCGGCTGATTTCCCGTGGGATTGCTAGTGTAATATGTGTCTGCCCCATCAAAGAGCATCTCTGCTGCTACTAAATTCTTCTCGAGAAATGCCTGCAAAAAAAAATTCCGTGGTTTGAGTATATGAGTCTGGACTTACCTTGTTCTCTTTTCCATTTATCTGTACTACAGAGTGAAGAACATACTCCTGAAATCCAACTGTGTGTTAGAGGCCTTTGGGAATGCCAAAACAAACCGTAATGACAATTCCAGCAGGTTTGGAAAATATATGGATATCAACTTTGATTTTAAAGGAGACCCAATAGGTGGGCATATCAATAATTACTTACTAGAAAAGGTAAGCCACGCTCACTGTTAAAGAGTCAGAGGCTTTTGTGTGGTTACTTTTGCAATATGTGCTTTGCCATTAGAAAGTTTTGCTTTCAACTTGGTATGTCAACAGCTGACGTGTGAGGGCATAGAACCTCATTAAATCTGGGGCTTAATTTTTCTTCGAGAGTTACTAGAAGTAACTGAAATGCTGCTGAAGCACTGGCAGTGCCGTTGCTTTAACACCACTGCTTTCGGAGCTCACCAGGTAAGGGACTAGTGTTACTCAGAAGCTTATGTGCATACAGGTGCATGTACTTTGTATCCAGAATAGAAGCTGAGATTAATTTAACATCTGTAAAACTCCTCCTTTCTAAGTTCCCGCATTGAGATCTCACTGGTGAATGAAAGGAGAAGACACCTAGGTCTGTGAGTAGCAATGGTATGCTAGAGAAGTGTTGTTCTGGAGTAATACCACAACCTTGTGTGATCTTTTAGTAACTTTGTTGTTATATATTTCAAGTAATCCTAAGCATAATTAATTTTTTCATGTTATTAAGTGGTGGCTGAAAACAATGGAATATGTAAATCTCTGTGGAGGAAGTGAGCTTGATCTATTAACAGTTCTCGTTATGTGGGAGACACGCGTCTGGCTTTAATTTATATGTTTGACCACATCTGCTAACATGCTTTTTTGTTTGTGTTTTTTACTTTTCCCTTTATTTCCCTAAAGTCTGTTTTCAGAATAAACACTTTATTTTAACAAACAGAACAAACCCAAACATTTAACATGTGATACTTTCATGCAAAAAAGGGGTGGGGCTGCAGCTGCAGTGACTTAAATCCTCATCATTTATTTCATAGTCTTGATTTCTACCAAGTTAAATTTGTTTCCATTTTGAACGTAGCTGAGGTTCTGGTCTGAACACGAGCAGTTAACGGACAGTGACTTTGCACTGCAGCGGGAACCCGAGCCTCGTCACTCTCCAGAGTTGAAGCTTGTAGAATAAAACAAGGATACGTTTCTTGTTGGCTGAATTTCTGCTGCATTTAACTTTGGGGGTTTTTTTTGATGCTGTTGTACACCGATTTGGAATGAGTGCTCTGAAGATGGAGCTGTTGCTTGCTCCCTAAAACACTGCCCTTGTGTTAGAGCAGAGCGTTCCCTTGTGCGGTGGCTGGGTGCTGATGGTCAGCCTGGCCTGGGGTTGCAGAAGTGGTTGCCGTAAGGTGCTGACTGTGGCCCATGGAGCATTTGTTTGTAGTCAGAGTCCTGTTTTTCATTTCCAGCGATTAAATAACTCTTAAACTAAAATTACGTTGTATTTGACGGCTCCAGGAAAGCAATTCTGTAGTTGCCACATGGGATTCCTGGTGGGAAGTAGGACATTGCAGCTGTTAGGCAAGCTGCTCATTTTGATTATAGACTTCAAACTCCATGGTCATGCCTAGCTAATAATGTCCATAACAGACTTATTGTAAGATAAGGTTAGTGTGGAGGTGTCCTAGCAGTGGGGAACCGATGCATCGGGGAGGTGCTGGGGAAGCAGGCCGTCCGCATCCAGAAATACATATCTTTGGATTTTGTTTCCCCACAGTCTCGTGTGATTGTGCAACAGCCGGGAGAACGAAGCTTTCATTCTTTTTACCAGGTTTGTATTCATTTGCTGAAACAAATGACTTCTCTCAAGTTTCCCAGACATGATAGGCAAAATATTTAAAGCTTTCACCCGCTTGTGTGTTTTGCAAAGGGTTCCCTTGTTGTTGCAGCTTGGGTGATCTCAGGTTCTTTAGTTCTTTGAAGAGGCCTGGTCTGGGGAAGGAGCATGGGAAGATTTATTTTTTTCTATTCTCCAGTCCCGTATTAACACATTTGTAAACTTAAAAGGAGGCTAACTAAACAAATGTGGTACAATATTGGACTTTGACTCGCTGTTTTATTTGTAGTAAGTCTAATCCCTTTGTTTTCTCTTGAGGCCTTTATTCCGTATGGAAGTAATTTTATGACACCAAGTTGACTTTTCTGGGGAGGGCGGTTCTTTTTAATGTCTTCCATATTGTATGGGGGTTCCCTTGTGTGCCCTTTGGGGGAAATGGTTGGCCTATTAGTATAACCTTTATTCTCAGTTTTGCAGTGAGGGAAACGAAGGTTTATTTGTTTTTTCCCCACTTATTCAGCACTCCATGATGGCGTGTTAGCACTTTCTCATGAATGTGTCATTTCTGTGTTGGAAAGTCTCTGTGTACAGCAGAGAAAGTAAACGTGCTTGCCAAGACACACCTGTGGCGTGTCACAGATGTGAACCTGCCTGGTCTGTGAAGAGGTTCAGGCTTGTGTTCTAAAAGGTTGTGTCACTCAACAGGGCAGTCACTGAGGCAATCTCTCTGTGGTGGTCAGAGCCCTGCACCGATGCAGACTGTGTATTTTGCCCATGTTGTGCTTGTGACTCTGCATACTGTAGCAACAGTACAGTGGTTTTATGATTTTGCTTGTCAAGCAGATCAATAAGAAACAAAAAGGATGGATTTTATTTTTTTTACTCACCATTTCTTAAAATACTCTTTGTACAGCTGCTCCAGGGGGGTTCGGACCAGATGTTACGCTCTCTGCATCTTCAGAAGGATGCATCTGCATACAGCTACATCTGTCCTGGAGCACAGCTAAAGGTGAGGGTGTTGTCAGGGAGTTAGAGGTAACTTGTCTTGAACTTGTAAATGCTTCTTGAAATACTTAAAGTACTGCTGAGCTAGCAGAAGCAGAGACCAGTATTTACAGGATGCATATGGAAAGGTGACACCAGTGGGCTATTTGTAATGACCCTAGAAGACCAAGCATACGCGTAGTTGTGCATACTACATTGTGTCTGCTTATAAAAAGCAGTAAAATGTCGTAGGAGACATCGTCTTTGTTAACAAATGCAGGTGTAGGTATTTGACCCATTACCAGTGACATACTCCTCGTGCCCCACAATGAGTAACTTCAGCTGCTTTCTAGGCCAAAAAGCCACGAGGACTCATTATTTTACAGTGGGACTATTGAACTTACTGAAGCATTCATTCTTCGTACCTGCCTTGTCCTTAAGGGGGCCTGTGAGGCGAAAGAAGGGAGCAAACCCAGAGAGTGTTTAGGACAGCGCTTCAAATACATCTGGAGTTGTCCCTGAGGTTGTCCCTCTGAAGCAGGGTCTGGACAAAAGGCTCACTGATTTCCTGTTTGCTTTCTTGAGGTGCTCTTTGGCAAACCAACCCACAGACCTGCTCAGATGCCTTCATCAGTTCCTCTAGAAATCTGCAGTGGAAACAAACCCAGATGATGGGGGGGAGGGAGGCAGAAGCTTATCTTGAGAAAGATGGTGACCAGAAATTTACTGCTGATGTTTGCAGCTTCTACTCAGAGGGTCTGTGACCGCAGTACTTGTAACTATTGTTCTGATTTTTTTGTGAATCACTTCTGCTCTTTCACAATAAATTCCACTGGGAGAGTACTGAACTATTTAGTCATGCTGTGATGGATTTCTGTATCTCGTTGCTGCTAGTATACATGTGTGTCCAGTGTACAAGCGTACAGTGTGGCATTAGAGTAAGCTGAGAAATCTCATGACAGCGTCTTGCATCTGAAAAATAGCAAAGTACATACCTGTTTCCTATGTGCTTGCAGAATCTTTGCTTTCTCACAGCTCACTTCCATTAAGCCCCTCACGTCTCAAACATCTCTTTCCCCTCAGTGTTCCATCAGTGATGGTACAGAGTTCAAAGCAGTAGCTGATGCCATGAAAGTGATAGGCTTCAAGCAAGAGGAGATTCAGACTGTCTACAGAATTGTGGCAGCCATTCTTCACTTGGTAAGCTCTCTGCCCGCAGGTGTGAGTAGGCTGTTCTTAGGAGGGGTCGAGCAGTATCCTTGTACTTCCAGCAGCTCTATTTTTCCTGCTGCAGAAGCATTTGGAAGATCTGTTGGCTGGAAAAGTGTATATGGTTACAACTTCCAGTGGTGACTGAAATTCCATGATGAAATAAGACACTGCAGTAATGATGGAAGATCACATTTATTCCTGCAGATTCCAGATCCCAAACAGACGTACCACTAAGTACTGGGAGCTGTTAAGTATTCTGAAAAGGAACTGTTTGGGTTTGGCAGTGAGAGGGTAGGGAGCTCTCGCCTCGCTATCCTTCTGTCTCCTCTTGCCCTCACACTCGCCATCACCACTGTGGTTTTGCTGGAGGAATGGTGCTTCGCTTCATGGTGGAGGCTTGAGGCAGAGCTGGATACAGGAGACCTTAATTCTCTGTATTCCGATGTGAAGGAAATCCTTCCGTCACCCATATTCTCCTGGGACCCACAGAGCCTCCTCCCCTGCACAGTGCCCCTGTAGCTCGGCGCTGATGTTTCCTTGAGGAGAGAGGCACTGCAGGTGGGCAGGAGGAGGAGGATGGCAAAGAAAACTGCAGCTTGTTGGCAATTCTTGCTCCTCCTTGGGATAGCTGTGCCCCAGTGCTGGGGAAGGAGTGGAGGCAGAGCCCAGTCAGGCCATGCAGGCAGGGTGGGAGATCACCCCCTCCTGCAGACCGTGCAGTGGTGTTGCTGCTTAATCCCAGCACTGCAGGTGTTCGGTAGCAAATCTGGTGGGCAGTGTGCTGTCAGTCCAGTCCTGTCAGCCGTCCTGGCTTGTCGGCTGCCCAGAATATTCACCTCACCTTTGTGGGCAGTGGCATTACGGTAAGAACTGCAGCCCAGCGTTTCTGTGGCGAGCTGCGGTGAAGATGCAATGCTATATCCAGCATTTATGTACTTAATCCAATCTCTCAGCACTGGCCTCTGAATCTTGAGACAGTGTTTGATTAAACCTCTGGAAGTGTTTGGTGTGATTTTTTTTCCAAAAGCTGAGGTGAACACCGAGCAGGAATGCTTTTCTTGGAGTCAGGCTTTGCTGCTTCCACTGGTGTTGGAGCTTTGTGGGTAGGAGGGTGTGCAAGGCCCACCCTCTACTGTGTTAGGAGATTTACTGACTTGAATAGCGGGTGGCCTGTGGATGAACTTGGGGTGTACTGATTCAGATTAATAAAAGACAGGTTGAGAAATCTAGTTTTTTTGCTATTTATTGCAGGGGAACTTGAAGTTTTCTGTGGATGGTGATACAGCTGTAATAGAAAATGGCAAGGTTGTGTCGATCATCGCAGACTTGCTGTCAACAAAATCTGACATGGTGGAGAAGGCTCTTTTGTTTCGAACGGTAGCGACAGGTCGGGATGTCATTGACAAACAACATACTGAACAAGAAGCCACCTACGGCAGAGATGCCTTTGCAAAAGTGAGTTTAAATTTCCTTTCTCTGCATCTGATTACATATGTGACAGTAACTCATACACATTTCTTTTGCTTTTGCCTTTTGGTTGAGTTGTGGTTGGTGCAGCACAGAATGGTGGTGCCTGCGGAAGCCATTCGATATTGAATTGCCTTCATAATTGCACATTTTTCAATGCTCAGGTCCCAGCAGGGTTCCTGGGTGGATCAATTAATATAGTGCTTGCTGAGGCACAGGAAGTCCATACTTCATGTGGATTTATTTCTAAATGTACGCGCTCCTGTGTTCTGTAGGGGATTGCAGAGCAGCACCATCCCTGCCCTTCCTGGCTCCGGCACAGCACGCACCGCAACCAGCAGTGCTCTGCGGCACGCGAAGAGGGGAGGGAGCTGCGAGCATGGCTTGCTGGCATTTGCGAAAGGAATGCATTGTACAGGGCTGAATGTTTTGTGAAATACCATTCTTGACTTCATTTACCAGTTACATTCAAAGAGTAGAGAGTGGAGCTGTGACATCTAGAACTCAGGCTGGAAAGGCAAAATGCTACCTTTTTCTTTTTTTTGAATGGTGGATACTGATAAGCAAAGGAGCGACAGTTGTCCTTCCTTCCCTGATACCTGTGCCTGCAGAACATTTCCTTTTTGAAAGGTGAACAGGATTATTTTACTGCCGTTGTGTTTGGTTGTTAGGTTTCTCTAACTGACCTCTCACTTGCTCTTCAATATTGTTAAAGAATTATCAGGCATGGAAGTTATTAGGCAACTGAAAACCAGGTTGGAATCAAATTAGGGGAACTGCTGTACCTAGTGACCTCACTAGGATTTAGACTTCATGTAAAGGAGTTTTGGAAGAAAGAAAAGTGTTCACAGAATATTTTCTTCATGTGAGCAGCTGTTCACTTTTAGCAGAACGTTATCTGTAGCTTTTGTGTAGTTAGGGCAGCATCTTGAATTAAGCTTTGTAGCACCACGTGTTGCGTTTACCAGAAAGAACAGCAACAGATGCGGGCAGAATTCCTCAGTGTTTGTGTCCTGGCAGGCTATATACGAGCGGCTCTTTTGTTGGATTGTGACACACATCAATGACGTGATTGAAGTGAAGAACTACGACACTACAATACATGGGAAAAACACAGTCATTGGCGTCCTGGATATCTACGGCTTCGAAATATTTGACAATAACAGGTGAGCCAGGTTGTTCAAGTGCGGTGCTGCACCTGCTCCTTCCCCAGAAAACTCATCACCTTTTTTTCTTCTGTTTTTGCAGTTTTGAGCAATTTTGTATTAATTACTGCAACGAAAAGCTGCAGCAGCTCTTTATTCAGCTGGTTCTAAAGCAGGAGCAGGAGGAGTACCAGCGAGAGGGAATTCCCTGGAAGCATGTGAGTGAGTTGGCAGGGGAGGGAGAGGTCGGTCTGAGGTCAGTGTACCAGCACAAGTCCCAGATCTAAAGTTGCTCCACATGTAGGCTTCTGTCAAAGGCGACAGGGCATCTGTGTCCACACCAGCTGTACCGTCAGACTTGCTGTCTGGAAATCGGGCTGTGGAGCAAGCTAACCAATTATCTTACAACATTTCTTTATTTGCCATAGTTTGGGAAAGGAAGTGACTCCAGGTCTGAGTTAAAACATATTGTGGCATCTCTGTGATGCCACACACATCACTGTGTGTTTCTCTTCCAAGTGCTTATGGATTTTGTGTAGGCGTAGATATTCAAGTGTAAAAATCTTGAGTTCTCTGGTTCAAATTCCTTTCATAATGCCGAGGGCAAAATGCGCAGTTTTCACTGCAGTGACTGGGCACAGCTGAATTTTAAAAGACATTTTAGAGTCTATTCTGTAGCAGTTGATTTTTTAGCTGAGGTCTCGAGATTAGTGTGAGGTGTGGGAAAGATCACCTTCTCTGCTGTTCAGTGGTAGCAGAGTTGAGTTAGTGATCAACATATTGCAAGCTGATGGCTGCTGCTGTGAATGGCGGGCCCCATTCCCTCTGTCAGACACACGGCACTGTTCTTCAGTGACCAGCACCGGTCTCCTCTCTCTCCCTAGCCAAAGTCACAAATATACCCGATCTTTGTGTTTTGCAGATCGATTACTTTAACAACCAGGTCATCGTCGACCTGGTAGAGCAGCAGCACAAAGGGATCATTGCTATTCTGGACGATGCCTGCATGAACGTTGGAAAAGTTACAGACGAGATGTTCCTCGAGGCTCTGAATAACAAGTTGGGGAAGCACGCGCATTTCTCCAGCAGAAAGGTAACGTCTTCCTCTGTACCATCAAAACTTGCTCTTTTTCTGCGTGATACCTTTCCTGTTTTTTTAGGCGTAATAGAGTAAGAAAAAAGACTTGAAGGGTGGCTGGGGTTGGAGTCGTTACCTTCGAGTATGAAATGCGGTACCCGAGAGCAGCAGCCCCCAGACACAGAGCAGGCCGTCGGGCCTGGGTCCAGGTCGCGCCTCGGCCGGCCGCGTCTCCGGCAGAGGGAGCTGAAGGATGTGCGATGCGAGATCAGTTTTATTCCAGGCATAAAAGAAGCCTGAGCTCGTGCCTTGACATACCATGATGTCATCTGCAACCAATCGACGCGCGGTTTCGGCCCACGTGATGTTCTTCCCAGGCTGCTCTAATACATAGCGACAGAGAAATTATTCACACTTCTGCTTTATTACAGCACTGTGATTTTTTTTCATCGTCATTGGCTACAGAACATGTTCATCTCGGATTGTACCTATGATCACCCAGGCCCCTCGGTTTGCTTTGTTTTTGGTGCAATGTGCAAATTAAAAGGCTTTATTTATTCCTCACTCGGCAGCATATTGAAAACATGGTCAGCAGCCTGATGAATTTGAGAATCTTTGAGTAATCAAATAAGGGCCTTTCATTTATTGATGTCTCTGCTGAGAAAGGTTGTTTGAAATAAATCGCTCAGAATGCTGCTTTCCCTCTTCTCCCTCCCACCCCAGTACGGTGTTTTATGTAGGTCAGAAATACAAAATTAGCAAGGGGTTGTATAAGATATGTGCTAAAGGCTGCCTCCAGGGAGGCTGAATATAAACAATAGATGTGGCTGTGGCTTGTTTGGGTGGAGGTTAGGAAGAAAATAAAATACCGACTTTTTCTTCCCAGATGTGGCTTTCCCTCAGTGCCCTTAGCTGCAGCACGCCTGTCACCTCATCTGTCGCACGCGCGAGCTGAGCCATCTCGCCTTCCGCAATAACCTAGATTTTACGTGCTTAAGCAGCAGATGCATAGCATATTCTGAGTAAACTCATTGGAAAACAAGTATTTTCATGAAGCCTAGTCTGGATTTCTACATTTTAATGCAAATCGCTTCCTGTAGTAGTACTAATGGTTGTGGATAGTGAAGCCTGGGGGGATGGAGTCTTAAATCCTCTGCAGTGGGGCAGTGCGGGAAGTGGTCCAGTTTCTGGAGCTGTCGAGTCAATGGATGTAAGCGGGTAGAGAAAGGAGCTGAGTTTCTGTTCTGTCCTTGGTCCTGTGTCTGCTAAGGTGGCGTGGTTCCATCACGGAGAGAGCAGGTTTGATGTAGTGGGGCAGGGGACTGAATTTCATAAAGTATATGAGAGGCTATAAAGTAAAAATTTAAAAATTCATAATCTGTTTGAGTCCTTACTTTCAGGAGTCCCTTCACAGCATAGGAAACATTAAATGAAAATATTGCCAGTTGCAGCATTCCTCAGTAGGGGGTGACATTGTCAGAAAACTATTTGCGCAGACTAGGAGGGACACAACGAGTACTGCTGTGAATAATGTTCATGGAGAGTACGATGTATCTTCCTGGCTTGCTAATTTTTAGTTTAAATCAATATAGCCTTGAAAAAATTGACCCATAAAACTCTCAGCATCATAATTTCTTTTTTCCCCCCTCTCGCATCTTTGCAGATGTCCTTTACCAGTATAGAATACATATTCCTCAGTCCCATTTACAACTGCTGTAGGAAACCTGAGCTTCCTAAGCCAGCCTCTTCTAGCTTGAATGAAAGCAAAGGACTTGATTTCATTTCATGATTTGCTTTTGTAGAGACTGCAGTAGTTCTGTCCAGCGACTGTAAAGTTCGGCGTAGATCAAAGCTGTTCCTAAAGAGTTAAAGTATGTGTGCTGCTGTGTTATGGGAACAGCTCCCATCTTTCAGCCTCAGTTAATGCTTCACTGCTGCCCTGTAGTGCGTGTTGCACACGGGCTCCATGTGGATAAGCTCTAAGGGGCTGCTGTGCCCTAAACAGTAGTGCCCTAGTTTGTGTACTGCAGGTCTGATCTGCTGCTGTCTGCTTGGTTGTCCTGGTGAAAGCCAAACAAACCAGGAAGAATACTGGCAAACACTTCCACTGTGAGTATTTGTGGCAAAATTTTATGTTCCTAGAGCATGGGTCGTCCTTCTCTGAATTGTCTAATGCTAATCTAGATCTGTAGACGTGCTAACTGTGCTGATAGTACTTCTCAACATTACAGCTTCACTTTCTCAACCTCTTTAAGTTTGGGTTTTTTCAAATGACCTTATACTTCTGAAGGATCAAGTGCAGTGATAGACAGTCTGTGAATTCCTAAATCTTCAAAGTGTGGCAAGTGTCAGTCTCAACAAACTGATTGTGAAGGGAAGAATATGAGAAGGTCTATTCCAGTCCACCTGCCGTAGTATCTTCCAAGATACTAGGCAATAGCGAAGGTCTAGTGGGAGAAGAACATAAGACAAAGATGTAATGACGACTTGATATGCTCCCAGTCTCCAGTGATCTGCAGTCCAGGAACCTCCTGAAGCAGGGGTGATGTCCTTAATAGGTTTTTTCCTTCCCTTATAAAAAAAGAAAAAAAAAATTGACAAAGAATTGTACAGCTTAGGCGTCTTCACATGGATATCTTTCCTCCCTCTTCCCTTTGCCTTTTAGGTTACGTCTGTTGCCTCCTAGTGCTTGAACAGCAAAACATGGTTTGCTGTCTTCCAATACATCATCTGCATGTCGTTTGCCATCGTCTCATGGCGCTTCTTCCATAACCTGGAGAGACTTGGTTCATTTGGCCCTTCCTCCTGGAGCAGTCAGTCAGTACTGTTGATTGTTCTTGTCCTTCATCAAGCCTCTTCCACTTCTCCTGTGTCCTTTTTGAGATAGAGAGTAGTTAAGGTCCGTGTTGGGTTGGGAATGGACAGTTTGAGGCCCACCATTTGCTATGAACTTTGGCTTTTCTGTGTGCATAACTGTATTTATGTTCATTTGCTCTTCTTTGCCATTCCATTAGCCTCTCATGTCTTCCTGCAGTTCTTCGCAGCCAGCCATTGTCTTTACTTCCCTGAGCACCATCAACAAGCCTGATGTGGTACTGTTCACCTTCCTGTTGCCCTCAGGTCGTAGCTCACTTAAGACAATGTTAGCAGCATAGATCTCAGCACAGGCCCCTGCAGGATTCGTTTCCCGCCTTTCCAGCAGTTATCTGTCTGAGGACCCTTGCTCTTATTTTTCATAGCAGCTGAAATTCTTTCAGTTGCTAGTGAGGAACCTTGTGAAAAGTATCGTAGAAATCCAAGCAGACTACCAACTGTATCAACACACTTGTTGGTTTGTTTTCTTTTCCCAGTAATTTCAACTGATCTGCACAGTAGACACGAAGTTCAGAGAGAGTCAGGCCTTACAAAAACCCTAGCCTCACGTTCAGCCACCTTCCAGTCTCTTCGGTACTGGATGAGTTCAAAGTGAGAAGCTCGTGCAGCCAACCGTGTCCTGTCTGATAGCAACAGTTGCTTCGTTTCATGATGGTTTCGCCTGTCGTATACCTCTTCTGTTGACACGTTGGTTTGAGATGTATGTTTGGATGGTTGAAAAAAGGCATTATATAGTCCCTTGCTGGTGAACACAGCTGCAAAAAAAAAAAAAAGACTTTGTTTTCCTGGTATGGCCTCATTTCTTCGTTTTCTCTGTGTTCCTTCTACGCGTCGGTCATCTGTCAGCTCTGCAGAGCCTGGCATGCTTCCTGCTCCGGCTGTGCTGGACTTCGTACACCTTTGTATCCCTCCGTGTACCTTGTTACTCAGACTTGTTGGTTTCCTCCTTGTGATTTTTTTTGGGGGGGCAAATCCATTTTCTACTCTTGGACACAGGTGAAGTTTTTTGGAGGTTATCTTCCTGCTTCTGATAATATCTCCTGCCCTGCACTTTAACCATACTAATTTCCTCTTTTATTTTCCCAAGACTTCTGGTGGAAGTATTTGCTCATAGCCCGTGGTGTTTTTAAATGGTGCCCGTGCTTCCTGCAAAGACTTAATTCATCTACCTGCCCCTTTTGGCTTAAACAAAAATCCTCATTTGTATCTTGTCCTCCTTTTTTAACTAAGCTCAGCCTGATGGATTTTTTTGGCTTCTGTTACTCCTGAAGGGGTTGAGTGTGTTATGGCCAGTGCTGAACGGCTGCCGTGTGGGCGCGTGGCACCTGCGTGGTGGCGAAGGAATGTTGTGGGACGTCTGAGCTGAGAGCAGAGGCTTGGAGCTGGGGCCACGCCGGGTGGGTCCGCGGGGGTGGCCGCTGTCTCGAGGGATCTGGGCCAGGACAAGCATTGCTGTTGTAACACTCGTATTTGGATTGCTGCATTTCTTTGCTGAGGAGGGGCATGGCAGTGGGGGGAAAAAAAAGGAAGACTTAAAAAAACAAAGTCATAATTAACTCTTAGGTGCAGTGTTTCTCTACAGGCACAATTGTTCTTTTTGCTTAATGGTATTTTTGAGGCAGTATCATTTTTTTAAGAAGGCTATAGGCTCTTGCAACTTGATTTTGTACAAATATATGTTCTTACAATGCAGCCATGAAAAAATATTATAAAGCAATGTTAGAGCTGGATTTCACATGTACACATGCATATGTAAAGTTGAAGAACTGTGGTTTCCATTTCTATTTCCAATGCATGTTGCTGTTCCATGAAACTTGAAAATCCATGGGTGATGTTTTAATGTGTGCAAATTTATTTTAGCTTTGTGCAACTGACAAAACGCTGGAGTTTGACAGAGACTTTCGAATCAAGCACTACGCTGGAGATGTGATGTGAGTTTCTTTCAGAAATAAAGTTGCACCTCCTATTTTTGTCTTTTAGCCAGCTTTGAAGTGGTACAGTATTCTAATTTAATGCTGTTTCTGGTATGAACCAGAATAGCTGTCATAGAGAATTACAGAGTGCAGCGATCGCTTATCAATTAAATCTTGTGCTGGTTACTTGCTATACAGAATATGATTTTGTACTTGGAATTGAAACAAAAGGAGACTGGGGGGGGAGTGAGGGGAGAGCAGTGCTTGAGGAGAAAAAAGAAGAAAAAAAAAAAAGCCAGCACTGTTTATGCAAGAAAGCTATAGTGAGCTAATAAAATCTGGTTTAGACATCTGTTTCGTGTGATTGTGTAACTCTCTAGCTTGAACTTCTCAGATCGGTTTGAGTAGACTCAGAACAGAGGGCAGTGTTAAGGCAAAATGAGTATTGGTGCAAGGAGCCTTGAGCCAGGTTGAAAAGTGTTCTGTGCCTGAAGCCTACAAAAATGGCTACAGTATGGGACAGTAATGTGGAGGAAGGTTGAGTAGAAGAGAAAGATGCCCAGATGTTAGAAACTCTTTGCTGGGAAAGCTGTTGTCTGAAATATCGCTGGAGTCATTTAATGGTTTAGGATTGGCGTAACTCCCCCTGCCAGCAGAATCTAAAGGGAGTTAATGAGGAAATAATTTAGGATTTCTTTTACATTGGGATTAAATTGACTTTTGATTGATAAGGGTAAGCAGTGGAATTGTGCTGGAGCCCATTTGGCACAGCTATAGTTTGTTCTGGAGTCTTTGCTGAATGATTGCTCGTAGAAATCACTGATTCCAAAGCTTTTTGCCAAGGAGGAGAAAATACGAGGTGGCTCAACCTTCTGCACTGCCAGGGGCTGAAGAAAATTGTAAAAGAAAACGAAAATGTGGAAATATTTGCAGATACTATTTGAGCCTGAACGGTGTTATCTGGAGCAGTAAGATTTGGGAGTGGCTCCCTGCAGGGATTTGAACGTTGTGGGGCTCTGGGTCGCAGTGCCTGCGGTTTAGGTGCAGGCTGCCTGGGGGACCTGAAACTCTGGAAGCAGCTGGGTGGGAGTCACTGAATTGGGAGAGTTTGGACCTGCTCCCTGAGGACAGAGCGCTGTCTGTCTTGAGTCTTGGAGAAGAAGTGAAACTCTGAAACAGTAATCTTTCAGGGTGGCATTTCTGTGGCAATAGAGAGAGTCCAAACTGTGTGTGTGTGTGTTGATTTCCAAGAGAGTTCCCCAGGCACTGGATATAGGCTGATCCTGGTTTCAGGCACTCGCCCACTAGAGAGTCTTGCTTGACACCAAGAGAGGGACAGACTAGACGTATTGAAAAGGAAACAATTTCTGTAGGATATCACAACACGAACACATGTTTGTTAGCACAAACACATGCTCTGAATTTGGAGGCAGAATTCATGAGTGTAACTCTGGAATTTGGGCCATCTTCAGGACATGGTTTAGCAGGCATGGTGGTGTTGGGGTGATGATCGGACTTGATGATCTTAGAGGCCTTTTCCAGCCTTAATGATTCTATGATCTTGCTCAAGTCCTGCTAGCTGTCTCAGCCATCATGCTCTTCATCTGCATAGTTCAAACAGCTTTCTGAAATGTTACGTGTGCTGTTCCTGCACCGGAGGTGGAAAGCTGGGCAGAAGGATCTAAGTCTCACACAGTGTTCATGCAGCAAATTAGTGATAGGTTGGGAAACAGAGCTGGATTCCTGATTAGCATCTGCTGTGTCTGTGGGAGTGCAAGGATGCTGATTCCACACTGATACCAGCAGCTCAGAGGAGGACTTTGCTGCTTTGCAATTAACTCTGTTTTCCATTTTTGTAGTTACTCAGTCACTGGATTTATTGACAAAAACAAGGACACTTTATTTCAAGACTTCAAGCGCCTCATGTACAACAGGTAGGAATAAAANTATTAATGAGNTGAATTTAAATCTGNTTTGTGAGAATCCTTTTNTATAGAGTGGATGCCAGCAGACANGAATGCTTTCACTGATGCTGTGTTTACTGTGTGTGCAGTGCATGTGAATAAACACATTGCTTTGGGATTTCATCTTTGTATGTCTACCGCAGCCTGAAGGCTGATGGTTGGATTTTTCAGGATGAAGTCCTTACTCTGTACTTGCTGGTTTTGTTCTGATATAACCTTTAATTTAACTAAATTTAAAGTGTTTGTTTGAAACCAACTCATTGTGCAATCCAGATAGCCATGCAGAGATGACCTGTGCTGCTGGATTTGTCATTAACCAGGTTTTTGGACCACCTACAAGTGTACCATTACTGATCTCTCTTTAATCAATGCTAAAGACACTGAGAAGCATTTGGTCGACAGCAGCTATCACCGGCCCCAGCCAGAACAGGGACGTTGTGAGAGAAAGTATAGGGGTGAGGGTGAAAGTAGGCAAATAGGTTTGAATCTTTTTTGTATGTGCAGTGACATGAAAACTTTAAACCGTGTAGTCACATGTTATAAACACTAATTAGGCAAGTAGAAGTTGCCTTTGACAAGCAAATTTGAAATCCTATCAAAATGTGTGTGTGTATATGTAAGTGCCCCAGAAAGCTGTTTTCCTTGANNGCTGGCATTAAATATGTTCTAATTCTTTGGTGACTGTGGCCTGTCTCAACCTTTCAGAGACTTTGCTCAGAGGTAGAAGTCAGCACAAAGCCTGCAGCTGCANGGACAGCTCTGTTTGCCTGCTTTAAAAGCTAGTGCAACTATTAACTTAGTTTACAGTCCTGTTCTGTTTACTCAGTGCACTCCCTTGAACAGTCTTGCTGTTTGTGTTTGGAAGACATCACATTAACCAAAAACCTCCAAAATATTTGCTGTATGGAGGTTTTATTAAATTTAGCCTCAGTTTCCGTGAAGTCTTTGGTAAAGATGGTTCACAAAGACCACTTACAGCATATTAAAGCATGTGATAGATTTACTATTGGATTGCTGTAACTGCTTTCAGCTTTTGTCTGTTCCAGAGCTCTTGCCATCCATCATGGCCGTCTTACCTCACCTTCAACCCTTCAAGAAAATATAGGCTAAAATGTATAAATTATTTTCTATGTCAAGAATGGTGCAGAAATACAGCTTGAAATCAGATAGCAAGTTTCAAGGGAGGATGTTGTGGGCCGTGGTCTTACCTTTTTCTGTTTTGATTAAAATCTTTATGTTTGTGTCAGTAAGGCAGACTCTGCTTTTGATAGATCACTTCTGCAGGAGTTTTACTATCCCATTAGTGCACATCTTTATCTGAAGAGGAGAATGCCCTTGTCATTTTTCCAGAATATTTGGTTGTGAGCTTGAGCCGTGTATTTATTGCTCAAGAGCAAGAGGTGTTTTGCCCAGGAATGTCATATTGGTTTGGCTGATATATTTTGAGCTGAAAACACCACTAGATCTGGACAGAAGCAAGCTGTTGGATTTTGAATTTAGTGGAAGTGCTGTTAGACTGTGCAATTAAAGAGACTGTCTTTTAGCTCTAACCCTGTGTTGAAGATGATGTGGCCTGAAGGTAAACTGAGCATCACTGAGGTAACCAAGAGACCTCTGACAGCTGCTACTCTCTTTAAGAACTCCATGATTGCGCTAGTGGACAACCTGGCATCGAAGGTAAATATTTCTGTTTCAAAATCGACTCCAACTTCCGATTCGTTAGGGGGTAGCTGCTCCACGGAGAGACTGACGCCTTCCTATCACTGCGATCACTCGGTAAGCCGAGCGCATCAGTGGCAGCTGAGCTTTGGTTGTAGCAGTGGGCAGCGGTGAAGATCTCACAGGAGCATTAGCTGCCACCCCCACATAAAGACGGTGGATTTTTGTTTCCTCCGTGACCAGCGTATCTTTCATTTGTAGGAAAGGCAGTCTCTCTTAGGTAATAATTATTATATCAAATAAATAATCATCTTTAACAAAGCTCTTTTGGCAGAGGGCCCAGGGGATGTAGTTTCACAGTGGAGAGATTCTTTCTTTCTGACTTTTAATGCCAAGTGACTTCCGTGAAAATACAGGCAGAGCTGTGTGGTTTCCTTCTTTCCTCCTCTTTGCTGTGTCAGAGGATGAGAAGTGAAGCCTTTAATTTTACTAAATAATTAAGTTTTATGGTAGAAGGAGTTGCTCTGGCAAAGCACCGCTTTCTGGGAAGGAAGGTAGGGAAGAGGATGGACTGGGAAGGGGGCTGTGTGAACGCGGTGCAGCCGAGCGGCAGGATGAGGCGAGCAGTGCGATCCCTCATGCGAGCAGAGATCACTGAGAAATATTTGGGTGTTACTGATGCCAGGTGCCCTTGCTGGACCTCGTAACCTAAATTTGGTACAATGATGTCAAGAACCCAGAGAGACTTCTCTGTGTGTTGTGAAAATAAGTAGATGGGGAAGGAAAAAGGCTTGTTGTTAATGCAGTTCTCTGTCGTACGGAGCAGTCACGTTGTCTCTTGACTAGCCAGACGGGCAGGGAACCTGACGCACCGCAGTGAGGTGTTTGAGGCAATACAGACAGAAACTGCTGGGGGTGTTGTGGTGGAGAGCTGTGATCAAGGGGGGACAGCAGGCAGCTGCTGGTGGGGAGCTTCAGCAAGCACTCATGGAAAAACTTCGGTGGCTTGTTTATTGGAAAAATTATCGTAGGCCACCTGGTATTTGTAAAGATAGAGTAGTCAGGAGAATGCCGTGCACTGTGGTGGTTTGAACAATTGCTGCAACGCACAGCAGGAGATGAAGAGTTTTAATCGCACATTATCCATCTTGAGTCAGTAGGTACCAAAATTCATCACTGAAGGCTGGCTGGCTTATGTGGAATGAGTTCATTTCAGTCTGTTTGTCATCAGTATCTCTGTCGCAAATGCCAGCCTTTTCCAAGGTTAGGCTGTAATCAGGAACTGTTTCCAAGTCAAATTTAAGCTCGCAAAGTCACTAGGAGGTTCCTGTGTGTGTCTCGCTGTAGTCCTTTCCCATTCTTTACCTCCTCTGAACTTTGACTGAGAAACTTGCATTGAAGGTGTTGGGGTTTTCCTGATTTTTGGTTGAACGGCAATGGAGAAAATTGTCTTCGAGCACTGTATTTCCCAGAGAGGGATGGATCCCCTTGGAGGGAAGGCTCTCATTAGATGGGTGTATTTGTCAGGACTTAGCAAGGGCTCTTGCCAAGCGGGAAGGAGCCAAGGGCTGTCGTGGCTGTGCAGTGTTTTATGGCCAACCTTTGGCATCATGGAGGGCTGGAACGAAGGGAGTGGAGTTCACACTTCGGAGTCTGCCGTTTGGAAGTTTACATGGCTAATGCTCCTGGCAGAACAGTGTTTGTAGCTACTTCAGTTTGCAAACTAAGTGATGTAGTTGAGCTTTAGGTTTTTTTAGTGGAGATCCTGGCTGTTACACATCTTAAAAACCAAAAAATTTGGTGAGCTCCATCCTGAAGTGAACCTTTATGTGACTTTAAAGGGTCTAAATTTTGGTGTGTCCTAGAAAGGAGAGGTTGCTGGAATCAGGGTCTTGAACACGATCATTGTGTACTTCAAATGGTAAAACAGAGTGCAGAGAGGTAGCGCTGCTGTTTGCCCATTCTGCCTGTCTTTGAGGTGACTTTTTGGACAGTTAATCGTATGTGCATGCTGTCAGCAAGCTAAGAACTGGGCGTTCAAGCCGTGCTGTGCTGGAGAATGGCTGTGCACAAAGGAGTGGGATGCTCTGCCTCTGAGTCACTGCCAGTGTGGATACTTGTCTC
>Ga0065711_1033255_pt1 | contig 25834 bp, 19 predicted proteins | sample Hoacrofraction12_FD_59098 | JGI IMG/M metagenome (GOLD analysis project Ga0065711, IMG submission 59098) | Hoatzin crop microbial communities from Cojedes, Venezuela - Epithelial fraction 12 v2 (version 2) | ecosystem: Host-associated > Birds > Digestive system > Esophagus > Crop | place... | reverse complement strand
AGATGGGAGAAACCACGCCTCCTCTTTCATTTATTTGCTTTCCTCATGCTGAAGGGAAAGTTTGATGGGAGGAGGAAATAAACCAAGAGAAAATGAAATGAATAAAGAAAGTACTTGGGGTGCGGGAGGGAAGGGATCCTTTTTCTTTTAAAACATTACTTGCAGGAATTGACCAGAATTTTTTGAGCAGCTGAAGTATTCCTCTCCACTATATGCTGCTCTTTTTTGCTTGCAGACACTGATGCCATCTCATACCACGGAGTTCGTGGTGCTAGCCCTGGCTAAGCCAGCCCTCCAGGACCATTTCTCTGCTGTCAAAGAGGCGTTGCAAATGGTTGGTTTAGACCGCTTAAAGAACCACCTTCAAAGGTATCAGCAAAAGTGTTTTTATTGAAATACGATGCTGTAAAAGTGCAACTTAACAAAGTTTGATGGCAAGGTTCACTCTATTAGTGCGCAAAGGATATAACAATAATTCAGAACTACTAAGACAGAATCAAGGTTACCGACAAAAATCAAAGCTACCAACACAGAATCGTACTGCACAGCAATACAAGGTTATGCATGATATAGGTCACTTAGCTGTTTCACTTACCTGTATCACCTCATCTGCAGTTGGTAAGAGGTTTCTCTGCCTCGAGGAGCAACCTTGATAGGCATCCCAGCTCAAGGGGAGATCACCACCATGCAGCGAGTTGCTTAGCAGAGTTCAAAGCAGGCCCACTTAGGCCATCATAATTATGGAATAAAGAGGTTGGCTTGTAGATGAATTACATGCAATGCAAAAGGTATGCATGAGGCTTCTTGTACCCACAACTTTCTTTCTTCCTTGATAAATGAGTCTTGGAAAAGCCACCTGCTATGCATGCATTAATCACATGATCAGTGTTCCAAGCTTGTGTGCATCGATGCTGATTGTGTCACTCTGTTCTCTGTGGCTTTTCAGATAATAGATTGGAACTAGAGAAGGTCTTGGCCTGGTTACAGTTTAGACCTTTACTTTCTTTGAAGCCTGTACCAGAATACTATCAGTTTAGTTAAGGAGTCAAGTGGCTGGAAGTGTCAGCTTCCTCCTGTGAGCCCAAACTCCCTTTTGCCTACAGCGCCGGCATCCTAGCCTACCAGCTGAGTGCAATTACCCTGTCAAGTACCTGATTAAATGGCATTAATTACTGGGCTAGCAATGTTCTTGGGCCTGTCATTCAACCTACTAAGTGTTTATTTTTCTTTTGGGAGGACTAATCTTCTCTAGGCAAAGGCTGCGGTAATAGGAGCTAACAACTACGTGCTCACCTTCAGACACCTCCTGCTCTTTTTCAGACCCATTACACCTCAAGAGGAGAGGAGGCAGGTGGCTCCTCAGGCCACTAACCCTATAACAACTTTCTGTGACATCTCTCTGCCTCTGATTCCAGATGTGTCACCAGCTGATGGGTATGTGGGTTGACTATGCCTAGATGAGCTGCTGGGGTTGCAGTGTTGGGCAGCCTCTTGGGACTGCCAGGGGAGGAAGAATGATCTCCCTGCAAGAGTGTGGAACAGTAAGCAAACCTGCCCAGGGCGACTGCATTAGCGCAAGTGTTGGTGCTTCCATCTATCTGTGTACCTCCCATGTCACCTCCTTCATCCATCCCATATACTGGTGAGACCTGCCACCGTCTGGTCAGCTTTTCCCAAAATTAGACTTGGCATGATTACAGGAGAAGACTTTGCTGGAAGTGAGAAGGGCTTATCGTTACTGATGTCCCTGTCATGCTTTACGTATTGACTTCCACAGTTACATATGTGGTGACTGATGATGAAAACACTCTGTGTAATGAAGTTAACAGGCTATTGGAGCTAAAAAGTGAACAGCTGATCCAGGGAAGAGGAATTACAATCCACTCTTTCTCCATAATTACAGTGCTTGTGTTATGTGTCCTTTTTTTCCCTCCTTATGTAATAATAGCCTGAGTGTGAATACAGAATGTGAATTGCAAGCAGGAATTGAAGTTATAATAGGCAGACATGTAAAGGAGTATATCACATGTGCTAAGTGGTGAAAGGAACAGTGTTTTAGAAAAGTGGGAAGCTTAACTGTTCCCACTGACTGTGGCCTAGCAGTAGCATACTCTGCCTTCCCAGCAGAGAGGAAAGGAGAGTACTATTCTTATTTTCACTACCAGGTTTAGGGGGTGTTGCGAATGAGCAATTTAGGATCCTGCTGACTACAGCAAATTGTTGCAAATAGATTTTATTATTAGAGTGATTCAATAAAATTTGTTACAATCGAAACAATGACTTGGTTAAAGGTGTGAAAATGGCAAGGTTCACATGAGACCTACAGCAGGGATTTCACATCAAATCACACAGACACAGGCAGACACAGACACAGCTAGAGATGTTAATCTATGACCAAAATTTCCCTTTTGTGCAAATGTACTCAAGTACTCACTTTTCTCCTTCGTCAGCATCTACCAGAGGATGATCATTGAATCTCGCAAAATCTACCCTGAGAGGTGTCCCAGTTCAGGGGGAGATACTGGGTCACAGCCTGCTGCAATTCTGGAAAGCACAAAAGGGCTCACTTAGGATCGCTATTTATAGGATCGCAAGATGATTGACTTTGGTCAGTGCTTTTTTTCCATTCTGGCCACAACCTGTGTTAGGTGATTGTGGTATCTTAGCAGCAACCATACAATTCCAGTACTTTCCAGACTGTACAGTTCTGGTGTCTTACCAGATGGAGGCAGGCATCAGGAATTCCAGGTATGGTTATGGAGTGCTTGATCATCCCAGCTTACTGCTCTTGTCACCAAGACAAGAAAACAATGTTGGCTTATCCTGAAATCACCAGGTAGCCCTGGGGGCGCTGCACCACCACAGGGAACATTTTTGTTTGTTCTCCTAGGATTTCCATTTGCTGTATAGGGTGAGAGAGACCTCCTAAGTTATATGGCTGAGACTGCGTAAACAGTGCAAGCAACATTTATTTGGAGGTGGAAATGAGCAAGGAAATGGACTACTTTAGACCTTGTTTAGAATGTAAGTTAAAATTAATTAAGAAAGTGAAAGGTAAACTAAAAGCTAACAATTTAAATCTCATATGGGAAAAATAGACGTATTGATTGAATGCCATAAACAGGTGATGGTTATTGCAGCATATACAAACCCCAGACCTGATTCTTAGCATGTAAGAAAAATCTGCAATGAAATTAGAGGTATAAAATGATATAGCCCAGCTAATTAAAGTGAAGATTTAATGTGTTTATTCTCTTCTGTACTTGAGGTGTGGTCTGTCACTGAATCCAAGGCCAACCTGCAGAATCTAGGTAGAGCTTGCTCTTCTAGTGGGAAAGGTAAGACAGGATTTCACCCTGTGTTGGCTGTGTGGCTTGGAGTCTGTTGCTGAACTGCGCTGTAAAATGCCAAATATTGAAAAAAATATTGTTTTGGTTTGTAATATCAGTGGCATCAACTGTCATGATATTTCTGTGACCTCAGTAATATTTAATGTCCCTAAAACATGCATCCTGAGTCTCCATGATTACATGGGATTCTTGGACTTCATACTTTGAAAAAAAAAAAAAAGGAAAAAGTTTTCGTTTCCTGACTGCAGAAAAAAACCCATAAAGCATCACCTAAGAGCATTAAAAAACTCTGAAACTGAATGCAGATAGAATAAACCCATTTATTTATATGAAGGCTTGGTATTTTAAAGCCACCATCAAACAACTGCCAGCTCTTCTCTCTGTCTTGCAAAGGTAGGATTTGTGCTTTCTACCTTACACAGCTGGAGTGAGGTCCTGCGTGTACCCAACACTGTTGCGGGTCTTTGAAGAGTTTTTGGAGGCAGAAAGATTGTTGGCCTCTCTCATTGCTTCTGGCCCTATCTCTCAAACAGTGAAGGCTTGTGAATCCTCTCACCTAATTTTCACTAACTAATATTTGAATCTAAGTTAAGAAGAGTCGTGCTTGACTAATCTGATCTCCTTCTATGACAAGATGATGTGCTCAGTGGATGAGGGAAAGGCGGTGGATGTTGTTTACCTGGACTTCAGTGAAGCCTTTGACACTGTTTCCCATAGCATTCTCCTGGAGAAACTGGCTGCTCATGGACTGGATGGGCATACTTTTCTCTGGGTAAAAAAAATGGTTGGATGGGTGAGCCCAAGAGTTGTGGTGAATGGAGTTAAATTCGATTGGTGGCCGGTCACAAGTGGACAGAAAGTCAGCTGTGTTTTTTAGGCAAAAACACTGAAGCAGTAATGGCCTCTGTCAGTTTTACTGGGCAAGATGTATTTTAGCAGCTTGGCAAGCTTTTAATTTCTGGGGAGAAGTAGAGGTCTCTCTGAGCTCTACCACGGACATCCAGAACTGCTGTAGATCAAGGAATCAGGTGCATGGACCAGATGCATGGGTTTTATTATGTATTCAAGTCTGAGAAATAACGATATACCCAGGAGAGCATGAGTGAGTTCAGCCTTTTTTTTCCCCTACTTTTTCTTTGTGTTTCCTGCTACGAGTGGTGCTACTTGATCACACTCTATTCCAATTTGCACTACTATCTTTTTTATTATATAATGGAAGTCTTTTCTTTACTTCTGCTAACCTTTCCCAAGATAGGGATGGAGGTGGAGAAAAGCAGAGATAATGGTTGTATTTTGTCCTATCATCCAGACAGTAAAAGTAAGGGAATTACAAAGAGTGCAAGTATCATATTAATAAAAACGGTGTAAAACAAAAGTACTGCCTGAAATGAAAATGCTTTCAAACTTGCAAAGTTTCCCAATCAACGTGCTTAATTGAAGTGTAGAGTAGCTGAGCTGTGTCTTTTTTTCTAGAAGATAATGGCATATTTCATCTTTTGGGACTGAAATGAAAATAAGTACTTTCTTCTCCAAGGAGTGTTTTGTTTTTATGAAGTAAAATCCAGTGCCCCTGGAGGCAGATTTTGGTCTCTGCTGGCAGCAGCATGAAACATTGGTGTCGAACAACGTCTTTGGGGTCTTCTGCAATATTTTTGGGACTGCAGAGTGTCTACTGTTTAGATCTTGTGTTACCTTGACGCCACAGGGATCCTCATTCAGAGCTCTGGATAGTCTGAAAACCATCAGAAATGGTGCAAAGGCAAGGGGCTGTGACATGAATTCATGTACATTCACTGCCATCCTATGGAGAAGTGTTCAGCAGACTGCATGTTGTCTGCTTTGAACAAAGATGGCTTTGTCACAAACAGTTGCTCCAAAGGTCTCTTCCAACAGAATGAGTGTCACATAGTAGAGAATTTGGACTGGAGGCATTTGCAAAGTCTGCATATCATGGCCAGGCCAGGTACTTGAAAGAACTACCATTTAGTCCAAACTGCATGAGCACTGGAGAGCTGTGCAGGATTTTCCTGCCTACTGTGCTTAATTTCGGACTGCTATCATTGTCTGATTTGCTGTCTTCATCCGAGAAAGTATCAGATCTTGGCTTCTATCTACACAGAAAGCACTGCAGTTACTTCTCAACTGTGAAACAGCAGCTGGGACTGGCTGCTCTGTAAGGAACAGGGAGCCAGGAGCCACAGGGGATAGCATGACTAGCAGGGCAATCTTGCCAGTCAGGGACTGTCCCACAGTGCCCAAGTCAGGGGAGCAGGATCAGCCTGGGGATGGCAGCCAGTATCAGCAAAGTGCCCAGACCATCAAACGACTCTGTGATGATGAGCAAGTCCAGGCCAACCTAGCAGTGTAGTCTGTAAGTCAGGACTGCAACCAGTGATGGCATCCCAGGTCAGATACAGCCTCGTGACCTTCACAGAAGTGACAGGGCAAGTCTGGGGTCAAGTTGGGAAGTCTTTCTGTGGGTTAGGGTCCAGATCAAGAAGATCCACGGCCCCCAGGCTTGACTGCAACACAGTTGGTGAATGACTCTGTATGTTAATGTTTACATCAAGATAAAAGCAGTGTCCAAGAGTGAGCTGAGAGGGATACTGCTAGAGGATCTCACTGGTGGGTCTTCTCTGTCGGTCTTGTGATGGCCCCAGGCAGTTGGGGTGACACAGCCAAAATCTCATGCTGATGTGGATGAGTGATCCAACCTGTCTTGAAGAAAACATTACCAAAGGAAAGGGAGTGTTTCATATTTTATTTAAAGTAGGATGAATTCCCTGATCTGACTCTGAAGTGCTGTAGCCCTAAATGTATAGGCCAGAAATGTAAAGCCACACCTCGAGCCATATTGCTGCCAAGGTCTGTAAAAGGAAGCTTTATGAAGCCGAAGACTGAAGATAGTAAATTAAACCCTAAATGCTCTCTGGAGAGCCAAACAACCAAAGTATGTCTTCAGAAACACATTTTTTCTTCATTTATCTGTTTCAGATCTTGAAAGTGTCTTTGAGGTTTCCATTTTCAAACCTAACCGAACCAACAATTTAGTTATTTTTTATAACTCGCACCACACATTTGTTCTCAGCCTGGGGGTAGGATTGAGGAAAAATCACTTGCCTTGTATGTAGTGGGAGTGCCCACCGGAGTTAGCACTAAGACTGTCTTGCAGCTTGACAGGTGATAGCTCTGGGTGAAATACAGGCAGAAAACATACATGGTGGTGAGCCAGACTGTTGACATAATGAGTGCTAAATAGTGCCGTCACTGGAGGGTAGTTGTACTTTGTTGGGTCTGCAGATGGAAAAATATGATTTAATAAGAGGCAAAACAGATGTGAAAATAACAATTAAACCAAAAATCTTACAACCTGGCTCCTTGGTTGTAATAGAAATAGGAATGATGGTAATTTTTGCAGCATATGAGTGGACTTTTCAGGTCTGATCTTTCTCCAGATCTGCTCCAGAGGGCAGTCTTTACCTTAATTTCACGTACCACCAGTGAAAAGCACGTGGGCTTTATTAACACACTTAGGCTTATTTGTCATTGAAGTGGAACTGTTATTTTAAACACTTTTACTGATCACAACATGCTCTCTGGCCTTTATAAGAAAGAACATATTCCAGTATTTGTTTCCAATATGTGTGCTAGAAGAAGCCAGGCATTTTGGTTTGTTGGTTTTCCATGAGGTTTTTCTTCTTGTGTGTGTGTGTCCTGAGCTGTGGAGGCTCTAATGCAAATTTGACATATTTCTTACATAACTGCAGATGTGCTTTTTTTCTTTCCAATGCAAATGCCTAGGTGAGCCTGCTGCCAGGCACCAGCAGTCAGAGAAGCTCTAGGCAGAGATGCTCTATTGGGCTTCTGCACAGTGTGGTACCGTGCCTTGCCAAAGCTTGAGACATCAGCAATACACGCCAGTTTGGCACACAGCAGACATTGTTTTATGGCTTACACAAGCGCTGCTTTCTCAGCCTGACAGGGGGGCTGATGAGAAGCCCTGTCATCCCTCCTTCTTCAAGGTGCTGAGTGTTGCTTTTAATTACAGCCTTTCCAGTTCCAGGTCAGCCTTTGAATGGATTGCCAGTACATGTTTTTCCATCAGCTCTAGGGTTATTTGCAAGCTGGCTCCTGTGTCTGTGCTCCCACTGCCTCAGCTGAAGCTCTGTTCCAGACAATCAGTCCCTGGTTTGCCTGCACAAAGCCAGATCATTAAGTGCCCATAGCATAACCACCAGTGCTAGGCAGCACTGCAGTGTAAAGCTTTTCAACCATCTCTGTTTGGGCTTTAATTATAAGGAATTTCCTTCTCTGGAAAATGCACTTCTGCACTTCATGTATCTAGGATATGTTAGAATTCACGTGCCTCAGATGAATGCTTTAAATGGAGCATCATCTTCCCTGTAACGTGCTTTAACACATGTGTATACTTTAGTTTCCCTAATCCTGTTTCTTCTGGCAGCTGACATCCTCATGGGGTGGTTACCTACTAGAAAAGGGAACCATGAGATGAGGTCTCCAGCTGATCACAGCCTGTACTAATACACCCAGGGAAATTCTCAATGTACCTCACACTCGTACTAGAAAGGAGCATGGTTTTGTTCTTTGGAAACACAAAAGCAGAGGTTCATTCACATTTCAGAACCAAATCAAGTGGAGCTTCCATTCATGATGGCTCATATTCAGGTTGCTATTTACCAGCATCCCCATGTCCTTTTCCACGGAGCTGCTACAGCCAGTTTCTCACAGCATATCCTAGTGCATGGGATTATTTAGTTGCAGCTGCAGGCTTTGCATTTACCTTTGTAGCACTTCATGACGTTTCTTGCCAGCTCAGCCCTCTACTCAGTTAAGGGCCCTTGGCATTACTCTCCAGAATATCAGCTGTTCCTCCCCCGATTTGGTGGAATTTACAAACTGGTGGGGGTGTGCTGTTTTCCATTCCTCAGGCAGCTGATGAGGACATCACACAGCAGTAGTCCCTGTGCTGACTGCTGAAGAATGTTACAGGTATCTGGCTACGGGATGGACTTTGGCATTTCAGTCACCACCACTAAGCCCAGTGCTCCAGCCAGTTTTTCACTTACCCATCCAGGCTGTACCTGCCTAATTTGGCCACAAAGATGCTATGGGAGATTGAGTCAAAAGTCTTGCTAAGGCCTGGGTAAATGACATCCTCTGCTCTTCTGTTCTCTGTAGAACCAGTGACTTCATCAGAAGAGGGGTATCTCTGCCTCCGACATGAAGGGTGTCTCTGCTCCATGACTGACAGACTATGAATGTCACCAGCTCTGTGGATGGGCAAAACTCCTGGACAGTCACTGATCATCCCATCATGCCTGAGGCATGAGGCTGTCAACAACCTGCTGATCTGACATGACAGTGCCCTACAGGGATGCCATATCTCTTAGGACATGGGAGGAGAGCATGGATGTCTCTGAGACAGGGTGCATTAAAAATTCTGGACACTACCTGAGTCTGGTGACAAAATCCCTGGTATTGGGATTGTGCGTTTTTTCAAAACTGGGTTTTGGAAGAAAATCTCCAGTCAGTGAAACTTCAAACAGTCCTGTCAATGGAGACATCAATGGCTGCTCTTAAGCAGAGGACTGCTGGGAAGTGTCTGAGAGAACTCAGATCAATTTAAATCCATTTTTGACCAAGTAGTTGCTGGTGAGATTAGGTCCTCATTGTTCTGTGATAGGAATGTTCTTTTCCGGGTGCATTGTCACTGCTTTCTGGCTTCACAGAGAAACTAGAAATTTCTTTTAGGTGGTTTTCTTTAAAAAGAAAAATCTCCTTTTCCATGATAACAAATGTCTCAGTATGTGCAAATATGGAAATATTAATTTGACTTGTTTGTCATTGGTGAAAACTAAAGTGTAAAATTCTGTGGACAGGCAGAATCTCCAATTTCAATATAATGTCCTCTTCTGAAGGTCTTGGTCTACATTTCATTATTGATAATGGGCTTATTCTCCTCATCCCTTATGCATCAGCTTTGCATCTGCATAATCCTTATGGAGTCCATGGAGATAGTCATGCAAGAGAAGTAAATTGTCTCCTTGGAAGATAAGAGGAGTAGGGGTTTTCCTGTTGGCAGTTCTTACCTTTTTGCTAAACAACAGTAGATTGACAAGAGCTTCTTCTATAACTCTTTAGCTAATGGTGCAGGTTTATATCCCATTACAACAACAAATCCATCTCTCAAAACAGCTCCTATAGTAAGGAACTTCAGCACTAGGGGCTTATTCTAACAATTTGGTAAAAATTGCATTAGGGAGCTGGAATGATTATGCAGAAGCCTGTAATTCTGAATATGTTTGATCCTGGCTTTAACATTTCCCTAAAAGTATAAGTTGAGGAGCAGGACTGAAAATGAGTAGAGGTAAGAGGACCACTAAATCAAGTTTTGCTCCATCCTCCATATGGACAAACATATAGAAATAGCAGCCATTGTCTAGCATGTCAGGCCAATAGGAATGGGATGTTGCCCTTCCCAAATCTTTTTCTTATGATGGAAGACATACCTCCCTCAGGAACTGTCCTCTTTTAAGAACTGCTGGTGGGCACATTAAATCAGGTAACTAGCTAACATGTGCAACATTTTCAGGATGGAATTCAGGTTGCCCCAGGATTAAAAAAAGTCAGAAGGAAATAGAGTGAAGCTTTTCATTCAATATACACAAGAGAAACCAGCCTGTTTGTAGTATTAAAATGCATTGCTTTAGGTAACTTCACTGCATATATGTATCTGTTTTCAAGTCCACTGACAGTCAAAGTGGTATCATTTAATGTATCAAATTCACCAGGTTTTAAGGGAAAGTCCTGCTGAATTTCTTGCAGAGTAAGTATTAAGCTAATTCCCTTTCTGAGCTGCTGATACGGCAACAAATTTGAAGACCATTCTACAAATACGCCAAGGAAGTATGTTGAGTTTCTGGATTGTGGAGGGAGAGAGAAATGTAAGGACTACCAGCTGCTGCTCTCCATGCTGCTGAAACAGAAGGTGTTTAACTGGTGGTAAGTGTGGCCTGCTACCTCCAGTGGAAAGACAATGGAAGCATAAAAGTCAGAAAAAAAGCCTGGTGCAGTCATGCTTTGTTACTAGGTCTAACATGCACCTACTAGGGCATCTCTACCTCCTCGCTCCGGGATAGTAAATGTCTGTGTCAAGTCAAGAAACAGAAGATTCGTTAATATTCTTCTGTGTCCCCATTTTTCTGTGGCTCAGTATGTGGCAGGCTCTCATCATTTGAGGTGGGCAGGAAAGCCTGAGCCATACCCATTTTTAAGCTAAACGAGGCAAAACAGGGAGACCACTGCCAAGGTAGTGAATTGTAAGCAATGCTTACCATTACATGAAAGAAAGGACCACACAGGCAGTCACGAAATATTTAAACCATTTTGGTTTGAGTACTGAAGCCAGCCTTCATTCTGGCTGCATGTGGTCTTTTGGTTTAGACCAATCTTTAATAGACTACGTAATGCCAGGGAGGGAGGACAAGACATGCGTAGGTTGCCTCATGCAATGAGCTGCTTATCTGTCTGAAAGATACCCTAGGTCAAAATGTTCTTCAGTTACTGAGAGAGAAAAGAGAAGTGAGCCTCCACAGGATGGCAGTAAAACACAGCATGTTCCCTATATGTGTGTGTGGTGAGCATAAAAAAAGGGTCATGTAGCTATGGCACACAAGACTGCATTCAGCTCCTGGACTGACTGTAAGACTGCAAATGAATTGTTCATCCTAGAATTGCTTTGGTTTTCCATCTGCAATGTGTGCATAGGAAGGGCATCTTGGTGAGGATAAATGTCACTGATGGAGTGCAGTGGCTGGGGCTGCAACAGGGGAGGATCTGCACTGCAGTCCAAGGTGCATCCAAACCATTTTTACTCTTGTAGGAAATCTCACTGAAACTTTTTTCCTTCAGAGAACTGCAGGGGTTTTATCTTGAAGGCAATAGCAAAAAGGTTGGCAAGTTCCCATTATCAACCCTCTTGACTCTTTGGAAAGAATGATCAAGCATGGGAGAAAGGGCATACCGTAGACCATGTAAACCTGATTCCTGTCCACCCACCTGCTTGCTTGAAAGTGCCCAAAAAGAACATTTCTCATTTCTTCCTCAACCATGTGGGCGTGCAGGGGACTCTTATGGGGCTTGAGAGAGTTGCCATCCATGTTGCCATTCCTGAAACTGAGCCACTATCCCACAGTCTTTATTTTCCCCTCCTTCTGTCTTACCAGCTAGGAAGACCTCCTGGGTCAGTTGTGCATGCACGTAATTACCAGTCCTTCTCGTACCTCTGCTGCACAGCCGTAAGAGCTTGTCTCAGCTGGATGGAGAAAACTGCTGTTGAGGTCTAAGTGAGAGAAGACATGCAAGACGAGCATAGAGAGAAGTGGAATTGTTGAAACCCTTGTACTGAGTAACTCAGGGACTCAAGAGAAAAATACTGCTGCAAAAAGGTATAAAATCCTAAGGAAAGAAATAATGAAGAGAGCTAGGAGACAGCAACTCAGAAAGATCAAGGACCAGCTTGCTCCAAGGATCAGTAGAAGCCAAGCCATCCCCTCCTGGCTGATGAATGCCTTGGTGGGGACTCAGTGTATATCTAGGGTGGGGTGGCAAGTACGTTAATGCTTAGCTGAGTATCCCCAGCTAAGGGGATAAGCTAAGGTAGGTTGGTCTTACCTAGGTATTGTATTTATTAGCCAACAAGTAGTTGCTCTGTGCTGTCATTCATACCCCCTTTGGGCATGAGAAAAAATGCTGAAACAAGAGTGATCCAGAGAAGATTGTTATACTAAATTTTTCAAGTTTTGCTACTCTCTCTCTCTCTGACCTAATCTTGGTCGACTGCATCTATCTTAGCTCTTGCATGTATGTGAGTTTTATGGCAGTGGGGATCTTGTAATGTGCCAGTGTAAACCACTTACATTGTGACTAGTGGGAGCTTCACTGGCATCAGTGAGCAAAGTTTTGCCACTCTGATACCTAACTGAGAATCTCACCTGGATTTTGCTGTCCTTCACTGCACCATTACTGCTACTTGAAGCTGATAGAGGGAAATACTCCTGTCTTAATCCTCATCAGTGTATACACTGTACTCCTTTTATTTCTGTTATGTGTGCACGTGTATAGAAAGTTTCTTACCTTAAAAGTTCTGTCTTTCTTTTGTCCAAAATCTCTGAGTAGTCGAAGATCTTTGGTTTGTATTATAGGTATAATGCATCATTTGTTTGCTGGACTGCCTGACTAGTATCCCTCTGGGTTTTTCAGTAGCAGCAAGTAATTTCTTGATGGGCTGTTCCAGTGATTCCAATATTAACAAATGAGAAGATTAATTGCAGTAAGTGGCAGGTGTCTAAATTGTAGGTGGGATGATTTAACTTTCCTTCAGCAAGATAACTGAATTCACTCTGGAGTATTTAAGTGTTTGAGAGATAGAGACAAATGTGCTGAAGTTCAGAGATCACCCAAAAGTATTAAGAACTGGGATGGATTGCCTCCTTGAAGAAAGATTAAAGGAGTTAGATATATTATGTGCGTGTCATCTAACAGGAAAGAAACTTTTAATCTCCACATATCTGAAGAAAGACTGTAAACATGAAGGGGGACTACGAATTACTTAGTGGGCACCAGGGAATAAGAAGAATAATGGAATATTTAAAAAAAAAAGAGAGAAAATTCAATAGTGGGACAGGTAGGAGGAAGGATGCTGTCCCTTGAAAAACAGGGGAAGTTTGATGTGTAGGAGACACTGTCACAGCCAGAGCTGTTGAATGCTTTTGTGCTGGGTCCTGAACAAGTCCCTAGAGCTTAGCAAGGCTGCCAGGCAGGGAACTGCAAAGGATTTGGGTCAGCAAGATTTTAAGGGACCTCAGCATGCCAGCAAATGGGGGCTTTCGTGCTCTTAGGGACTGTGCTGGCTGCCAGCCTGTCTGAGGGGGAAGTTATGTGGCCTCAGACCTGCAGCCCTGTCCATATCCAGGGCTGCGGTGCTGTTGAATTGACTGGACTGTGGACCTGGTGAAGTGTCCAATGAGCTGCTCCCGAATCACTTTAAAACTAGGAGATCCAACAGGTGCAGCTGAACAGCAGTTTGAGACTTTGCATTGGTGGGCATTTGTCTATGAATGTAGCTGTGTTCATAGCCATTAAGAAAAGTTTTATCTGTGGCTCATTTTGTAACTGAGATGATTGTCCATGACCTGCTTGCTTTGACGATATTTGTAAGATGTGGTTTGCCTAACTCACTTGTTTATCTACTGTTTGATTTTATAATAACCTTTTGGAATAAGAAAATTAACGACTAGCAGCTATTGTATGCTCACAGGATGAATTTTATGGCAAGTATTTTATAAAAGAAACTGAACACAGTGTATTGTTCTGCTATAGCACCCTCACATCTTCTCTATGTTGCGCATCTGTGCTCCCCTTGTAGTTTCCTTCACACAACCAAACCGTGAATTTCTTGGTATTGCTTGCAGATGGGAATGCAGTGGTACACTAGGAAAGAAAGAGTTTGCCAGCACTTGCAATGCACTGAGATCTGACATAGCATATTTTTCCACACTCATTTTTATTCTGGCAAGATGGCAGAGGAGAAATAGAATGTTACAGGATGTTTGTGAGGGAGGTCATCTTGTACCATGAGCTAATTATAGAGCATGTGGTTTAACACAGCATGTGTTGCTCTCTGGACTATTGATCTCTTAACAGTGTTTTGTCAAAGGGTAGAATCACTATCTGTCTTCTGTCAGAGCTTTTGGAGCCTATCTCCAAATTATTGGCGAGAGAGTTTAAGAACAGAAATGTGTGCATTCAAGAACAACAGGCCACTAAATCAACCAAGATGTCAAATAATAAATAACTGTTATAAGAATTATGGCAATTTTGAAAAATTATGTCTTTCTTAATGGATCTAGAGCCATTTAACAATTTTTTTTTAGTAGTCTGTTTATTGAAGCAAACGCATTAGAGGATCAGAACACTAATGCTGTCTGCTAAAGTCTATTCATGGTAAACATCGTGGAATTAAAGCAATTTTCATGAGGCATGCCTTTTTGAGAATGCAGTGGAGGTAGTCCTTATTTGTGTTTGATAGATGCTGATCAACATGCAGGAAATGTTGGGCAATTAGTCTGTGAGACTGGAGAGCAGCAATGCTGCACTTTGCTCACTGAAGCTCACATGAGAAAGGTCTGCCAAGTCAATATGTTGGGTCTGACTTGAGATCTATACAGCCCTGCTTACTCCCACTGATGTTGGGCTGTGTTGTTGGAGTTAAGAAACTTTGAAAACTAAGCTCCAGGGCAGACAGGAGGCTAACTCAGCAGGAAACTTCTTCCTCTTCATCAATGATTCATCTGTCACTGAGTCTAATGTGTTGGCCTTGCTCTGGCAGAAGTTAGTGCTGCCTTTTCTTTATCTTAGATGCGTTCCGGTACTGGGCTCTGCTCTATAAAGGCCTGTGCAGAACTTTAACATTTACTTAAAAGGAAAAAACAAAGATTTTGCAACTTGGCTGCATTATCAGCTGGTGATGTGAACAGAGTGTTCTGTCTTTCCCTACTTGGCTTGTGTTATTAGTTGCATTCATAAAAATAGAGATCTTATGGTGCATTGTGGAGTGATCATGTCTTTATTGCCAGTGTCTGATGCATGTTAGTGACAGTCCAGCTCACGAAAAGCATGCAGAAGCAAGTGGCCACATTTCCCTTTGTATGCCTATTCCCCCTCCCATTTTGTTGTCTCTTTCAACTCTTGGGTTGAACACAGAGAAACTTAAACCTGCTTCTATATAACTACAGCTCATTGCTAATTCTCCTGGCTTGGAAATGCTTAACAAATACAATTAAGCACACTATTTTACTAACTGCCGGAGAAAGGCATCCAATCAATTAATGGTTTGACTCTTGATATGACAAAAGAGAAATTGGGGAATGAAGCTCAGAGAGATGTTTGAATTAATTGAATAATTCAGTTTAGCATTAACATGATGAAAGAACAGATCCCCTGTTGGGAACGAATGTATAATGCATACATGGATTTCTCTGTACGTCTTTTATCATTCAGAGCAACTGCAGTCAAGATGGTGATGTGGAAACAATTAAAATTTAAACAAAGGGATTTTTTTAGGAAAGAATTATTTTCTGAGGAGCAAGCAAAATTGAGAATATTTCACAGGATTTACGAGAGAGAGTTTTCGCTCTTTTAAAGTGGTATAGCAGCACAATTTAGAACATAAACATAATCAATCTGTCTTTCCATGGGAGAGTGAGAGACTACATTTCTTAATCATAAAAGAAAAAAGGTCTAAGCAGCAACTGAGGAAGATATATTTGCAAAATGGATTTTATTTACATTAATTACATTTCTTGTAACATTCCTCTAATATAACTTGTCATAGGTAGTATGTCAGTTCAAAGTGAGTGGAAAGATGGGAGTAAATAACTTGCTTTAAGCCAGCTTTGTGCAGATCGTCTGCTTCCCATCTTTGGCCCTGGCTCTCTGGAAGGATACAGGTACACCTTCTAGGACATGACTTCTGGAAAGCAGTAATTAAATCCCACACAAGCTCTTCAGCCTGACTCTGACTGTTGTCTCTTTAGGATGGGAAATCAGTGCATCTGTGAACTGCTAGCAGAAGGTAACGTATACTGGAATCTGACAGTCTGTATACTGGGATCTGACAGTCTGTGTTTGGGAGTTTTCTTAACACAGCCACCAAATAAAAATGTCAGCAGTTAAGCTGGGTGCCAAAACCCTTCTTTCCTTGTTCTATATACAAAGCATACTCTTTTGGAGTATAACACACAACTCGTCTTTGAGAGGAAACCCAGAAATAGATCATAGTACTGCAAGTTCTTCTTGTTTTTTAATAGAAAAGGACAGTGAAAATTTTCTTTCTAGAGCAAACTTACAAATAGTCAAGAGGGCACATGTATATCAGATTGATTTTGTGACAGAACAATGACCGTGGTGTGAATGTACTGCAGAATCAAATCTTTTGGCTATGTTTTTAGCGTTTTGATAATGGAGCTGAGGAAGAGAGGGAATTTCCAGCCCATAAAAAAAGTCTATACGCTATATACACTATATTTAGCGTACACTCAAATAGTGCAGGAAAATCGAAATGCCATGATTTATGTTCCTTTGCTACCTGCCTCCCTCTCCCAAACAGTTCTAATATCTCTCTATTTGGAAATAGTGATGCGCTTCAATTTTTGACACTTGTAAACAAGCTATCTCCAAATATCTGACTGTAGTTACTTAATGTGGCCTTGCTGAAACAGCTGGCAGAATTCCCCTACAAGTTTGAAGTTCAGTTTCATGATGCCCCAGCTAAGGGCACAGTGCCTTGGGAGAAGCAGACGTGGATGTATCCTGCCCCTCTTCTCCCCTGGGCTGAGCCCCTTGCTGACCACAGCTCCCAGGGATTCCCAAACCACATCCTGAGACTCTGTCACTTCTGAAAAACTTCAGAGAGAGGGGACAGGAGGTCTTTTCATCTTGTCTATGGATGCTGGATCGGGAATTGCCTTTAAAGGTAGAGTAAGGCAGCTGTCCCATGGGCTTAATCTGGACGCTGTATCTTCTCACCCAATAACTTTGTCTCCCCTTGCAGAACAAGCATCCTGCAGAGCTGCGGGGCAGCATCTCCCATGGCATATTCCATGGCATGTCAGAACATCTGACCCAGAGCCACTGGAGAAGGGCCTTGTGCAACTGCTGCAGCAGGTGCTAACAGAACAAAGAGCAAAACCTTGGCAGGGCAGAGGGTGTTCCTTGCTTTGACAGCTACACCTTAATATCAGTAAATGCTGGCACAAAGGGTGAGTGTCAAAAGCCAACCAGGTTACTTTGCTGATGTCATGCTTTTGTTGTTTATCTGCTGCAGAGAACAAGCAAAAGCTATCAGCTTCTGTAACCTCTGCAGCACATGTCCTGTAGCAGCAGGATTGATTTAAGGTGATGTCTGTTGACAGATTAGCCATCTTTCCCTGGCTGCTGGGGCCTAGAGAGGTTTCAGAAATCCCAAAGTCATTTGTGAGCCTAACAAAATGAGAACTCCAAGTGCAGAAATACAGAGCTGGGGGACCATCTGCAAAATGCATGGCTTTAAAAAACAAGCTGATAAGCCTTAGCCTGCCCTGCTTTCTCCCTGGCATTCTGGGTGTGAATTTGGCAGCAGCTAGCTCCAGCTTGCAGGTCCCTTCTACTCCATCAGTAACTGTGGCAAGCTCAAAAGCTGTTGTGAAATTAGTCAATAGCACTCCATACCTAAATCAAGCAGTGTCTTGGGATGCAATCCTGGTGCAAAGTGTTTGAGGCACCTGCCCCAGAAGAATGCAAAAGTCTGTAGGCTTGCTCCCACAAAGCTTGCTTAATATCAACACTGATTTATACTTCAATGTTCCATGTTGGGCAGTGTTCAGAGAAAGCAAGCCCTCTGCAATTAAATATTAGAGATGCTTCCAGACTGGAGCTCCAGGAGCTGTAGTTGCATATGGGAGAACAGATGTTCTTATTCAGTCTTTGGACTATTTGCATTGTGGCATTTGTGATTCATGGTCTAATGAAGTAATATAGTTTGGAGTTATGCTATAAAAAGAGAGGCATCCAGAATTCATCAGCAAGTCAGGAGTTGTGGTGTACCTCTTTATTACCCAAAGTTAATTCCTCGTACCTGCTCTCATACAGCCCCAACCTGGGCCCTAGACAGTGTTGTTCGCAGAGAGCAAAATTCATCATGCGCACATATGAGAGGCGTGTATTTGTTATTCACGCCAAAAATGTGTATGTGTCTCTGGCTTGTGCTACTGTTTTTTCTTGATGCCAAAATAGTCACCAGCAAATTAGGTAATGTTCCTAACATTTATAATGTTTTTCTAAATGATCTGGATGCAGGAATTGAATGCACATTAAGTTAGCCAATGATACTAACCTAGGAGGAGCTGTGGAATCCCTCAAGGGCAGAGAGGTCTTACAGAGAGATCTGCATAGACTAGAGAACTGGGTAATCACCAACTGTATGAAATTTAACAAGAGCAAGTGCCAGATTCTGCACCTGGGACAGAGTAATCCTGGTTATACGTACAAACTGGAGGACAAGAGGCTGCAGAGCAGCCCCACATAAAGAAGGGCTTCTAATCCTCAGGTAAAAATATCCCTGAACTTAGCCAAAACTTTCCCAGTGGGTTCTAGGTTTTAATCAAGCACAGAAGTAGCATTTTGGAACAACGAATTGTTCTTAACATGCAAATGTTGAAATGACTGATGCAATAGACTACTCTCTTGAGAAAGGCTGGAATCTCCTTCAGGTTGCCTCATGGTGGCCTGTTGACACTCTGCCCCTTGACAAATATTGGCAGTGTAGACAGACTTCTGACACCTTGTCCCCTGAATGACATGGGCAGGTTTAGTGGACGGACCTTGGCTATCCATCAGATGCCCACCAAGCCGCTCTGTCACTCCCCCTCCTCAGCTGGACAGGGGGAGAAAAATATGATGAAATATTTGTGGGTCATGATGAAGGACAGAGAAATCACTCAGCAATTACTGTCACAGGCAAACCAGACTTGACTTGCGGAAATGAATTTAAATTGTTGCCTGTCTAAGTCAGAGCAGGACAATGAGAAATAAGAACAAATCTAAAAACACCTTCCCCCCACTCCTCCCTTCTTCCTGGGCTCAGCTTCGCTCCCAACTTCTCTATGTCATTCCCCTGAATGGTGCAAGGGGATAGGAAACAGGGTTGGGGTCAGTTCATCACACGTTGTCTCTGCCGCTCTTTCCTCCTCACTCTCTTCCTCTGCTCCAGCGTGGTGTCTCCCCCACAGGAGACAGCCTCTCACAAACTTCACCAACGTGGGTCCTTCCCACAGGCTGCAGTCCTTCAGGAACTGACTGCTCCATTGTGTGGGTCCCCCTGCCAGAAAACCTGCTCCAGTGTGGGCTCCTCTCTCCATGGGTCCACAGGTCCTGCCAGGAGCCTGCTCCATCACGGGCTTCCCATGGGATCAAGCCTCCTTTGGGCATCTACCTGCTCTGGAGTGGGGTCCTCCATGGGCTGCAGGTGGAGATCTGCTCCACCGTGGACCTCCATGGGCTTCAGGGGGACAGCCTGCCTCACTATGGACTTCACCATGGGCTGCAGGGGAATCTACTCTGGCATCTGAAACACCTTCTCCCCCTCCTGCTTCATTGGCCTTGGTATCTGCATAATTATCTCTCATGTATTTTCTCTCCTCTCTCCCAGCTCCTGTTACACAGGGATTTTTTCCCTTCTTAAATATGATGTCACAGAGGCACTACTGCCTCTGGTTGGCTCAGCATTGGCCAGCAGCAGCTCTGCCTGGGGCCAGCTGGAACAGGCTCTTTTCAATGTGGGGGCAGCTTCTGGTGTCTTCCCACAGAAGCCATCCCTGCAGCCTCCCCACTACCAAAACCTTGCCACACAAACCCAATACAGAAGTGTAGGCAGGATGTCGCCCACATTATTCGTTTAAGGTGTGATTCTCTCAAATCACACTACCCCTGGAGGAGCCAAGGGGCAGCAGCGACTCTTACCCACATTCAGAAGGCATTTGCACTAGTGGCTGTTGCTGCTAGATGACCTGGGCACCAAAAGTTCCTGGCAGTCCACTGGAGCCTTGGCATCACTTATGATCCTATGTTTGCTTCCGGTGATCGGGTTAGTCATCATACGGGCTTGTCTTTCCTACTGCTTCAGGGAAGCTTTGTTTCATATCATGTTGTCAGACTCTGTTACTGTTCAGACCACATCTGTGCCCTCACCCACTGTGCTACTTCTCTTGTGACGGAAAACTGAAGCTACCTTTTTCTTACACACTGACCTCCCATAGATATTGAAGCAGAAGAAATGTGATCTTCCCTGTTCTGGAAGCAGAGATGGAAATATTGTGGCATCAGTCTTTCTTGAGAGATTTCTAGCATGTCTTATTTTGGACTAGCTGGACATATGGCATAAACAGACTTTTGTGTTGTTTTCTTCAGCAGTGCTTTTCCGCTGCCATTGACTGATGAAACCAGCAAGGGCAGAGGAGTGTGAAAATAATTAAGGCAACAAATAAATATAATCTGTGCTTCTTCAGAGCTCAGAAGTTTGCCTTTGGCTCAGCAGGAGTTTTGAGGAAGGTTTCAAACTAGAATTACTGCTTTACATGGTGTTGTGGGGTTTTTAACATGTGTTGAGTCAGGGTTTTGTTATGTCTGCCTCTGTTCACAACTTTTATTAGCATTTGCAGCCTTTACAAGTGTCTGGTTGAGTAAGGAGTGATGCAGTGCTCTTTGGAGCTGGGAGAATGAATTTTAGAGTTGAAATAACCTGGGGCTGGCCACAGGTGGAATGTCACTGACAAGAAACAGAGCATGGAAGACAGATGGAGCCACTGGAACCTTTGGCATCCTGAACACAGATGTACTTCATAGCATGTCTGTTCCTCTTCCTTCTGTCCATTACATTTATTCTAAAAGTTTGTGTGTGGCTTCCAGCCTCCACCTATTTGGTGCTGGGTCCTTTCTCTCTAATGTTTACCACAGAAAAGTGTGGCTGCTTCAGATGCTGATTTGATACTGTCTGTGTTTCTGGTGAGGGACATTTGATAGCACCATCCTAGCTCAGAGCCATTTGTCACAAGAGTAAGGTATTGCAGACTGAAAGCCCAATCCTGCAAGTCCATCTCTGAGGGTATGTGTTTGACTGTTCATATTCACAGTGAAGGAGCTAACCCCTTGATTTAGGCCTTTTCAGCCCAATTGTCTTCAGCCCTTCCCATCCTGAGATGCTAGCAGTAGCCAGCTTCCCATGGGTCACTCACTGGAAAGAGAGAGGAATTGGAGCATCCCCTCTCATAGTCCCCACCCAAAACATCTGGCTCTCTAGACCCTGCACACATGTTCCCCCAAATATACTATATCTACTATGCCAGATCTCAGGGAAGTTACATGGGTGAAAACAAGTTCCAAGGAACTACAGGAATCTGCAAAAGACAAGTGGGGATTTCTAGCTCACATCCTAGAACTCCTCTTCCCAAGCTTGATTCCCTTGGCCTTTTTCAGGCAAAAAATCCTGTCTTATTCATCCCTGCTTGCCCAACAAGCTTAAGACCTTCTCTCTTTTTAGCACATCCTTGGCTTCTTAGTAAAGAGCCATTTCCACCCATACATTTCTCTAGCTAGTGTAACAGTTAAACCTGTAGCAGGCCTTTGAAGTCTGACCTTAGCCTGATCCTCTTTTCACCCAAGTGTCTCAGTTTCTGCTGAGCTTCTTTGCCAAAATAGTCCCAGCTCTCCACACAGGTGGCAGAATGAATCACCTGGTAATGTTTACTGGTGACCATACAGTTGCCTTTGGGGATCCCTGACAAGGTGCCAAGTGCCTCTACCACTGTAGGCCAAGTAAGGAATAAGAGGAGATGTGGAACAAAATAGCCTAACTTCATAGCTAACCTGTCTTTATTGACTTCAAGATTTATTTAAAATTACCAGAAAGCTCCTAAGAGTCTGTGTTTTCAAGTGGAGGAATCGTATCCCCTAGTCCCTTCTCCACAAGAAAAAATTATGTGCTCACTGGCTTTCTGATTTTTTCCCCCTGTTGTTTGTTTCTCAACAAACCTTCAAGCTATATTAATTTTTAAACAAACAAACAAATAAAATGAAGTGCTGCTCCCCTTCACACTTTCACTCTTCAAACCTATTTGAGTATCTGTTCCTTGGGAGAGTTAGGCGGCAAGATGTAGAGCTGGGTCATTTAGATGTTCTCCTCACACCAGAAAGAAGGTATAAACTTTTTACATATGTTCCAGGAACAAATTACATAATAATATTCTGTATGGCCTGTAATTTGATTTCTCATTTATTTACAGAGACATGTCCATGAACTTAGCTCTAATTCTGATGATAAATTTTAACATGCTGGTCCGACATACGATTCCTTGCATTAATCTTGTGAATTGATCAAATGATCACCCACTGAGGGCTTTTTGTATTCATTGAGTGTGCAGCAGCTGAATTATTGCTTTTCCAGGACAGTTGATGTAATTGGAGCACAAGGAGGAGGAGTGCAATGGATGGGAAAGCAAGGGGCATCTCCACATCTCGTCATGGGAATTCAGCACATTTCTGAGAGGTGGAGGCAGCTTCAGGCAAACACCACAGATTATCTACTACTGTCTTTAATTTGTTCTTAATTATTGCTTATTAATTATTGTTAGACCTTGCCCAAGTATGTAGCAGAGAAACCAGGAACCCAGTGGGAACCTTTGTCGGTGCCTGGTCAGAACATGAAAGCTAGCTGGGGCTGACTGGCAAGAGATGAAACTTGCTGTAAATTCCTGACAAAATGGCTCCTTCTGCAGCCACACAAATGGTAGCTGGGTGCCAGCAGAAGCAGAGCCCAACCACTGTTGGGGAAACCCATTCCTGGTGTGCAGATGCAAGTCCCTCTTCTTGCAGGAGCAGTCTTTAAGTTTGGTTGTACAGGCTGGGAGAAAAGAGGTGTTCAGCGGTGAAGGGGTGACAGGTTTCTGCCTCTGAGCCTCTGTCACACATCTGGGGATGTCCTCAGTCGTGATGTGACTTCCATACCGGTGCTTTAGATCAGGCATAGTTCCAGCAAAGTCAGAGTTTGAACAAGGACAAACCAGCCCTTCTTTTTCTATCTATGATGTCAAGCAAAGCCTTTTTGGGATGCACCTTCAGATATCCTTGCTTGCAGTCTTGCAGTGAGAACAAGGTTGCACAAGGCAATCAGATGACCCACCTGATGTTCAGAAGAGTTTTGTAACAGTGAACAGGAAGTACGTAGCCTGAGTTTCAACCTCTTGCCATAAGCATTAGACTGTACTTCTCTTCCTGTGCTCAGGGACTTTTTATGTCATGCTTCATCCAAATATGGGTTGTCTTCACACCTGGACATGCAGCTGAGAAGCACTGAGGTGACAGACTGCAGATCTTCTGTCAGCTACTTCACTTCATGGTGGCAGGAAAAGGGGTTGCTTTCACAACGCAAAGTTGAACAACCCAACATGGATCCAAGTGGGGGCAAGCACTATCAACACATGCTACCCATTGAAAACACCTAAATCTGCATATCCATTTCCCTAAGTGCTTTTCTGCCTGTTTCCTAACAGCCTGCCCCTGAAGTCACATTTCAGGAATTATCTTGCAGGCGTATCACTTGTTGTCCTGACTCGGCCGGGATAGGGTAAATTTTCACATGAAGCCAGGGGGGACACAGCCAGGACGGCTGACCCAAACTGGCCCAATAAACGGAGTATTCAGTACCATGTGCTGTCATGCTGGGTGCTGAGGGGGAGAGCTGGCCACGAGGGAGGTGAACCGTGGCTCGGGAGCTGCTGGGCATTGGGCAGTGAGAGAGTTGCCCTGTGTATTCCCTTGTTTTGTATATTCTTCTTATCAGTATTGCTGTTATTATTGTTCAATTCCTTTGCTATTCTGTTAAACTTGTCTTCATTCCAGCCCAGGAATTCTGCCTTTTTCTTCCCATTCTCTTCCCCACCCCACTGAGGGGAGGGGTGATAGAGTGGCCCCGTGGTCCTTTGCTGGCAGTGGGGCCAAACCATAACACTTGTCTTTCTTCCTGTCTTTACAGACAATGTCAAAAGCCTCCTCCCTTGCTCAGTTTTGGCCAGTTAAGTCTCCTCTGTACATGGTTGCAATTGAGTAGAACTGAGTTGACGCTTGTCTCTCCACCCCATGCAGGTGGAAAGCCTTTCTTCTATTAGGAAGATATGACACATATCTGCTGTTAGCCTTGAGCAAACGGGTCCTTAGATGAGTTGGAGAGCTCTGTCTTGTAGCTGTGGTGAAGCAGACATTTGCGGGATTATTGCCTCTTTCTTCCTCCTCCTGTCTGCTAAGTTAAGCTTGTCAAGTGATCTCTCAGCCCTGAGGGGTGCCCTCTGACATGCCTTGGGGTCCTTTGCACACCATGTGTTCAAAAAGGAAGACAAAGGCCAAGACCTCTACCACAGAGGAATTCTGCTTCCATTTGCCTTTCTTTGGGTTGAATGTGGCATCCACTCGTTCATCAGGAAATTTTTTGGTAGACTTGGCTGTGCGTTGGATCAGTTGGTGATTTCTGGCTGAGGAAACCTTTCAGCATGTGCTTTGCACTTAAGTAGTTTTTACAGGGTGTAGTAACTTGGAAGACATTTTTTAAGATGGAATTTCAGCATTTGCTTAAGCTTCTAGAAACTTCATGCATCAAAAAAGCCTTTCTCTTTGGCATTGGCTTTACACTAAAACATACCACAGCACTATGATTTATAAGCCCATAGTCTTTTATGTCATGGGCATGGAAACACACAAGCAAGCTGTGCAGCAGCACATTTTGTATAAGTTCACAGCTGCCTGACTTTCTCTTCTGAAACTATTTTTTCCTCCATCATTTGCAACCAGAATGGCTGCTGCGGTTGTGCTGCCACAGAGCACACTGAAAAATGTGTCGAGCCACAGGTCTGGGATTTTTGGTTATAATATTTCCCCTGGACACACTTTAATGAAAGGGAATGGGTTAATAGGGTTGTTACACACATATCTTTAGGAAGGGGCATCCCTGTCTGTCCCTGTATCAGGTCTGTCAAGGAGCATGCTCCTAATGTTTGAATTAATTACAACAACTGTTGCTATGAGTGTGCAGCCTGACTTGTTTTAAAGCAGGCCATAGAACCTGAGGATCCTTCTGTTCCCTTGGGGCAGTGGGTGGCATTTACCAGATTAATCATCCTCATAAGACTGAGCAAAGGGAACGCTTAACTCTGATGGCATTTTATTATTGTTCTGGTTTGGTTGCGGCCGGCAACAAAAGCGCTACGTGGCTGCCCCTCCCCCCACCGGGGTGCGGAGGAGAATGGAAAGAAACAGGCAGAAACTCGTGGGTTGGGATAAGGGCAGTTTAACAGAACAGCAAACAGAGGGAACAGGAACAACTATGATACAGATAAGGAGAAAACACAACACAAACCGCACGACCTACAGAGCCGTTCTCCTGGACCGAACCGGCGCTGCGAGCTCCCGAGCCGCGAGTGAGTTCCTGCCGCCCAGCTCCCCCCCACCAGAACGTAGCATGATGGCACATGGTATGGAATACCCTGTTCTGTTTGGCCAGGTGGGGTCAGCCCTCCCGGCTGTGCCCCTTCCTGGATCCCGGTGAAAATTAACCCTGTCCTGGCCGAACCCAGTTCATTATCCACCCCTTATTCCATACCATCTACGTCATGCCCAGGTCAACCATTGTCCAGTTGATCACCACCACTTCTCCTGTCTCCAGATATCATTCCCTTAGTCTATGGATCATCACTTAAGGTGTCCGTTGAGTTCATTTAATCCATGACTTCAGGCTCCATCTGTCGTAATGGTCTTCCGTGGCAGGAGAGGTGATGTGTGGTGATGGGCGGTCACTTGCTGCATCCAGAGCTCATGGCTGATGT
>Ga0065711_1033258_pt1 | contig 25835 bp, 10 predicted proteins | sample Hoacrofraction12_FD_59098 | JGI IMG/M metagenome (GOLD analysis project Ga0065711, IMG submission 59098) | Hoatzin crop microbial communities from Cojedes, Venezuela - Epithelial fraction 12 v2 (version 2) | ecosystem: Host-associated > Birds > Digestive system > Esophagus > Crop | place... | reverse complement strand
CTGGAACATCTCCCCTATAAGGAGAGGCTGAGGGAGCTGGGCTTGTTCAGCCTGAAGAAGAGAAGGCTGCGAGGGGACCTTAGAAATGCTTATAAATATCTGAAGGGTGGGTGTCAGGAGGATGGGGCCAAACTCTTTTCAGTGGTGCCCTGTGACAGGACAAGGGGCAATGGGCACTAAATGAAGCACAGGAAGTTCCGTCTGAACATGAGGAAGAATTTCTTCCCTCTGAGGGTGACAGAGCACTGGAACAGGCTGCCCAGGGAGGTTGTGGAGTCTCCTTCTCTGGAGATATTCAAGACCCACCTGGGCAGGGTCGTTTACAACCTACTGTAGGTGACCCTGCTTCGGCAGGAGGGTTGGACTAGATGACCCACAGAGGTCCCTTCCAACCCCTACCATTCTGTGATTCTGTGATTCAGTGGGGACATCACTTTTCACCCTTCTCCACGTGGACATTGAGCTGCTGACCACTACCCTCTGGATATGACCGTCCAGCCAATTCCTCATCCACCGAACGGTCCACCCATCAAATCCATTCCTCTCCCGTTTAGAGAGAAGGATGTTTTGGCGTTTGTGTCAAAGGCCTTACAGAAGTCCAGATGGACGACATCTGTAGCTCAAATCCTACTTTTCAGAGCTGCCAACAGTGTCGATGTTAACAACATCTGTACAAATTCATAAATTTAGTCTCTTTGTACCTGTGACTATGCATGAAAACTGGCTCCCTTTGAATATTTATGATCTGCAATAATCTGATTAACCATAAAATTTAACGATGTGTTAATTCCATGACCTGATAATTCTTCATCCTTGCAGGGTCAATGATGCCTTTTATTTGATATGAAATGATCAGAATTTGTTGGAGGTTTTCCATGGTTGCTCTGTGGCAGAAATATAACTAGCTGAATATATTGCAATGTAAAATACTTAAAGCAGTGTGTTTATCTAGTCAGTGGTTTTCATTTTTTTGATAATTTAAAGGAAAATGTGAAGCCTTCAGAAAGTAAATCCTTGTGGCTTGCTACAAGTATGTGCAAACTCATTTTTTGAAATTGTCTCATTTGACACCCTTAAAATTGTGTTGTGAAATTATTCTGGATAATTTTTTCTTTTCCAAAGTTTCAATGACTTTATCATACTGATTCTAGAGGGCATAGGTGTTTTATTTGTTTGTCAGTAGATATCCTGCACAGCTGCCTGGCTACATTATGAAGAGCACTGCATTTTTTTCAAGTGGTGTTTCAGTTGTCAGGGCGCTGTCTTTTGGAGATGATTGTGTTCTGCTGCTACCACCCCTGGAGAATGGTGTTACTGGCCTTGCGCAAGGTGAAATCTTTGTATGAGCAGTTCTCAGGTTGAAGAAAATAGAGGAAATATGCAGGAGCAAGAAAATGAGTTTAACTCAATCCAGACTTTCTTTAACAGATGCAAACGAGTTTAGGAATCCAAATAGTGATGGAGATGCATTTTTTCCTAAATTTTAAAGAGAAGGGGATATAAAATAATCTGTGATATCTGTCATTCTCAGAGAATGAGCATGAAATGTTGTGACCAGAACGACTCTATTGTGTGACTTAAATGAAAAAATTTAGCAGGTAATTGTGCTTTTTATAATTATTTTGCTTTTAGTAATCCAAGTTGATAGCATTAATCCTCTGTACTTTTTGGGCCTTCATCATCGGGCACAGAACTTCTGATGGTGCTTTTCTTTTAATGACTTTCTCCAAGCTGTGATGGACAAATGCTTTTCAAGCATTCCCTGTGCTGTCCGTTTGTGGAGTGGGGGGATTGCCAGGCAACGGAACTTGGAAAACTTCTTAGGAGGACTACAGTTGTAAGCAAAGGTTCAATTATACATCATAAGCAGGGTCCTCTCTGGTAGTTCTATATTGTACAGCATGTATTATTTTGTTCAGATCAATAGCAAAACTTAGTTTTTAAAATAACTGGGGGATCTATTGTTACTTTATTTTGCCTGTGTAATGTGATTTAAATTTAAAATTAAAAACTAGAAGTTCCTTCCTGATCTTTCTTAGTTTGCTGCTAGAATTCTTGTGCAGTACGAAAGATAGTGATTCTTCTACTCACGTTATTTTTTCTAAATAAAAAAGAATAGGAACTTGCTGATACAGTAGTCATTGTGGCTCCCAGAAAAATAAACTGAGAAGGTTGTTAGACTATTGAATACATAAAAACTCAGGAAAGTTCAAGTTTGCTATGAACAGCAAAAAAAAAAGTTCACGGATCTGATGGATTCTAAATTTTCTTTAGAAGCAGTTTTTTATCAGCACAGGACCTTCATTAGAGAGTAGTGCTTAATCTTGTTCCAATTGCTTGTGTTTTCATAGAAGATGTGTGGCACAGAAAAATGAATAAGCACAAATGAAGGTTTAAAGTTAGAGACTAATGCCATTTTCACTTATTTTATGAAGATGCCTGAAAGTCAGTGGGGATTGTGCACTGGCATGTGCGTAGCGGTGGGAGTGACTCGAGCTGGCTTCAGCACAGGCTGGCTGCTATCAGGCATGTGGCCCCAGCTCTCCGAAGACCGCCTTTCCCCCCAGATGAAGAGCTGTGAAAGGAGACAGGAGCAATGGTTCAAGGACTCTGCAGGACATTTAAAACACCAGGAAAACTGAAAACAACTTTTCTTCTCCCTGAGTGGTGAGAGAGCACCCAGCTCTATTTGGATGCCTGTCTGTCATAAATATTTTTGAAGACTTGCTGGGACGAAATCAATGCCACTTTCAACAGATGCTCTGTGAGTAATATGCGGGGTCGTGTTAGCGTGTAGCAGTTGTTGCTCGCCTCTGACATGAGTGACCGCCAAGCTGCAAGTGGGGAGGGAGTCTGAGGCCAGAGCTGCCTGGGGAGGGCTGCACAGCCTGGAGGTGGCTGGCTGAGTTGGTCTGCTCTGCTGTCTCTCGCCTATACCGCAAAGTGAAGAAATTTTTTATTTATGTATTCATGAAGTTAAGTGGAAAGTGCAGTGAGGGATTCACAAATCGGGAAGAATATGAAAAGCATAGCTTGTATTTGATCTACAGCATCAAGCTTTTGCTTGTGATCTCTCTGGTGGTTGTGACAAAGTACTCTGGTCCCACTTGATCAAGTCAGCAAGAAATGATTTTTTTATTCCTAAATCATTGTAAACTTTACAGGATGTTATGAACTCAACCTAGCAAAGGCAGGCCAGTGATCAGAAGTATAAGAACAAATTACTCAAGTCCCTAAAGGTAGTCTTCTAGGTCCCCACTGGAAAAAAAAAAAAGGAACTAAAATTTAACATCTAGTTGTCTAACATTTAGTGATCTAAATTAAGTTGGAAGGGAAGAAGACTGACAAAAGACTGGTATAAACTGTCTTAACTAGAAAGGTAAAATTTTCTTTTTAAATGAGAATTCATTCACCAACCTCAGCAAAAAGGCAGCTGCATCTAGACTTTTTTTTACAATTAGATGGAGTTCTGTTACTTCCCAGGGGTTAATTTTGTTGGTTTAAAAAGTATATTATTATATAGTTATTTAATAGCACTGTGATATTGATCTGATAACATTAAGATGTTATTTATTCACTAGAGACAAGGCTTGAAAGAGGACCTGCTAACATGCAAGAGCAAATTTTGCTGTTAAAAAGCAGAATGTGAGTCTTCGTTCAAACAAAATTGATCTCCATATGGCATTCTGAAGTGACTAACAAGTATTCAGGCTATACGATAAGTGCATACAAGATAAATTCAAGGGTAAAGAGAAGAGGACTGCAAAAACTTTACAGTGCAATGTAGGTTTGTTCCACTCTGCATTTGACTTTATATCTAAATTTGTGTATTATGTTTGACTACACAAGAAGGAAAAAAGGCTACTGGGTAAACCAGGTCTCTACAGCTGATTTCAAATAGCATGCATCCCACCTTATACCCCCATGTAGACTGAGCACTATTATTGGAAACAATGTGGCTGCATTAAGTCAACATTACACCCATGCTAATTGCCAGCTTCTTAAGAGGTGATTAACTAGGAATAGAAGCCTGTGCTGAAATATGGTACTTGTCCTTAATCTAACTTGTGTATCTCTACACAATTTTATTGTGCTGCGTAGGCATGCCCTTAATAATGTCATTATGTTCAAGTCTGTTATCTTTGGCCTATTATGTGCTCCATCAAGGAAGGTAAAAATCTTAACTTCACCATGACCAAAGTCACTATTTTTGGCCCTATACAGGCAGTAAAAAATATTTTCATTTAAATCAGTGTACACATATTCAGAGAGAACCTGTCACTTGCTTGTAATTGCATCTGTTTTGTTCCTGGCTTAAGATTTTTTTAAAGAAGGAATTTTCGCTGTTTGTGTGGAAGAAAATTGAAGACATTGTGTTCCTAATGACAGTTCTTCAGATCGTTGGGAAGTTAAAGGTGTATCTGTGGTAACTGGATGTTGGGCGGCCAGCAGCTGAGCAGGATGCATTACCCATTCCCACACTATAGGTGTGAAGGAGAACCTACAAGGACACGAAGAAGATAATATTTTTTTGTATGTAGAAATGACAGCTGGTCTACAAAGGCCAACTTTAAGCACCCAGTTAAGAGTCTACCTTGACTACATAGCGACACAAATGAAGTCAAAGGAGAGAACTGCTTCTCTAAAACTACTGTGTCTTCTTAGTATTAACCTCTGCTCTCTTCATAGCCTCCAAAGCAAGCTAGAAAAGGTACGTGGTGGCAAATGTTTTGCTCTGTATCTGCTAGTGTTACAAAACTTTATTAGAGAACCCAATTTTAAAACCCAGTCAGAAATATCAGCTTTTGTGTATAGAGGTAAGGTACTCATGGCAGACACTAAGGAGGCTGAACACTTGCTTAACTAACTTAATCCACTATTATTTTGATGTGCTTGAAACATCTGCCTTGTAGACAAAGGCAGTATATTCTTCATGGGGCGTTTCATAGTTTGAGACAGTGGCATTTTGTTAAGGAAACGGAGAGCTTTATTGATGCCAGTTTGACTGGTTTTGACCGACTCTGGTTGCTTTTGGTGGTTTTATTCACCAGAGTACTTCCCGGGGGAATCTGGAAGTTTGCAGGCTGCTTTTGGATGTTCTGCTGAGTATGTAATAGCACACTGATGAAGGACACTACTACTTAGCTGAAATATACTAGGAACATATAGACAGTGAAGTGTATTCACAAATACAAGGTCATGCTGGTCTCTGGCATCATGCTGTCCATCATAGTAGCTTCTATGCAGTGCCTTGACTCTTTCATTAGAGAAGCCTGTGATCTAGTCTACAAATTCTTTAGGTTCAGATATCTCTTGTAGTATACATAGCATTTAGTATAAGCAGGCCATTATCTCAATGCATCTATAACTGCTGCTTTAAAATAAGCAATTAAGAATGAAATGCCAGTTATAGATCTATAGGGAAGTTTATTATTAAATGTAGGCTTGAATAGATAATTATATAATAGTAGATCACAGTAGCTGGATATAAAGGTAGAAACACTGTGAGCTGGTGTAGCATTCTTTAGTGCTGAATGGGTGTTGGAGTTACTTTGACGGGGTGGCTGGATTTGTGTTTTTGATCAGGAATGCTAGATGTTCCACTTGTGCTGCAACAGATACTAAAACTATTCATTAAAATCTAGTATCAGTTAAGGGGTTCTGGGAGAATGGATAAAATTGTGTGCACTAAATAAAGTTTAAACACATTAATTTTAACAGTTTAAGAAGCACAGACATGTCTACCTCCCTTCACAATATGCAATTTTCTTGAAGCCAGAGAGTGGGTATAATGGGTATTTAAGTTAGGCATGCCTCTTTGCCATGAAATTAGAATGAAATTGCCTCCTACAACTAAAATGCTACCCATGGGTGTAAAATAATATGATTTGTTTTGTAAACAGATCAAACGACCTTTATTAGATGACAGTGACTGGGAGAAGCAGCATTTTATTAACATTTGAGTGTGTGTATCTTCCATTCATTATATTTAATCAAAGTATGCATTTGACAGCAACCTAGGGACTAGAGTTAAACTTCCCTGCTTTCATGGACATTAGACACTGACAACTTTTAACTGCAAAAAACAGCTTTTTGTCTTCCTGGTGCTAACATGTAATATGAAGGAGCTAAAAGAATAAGGAAGTGGAAGGGTGTGAAGATCTGGGGAGCTCAGCAGCTACGTAGTCTCACAAATTTCAACAACTAACTGATGCTAAGGATTTCCATGGGAAAAAACCTGTGAGCGAAGAGGAAGACGAGCATTGCATGAGAGTGCACTCTCAGGAGGGGCTGGTGTCTTCCAAAATTTCTGCAGGGTTTTTTTAAGGGTTGCACATTGGATTTATGATTGTAAAGTTGTGTGTTTAAGAGCAGAAATGCAATTCCCGGATCCATGGCAAATTCAGATAATACCATTCTGTTTCCAGTAAACTGTATTAGATTTTTTAATTAGTTTTCCCTTCCAAACTCTTTGGAAAAACTATGCTGTGCCCTTACATGTCAGGTGCAGGCCATGACTGTAATTGCAAATAGCCTAGCATTTTAATTCTGAGCAAGTCTGGTAACAGCCCTATGGGGTGCTCTCTGGTTGATATCTGAATTGCATATCTATACTCTAAAAGTTCCTGGGCCTGAGAATAGGAGTCAATTGTGACTAGATTATAGCCTCTTTGGCAGATGTCCTTCTATTACCATGTCCTAGTTGGCTCCGTTAAGTCCCCTGGGTCAATGTTGAATTTTCAAGATACTCCGCTACCTTAAATACCACATTTCTTACTGCACCAGACTTGAGGACGTTTAGATGTTTAGTGACACCTGCAAGTTGAAATAGGTGACATATCAGGTCTATAATGGCTTCCTACAAAATTCCTTTACTTTCAAGTGGGCAAAAGAGGTGACTGGAGGTGAGAGCTAGATGAAAATCACTTTCAGTGGCTGATTTCCTCACCCAGCTGCAGGACCTCTGGGGTATGATCGGAGGCTTAATGAGCATCATGTCCTCTGTGGACTGCTGTTGAATCATAACACATTTGTGTGTCTTTCAATCAGCTGGATTTCTTTTATCTTGACTGATTCTGTAGCCAAGCGAAGGTCATTTTTGCTAAGACAGTAAGCCCAATTGTTTCTCTTTTTCCCTGGAGCTGCTTCCTCTGTGAGTGTTTCTTAGTTCTCCAGTCCCTTCTCTGCTGAACTTAGAGGGAATAATCTCATCCCTTCACACCTCTGCAGAAACAGTGTGGACACCCCTTGCTCAGCTTCTAGTTATTTCACTCTCTGGCTTGGTTGCCTCTCAAATTACAGTGTAGTCGTGGATAAAGACATCTGCTCCTTATGCCCTTGACAGGCATATGAGGTAGAGGGAGGACTGAAGGTAGTCATAAAGCATAGGGATATGCAATTTCTCAAGTCAAGTTAATATTCTTAATTTGAATATAGGTTCACAAGGTTTTCACAGCTCCTCAAACTGCAAAAAGGTCTTATCAGTTTAGCCAATCTGCATTTGGAAACTGGAATAAAATTTCCAGGGTTGCTGTCAGCCCAACACCCCTTACTTTCTTGAGAGGGAAAGGCAGACTGAGCCATATTGTTAACAACATCATCAAAATAGGGCATGGGAGGCAACTGTGTGTAATTACAAAATAAATAGGAGGTTGTCATTCGTGTACTTCAATTTGCAATCTTCACACTTTCTCAGTGTGAAGGTTTACTTTTCTTGAGTAATGTTATGTAGGTTGCTGCCTTCCAGTGGTGAATATACTGAGACAGGAATAAACACTGGGGCAATTGGTAATGACCTCTCTATTTGTTTCCTGGCACACTGCATTATAAAAGCAAAAGAAATCTTAATATATGTATTGACTGCTTCATGAACACTTCTGTGAAATCTGATGGTTTGCAGGAAGAACAGATGTTGAATAGTGAAGTGTCTCCTCGTGGTGTTTCTGTTCCAGAGTTGAATTTCACTGGATTTTGACAACTGTAGAGGTGAGAAATGGTAACTTTTGCTTTCATTCTTCCTCCAAATTTCAGTAGCATCTCAAAGCATCAGACCGTGTGAGTACTGAGGCTGAACTTGTGCCACCACCAGTGCAGGCTCAGAGATCCTGTGCTGCAAATGCCCGGAGTCCTGCAGCTGTAATTGCGAGGCCCTGGGGACTTGGGGTTCCCAGACATTGCCAAGTCCAAGTAATCCAGTCCTTGTCTCGACTTGCAACTGTTTTATTGTCAGATTCAACATGTAGTGCTTTCTACAATCAGTTATCTTTCCTTTCCATGAAAAATATGTAGGGTACAGCACATGTTTCGAAGACATTTACGGCTGCAAAATCCAGGTCGTAATCACAGGGAAACACATCCTTGTAGCTTTACTAGATTCTTTACATGTTTTTTAATTCCATTGTCACATTACACTGCCATGATAAGTACTTAGTCCCACAGTACTCAGAGGCATGTAATCTTCATATGCTTATATACAAAACACCACCATAGTACGAAGTAGCCCTCACCTTAGCACCCAAATTTCTGTGACAGGGCAATTAAAAAAATGTAAATTTAGATATATCTAATTCTGTGGGGTTTATCTGTGCATGTTTAAATCCAGTGGTTCTGAGCTGCTTTTTGAAGTTCAGAGTATTAAAAACAAAAAACAACCCACTAAAATTAAACTGTTATGCTTAATTCAATAGATTTTTTTCTTGTCTCGGAGCATTCCCTGTATATCTGGCCTGTACTGTTTCCATCTCACCTTAAAAAAAAATAGTTTGTTTTGAATAGAAACAAAACTGTGCTTTACTAGTAAACTGGAAATTAGCCACCTGAGTATTATTTATCAAAGGGATGTGCAAGCTGTTGTTTCAGCCTTTAGACCGGTGCATCAGTTGAACTGAATTTTTCTGTTACTTACACTAGTGACAACAGACTCAGATTTAAAAAAATAGCAAACCCCCAAACCACTTTTGATTAAAAAGAACAGGATTGTTGCCTTGTGTGACAGGGGCTTGTGCAGCCTGTAGCGTTGAATCCTCCATCCACACAAACCAGCTAGGCAGCAAAGCTGAGCGTGGTGTTTCCATTCAAGGAGGATGCCAGACAAAGTGACTAAATGATGCACTCTGGAAGCACAGTGTCTGTTATTTCATTTCTTCTCCTCCCCCTTCCAAAGTCTGTACCCACCTTTGCTTTGTTAATTGTTGCTTTATTTCAGTTCAATACTTACTGTGAATAGACTGCTGCAGGAGTAGGCACTTTTAGACACCATTGAGCTAGTCAGATTAGGGGGACGGATACCACTGTGACCATCTATTCTGTGTGTGAAAAGGCTAATGGAAAAATGCTCCCTTAACAGTGCTTGTAGTGAGCCGGTGCAGTAAATGTGTGACTTCTCAAGACTCTGACAAGAGGCTGGTCTTTATTTCTTGCTTCCAGCCACATGCCGTGATTCAGGGTTACAAAAGGCTCTGTCTGTCACATGGCAGGAACCACTGTTTTGGGGGTTACTACTGCTGGTGCTTTAATAAGTAGCCTTATGCCTGGTCTGCTGTGTTGGTTTTGCTGCTGATGGCTCTGTGGTGTGAGATTTTTGTTGGGTAGACTTCTAAGAAACTAGTCTTTCAAAAGTCATCAGCAGACTAAAATATGTTTAAAGCATAGAATCACAGAATGCTTTGAGTTGGAAGGGACCTTTAGAGGTCATCTAGCCCAGTCCCCCTGCACTGAGTGGGGGCGTCCTCAACCAGATCAGGTTGCTCAGAGCCCTGTCCAACCTGATCTTGCATGTTTCCAGGGATGGGGCCTCCACTACCTCTGTAGGCAACCTGTTCCAGTGTTTCGCCGCCCTCATTGTAAAAAATTTCTTCCTTATATCCAGTCAAAAGCTGCCCTCCCTTAATGTAAATCCGTTACTCCTTCTCCTGTCACAACAGGCCCTGCTAAAAAGATTGTCCCCATCTTTCCTGTAGGCCCCTTTCAGATACTGGAAAGCTGCTCTAAGGCCTCCCCGCAGCCTTCTCTTCTCCAGGCAGCCTGTCCTCACAGCAGAGGTGCTCCAGCCCTTGGATCATGTTTGTGGCTTCCTCTGGATCTGCTCCAACAGCTCCAGGTCTGTCCTGTGCTGAGGGCTCCAGAGCTGGACACAGCACTCCCGGTGGGGTCTCACCGGAGCGGAGCAGAGGGGCAGAATCCCCTCCCTTGAGCTGCTGGCCACACTGCTGGGGATGCAGCCCAGGATGTAGTTGGCCTTCTGGGCTGTGAGCACACATTGGTGGGTCATGTCCAGCTTTTTATCCACAAGTACCCCCAAGTCCTCCTCAGCAGGGCTGCTCTCAATCCCTTCATCCCCCTGCCTGTATTGATAGCAGGGGTTGCTCCGACATAGGTGCAGGACCCTGCACTTGGCATTGCTGAATCTCATGATGTTCACACAGGCCCACTTCTTGAGCTTGTCCAGGTCCCTCTGGATGACATCCCATCCTTCTGGCATGTCAGCTGCACCACTCAGCTTGGTGTCATCTGCAAACTTGCTGAGGGTTCACTCGATCTCTCTGTCCAAGTCATTGATGAAAATGTTAAACAGCACTGGTCCCAGTACAGGTCCCAGGCCTGAGGGGCACCACGTGTCACTGAATATCCTATGCATACTGTTCCTTGAAAATTCAGTTAATGAAAATGCCCTTGCAACTGTCAGGCACCTAAACAAGTTCATTTTGTAAAGTGGGCTTGTATAAGGCTAATGAATTTGACTGGCTAGACGGCCGGGGAGCAGGTCAGTGAAACTGCAGTTTCCTTGCCCGCAGTGGTCTGATTTGTAAAGCATGAGGTTGAAGACCATGTCAGCAGTTCAGGTTTTATCCTTCTGTGCTTCATTGACTGCTTCAGATATTTCTACATTTGAATGCAAAAAGGATCACAATTTAAAAAAAAAGTAGTGTGGGTTGCTCTCTAGGACCCTAAAGCTGGTTTGGAACCGAGTGTGGATCCTTCCTGTCCTGACATTGCTGTAATTTTTAGTATTTAGCTCATTTAAATGACATTGCCATCTTTGTGGAATGCAAGGGGAATGGTACTTCCCATGCAAAACATTCCCTATGATTATCTTCATCAGTTATATGCTTGATATGTTCACACTATTATTGCTAATGTTCTTGGAATTCAGAAAACACAGATCAGCAATAAACCAGTAGATTCTCTGTATCAGTACTTAGTGTTCTAGCTTCTCAACAAAACTACTATCTCAGACCAAGGTACTGCATTTTGACTTCTTCCTTATTGGGAAAAAAATAGTATGAGAGGAGGAAGGTAATGAATTTATTTTCATAGACTGTAACATATTCCTTTCCAACAACTGAAATCTGCAGACAAAAATAGAAAAAAATCTAAATATAATGTTAACCAACATTGTGCTACAGTTCTAAGTTAAAAAAACCTCTGTCGAGCTGATTCAAGGACAACAGTTCTTGAGACTTTAAGGTTAGATTTTTTGCTAAGGGGACTGTTTCCTACAATAGCCCAATAACAGACAAATTATGAAACACTTAATAATAACTCTTATTTCTATTTTGGCCCCAAGTCAAATAGCAGAGAGTATAGAGGAGCTTTACAACATGTCAGCTTATCTGTGGTCTTCCAACCTGGGACTGGAAGAAATAATACCAGAGGCAAGGTGGTAAGTAAGATGAGAACAGAAATTCAGCATCCCCTTGCCTTCTAAACTGTATGATGCCTGGGATGTGTTTCTGGGATGGTTTTCTGACTGCAGATACTGGTATTTCCTGGAGGAGATGAAATAACCTTGGCAGTAGGTAGCTCATGGGTTGTTTCAGGCTTGCGGGTCTAAAGGTCACCCTTTTTCATGCCTGAAGCTCATGAAAGATGAAGAGTCTTGCCCTTTCTGTGTAGAAGGGAAGGATGAGCCTGATAAAATAGTTCGACAGAAGATGCCAGACAATTTCAAAGGATTATATCACTTTTGCAAGGTTCTTCTGGAACCAGTATGTTATCAACATGAGCAAATGAAATCGGAAGCAAAATGGGATCAAAGCACTAGATAAGAGTAGATGAGGTCTGTGCTTCAGTCTGAAGCAAATGCTATGTTTAAGCTGCTCCAGCAAATTAGTTGCTCATTGGAAGTACTAACACTAAAAATGAAATCAAATTTAGTAGCAGGTAAAGTACCTCATGGCTTTACCAAGGTGAGTTTATTCCTGCAAAGCATCTACATCGTCAGAATGTATAGAAATTTGGCAAAGAAGATAAAAGCTGTGGTTTGTAATATTGGCATTAAAATTACCCAGTATGAGGTAAAAAAGTCTAATCTCTTGTCTTGTTGAAAGGGATGTTGAGTCCCCAGGAGGCACAAGGCACCAACAGGGAATACCGCTTTAAGAGAAAATGGAAGCTGTTTTGGATAGTGCAGAGTTGTAAATGCCAAATTGTCCCAGCGGTAGGAAGAGCTTACCTATATGAAGAGCCTGGAAGAGGTGTGTGTTTGTCTAATTTTCAGCATCATGAGTGAAGTAGGAAGAGATAGCAACAAGTTTTCGGCTGCACAAGGTGCCTGTGCAGAAAATGGCAGATGCTTTTTCCCTGCTTGGAGAGAGCTGTGTACTTGTTAGAGACTATTAGAAACTGTTAGAGACGATTACTCTCATTTCCCTCTGACAATCTTACTAAACAAAATATTACGGTCAAAAAGGTGACATGAATGAGTGATCAGATGCCAGACTGTAGTGGGCGTGAGTTCAAGGACCTTGTGCGGTGGAATGCACTTTTAGCTGCACAGTTGCCATCCCCTGTCAGCCCAGGTCCCACAGAATGGAGCAAAGCTGTAATTTACAGCTGTTAAATCTGCAGAAGGGCACTGGTGAGGCATGAGTTATTCAAACAAACATGGATACCAGTAAACACAACTTTGAGAACATTCGTGATAACCAAATACGAAGGGGCATGAATGCTGTACAAGCAAATGAGCTGGAGATGGTGGGGGGAAGACACCAGAATGGCAATTACTGGTCTGGTCAGTGTCATCATTCATTATGTTATATGCTTTCTTCTGTTCCTCTGACTCATGCATCGCCTTAATGCTGCTGTGTAGAGAACTTTAGCCTTCTATTAAGGTAATATGGAATTCCAGGACTATATTTGAACATATTCTACCTCACATTTGTGTTTGTGGACCCATTTCTGAAAGCAAAAAAGAAAACCAAGAGGTACAAACGTTCATCCATTGACACGAAAAAATTGCCTTTGTACCTTATTTGTTTGCTCACAACTTGGTAACAAGAAACACAATTTGCACAGAAATAAAACCCAGAGCATGGGAAATTATTTGGATATTATATTTTTCTACAGGATTATTTGCTTTTGCAAGGTTTTTGCATGGTGTTTGATAAAAGCAAAAAGTAGAACATATTCGATAATTTTATATTCCATCCTCATTTCACCCCAACACTATTTGTGGCTCACTCTCACAGTAAAAAATGAAAATGAAAAGTCTCACTTAAAATATAATCTTTGGGCTTAGAACTCCTTCACAGAATCACAAAATGTAACGGGTTGGAAGGGACCTCTTTCGGTCGTCTAGTCCAACACCCCTGCTGAAGCAGGGTCACCTACAGCAGACTGCACAGGACCGCGTCCAGGCAGGTCTTGAATATCTCCAGAGAAAGAGACTCCACAGCCTCCCTGGGCAGCCTGTTCCAGTGCTCTGTCACCCTCAGGGGGAAGAAGTTCTTCCTCATGTTCAGACGGAACTTCCTGTGCTTCATTTTGTGCCCAATGCCCCTCGTCCTGTTGCTGGGCACCACTGAAAAGCGTCTGGCCCCATCCTCCTGACACCCACCCTTCAGGTGTTTATAGGCAATTCTAAGGTCCCCTCTCAGCCTTCTCTTCTTCAGGCTAAACAAGCGCAGCTCCCTCAGCCTTTCCTTGTAGGACAGATGCTCCAGTCCCTTCATCATCCTTGTAGCCCTCTGCTGGACTGTCTCCAGTAGTTCCTCATCTTTCTTGAACTGGGGAGCCCAGAACTGGACACAGTACTCCAGATGAGGCCTCACTAGGGCAGAGTAGAGGAGGAGGAGAACTTCTCTTAACCTGCTGACCACACTCTTCTTAATGCACCCCGTGATCCCACTGGCCTTCTTGGCAACCAGGGCACACTGCTGGCTCATGGTCAAGTTACTGTCCACCAGCACACCCAGGTCTCTCTCCGCAGAGCTGCTCTGCAGCAGGTCCACCCCAAGCCTGTACTGGTGCATGGGGTTGTTCCTCCCCGGGGGAAGGACCCTGCACTTGCCCTTGTTGAACTTCATCGGGTTCCTCCGCGCCCAACTCTCCAGCCTGTCCAAGTCTTGCTGAATGGCAGCACAGCCTTCTGGTGTATCCACCACACCTCCCAGTTTGGTGTCATCAGCAAACTTGCTGAGGGTACACTCTAACTCTTCATCCAGGCCATTGATGAGGAAGTTAAACAAGACTGGTCCAAGTATTGACCCCTGGGGAACACCACTAGTTACCAGCCTCCAACTAGACTCAGCGCCTCTGATGACAACCCTCTGAGTTCTACCATTCCACCTCACTGACCACTCATCCACCCCATACTTCCTGAGCTTCCCTATGAGGATGTTATGGGAGACTGTGTCGAAAGCCTTGCTGAAGTCTAGGTAGACAACATCCAGTGCTCTCCCTTCATTTACCCAGCCAGTCACACCATTGTAGAAAGCTATCAGATTGGCCAAGCATGATTTCCCCTTGGTGAATCCATGCTGACTGCTCCTGATAACCTTCTTTTCCTCCACTTGCTTCATGAAGACCTCTAGAATGAGCTGCTCCATCATCTTTCGAGGGATGGAGGTGAGGCTGACTGGCCTGTAGTTCCCTGGGTCCTCCTTCTTGCCGTTTTTGAAGATTGGAGCGACACTGGCTTTTCTCCAGTCCTCGGGCATCTCTTCTGTCCTCCAGGACCTTTCAAAGATGATGGAGAGTGGCTCAGCAACGACATCCGCCAGCTCCCTCAGCATTCGTGGGTGCATTCCATCGGGGCCCATGGATTTGTGGGCATACAGATTGCCTAAGCGATCCCTCATGCAGTCCTCCTCGACCAAGGGAAAGTCATCCTCTCTGTAGGCTTCAGCTCTTGCCTCCTGGGCCTGGGATTCCTGAGGGCCTGCCTTGGCACTGAAGACTGAAGCAAAAAAGGCATTCAGTAGCTCTACCTTCTCTGCATCCTCTGTCACCAGGACACCCGCCTCATTCAGCAGCAGCCCCACATTGTCCCTAGTCTTCCGTTTGCTGCTGATGTAGTTGAAGAAGCCCTTTTTGTTGTTTCTGACATCCCTTGCCAGCTTCAATTCCAGGTGGGCTTTGGCCTTCCTTGTTGCATCTCTGCATGCTCTGGTGACATTCTTGCTGAGCCAAAGGTAACTGACTTCCATTGCAGCATTGTTTTAAAGCAATGAAGATTGTCATTTACGTACTTTTCCTGGGCTTACATATAAAATTACATATTAAAGATTCCAAATATTATTATCCACCCAGTTCTTTCGAGTGTATTGTTCTGCGATGCAAAGGTGATCATTTCACTTGCTACCATCTTCTTCATGGCCCTTGTTTCTTTTCCTTCCGTTCCCAACTTTTTTGTCACTTTTTTTAGATAGTATTTGGGTTTTTTATTTTTAATTGTTTTTATTTTTTACCTGTGTATTTTATAGGTGGTGTGTGGAAAAAACTGAGTCTGTGTCCTGCAAGTCAAATGTCTGTTTAAAACAAGTGAAAAAGTTTGGGTTTTGCTGACAGTTTTTTTTCTTCTGCTAAATAGCCTGTGAGATAAAACCTATAAGCACAATAACTAACACCATAATAACCTATAACTGTACAGGCATAATATACTGGTTCAGCTCTGTTTTGTTGACTAAGAAGAGGGAGTAGATATCAGCTTTAATATATGGTTGAAGTTTGAGGGGGGAAAAAAAATCCGATGATCTCATTTTAAATGCTAGGATCACAACTTTTAGTGCTGGAACTGTGTTTAGTTGTCCATTAAATAATATCTTAATTTTTGTATAAGTATTAAAAAAAAGTCTGCTCCTTTCTTACAGAAAAAATGAAGATAAACAGCATTCTTTGAGTACAATTTCTTTAATAATTTTTTGTTATTTTATAAAAAATTCTTGCTTAAGCTTAATGTGTTTCCTGGAAAGTCAGAAACCACGTGCCCTAACTTTACTGTTCGATTTTCTCTGCTATTATATATACACTCTTTATATTCTTTGGCTTTTTTTAATAAAGATAGAAAAGTTTGATCCTACACACTGTTACATCAATTATCCCTCTGCAAATGAGCTTTTTGCTACCTCTTTTGCTGGCCAGTCTGTCCCTGGGCTCAGTTTGTGTGACCTCTTGTTTTTTTGATCTCATTATGCGCTTTGAACAGTTAGTTTCTTGATACCTGTTGTCTCAGTAACATGAGGAATGAACACTGTCTATTTATCAACATTTTCTAATAGTGTCATTTTTTATGCTGAATCTTGTAGGTATCCTGATAAATACCGTTCAGAAGATGCCAGGGTCTCCACATCTGCTAGTAATTTGGGAAAGTTGATAACTGAGCTGTAGCAGGGATTAACAGTATATTTTTCTTTTTCTGCTTTTAGATTGTAAGTGGATAAACAATATTCTTAATATATAAAACTAAGCCAAATTTTCCTGGCTTCAGATTTTGTAACAAATTGACATTGGCTTTTTTAACAGTTGCTAGAACACAAGTCAATTTTGTATGCATGTAGGTAGGTTGATATTTTAAAGATGTGCAAAATTAAGTGCTTGTTTGTTAACCAGGCTTGGCTAAGGCACACTTGTATTTGCAGATACAAATTCCACAGTCTTGCAGTGATGTCTGTTTATGATGTTTTTAAGTCTCTCCCACCACTATGCAGAATTGAATTGAGTGCTTTCAACGGGAAAGTCTAACAAATGGTATCGGAAAGAAAGGATCCCCTTTTCTGGGGAACAGAGAAGCATCTACATATCAATATTTTTTGCTCTGGATGTACCAAACTTTGGCCATGGTATAAGAGGAGGTGGTGTTGAACATAGATGGCTCCAGTTAAGTAAGGTGTTGGTGAGCCCACCTTCACCCACATACATTGGTCTACTCCTCTCTGACATGAACCGACTTAATTGCTGAGCTGTTTGGGTCTGAATATGAACGTGAGTAACTATGCGTTATGCTCCAGCAGGCAAGTTGTGATTGCAAATACATATTCTACAATATCCTGCTGAACTGAGATTTTAACTGTTGCTTCTTCTAAGCATAGTAGCTTGGATGCTGTAGCACATCAAGCTTTACCCCACTGAATACACCTTTTGATCTCTTTTAGGAAGGCATAACAAATCCAAGTCAAATGGTAGTCTGGCTATGCTAATCATCCACTACTTCTGTTAGAATGTAGTTTTGAGAGATGTTAGACAGGTAAAATATACAACTCAGGGTGGCTGTTGGTCTAGCAAGATCCCTACATGGACATAATGTCACTTCTTGTTGCACTGAGTGTGACTTTCAAGTCTCCCCTTAATTGGTGGTTTCTTAGCCATACAAATATTAGCTATGCCTCGATAGCTAGTATTTGATTTTAAAACTGGAATGAAATTTATTATTAAGCACCAAACTTCAGCACTTATGAAGGCAGGACTCCTTTGTTGGCCAAAGTGCAGCTTTAAAATCCTGTACCTTATCTCTCCTCCATTTGCAGTATGCTGATTTTTAGTTAGCTGTGATTCTGTATGTAAACTGTATAACAAGGAGAACTGGTACGCTAGCCAACTCTCATTGTTGTGATTTTTCTTTGGCTGCCTAGGTGACTGCTACTGCCTTCAACCAATTACATACACACAAAACAATCCTATTTTTAACTCCAAAAGAAAGGAGAAACAATCACTTGTCTTACAATTATTTTTTCTACTCAGCATTAAAAAGTCAACTTCTTGTAGCAGAAAGTTGTCAGGTACTTGGTATAAGGTATTAGAGGTAAATCAAAACACAATGGAAAGGTTTTAAGTTTATTATAAGCAGCTGAATAATTACATCTGTAGCTTTGAGTAAGTATTTCTTTACCTAATGGCAAACCAAAGTGTTATCACTTGTATTAGTCTCTCCCATATGAACAAAGCCATTTTATTTTCACTTAATTTGAAAACGTGTCTTTAGACTGTATTTATATCATTATTTATCTATATTTAATATGCATTGGTCATATGTAAATAAAAGCTTCTACTCCAAACCAGTATGTTTGATAGCAATGACTAATTGCATTGGAGCTGAACATAAACCGGAAGATCTCTTTCAGAAAGCAGGTCAATAGAAATATTTTAAAAATGCATTTAAAGGGACCAAAACCTTTATTCTAAAACCTGGTGTATTTCTACTGAAAAAAGCACCAAATCTTCTTTAAAGAATTCTTAAAAGTTGCGTGTTTGTTTTGCAATTTAAAATTGGCAGATTAACTTGTCTGCAATGATTGATTTTAATTTATTATGTCTAGTTATAGACTTTCTATTTAAATGCATGCTATGTATCTTATCTCAGATTTCCTGAAGCGCAATACCCTGCAGTTCTTTTAAGTCACCAAACTAAAACAGAGGTTACCTCAGCCCAAGAGAGGGTGGAGTAGGCAGAGAGTGAAAGCAGACCTAGGATGGTGTTCTCTCTTTCTTTCTTCCGTTTGCAAGACAGGAATATTATTAAATGCATTTTGGAATTAAAGCTTGTGTATGAACCTATGAAATGTTCCAGACCTCTTCTGGCTATATTATTTAAAAGAGAATGTTTTGGGGAAAGGCAGTAAAGTGCATTTGTGTAGTCTTATCCTTTCTACAACACCTTGATGACCTGATCAGTTGCAGTCTATTTGTAACCTCTGCCACATTTGTGAAACTAGTTCTATTTCTGTCTTTGATCATGGCAAGATTTTTGTTTCATTCACCTTTTTGGCTATCCATTTGTCTTTAGTTTTCTTAATCCTTGTCACTTTCTGTATCACATGGAAATATTTACCTTCTGTGGCCTGGATTTTTGCGGTGGGTTAACTTACCTTCATCTCTCTGTATTTCTGTCGATTGTGACTTGGTGAAAAGCATAGTTACTGAGAAGCATTCCCAGTATTTTAAGGAAAACGTATTTAAGGCCGCTTATTTTAGAAGAAAAAAACTTCATCTTTTCTTATTCTGATCATCCTGAAAATGTCATGTTCATATTTACTAAAACCAGTCTGGAAAAACTAATTAAGTAGCCCTTAACACAGAGAGTTATGGTGTTTCTCTAGGTATTGCTTCATTCTTAGCAAAAGTGTTTATTCTTATGCAAAGTCTCCTACTTGTTTCTGGAAGTGAGGGCTTGTGAAACATGCAGACACAGAAGCAGAGAAGTGGAGGAGTGCTCGCTGCGCATCGTGTTGCTGTAAACTGTGCTCTGCCTGCTACAGAATGGGATGTGCCATTGGGCAGAGCTAGTCTGAAGGATAGCTTGGTCCTCCCTCCGCCTTTTCTGGTACATTGTTCTTCACGATAAGTTAATGTTGATTTCAGTCTGAATTAATGCCCTATCTTTGCCATGTTACTGTTAACCTGAAGATTCAGTAGTTCTGTGATGAAAGTCTCTGGATCGTTTTTAACGTTCTATATTCTTTGCTGTTGAAGAATGAAATTTCATATGTGTATAGTGAAAGGTGCAAGTCCTCAAGGATCTCTGCCATTCCTTTCTTTGGGACAAATGTGTTTTGTCCAATAAAACTAAAAAGAAAACTATTTATTTAATCAGCTATGCAATGGCTTGAGGATCCTTTGTTAGGAATAACAGATGGAATGGTTGCAGCTGCTCTGTTATATGCCTTGAGGTCTCATAAGCACAATGCACACTTTTTTTTTTCTCTGTGTCATTTCTTCTCAATGATTTGGTTATAAATCTACAGCATTTTTGAAAGAAAAAATGAATATTTCATATTAGAATAGAATATGTAATTACTATATTAATAGGATATGGGTGGATGAAAAGTGTGAAAGTTGCTCTGAGATGCAAGCAGTATTCCTCAAGTAAATCTCTGCAAAAATAATGACATTATCACAAAAGAGACGTAGGTGAGGATTTTACAAAACGAAGTAACATGCCATATATGGAAACCTGACAAGAGTCAGTGTAAATTTTAACACTTCTGTCCATCTTCATAATCTGTATATTGAACACAAGGATAGATTCTTCTGTGTAGATACAGCAGTAGTAAATACGAGAATGGGAATGAAAGAGAAAAAGTAGTAGCTTTATGTTGTCTCATGTTCTCATGGTTCACGTTCTACAGCTAAACCAAACTAAGGTTATGCTGTGGAAACAGGAACTGCCCAGTTCATCCTCTGTGGTTTGACTTGGAAGATTATTTTGCAATTTCCATTCCTAAGAGTTAGTTGATTGGTTGTCTGCTAGAGTTGACAGCAGAGATTTTAAACCAGCTTCAGATGGTCCTGGTCTGGGAAATTGCTCCCACTGAACTTTCTTAGGATTATGGGCTAATTTGGCCCAGCTAACCCTAAAGAATTTAGGTAAGGAATTTATAGGTTCCAGCTTAATCTTCTCAACCCGTCTGCCACTGTTTGCTCCTGAAGCTGCCCTACCTACCTTGTCCCACAGTTAACACATCTTGCCCTCTTCCTCCAGGCCACTGTTGCAACACCTGGAAACAGTGGCTCCCAGGTACCTGATACAGCAGTGGAGCGAAGGCCAACTCTTACAACACAGAGCATGTCTCATAAGCTAGTCTTTGTCCATGTGTAGAACATAATTCGTTCATTGAGGGAGTCAGCAGAAATCTACCCCAGGGTAATTCCCAGCTGCCTTATGTAAATGGTGATGCTGTTCCCTTCTGTTTGCCAAATCCGCATGTCTCAACCATTTGTTTCCAAACACGGTCTTTGATAATAGGACAAAGTCTTCAAGTTCACTTGTTAACAGGAACTTCAAAAACTTTTCTCATTTTTATGCATGAGCTGGGAGCTAAATTCTGTTTGAGCACTTTGTATATATCGGATTAACTTCACAGTGCTCAGTGAAGCTGCATTAGATTTATGGTATCATTAGCGAAAGATATTTGGTCTCTGGCCACCAAGAGTGCAATGTATCATGAAACAAAGCCAGTAGGGAGATTCTTCAGAATCCATCTCTGACAGAAGCAGAAATTCATGTAGGAGGCGGCAAATGCCAAGTGAAATGTAGGGTCTTTCTAAAGTATTTTGGCTTTGGGGCATATTTATATTCTTAATTGCCAAGTGGTACATTTATTGAGACAATAACATGCACAGATATTTACAAATAAATTGTTCTGTCCTTTGTATGTGCTTAAAACTTTAAAGGCAGCTACTATATAATGTATCCTAGCTTCCTAGTGATGTTAACCACAAGAACAGTACAACACTGTTCTCAGGTGGATCCTGTTCTACTGATATGGAAATACTTGTACAGAAGTAGGTCTATTAGTGCACAGAATGACTGGTGATATCACCCACTATTTCTGTGTAATTATGCCCTTTTGGTGGCCTTATGCTTATTGGTAGAAAAACACAATTAGAACCCTAAATGAAATAATTACTTGCATCGTGATATAACTTCCAAGTGTGGATGATGCCTTGAACATTTAGGAGGCTTGTTCACTGTAATTGCCATGTCACTGTAAACAAACATGTAAGGCAGTTAACTGTTTGCCTTTTCATGCTTTATTGCACCAGCTAAATGAGGGAACATATAAGTTTTTTGAATGAACATTTCTGATTTGAAGAACTTTGCATACCATACTCTGGTTACTAATTACTGAAGGGAAAATAGCAAATTAGCAGATTTTTTTCCTTGTTCAGTACCTTTGAAGTACATGAAGAGTCAGGAGGTTTCTGAAACAAAATTTTCCACTGCCTTCCATTTCAAAACTGTATGTTGTCATCTTTTAGTCAATACTCAAAATTTTTCTTATCTTTTTTTTTGTGAAATATTCTGAATCAACAAGGTAGATGTCATACTGACTTGATAGTCTCAAGTTCTGGTTTTATTTTTCGTGCAGATTTGAAGGAAAATCTTGTAAAATCATGAACTTCCACAATGTAGTATTGCACTGTTAGTTTATTAAAGTTTCACTGCTCTGTGCCAAAGCTCCACTGACTCTAAGACTGCCTATGGAACCTGAGCTCTCACACCATGTGGAACTGCAATTCTGTTCTTAAGAAAGGGGATTCCATATTAAGTGAGTGGGAAGTACGTACTCTGTATCCATTTTCTGGAGACTGGATACCTGTTTTAGGAGAGAGCTGGATGACATCTTCAAGCAGGTTGCAGAACTGGAAAAAAATAGACAAGGTGTCAGCTGAAGACAGTGGTATCTTCTTTTGTTAAGTTTATGATGACAACTCTGAAAGCCATTTAGGCCATCTCCTACTTTGCTTTTTGTAATACAGATAAAAAGTTACAAGGTGGATGTGTGACTGATTTTCCTGTAATCTAGGCTGGCTGGTGAGTCTTCTCACGGAGTCTGCGTACTGGTTCCCTTCTCTTTATGAATCTCAGCCTAGAAGAAAGCATGTCCACTGCCTTGTGTCTTGTCAAATGTTTGTGCGATGCCTCTGTAAACTTCCTCCTGAAGCAGTATGTAAGCACGTATCCACAAAAACAAAAAGCCATATATGCAAACTCTACATCTCTCTGGGTGATGTTTCTTTTATGACATTTTCCTTCAGTGACCTGCTGCGGCCACCTGCCTCTAAAGGATTTCCACAAAATCTGCAAATGAAGAACGAAACTCAGAAGAACACCCTACAGTGTGTGCAGAGCTGGCACTGGAGATTTGCTGGTCAATCTTTTAAGCTTTGTTTAATAGGAAAACAAATGTTGCAGAAGTAGAGTACAGAACTTCTACTTGTGTCAGAGATGAAATGCTAATGATGAAGTGATAGAATGTCTACACAACGTGGTTTTGAGTTTTGCATGGCTATTTTTCTGTGAATTTGTGTGATCATCTGACTGAATCTGTTAATACACAGTTAAAAGTGCATGTTTCAGCTCACATTTTGGTTGTCTTCTGAGTTTCATCAAGAACTGGATAAATGCCATAAAAGTTACCTAGTTTGGCAAGAAGCTCGTAAGTGAGCCCCATTACCAGCTTCACAATTTTGTCATAACAAGACCTGTACCCTCTAGATGACACTGTACCATAGCCCATTGCTGCAACACCTGCTGTTGCATGGCCAAATGCACCTTTCAGTATAGTTCAAATTTTTCTTTCTCTAGCACTGTGATGAAGGCCCGTCATTGTTTATCCCTTGCAGTGAATTATTCTCTCCCCATGGTAGCTTTATGGAGGTTTGTCTTCTATTTTCTGATCACAGTGTAAAAATTTTCATTCCATGTCCTTCTAACTTCCACTATTGAAACTGCTTCTTTTCCTACCTCCTCCACTTTCACCACCTCTGATACCCCTTTAGACTAAAGTATCTGCAATCATCTTTACCCATTGCCCCACTTGTTTTGACTCCACCTATGTGTGATTCATTGTTTCCTCTTTTCTCTCCCTGCATCATATTCAGGTGGTTGCTCCCAGGTCTTGCATCTTTTATGCCTTTGCCTCCTCTTTCTTCATCTGACCATGTTTCTCCACATCTGACAAATCTGCTGCTCAGGATGACCTCTAACTCATCAGACTACAAATCAGTTTCTTGCTCATACATCTCTGTCCTGCATCTTGTAATGACTTCTTCCATGACTAAAAAGTCCTCTTCTGCAGAATGACCAGCCGTTCCAGGTATGTTGAGGAGAAGGTAAAATCATACGGTCACACGTGCTGCAAGAGCAACTGTCCTGATTGTTGCAGCAGAATGGTGCCTTTGGAGGACTCTGGCATACATAAGCCATTTACTGCTGGGTGCAGGGCTTGTCACAAGTGAGGTAATGGAAGAAAATAAAAAAAAATAGTGGCAGATGCTGCTTCAGATAGAACAGGCAAAGGCTGAAATGTTTTCATATGAGAATGACAGATGACTGATAAAGTTTAGATTTTGCTCAGGCCAGGCCATCAAGTTCATATATTTGCCAGCACTTGGTCTGTTAGCAATGTATTCTGGATTTGAAGAAATCAATGCAATGATCATTGCAGATTCATGTGTAACTACTTTTCTCCCCCTTTGTAAGAAGGTAAATTCCTGTAGGAAATTCCTTTAGTGTGCTGTTTATCAAGTGATGCCTAAAAGGGATCCATTTAGCAGTTGGTGTAGAGAATGCTGATTCTTTATTGAAAAAGAATCATAGAATCATAGGTAGGAAAAGACCTCTAAGATCATGGAGTCCAAACATCCACCCAGCAATACCATGCCTACTAAACCATATTCTGAAGTGCCATATCTACACATTTTTTACACACCTCCAGGGATGGTGACTCAACCACCTCCCTGGGCAGCCTGTTCCAATGTCTGACCACTCTTTCAGCAAAGAAATTTTTCCTAATATCCAATATAAACCTCCCCTGGTGCAACTTGAGGCCATTGCCTCTTGTCCTATCACTAGTTACCACTGAGAAGAGACCAACACCTGCCTCACTACAACCTCCTTTCAGATAGTTGTACAGAGCAATAAGGTCTCCCACTCAGCCTCCTCTTCTCCAGACTCTCTCAGCTCCCTCAGTCGCTCCTCATAAGACTTGTTGTCTAGACCCTTCAGCAGCCTCACTGCCCTTCTCTGGACACGCTCCAGCAACTCAATGTCTTTCTTGTAGTGAGCGGCCCAAAACTGAACACAGTACTCGAGGTGCGGCCTCACCAGTTCTGAGTACAGGGGCACGATCACCTCCCTACTCCTTCTGGCCGCACTGTTCCTCGTACAAGCCAGGATGCCTTTGGCCTTCTTGGCCACCTGGGCACACTGCTGGCTCATGTTCACCCAGCTGCCAGCTAACATCCCAAGGTCCTTTTCTGCTGGGCAGCTCTCCAACTACTCTTCCGCAAGCCTGTATCATTGCATGGGGTTGTTGTACTCCAAGTGCAGGACTCGGCATTTGGCCTTGTTGAACCTTATACAGTTGGCCTCAGCCCACTGAGCCAGCCTGTCCAGGTCCCTCTGCAGAGCCTTCCTACTCTCAAGCAGATTGACACTCCCACCCAGCTTGGTGTCATCAGCCAACTTACTGAGGGAGCACTCAATCCCCTCATCCAGATCATTGATAAAGACGTTAAACAAGACTGGCCCCAAAGCTGAGCCCTGGGGAACACCACTCGTGACCGGCCGCTGGTTGGATTTAGCTCCATTCACCACCACTCTCTGCACTTGGCCATCCATCTAGTTCTTTATCCAGCAAAGAGTACACCCATGCAAACCATGGGCAGCTGGTTTCTCCAGGAGATTACTGTGGGGAACAGTGTCAAAGGCCTTACTAAAGTCCAGTTAGACAGCATCCACAACCTTTCCTTTGTCCACTAGGCAGGTCACCTGGTCACAGAAAGAGATCAGGCTGGTCAAGCAGGACCTGCCTTTCATGAACCCATGGTAGCTGGGCCTGATCCCCTGGGTGTCCTTCACATGCCCGGTGAGTGCCCTCAGGATGAATCTCTCCATAGTCTTTCCCAGCACCGAGGTCAAGGGGAAAGCTAGAATCACAGAATAGTAGAGGTTGGAAGGGACCTCTGTGGGTCATCTAGTCCAACCCCCGTACCAAAGCAGGGTCACCTAGAGCAGGCTGCACAGGACCTTGTCCAGGCGGGTCTTGAATATCTCCAGAGAAGGAGACTCCACAACCTCCCTGGGCAGCCTGTTCCAGTGCTCCGTCACCCTC
>Ga0065711_1033257_pt1 | contig 25836 bp, 14 predicted proteins | sample Hoacrofraction12_FD_59098 | JGI IMG/M metagenome (GOLD analysis project Ga0065711, IMG submission 59098) | Hoatzin crop microbial communities from Cojedes, Venezuela - Epithelial fraction 12 v2 (version 2) | ecosystem: Host-associated > Birds > Digestive system > Esophagus > Crop | place... | reverse complement strand
GTCGGGGGCGGGGTCAGGCTGGGGTGCCGCCAGGGGTGGGAGGGTGTGGAGCCGTAGGGGGGGGGTCCCCGGCATTCTAACCCGTGGCCTGCTGGAACATCAGCAAAATCCACCAGCTTTCACGGAAGGCAAGCCCGTCTCAGAAGGTCAGTCCTGATTTCTCCTCTTGTACCAGGGTTTCTGCCTTATGTACGAATCACAAAATGTACATGGTGCAGTGCTTTGGCTGGGACCCCAGAGCTTCCAAGGTTTATCAGTGCACATAATTAATTGTCATTAATTGTCTTCCAGGTTCTTCACTGTCATTGGTATTACTCTGCTAAAATGTTCTGGCTCTTCACTTCCAGAAAAGGCCCTCCATGTGTTTGGGACATAAGGACATATCCCCCCCCGCCCCGCTACCAGCTGTGTAAGGTAAATAACCATACGTAACATCTGGAGTCACTGGCAGATGCAAGCAGCAGGAATTAAAACCCTTTCTTATTACTATCTATAGTATAATCAAATCACAGACATCCCCCTACTTGTACTGCAGAGACAAGTAAATGTTAAGGCGAAAAAATCAGCAAAAAGTCAAGCACATTACCACTTCCATCAGTCTTAAGTTATTGTAGCAGTTATGCAATGTTGACTGCAATAGCCGTAGTAAATAGTATATCTAATTAATTTAGACATTTTCTGTCTTTACATGATATTTTCAGGCACAGTTTGATAGTTACAAATGTACTCATTGTTCAAAATTATCCGTTTAAATGTTTACGTTAATGTATTTCAGGAATGCCTCAGGAATGGTCCTGATAAGCATCATTCCAACCCTTGTTTACAACATGAGTTATTTGTAGGCTACAGTTTGTGTTGCTATTTTTTTCTACTGCTTGATTGACTTAATCTTAAACCCACAAAGGACCTTCCAGAAGATCACGTGTACTCCCCTAGTTCACCACTAATAAAAAGACATGTACAAAACCATATTCATTTGATTCTAATATTTGATTTTCAGCAAAAATCCCTGATAATAAGGCTTGTCCTGTATGACTGTCCTTAAGAAAGTGTAGAAGACGGTGGATGTGTTTTAGTAATAGTTATTTGGCTCAGTACAAAGCTATAAAAAAGAAAAAGCATAATTGGTACAGTACTTAGGAGGTCAAAATAATCCAATCTCCTCTCTTGGTCATAAGCTTTATGACCACACTGATGATAATGAAGCAGATAGGAATTTTAATTCAAAACACACACTTCCACAGAATTTGTCCTGCATAAGGTTTTTGTGTCTATGACAAATCTTCTGATGCTGGCTGCATCTGAATTCCACACAGACAAATCAGGACAGTAGGCAGAACAAGTATATTTACACTCCAAGCCAGCAATACAAATTGAAATGCAATATAATGGCGAAGTTTGGGATTTTCCTGTTTCCCTGATTATTTCATTTTCTGGAGAGAAGGTGAGAAAATACAAGAACTGAAAAGAGAAGGCATACTACTAAGGATGCTCTCAAATGAACTAAAATCTTTTCCAGCTATCAGGGAATTCAAACTAAAAATTAATTGCTTTTGTTCTCAGTCTTTGTATGGCCCGAGCTGTTTATAACTAGTTTCAGACAAAAGCCCTGCAAAGACAGCAATTCTGAAATGGCAAAACCATAAATGAGAGGACCTAATGAAAGCTCTTTCCAGCTCTAAATCTTCTGATTTTGTATTTCAACAATTCAGGTCTACTCCTTCATTGTAGAGGGGAGAGCTGAAATATAGTCATAGGAAAATCAGAGATGTCTATTTCTTGTGTCCTCTCTGAAGGCTGTGGAGATTGATCTCTGTGAAGTGAACAGTATAAAGAGATGTTGCCAAAGTCAGGGGTGATTTTTAAACACCAAATCAAAGAAGATGAAACAATCTGAAAAAGAAATGTATCACATAAAGATGAAAACCTCTTACCGAAAGCCATGCACTGCATGATGGATGTGCACAAACTTATTCAAAGCACACTTTGCCATGGCAATTTCTAGTAAACTGTTATCTCTTTAGAAAAGATGCTGTGATATTTAAAAATTTCCAGTAGCTGAAAAGACCCGTCAACACAGAATTGCACTTAATAGTGGTGCATCCTCCAGGAGTGTGAGAGATTTTCATAGAAGAAAAATGCACGTAGATCTGTGTGAAGTATTAATGATACAAAACAGACAGTGATATCATTAATGCTCCAATATGAATTATACTTCTGTAAATGTATTCAGATTTGTTCTTGAAACAACCAGACTGAGGTATTTGTTTCACTGTGATCATCACACTGACTTAGATTTTCAGTCTACCTTTTTGGTTTGTTTTTTTTTTTTTTGCTTTGTTTGACTTTTTACTTTGTTCTCTATTTGGTTTCGTAATTAGCAGTGCTCCCCACTCAGTATTAAGGACTTTGCTGGATTAACATAGTTCTCAAAATCAGACTGAATATCCAAATAACTTGGACTTTGAATCACGTCTAGGGGTGGAGCAAATAATTGTTAAATGTAGGAAACAGAGGAATTATCTCAGCTGTAAGAACTTAGTTTGAAAGGTAATTCCTCCAAAGTTCAACAAGGCCAAGTGCAAGGTCCTGCACCTGGGTTGGGGCAATCCCAAGCACAGATATAAGCTGGGGGATGAAGGGATTGAGAGCAACCCTAAGGAGAAGTACTTGAGGGTGTTGGTAGACAAGAAGCTTAATATGACCCAGCAATGTGTGCTTGCAGCCCAGAAGGCCAACCGTATCCTGGGTTGCATCAAGAGAAGCGTGGCCAGCAGGTCGAGGGAGGGGATTCTGCCCCTCTACTCTGCTCTGGTGAGAACCCACCTGGAGTTCTGAGGCCCCCAACACAAAGAAGGACATGGAGCTGCTGGAGCAGGTCCAGAGGAGGTCCATGAAGGTGATCAGAGGGCTGGAACACCTCTCCTATGAGGAAAGACTGAGAGAGTTGGGGCTGTTCAGCCTGGAGAAGAGAAGGCTGCAGGGAGACCTTCTAGCAGTCTTCCAGTAGCTGAAGGGGTGCCTGTAGGAAAGCTGGAGAGGGACTTTTTACAATGGCATGTGGTGATAGGACAAGGGGTCATGGCTTTAAACTGAAAGAGGGGAGATTTAGATTAGATAGAAGAAAGAAATTCTTTCCTATGAAGGTGGCGAGGTACTGGACCAGGCTGTCCAGAGAAGCTGTGGCTGCCCCCTCCCTGGAAGTGTTCAAGGCTAGGTTGGATGGGGCTTTGAGCAACCTGGTCTATTGGAAGGTGTCTAGTGGTTGGATATGATCAGTAAGAAATGTAGCTTAATCATGACATTTATGCAAAGTCATGGAGCACGCACATGCAGTGCCATGCCATTAATGTTTTGGGTAGATCTCGCTCTTGCTCATTTGGTTGCCTTTTTTCCCTAGCTTTTGGAAACTATTCTCTTTTTGTCAAGATGGGTTATACTCTACGTGTACCACCTCTGGTCACATATGGAAGGAAGACGTAGCTATGCAAGTGGCAGGATTAAATGACAGATTCAACTTTTTTCAACATAAAATTTCTGTGGCACCAATTGTATCTACAACAGATTGCCTGCCTTAAAACTCATAACTAGAAAGATCAGAATAATTAGTATCTGGTAAGCAGGTGCAAACTCTTACCTGGAGGTGAAAGGAGAACAAGAAAATCATTTGGGGATTAACTTAACAGGGAAGGATATTCGAGTCTGTAGGTACCCTCTCAGTCTCAACGCCTTCTCCCAAAGATGAAGGTCCACCAGTCTTCCAGTTATCCCCTGATACAATTTCTCCTGTAGATTAGCCCTTCCTATCTCCAGATTGTTACCCAATAATTGCTTCCAAGGCTGTGCTTTTTGCACAGGTGAATGCACTAATGTGATTTGCCAAATGATCAACAGGTTTGTATCTTATTCCTGTAGCTTAGTACCAGTAGTTTAAAATTAGAACTTTTTCACTTTCTGAGAGCAATTGTAAATAAAACTCCATTTTCGTGGAGACAGGGATTTTCCTAGCAGTGATTCTCTATGTGATTCTAGGAGCTGGTTGCTTTACTCCCAACTTTTCCTCTAACTGTAAACACAGAGGCATATGAATTCCTCTCGGATGGTTTTCAAAATAACTCGGCTATTGAAGGATTAACCTTCAATTTCTGTTCCTTTTCTTCCCTCCAAAGCACAATTTGCCAAAAGGTAAGACTGTTGAATTTTCTTTCTACCTTGAATTGAGGCATGAGAAAACAGGTGGCTTACACATGTGCTTCACTTCGGAGTTTAATTACTAAAATTCTCAAATTCGGTACATAATTGAGTTTGCTGAATTATTAAATAATGCTGCAGGGTAACGCAGTTGTTTATGGTCTGCCCATTTAAAAATGTGATGGCAATTTTATCAACGTTTTTAATAGAAATTCATATTGAGACCCAAGTAGCCGGCTATTAATCTGAACGATTTCTGTCATACTGAGGCAAGAATATTGATGGCTGTGTATTTGTCGGAGTGCAGAACGAAATAATAAGGAACCATTTTAATAAAAGGCAGCTTCCCCTTCAGCAGGAATTTAGTTGCAGTTTACTTCCATTATTTATTTGAATTATTTAATAATCTGTTGCAGTCCAATTAAAAAGACAGATTGGACTGAACCTGTATTTGGAAGAACAGGGCATATCACTTTCTCCCGCTGTCAAAATTCTGTTTAACTAGCATTGAAATTTGCAGCACCTACCTTTCCACCTAAATTACTGTAGCCAGCTAAAATGCAATGTTTCCATACCTGTAAAACGATCAAGATAATCAGGAAGAAGCAAGTTGTGCCTCAGCTCAGAGTTTTCAGATTCTCCTATGTACCTAGCTGAATACACTCACAAATAAAATCTTTACTGGTATCAAAGCAGCAGATCACAGACCTGGCAATACATTCAGATTCGTTCCAAAGCAATGAAGCTATTCAATAATTAAGGTGAGTTGAATCCATTACTATCTTGTTCTGAAAGCAAATCTGTTATTTTAATGCTCAGCGTGCTCAGTAGAACGAGGCTGTGGGATGTGTGTGTATACATAAGCAAAAGCAAGAGGAGGAACCGCTAACTACAGAAACGTTAAGGCCCATCTGTTCCCAACAGCTGCACAAGCTGGAAAATTGTCAGAAGCTGGGCAATATTGGTCTAGCAATGTCACCTGCCTGAGTGTGCAGGGTGCATGGTTTTAATGCCGCAGTCAAATTACTGCATATGCTGCTATCTCAGTGATAGCTGTGGAGACTTAGCCTACTCCACAAGCACCCTTCATCTTCTAGATGATTTTAGTGAAGTGAATAGCATCTTTCTGCCCAGGAACTCCTATGGAGTTTCAGTGGGTGTTTTCCAGGACAAGAGACTGCTCTGCTGAGAAAGGTTGGCAGATGAAGAATAAATCAGGAGCAAAAAGCTGAGAAAAACTGAGGGATAGTATTTCTTTACAAATAATAGTTTCTTTGTCTTTTTGACATCATCAGGAGTTAGACTTTGTATCTGGGCACAGGAATTTTAGTAAGCGAGAGCCGCATCGAAGCAGTTTGCCACCCCAGCATGATGATTTCATATCGGAGACACCTCTCTCCTTGTCTGATCCATCTAGCCACCACTAACTCTCCCCACTGACCCTACCTCTTCTGGGGTGGCAGCTGCAGGGTGTGGGTTTATTCTCATGGAATACCTCTTGAGGACCACCTTGACACAGCTCAAGGACCTCCATGGAAGCAGTATGGTGCCCAGTTTTCAAGTACCAGTCATTCGCTGGTCCATAGTAACAGGTAACTTTACATAAGTACAACACGGAACAAAATTAGTTCCTAATTTATTGCTAGACTATTATAAAATTGTTTCCATTGACACATCCTAAATCTCTTGCCCAGATTTGTCCTTGAGAGCATTGAACTAAGTTTGTGTTTCCACTGTGAAGCTCCTGCCATTTTGATGTGCATTGAGCCGGAGCTCTTCCTAGAGCTGGTTGAAGAGTTCTTCAAGGTGAGTTGAACTGTGCAGCTTTGAAATATGTTTTTGTATTAGGAACCTGACAAGTATCACATTTCTACCTTGTGCATTCATTCTTTGAAATATAACTACAGTCAGATTCTAATGTGTCAAAAACCTATGCCTCTTTTTCCTGTCATCTATGAAGGAGTATTTTCTTGATATAGAAAACTAGCTGTCTTTTTTTTTTTTTTTTTCTTCCCTGGAAAACAAAAACTATGGGTTCTAACTTGAGTGGTAACATCACTTCAAAATGATGAATTGTCACTTTACCTAGGAAAATTCAAAATTGCTAAGAATAACAGACTCCAATGGAGATGTAACTTGGAGAAAAACTTCTATGAAAGCAGTTTTTTTCCTGTGCTAGAAAACAAATTTAAGAAGACACTGCTAAGGCTAAATTGATCCTCCCATTAGAAATCATAAGCCCTTGTATTTTATTTGAAACATAAAGAAAAGGAGTTGTCTTTAATTTTCATTTGTTTAAATTCTGTGTTCGCAGCCCTGATCCCACACGGTAGTTCATTTCTGCATGAAGTGCTTCAAAGTTAAGGGGGACGAGTGTATTAGTGAAAAGCAAATAGAACTAACATGTTAGACTTAAATGACAGGTACTGTTTCATACACAGGGTGTAGGAGCCTAAACAGGAATTAAGCAGATGTAAAGGATGAAATCTAGTTGCATGAATTGCATGCAGTGAAACTGCCTATATTTACAGTTGGCTAGGGCCATTTGGTGCACTTGGGATATCCATGGGACTTGGAGAAAATCATAGAAATACAGGAGATGCTCAGCTCTCTGGAAAGACTTGCCTTTAAGTTCACCTTAAGTTAGTTCCTCTTAATTCTGCCTTCAGTTCAGGCTCACCTGAAAGAAACACAGAAGGCTTGATTCAGTGGACTAAACCAGGCCATTTGAGATGCCCCAGGACATTTGAGACACACGTGTGTCTGGCAGATGTGACACAGGACAAACAGGATGCCTGTACTTCTCTGGAGCAGCTGGATACCACAGACTGTGCCCAAGGACATCTCAAACAACACTAAATGCCATTTTTAGACAACTGAATTTGCTGTTTATTGCCCCCAGAAAACTTTCCAAACCATTAGCCGCAATACTGTATTGTAATATAGAAAAAGCAGGCCACACTTAACCAAGGAATTTTCATGTGAATTGCTCCAGAATAAAAACTGGATTTTGTTAACAGATGGATTATTTTCCCATTGTTATCTTAACATTGTTCCAAAGCATGTTCAGTGCATCTGGAGGGTACTTTACAGTCCTCATTGCCAATGAGAACTCGCAAATACCAAGCAAGATGGTTTGGCATTGCCCAGTTCTGCACAGCAGCATGTTTCACATAGCCAACAGATCCACACTTGCCCATACAGCACCAGGTAGGGCTGGAAACAATTTTATGGGATTCCTTGGAGTTTACTAAACAGAGTGTTTTCATTAATTGTTAATTGTACGTTCATTCTCAGCACTGATGATGTGGCAATTAATGACCCAGCTGTAGCCAGAGCTGAAGCAAGGCTAGTGATTGCTGCGAGAGCCTCTGAGCACTTGCGCACTTCTGTTGCAGACAGTCTGTCGGGGAAAGGGCTAAGTTGTTACATACCAAAAGAGGTCTAGCAGAAAAACTATTTAACATGAAGTCTGTGAATCCATGTCTTAACATGGACCACACCCTAAGTAATTCAGTTTGTGTTTTCTTTTGGCTCCTGGTTACGTGATTAATACTTATGGAGATTTTGAAAGTTTATTTCAGCCAGATTCTCCCATCAGTTGCAATATTATGAATGAAGGATGACTTCCAATGGACTAACTTACTAGAATAAAATAAGCAAAAACAAGTAAACAAGTCAAACAATTTCCAATTGCCTGCATACCTTCTATCCATTTACCAATGTGCCACTAAATCCCCTCTGAATCTGTTTTGTTTATTCTTCTAGTTAGCAGCTTCTCAATCAAAGAATGTACTTTTGCCTTGTTATTCTTAGACTTCTAGAATCATCTAAACGAACTGACTTCAGTATTTTATAACGTAGCTGGTTTATACTCCACTTCCACTGAGGAGTTTTCATTAATGCAAATACTTTAAACAAATTAAGTGTTCTGCCTTTGTCAGGTTTGAGATTTACAGTCCTAAATGCCTTCAGATTTACCCAGCAGGATACTTAATAGTAAAACAAGAAAGATGCAAATCAGTGAGTTTACAGAGTTAAAACGGGTAAATTAAAGAACCTTGAAGGTTCAGAAAGTCATGGCAAATTATTAAACTGAAAAAGCTCAATACTGGCAGTTTGACACTTTTGAAGAGAGGTGCTAAGTGTATGCAAACATTTAAAGGGTAAAATACCTGCTATGGAGAAAGCTGTTCTATAGCAGTGCCATGCTGAAAAGCACAAGACAAAGCCTGTGAGAGTATGGGAACAAAGCATTCCTCAAAGAAGGGATGCAGTGATGGTAAAAGAAAAAAATTAGAAGAGATGATATTCTGACTTTCTTTAGGAAGCACAGTAAAACCTTGAACAGAAGAGACTCTCTGCTCTAAGAACCACACTGCTTTGTACTGAGAAACATTAATACCCTCCTTGTCCCCTACCTGAATTGCAGGAACCTGAAGAAAAAAAATCAGTAAACCAAATTACTAGAATCTTGAAAGTTAAAAATCACACAGCCCAAGCAAAGACCTACACTGAAAAAGAAAAATGCCAAAGAAAAGAAAAAGCCAGGGACTCTGTGAAGTCCTTTAGGAACTTCTTTGTTATTGTTTAGCATGAAAGATGATCAGATACTATGATAATGAATTGGAGTATAAAACTATATGGGAGTTATTCTCAAGATAGTAGCAGTAAGACTGGCTAAGCAAAATGTAAGTCTGATTATCTGAACCCTCCCAAAGGTTGTTGTTTCTGCAACATCAAAAAGAAAACAAAACAAGACAAGCATGCACTAGAAAAACCTCCTGGAATATCTTATAGGGGGAAAATCCTTGACAGACTTGAGGACAGAGGTTATGACCTTAGGGGCCAACTTTCAAAGGGCTTTCAGCTTTGGCTGTAGGTTGAGTATGCTGCCTGCAGGCACAAACAGGATCTATGCTTGGAGAATTTGCAAAGTTCTCAGATCACTGCTGGGTCAGTCACTTCTTTGTATGCAGTAGATCTGCAAGAAGCCATTAAGGACTCTTGTAAAGTTGGTATGACAGGTCATTTCCTTCTCTAATTCAAGTGTTTCTGTGACACCATACACTGATCTATGAACAGTTTATAGCATTAACATAATCAGGAATTTTCCACGCTCTACATCCAGCAAGAGACAGTTTCCCTTAGCAAGTGCAGATGGCAGTAAGTGATGAGTTTACTCCATCAGCAGGCTCACAGCTTTGCACTACCAGGAAAATTATGCCATTATGTATTTATAATCCCAACTTCAATTTCATTGTGGCCCTGTCTTCAATTTACCTCTTTCTTTCTAGTTCCTCCACACCTTTTTCTCTTTTTCTCCTGGTCTTTCATGCTGGTCTTTCTCTTTCTGTCCTCCTACTCCAGCCAAAAGCATCTGTTCTGGGTCTGCAAGAGGCTGCAGGTTTTAGTGTGCTTTCTGGCATCCCTAAGCTGTGGCTTTACTTTCAAAAATAGTTAAACTGGAAGAATGCAAACTCTTTATTCAGCTTCCTCAAATAGAGTTTTCAACTTTCAATTTCCTGCTGTTATGGACAAGTACCACAGGATAGACTGGCACGCTCACAGAACAGATGCCATTAGTTGGAGAGGAAGGGTGTACAAACAGAAGTTGGAGTGAGTCATTCCACAAAGCATGTTTTTTCTTGTGATGCTGCAATGGCTCTTTTAATTAATTACTTTTGGGAGGCTTCTCTCATTACCCAGAGTGATGGCAGTATTAGTGAGAAACACGACTGCAAATGGGTAGCCTGAGATTTTCCACAGTGGTTGGTGGCCATGTGTGCAAAGGAGACACTCGGGGAGCTGCAGGGCTTAAAAAGCAGGCCTCACTAAAGTTTCCTGAAAAGTGCTTAAGCACCTCAAAAATCTTTTTGGAAAACCCTGATCTTAGCATTTTATTGTCCTCACACTCTGTCACTCTGAAGGGGCACTTCAAAGCATTCCCCTTCGCCTGCTAGTGGAGCCTTCTCCCACACACAGCCTCGCTGAAGTTCGCCAAGACTGTCACTTACAAGGTGATCAAAATGAACAGAACCACAGTATGGCTTGTTGCGTTAAAGATGCTATCGCTTCAAATAACCAGTGTCAGGGGGTGTTTTATTTCAAGCCCTCGGCTTCTTCCAGCAACCATGGCAAAATCCATGTGGCAGAAACAACCTTCCCATTCAAGCACAAGTCCAGCCTCCCTGCTTTTCCTCCGTCCTCGATGCAACTGCCGCTGTCCTGTCACTCAGGCCATAGATTGTGCTTTCTTTGTATCTAGTCTTGCCATTAAAATGTATTGGGAAATCACTGTGTAGCCATAGTTCATTTTTTGTTCTCTTTGCACTCCAGAGATAATGTCAGGGAGCCATGAGGGCTGGCTGTTCCCTAACAGTTACAATTGTGCTGAACAATGCTGAAAACTCAGAATTAAGAGGAAATCTGAGCTAGAAACAATGTGTGAAAATTAAGCAAGCGTAGCAAAGACCATCAGGAAGCTGTGTTAGAGAAGACTAACATGTAACTACAGTATCTGTATAGCTTTTCTTAATTAGCAAGGAAAAATTATTTTCTTAAATTTCATTTTATTATGCATAACATCTGTAATATGCTAGTGGTTTTTAAAAGTGAACACATAGCCTCATCAATTTTTCATATTTCCCATTTGTTTATATCATTACAATGGAAGCTGTACTGGGGGACAGAAAAGCAGCCTCAGTGGACAGAGGCAAGGATGCTACAACTTTTCACTAAATCCACTACTGAGGGTAGTGGTACCACACTAAGGTGTCAGCATGATACCTTAACATACCTTAAACACACACAGCAGTATGCAGCGCTGCCCAAGCACTGTCCTCCTTGGTGGGAGAAGTGGGAGCTTTATGGCCAGCCTGCACGCTCAGTCTCTGTGATCTGGCAGAGGTTCACAGAGCTCACTGAGTCCCGTACAGCTGCCTGCTTGTTTTCTTCCATGGACCCTGGGTGTCTATTCTTCACACCGGTCAGGCATAAGCCGAATATTTCATTGCAGGGAAGGTTATACTATTATACATTAATGGTGTAAGCATTATTGCTGATACACATAATGGAAAATTAAAAAAAAAAATTGCAGTATACTGTGTGTGATAAGGAATGTGGGGCAGTAGCTGCTGTGCTGAAGGAAAAGCCTAAAGCAATGGAAACACCTATTTCTGCCTAAGTATTTCTGCCACTATCATATCATTATACCACTAGATAGAGCAGCTGCTGTTGCTGTCGCTGGTAATCTCCTACTCAGCACATGCATAGTCAGCGTTTGCGCCCAGACTAGCAGCCATAGGCATTGGCATCAGCATAGATGACTGTATGATGTTTGCTGTACTGTGCACATCATTAGGCAGAGCTCATCATTACCAAGGGAGAAACCCTCCAGCCTTGTTGGGTAGGCAGGGATCCTGCCCTGAGTTTCTGGGACCAGGTTTCCATTACAGGTACCTTGCATATAGAGAACACACCCAGGATTTAGTTTGTGAATGGCTTCATTTCTGTGAATAACCTTCTTTCTCCTTTGGCAGCTGAAGACAGGCTCCCATTGCTGACTCTTTGGGGTTTTTCCCCACCCACCAAAAATAATCGCAAGGAAAGGAAGCTGCTGCGCTCAGAGCTGTGGACTGTACTGAAATGCAGCTCGGCTATCACTGCAGCAACATCTCCCCAGGCCCATTAGACTTGCTAAGTGCTATCTGCAGGTCTGCTCAGCAACACCGAGAACGGAAGCTTTTGTTACTATCTGATCCCACTGAAAATAACTGAAAAAGATTTTTCAGCCTAGAAAAGACTGTAGGAATATGAATGAAATTAACTCCGTCTCGTCTAGTAATCATTTAGTAATTTTTAAGAACGATAATTTCTCTCAGGATTCTCCTCCATTGTCCCCCCAAAATCTTAATCAAATATTCATTAGTTAAATAACTGCTTTAGATTTACTGTCTTGTCCTGAAGGTGTAGGCAAATTTAGGCTTTGTTGGTTTTCAGTTTTTTTCCCCCACTACTTTGTACAGCCTGTCTCAGTTCATATGGGGACAATAATAACACCAACTGTATCTTTAAAGTATATTAAGTAACTGTTAATTCACCACACAGTAAGTTATATTGTAATGTAAAATTAGTTTCATTTTCCTTATTGTTACTACAGCCATTTAAAGCATCCTTTGGTAACATAGTGAAAACAGGTCTATAGAATGACTCCTCCTGTAACACAAGTCCTCTGTTGTCACACGTGTGGAGGGGAAGAAACAATGCAGTGAAGCAAAATGCCTGTTCAGGAGGAGTACGTCTATGATTCAACAAGCAGGGTATCACTTTTACAAAGCATGCCCATCCATCATTCTTTAAATGACTGTAAAGAATTAATAAACTTTTTTTCCTCGGTGCAGTTTCAGCTTTTTAAGAAAGAGTTACAGTCAGTGAGGCACCTTGCCACTACGCTGCAACTGTCTTGCTGCTCGGTGCCTGCAGACGCATCTGTCTGGCTGATTTCATGCTTCTCCATTCTCCCTCACTTCAGCAGATCACCAGACTACAACCACAGGCACAGTGGGGAAATGTTCCTGTGATGTGGTTTCTGAAATTTGGCTCTGTTTTTCTTTGCTTGGCAAAGACTTATTCATAACCATGCTCTGAGCCAATCCTGTTCCCAGTCAATGATAGCTGTGTGAATGCAATTGAATGCTGAATTTGGCTTTTTGTGTTCAGCTGGTTTCACAATGACTTTTTCTGACTCAGCGCTCATTCTAGCAAATAAATTAAATTTTTAGTAAGTAGAGTTGCTATTTAGCGGGGTTTTTTATTAGTAAGTAGATCTATTCCTACTTGACTTGGATTTTGTTTTCTTTTTTCTTAAATTAAAAATCAAGATCTTGTTTCTAAGAACTATTTAGAGTTCACACTAGATTAAATTTTCAGGTGTAAGTAACACATTGTTCAGCCTTAATAGATCTCAGTGATGTCTGGTGCCTCCTCTAAGTAGTTTAAAAGTTACTTGCATGATAAGAACAGGCATTCAAAAGCAAAAACCTAGCACCATTTATAAACATACCCTTTCCAGAATGCAGACACTGACAGTTGCACAAAGGATATACCATAAAAATGCTCGGGCGGTCCCTGGCCCAGCCCCGCCGCAGCAGGCTCAGCGCTGAGGTCCGACCAGGCTGCTCTGGTGATGTTGAACAGAACGGGTCCCAAGGCAGACCCCTGTGGTACTCCATTGTCACCAGCCTCCAGGTAGACACGATCCATTAATCACTGAACCCAACCATCCAACTGCTTTTTAAACAACTAGTTGTCCACCCATCCACACTGTAATGTCCCAACTTAGCTACAAGAACATTGTAGGAGACACTGTTGAAAGCCTTGCTAAAGTCAAGGTAAATGACATCCACTGCTCTCCCCTGGTCCACAAAACTAGTCATCTTAACACAGAAGCCAGTCAGGTTGGGCAGGCATGAGTATTCCCTGGAAATTCCATGCTGGCTGTTACCAATCACTTCCTTCTCTTTTACGTGTCCAGAAACATCTTTCAAGAGGAATTGCTCTATGATTTTCCCAGGGATCAGAGTGTCCTGGATACCACTCCATTGGTAGGAATTGTTCCAACTTCCATGTAAAATAAATTGTATTGCATTTCCTTCTATGCTACCAGATGGATTTGAAATCTTCAGAGTGGATACAATATTTGGTTAATCACTCAACTTCGTTTTAAGTTGGTGTTTTCAGGAATCCCGTTCATTAAATTCCAGTTTTTTCATGACACCTTTTTTCCTTTGCTTGACAGTGGAATTTAAGGCTTGGGCTGTAAAATCCCACCAAAGCTCCTGAAATCTGTGAATATAGCTGAAGTAAGCTTTTTGTTCCTTTGTACCTTTAACATTGCCTTGTATATTAGTGTTTGGGGTATATGCCCAGTCCTAGTGCGTACTGAAATGTCTGAAAGCTGGTTCTGCAGGAAGAGTTCACTTGACATTTCCAAATTTCAACTCAGAAAATTCATATTTATTTAAACATATGACTTCTTGTTTGCTCCTGTTATTTCTATGCTGTGATTGTAAACCGTGACAGGGACCGTCTTTCTGTTCTGTGTTTAGACAGCACCTGGGGCAACGCACCTGGTGAATGCCTGAGGCTCCTAGCAATAGTGAAAGGGAAGGATGTGTAACAACTATACCTAGCTGCTAAGTTTTGAGTCACTTCTAGGTTATGTATCACTGTCCAAACAGATTTTGCCATAACTTTCCTTTCTTCCTTTGTTTCTCTATACATGTATAGCTTCATAGTATGAAATGGGCATTGTAATTACCTGGTCTGCCCATTTACAGGCCTGGGAGGTAGTTAAGAACTTGGATTTTCTTCTCCCCTCCCCCTTCTCTACATCATACTGCAGGGAAATACATGGATTTTCAGGGGTCCTGCAGCAGATCTGGAGATACATCTCACTCCACTGTTTTAACAGTGTATTTTGGCATCACATATGGATTGCATTAGAAAGAAAAAATGCTTTGTGCTTTGGCTTCTGAATCAGTCCAGCCACAGAGCTTCACACTTTGTGAATATTTCAGCTTCTGTCATAGTTTTTTCTTGTGATGCATGGGCAAAAGAAGGGAAATGGCACTATCAAGCATTTACATTTCAGCAGAAGCTTGCCAGAATTTAATACGACAAAGAACAAATATTTCATTAACTGTAAGTACTCCTTCTTGTCCTCAAAATCCTCCTGCATATAATATGAAAAGAAAAATGCCTTATAGAAAAAATTGCAAGAATTTTAATAATGGAAAGTGTTAAAAAGCCAGGACACATCATCCCAACTTCCCTGGGTCTCCCTCTAGTGATAAGGGTAGAAAGCATCCTGATACTTTGTAGTCAGGAAATTTTAGTTGATTTTCAATATAGGAAAAGGAGAGTAACTTAAATACATTTCTGAAGGGTATCTGCAACTGCACCATTAGCCAACACAAATGAGGATGTGCTTTAGCAATACATATTCACCATTGCATTCATTAAAAACAGCCTTTATTTGGCTTAAAATACAACAGGAATTTGATAAAAATGCCTAGAATAATCTTGTTGAATCAAATTAAATGGTGCAGTCTCCAAAGGTGCATTTGCTCAACAACTTTTGAAACAAAATGCACAAAACTGCAAAAGATGCTGTTTTATAGCATTTTATTTAAAATCAGTAGTGACTTCTATGAACACGAACAATCTCAAGAGCACCAAGAAGTACAATCAGCAAACATCTCCACAGAAAATATTTAACACCAGACAATAACTTTTTATTTTCCATTCAGTTCATATCTCCATCACTCCATTTTTTTTCCAAGTAATCTGTTCATCATTTTTTAAGAATATAGTTTTAAACAAGACACAGACAAAAAATCCTGCATGTCCCTTTACCTTCTGCCTATGGGTAAACCACCTGATCCGACCATTCAGGTTGTTTAGCTTTCAAATACCTCCTAGCTTTCATAGGCTTGAAACAATTTTCAGTCATCTCCCCTACATGTTTCAGTGGTGTCTCCTTTTCTCCCTTACAAAAACTGCTGCAGGCCACTACATACATATTGTCAGAACATTTGGACTCTGAGGAATATGGTCATTTAGCTTCCCATTTTTAAAGCCTTATATTTAGTAGGGACATTTTCTCCAAATGTTGGTTCCCAGACCCATATCCAAACCCAAAGCTACTACTGAAAAGATATCCAGCAGGGATATTGATGACCAGATTAAACAAACAAACAAAAAAAAACTCCTCACTAAAATAAAGAGAGACTGCTAAGTAGGCTCCTTACTCTCAAATGAATTTTGTAAATGAAGTTGCCCTAAATTAAGGAAGGCAAATTTCCAATGAGGAAAAGAAAGAAAAAGCCTTCCTCCATCAGGCAAGATCTGTCACTTCGTGTTCTACCCACTATCCTTATGAAGCTATCACAGAAAGCTTGGGGACACAGCAAAAAGATCTATCAAAGAGAAATCAAAGATGTCAATTGCTAAAAAAATTTTGAACGAGTAATAGGGTAGAGTGACAGAGAAAGGTTTCAGGGAATCTGTTCTTACCCTGATAATCTGGTGATCAGTGAATAATCTGGTGATCAATTGTTTTTACGCAGGCTGGCAGCCTGTCACAAGTGTGACAAGTGATCACAGGTGATACCTGGTCCCCAGGGATCAATACTGGGCCTCACACTGTTCAACACCTTCACGAATGGGATTGAAAATACCCTCACCAAGTTTGCTGATCACACTAAACTGAGTGGTGAGGTAGACAAGTCAGAAGGGCGAGGCATCTTACAGAGATACCCAGACAGGCTGGAAGAGTGGGCAAGCAAGAACTGTATGTAGTTCAACAAAGACAGGTACAAGGTTCTGCAGCTGGGACAACACAACTAAAGAGCCCAGTACAGGCTAGGATCTGTGTGGCTGGGAAGCTGCCTTGCTGAAAGGGACCTGGGGGTCCTGCTTGGACAACAAGCTGGACAGGAGTCAGCAATGCATTGCTGTAACAACAAAGGCAAATCGTATCCTGGGCTGCATTCACAAGGTCATTATTAGCAGAGATTGAGATGTGATCATCCCGCTCTACTCAGTGCTTGTCAGGCTGCACCTGGAGTACTGTATCCAGTTTTGGTCACCACAATTCAAAAGACACACACTGGAGAGGTTTCAGAGGAGGGCCATGAAGATAATTCAAGGGCTCGAGAACCTGTCTATGAGGAGAGACTGAAGGAGTTAGGTCTTTTCTCCCTGGAGAAGGCTCAGGGGGGACCGCATCACAGTTTTCCAGGGTGGCCACAGTGAGGATGGAGGGTCTCTTTTCACAAGGAGCCACATGGAGGGGACACAGGAAAATGGGTACAAGTTTTACTGCGAGAGGTTTCATCTTGGTATAAGAAATACATTTTTTACAGTAGGAACAATCATTCACTGTAATAGCCTCCCCAGAAAACTGGTGGAGTAGCCACCACTGGAGGTTTCCAACACATGACTGGAGAGACCACAAGATAATCTCATCTAGGCTCCCTTTTCCATGAAAGTTTGGACCAGATGATCTTTTGAGGTCTCTTCTAACTTCGGCTGTTTTATTATTCTATGATGCAAACTACACTAAGGTTTTTGCTAACATTTGGACATGCATTTTTTATTAAGAAATTGTCCACACAATCTTGTTATTAACACACAGTATCCTCCAGAGAGCATCACATTTAGCAGTTTCTCCTCAGAAGAAAACAGGCCAAATTCATCCCCAGAAAAACCTAGACAGAAATGGTGGTCCAAGTGTTCTCATTTCTATTCGGCTCCATAGTGTTGCCTTCTTACCCAGTGTCAGGCAACACTGGCAGAGGTTGTTTGGTTTCATTTCTCAACTTCCAGTGATACAGGTCTCACTCAGCATGTCTTAAAGAAAGACAGGTGGGGTTTTTTGTTAGACCTGCAGGAATCTCATCCAAGCCTGAAAACGAGAAGCAGATGGGACAGTTCACCATTTGCTTGCCTGAATGAGATAACGTCAGAGATCTCTCTAAAAGGTTTAATTATTTCCTTTATCTCATCCTCTTTACAATTCTCTTGGAATCTGAATCAGGTAAGATAAATTATTTGAGGATTTGGTTTTGACATTGATGTCTTCTGTCCTGGCTCCAATTCATAGTCAGTGCTGAACAAATGGCTGATTTGCCACACATTACCATTCTTTGACTATGTGACTTCTGGCTGTCTAAAATAGAAAAATTATCATTGTTGCAGCCACCCCTTTTCTCCTTGATGAAGGATCATGCTGATTTTTTTCTAAACTAAATTACTTTCAACATACAAGTTGACAGAGATACAGAAGAAGAAAAATTCCACAGCTGAGAAATCTTAATAAAATGAGAAAAGGATTATAAATATCAAGCAAGAAAACATAATTTATGGGTCAACTTGCATAGATTTTGTACTGTCTTCATTTGACATAGATGATAACACAGATCAGCACACGACACACAAGTATTTAAAACCACATGAGATTCTAGTTATTAGGAAGAAATAAAAGACCCAAGAGGATATTCTGAGTTAGTCTTAAAGGCTGGAAAAATTGCAAAATTACATCCGAGGTCAGAAGTAACTAGCAAAAAACATTTACAGAGGAAAGATCTTGTTGTGAAAGTTAAGCCAAGAACTCACGAACACCAGGGTATGCATAGTTAGGAGAGAGATGCCAAGAAGAAAATTAGGAGCTCCAAGCTTTGCAAAGTAATTTCTTCCATGGTTCATTAAAAACACTAATATAAGGTGCCCACCTTGTTGCACCAATTTACCAGTCAAATGTTGAAATATGAATGGGACAACTTGGCTATTAGGTTGAGAGTTTTAAAAATAATTTCAATAACAGAAAAAATGTTACTAAATGAAGAAGAGGTTCAGTGAAGAGTAACAGAAATCATCAGAAGGCTGATACTGATGATAATCTACAATTAAAAATGCTAAATACATCAAACTTAGCAAAGGGTTGACTGAGGGGTGATGTAACCATAGTTACAGATATATTTTTAAAAAATGTTAACCTCAATATGATATGGATAAAGTAATGCTGGAAAAAATTGTTTAAATATCAGTAAAAAGTGAGAATGAGTGTTTTCTGGTTTTCTTGATAAAAAAATGAAGGAAGTTGCATAGCCTGGGAATATTTGGTACATGAGGCATCATTTTAAAAGTGCAGATGGATTGTATGAATCAGTTGGCCACTGCCTTTATGAAAAAAAAAGGGTTTCTTTTTGTAAAAAAGGAGTGAAAACTCTTAATATTACCATCACTGAAAAGGTAATTACATTTTAAGTAGCTCAAGACATGAGTCAAGAAAGAGCTCCTCACTGTTGCTGTAGTTACCACTGACTGTAACAGTAAGCAAGTGTTCTGGGGAATTAGGGTGAGCCATGGCATTCCTCGGGCTTGCTGGTTAGTGTTTCTACAGAAGGAAATTCTGACCAACACCACCTGTCCTGTGGTCTCACAGCTATTATTCAAACTTCTCCGAAATCATTGGGAGGCTTTCCACTGACTTAGACTGACATTCTCTCATAGTGAAATGAACTTCTGGCTAGCACCCAAAGTTCAGGAAAGCTCCGAGGACAAGGTCCTGACCTTTCTATGTGTAACAAGAGCGAAAAAAAATAATAGTAAGGGAGGAGGCCAGGCAGGACTTGTAAAGAAGAACAGCAACTTTGAGGATTTCTCCCTTGAGGCCTGTGTAAGGTAATGATACGTGCTGGGACTCTGCTCCAAACTGATGGGGATGGGAAGAAGGATGGTAGGAAGCTGGGTGAAGGAAGAGGGAGAAAGGGCCTGGCACGGCAGAGGGGAATGAAGAACCCAACTGGCAGCCCTTCCACAGAGTTCTGAAGAGCTGCAGGGATTTAAGGTCCTCCAAGTACCTTATGAATCTCTCCCACTTTCCTATTTCCTTTACAAATTCAAGAGAAACTGAAAGCAAAAAAGCAGAGGAGAGAAAGAGGAAAGGCTTTGCATTGGTGGCAAGAGGAAGGAAGTAGCCCAATTACAAGGAAAAAAAATAATGTAAATCACAGACATAAAATGCAGTGTCTTGTATTCTGCTGCTGTAGTAGCGTATATTGCAATACTATGAGCTTCAAGGCTGTTGGGAACTTCAAGCTTCTCTGAACTACATAGAGAATGGAAAGACTGGGAAATGTATATGACATAACAAATGAGGGGGAAGAAAGATACATTCTCATGTTTGGTCTTTCTCAGTAGATGACAACATTTGGTTCTTTTTCTCATCCAAGCACTGGATGCAGTAACCACTAGGTGTCAGAGAGATGTATTCCTGAATCACATGTAATCTGATGAAATACTGAATCAGAAAATTAAGAATGAGAAATGGTGTGGTGGCAAGTGGAGTGCATCTGGTGGGCAGGCAGAAAGAGGACAGTGCCCTCCCTCTATTGCACTATCTCGGGTGACACACAATCAGGAGCACGCAACCAACCTCCTGAGAGGGTCCCACCTCAGACCGGTCCCTTTGTTTGCCCCGAATACACACCACCGACTTCAAGTGGTGGGAATGAAAATTTGGAGCATGTCACACATTCTGTCCTCCTATTCAATTTATTGGGATTTTAATGTTCCCTGTCATGGGGCTTGTGCCTCATCGAGGTGGAAATACAAGCTTGCAACTGATTCTGCCACTGGAAAATCACATATCACAGAATTACAGGCTCTCAAACATATTGTACTATTGAAGGCACAGAGCAACTGCAGACTACAAGCATTTCCAGTTAGTTCAGTAAAATTTAGTCTTCCTCTTCAGTGGGACACAGAAGTTCAAGTTAAATTTCTTTTTCCCAGATGTATCTATCTACCTACTGTATTAGATGAGAGACAAAGCTAAACAGAGGGACAGTTTCCGTTCCTAAACCAAGCAAATCACTCAGAAAGGGAAAAGCAAAAACTGACCCAAGTTGTTAATGAAGGCCAATTTTGTTCATTTGAAGAAATCAGGAAACATTGTCATAACTATGAATAGCTATCCTACACAGCCATAGGTATACCTGTGTATATTGATAAGTTAACACTGAAGAGAAATCTTTTGCTCAGAAAAAGCTTTCTGGTTAAAGTGAAGAATCCATAATCATAAAATACGATTAAATATGGGCATGGAATAAGTGGTCCGATTTTACTCAGGAGATTCCACCTTCCCCGATTGAAGCCGAATGGTTGGCCTTAGAAAGGGATTATGAGAAGAGATGGGAGGAAACAGACCATCCACATCAGAAAACTGATGACATCCATAATAATAATAATAAGCTTGCACTAATAATGTTTTAACCCAAGGCTGCACAGAGAGTGCCTTTAAATTTGCCTTCCTGGGAGGTGGCGAGCCTCGGCAGTCACAGACCAACTCTGTAACTGCTGCTGAGGGGACGGGCCACGTTCCATGTGGCAGGTGCTTCTCTGGGCTTTCACCAGCAGCAACTCCAGTGGAAGGATTTTGCCTCCCTCCCCCTGCCAGCCAGCCCAAGCACAAATATTTATTCAAATGGGATAAACAGCAGAAACAATTTTTGGAAGAAATAGAAATTCATATTATTAGGACTGTGGAAACACAGTGCCAGACATTTAAAAGTATAATCAAGACACTTAAGTCCAGCCATAACATTTAGATTCTATTTAATCCTAATGTATTTTTGTAACTGATTTTTGATGAATCAGCCTTTTAAAAATCTTTACCTAAACTGTTCTATGGACTTATATGCAAATACTACCCTTTGTAAACCTAAATGTTGGCATATATTCCTACCACAGTTTACAAGTAGCCTAACTATTTACCTTTCAGATTATTCCTAGATCTTTTGATGTTAAATAGCATCCAAAGAAAGGAAAGTGCTACCTTTTGGTACATCACTAAAATAAACAGACTTGGGGACCACAAAAGTCCCTCTGCTAACAGGCTGGCAAGCAGGCTAATTTAAACAAGATTGGTTAGCTCAGTTTTGTTCAGATTATTTGCTTAGCATGTGCAAGAAGCATAGTTTGGGAAATTATATGCATTATAAATGAGCTACTTCAAAGACTGCTAGAGTGTGTCAAACGTCAGTTCACCTTTTGATGTTCCTAGTTGACCAAACTGGTACTTTTGACTGGAACGAAACGAGACACCCGAACAGCACTAAACTCAAGACAAGCAACAAAGCAATCTTGTAAAGACCTGCTAAGCTTCCCTACCAGGTCAAGTTCATGCAGGAAGAGGTAAGACTGGGACGAGGACTGTGAACATCCTTCTGCTTATGAATGAATTTCCTATTCTCTTCTGTTCCACAAAAAGGGAAAGAACCTTTTATTTTCTTCTTTGCCACGTGTTGCCCCTACAGTAATGGATGCTTCTTAAACTCTGATCATATTGGAGACTTGCTTCTACCTACTTTCATGGAAGTTTCCAAACTTAATTTCTCTTGCACTACAGATATCTTCATCCCTCACCAGTAGCCTGGAATGATCAAAAAAGTCAGTAAGACTACAGAAAACAAAAGTGACAGTGTGAGTTAACAGAGCGAGCAATGAGATTAAGATTGGGCATAGCTATAGCTTTACACAGTGTAAAGGGCCCAGAGATGGCCAGCTAGAGCAAAAAGTCCCTAACCTCACCTTTTAAGGGAAACAGAGATTCAAACTTCAGCTTGTCACCTTGGATTTCGAAGAGATCTTCCCACACCCTGTATTGCAGGTGACAGTCAAAGCCATGATTTCACTGAAATGTCTGTAATATTCACGCTGCATTTTGATGCAATCTATAATTTAGTGCTCATATGGAAGCTGACAGGTCCACTCAACTTCATTTATGTATTTCTCGTTGCAAAGGTTCACAAAACACTCCCTCTGAGTAAAATCTTCTGCTTAATGTACAGAAATATACATTAACAGAAACATACATATAAAACCCCTCCAACGACACATTGCTACGTTACACACAGTACTGCAGCCCTAATCTCAACTCACACCATTTTCTGTTAGCGCATCCTAGATAAACACCCTCAAACAATGCATTTGAAATGCAAACATACGGGATAAGACATAATGAAATACTATACTATATATATCTATATAGTATAATATAATGTAAAGACAAAGCATTATTTTCTCTTTCTCATAAGAAAATTCAGTCTTGTTTAAATAGGCACTAAAAATATTTAGGATTTAAGGAGTCAGACATTTTAAAGAGTTAAGACAAAGCTCTATACAATACTAAAATAGCTACCAAATGTAACAAGATTTACCTGGGGAGACTTTTAGCCCATTCCCACATATGTTCTTTAAAACTACTTTGTCCCTTGGTGGTGCAGAAGCAAATTAGCAGCATGGGAAAAGTGCTAGGGAAAACAGAAGGTGTAGATTAATTTCACACCTAATTATTAATTAATTTGCTCAGGCTCAGCTGGAATAATCAGCACTTGAACAGCTTCACTTGTTCCCAGCGAGCTGCTGCAGTGTCTGTTTAAAATTCCATGGGGGTCACAGTTGCATCAGGCTGAATAATAATGATTGCAGGTAGCTGGAGTCCAAGCCCAAGCCCCTGTTCATGGGATCTGCACCACATGATTTTATAGTACCAAGCACGACCAGGTCACCATTGGTGGGGCAGATAGACATGATTTCTCTCTAATAGTTGAGTTACACTAACATAAAACCGAAGAGGAGGAGTATTCAGCTGAAGTAGCTCCATTGATCTTGCATTGCTGTAAAATTGTAAGAGTGTTAAGACAAAGCCAGCGCTGTTGACATTGGAAGAATTATCCAAGTAAAATTAATCTGCATAATGTACCATGCACCAAGGCTTTGGTGCTCTGATACAAGCAGCATGTAGTGTTGGCAGATGACAGGTTCCACTAACTTATTAAATAACACAGAAATCATCTCTGACTGATAGATGGTGTGAAAGGCTGGCTGAAATTTTCCTACATGCTGCCTCTCTTTCAGAGAAAACTTCTAAAATACAGCATATATAAGCAGTTCCTTGTACATTTGATCCAGATTGCCTTTCACTCCCTTCTGTAGCCCATGAAAGTTGTAGTTTGCTGTAACATCTGTCTGATCAGAAGCCTTCCATTTACACAAAATAAGCAACAATTTGAAAAAGAGTGTTATGCTTATATAAAGATATGACACATCTGCTACATCCTACCCTTATTATGTTATCCTAGGTATCAGACACTGGTAGAAAAACTGTCATTGACCTAGAGAGAACTGAGTAGAGAAAGAGGCACAGGTGAAAAACAGAAAACATTTGGGACCAGATTCAGAAGGAAGTCTGGTATAAGCAGGACTCGGTAAACGTTATACCCCAAACTGAAAATTAGTATGCAGCCTCCTGTTCGGCTCTGAAGATTCCAAATAGCTGCACACCTCTTTCTGCTTCAGTCTCGCAGTGCTCACTGATGCTGTCTAGCTCTGCTCTAGAAACTGGGAATTCAACACAAACCTGCTCCTAGGACAGTTTTATAGCTGCTGAGGAGTAGGCTCGGCTGAGCAGGACTTTGCTCTTCTCCTGCTGGTGATTTGCAAAGCAGGTCAGGATCTGCCACCTGGGTAGGAGTGAGATGATGGGACCATCTCTCCTGTCAGGACATCATGCATTTTATATTAAGCAGTTACTGGACTTGGCAGTCATAAAAGGACACTCCCACATCAGTGCTTAGCCACAATGCTACAGTCAAGCTCCATCCCTGTATGCACTTTTCAGCTACAGGAATCTAGCACTGCTCTGGGAAACCTCCTTCCCCTCCCCGCGGCACTCACGCTACGGACTGCTGATTGGGACTTTGCTGACAGTGGAAGGTTTGGGGTCCCTCAGGATGGAGGATGTCTAATATGCAGATCTACCATGGCTAACCTCTCCTCAGACAGAGCTAGGGCACACGCTGAAAAGACACCAGGAGCTTTACCTAGCTTATTCAAGCAGTCTTGATGAGCAATTACCCTCAGAAGAGAATGTGGATACCAAAAGTAGAGAGAAGCACGTACCTGCAGCCCCAAATAAGGCACCTGAGCTCCAGAGGAGGATTTGAGGGACGGTCCCTCATTTTACATTTTCTACCTGCATCTTCCATGTTCAGTTTGTTGGGGGAAGGCAAAAAAATGAGTAAGAATGAGCTGAGGGCCTTAGGCCACCAAACCTTCCCATGCACTGTCTAAAAAACGCTATTTCAGTGGTCCCTTTTGGATATCAGGTCCCATTCTGGAATAAAGTCCATAAAATAAGAGCCATGCAGTATATTTCTGTAAGCAATCACAGACATCTGCAGGGGGCAGCTCATATCAGTAATCTCAGTGAAGTATTTCAGTCTCTGATGGATAGGAATTGGAGTGTCCTGGTTAAAATGCAGAAAATTCTACATATGAGTAAATAAGAAAAAGAATAAATGGTTCAGTTCTGCAAAGTGAGAGATTCTTGGCATCCATTGCCTTCAAAAACAACTGAGAATGTGCAATAACCCTTAGGACTGATCTTCAAGTAACCTCTGAGGGAAAGCATTACAAACATAAGCTAATTTTAAAAATCAGGTGTAAAACCCATAAAATTATAGCAGAGCATATTTACTGTTTTATACCAAGATCTATGTTTGTATAAAATTTCATGAAAATTGCACGTAATTTACCACGGGTTATTTTTTTAATAAAAAGTAGGAAGAAAGGGAATAATAATTTCCCTATATTTTTATATTATTTTCATCACAGTAGGTAACCTACCTGTAATAAAAAAAAATGCAGCCACTCTGTTTTGTAATGCTGTGCTTATTGTATTGAGTTATATGCAATATAATACACATCAATACCATATGGTGCATAAGCAGTAAAATAAAGAGTATGAAACACAATGGCATTACAATTATTTAGTGCTATAAACACTATAAAGCATCAGAGGAGCTAACAAAAAATTATACTGAAAACTGAGCAGGACTGTATTTTTAAAGTTTTTTGAGAACTTTGCCAAGAACCACTCATTTGTGAGGGCTATGAGGATGATGAGGGGACTGGAGCATCTCTCCTAGGAGGAAAGGCTGAGGGAGCTGGGCTTGTTCAGCCTGAAGAAGAGAAGGCTGAGAGGGGACCTTATAAATGCTTATAAATATCTGA
>Ga0065711_1033256_pt1 | contig 25837 bp, 24 predicted proteins | sample Hoacrofraction12_FD_59098 | JGI IMG/M metagenome (GOLD analysis project Ga0065711, IMG submission 59098) | Hoatzin crop microbial communities from Cojedes, Venezuela - Epithelial fraction 12 v2 (version 2) | ecosystem: Host-associated > Birds > Digestive system > Esophagus > Crop | place... | reverse complement strand
CGGGCTGCGGGGCGCCGGGACCCCCCTGCCCGTCTGCGGGGCGGCGGGGCTGGGGAGGTTTCCAGGCGCTCAGACCGTGGGGTTGCTGTGAATAACCTTGTGTTTTTTCCCTCGCTGCAGCCTCGCTCACTTTCCCGTGGCTGATTTTGTGCTGATCCCCCTTTCTTTCCCCAGCCCACCCACAGTTACTGTGTAATTAGTAACGTTCTCCCTTTTATACGTGAGCTTCTCCTCTGTTAATCACTTTAGCTGTCTTTGCTCCTCCGTCGTGCGGGAACTCGCTGATGGAGCGTCGCGAAACCTTTCTTTTTCTCGTCATAAAATTTCTTGGAAGTAGCACGTCGGGCTCTGCCAGGTGTCCCACGTGCTGGTGTGCGAGGCGAGCGGAATGGCAGACCTGTGGTGCCTGTCCTTGGTGACCCTGCTTTCTTTGCAAATCTCTTCTTTTTTTTTCTTCTAATGCTGCATCTGAAGCCTTTAAACCAATTAAACACAAGTTAAAGTGACCGTCCCAACTAATGAGCGCGTTCGAGTTAGGCACAGTGGGATTAGAATTTAATTGGCGCAGAAATTCTGTTAAAATCTTCCACAAAAGTCACGGGAAGGAGTGCTCGTCAGCGCAGCGCGCGTCGGGGCTGTTCCTTACGAGGCCTCTCGCCGGGAGCGGCCGGCGCGGGCGAGCGTCTCTCCCCGTGGTACCGCACAGCGATGACAGTGAGAGAGGGAAGTATTTTTACAACCCTGGAGTAGTCTCAGGCATTCGGAGTTTAGGGAAAAAATGCAGTTACTTACCACATACCTCCAGTCTCTTGGCGGAGATGCGCATCTCCCAGCCCGCTGGGCAGCGAGGACGGACGGTGCTGCTCCGCGGTGCTGCTCTCCGTGAGCGCGCAGCCGGCAGCGGTGGGCTCTGGTCAGTTCACGCAGCCCGTGGTCGCTGCCGCGTTTCGGCAGGGCCGGTGTGCTCCGTGGTCGTTCCGCGTCCGCTGCTCCCACAGAAGCAGAATTCCTCCGTTGTGGCAGCTCCGTGGCGGCGAAGACGGCAGAAAACGGCCGGTGCTGCCTGCCGGGCTGAGCCCCCTGCCCCGGGGCTCCGAGAGGGAGCGGGCGTCGTGCGGGGGGCTGGGGTGCAGGACCCCTCCGGGGCGCGGGGCCCCTTGCCGGGGTTGCGGCCGGGCAGCTGGGGCCGGCCGGACGCTGCGGGGAGGAGGACGTGGAGAGCTGGTCGCCGTGTTGCTGTTGGACGTGTGGCTGAAGGCTCCTGCGGGCAGGAGGGAATCCGGGGTAAGGGGGAGCGGGGGAACGGAGCAGTTCAAGAGCAGGCAGGACCCCGTTAACTACCCCCTGTGCCTCTGTTCTGGGCTAAGCAGCCCTTCAGCCTCAGCTTCCCCGTAATCCTGTAAACGGTGAAGTTTCTTCACTCCAGTACAGGGCAATCTGACCAATTTCTACTTTCTAGGAAGTCAGAATAAGTTACGGCAATGTGGGCTCTTCGCTAGCCCTCTGGCTTTCTCTGTGCTCTGCAAATTTGGCCCAGCTGAGAGTTACTGAATTTATTTATTTAATGTGAGTTAGGAAGTGTAGACAAAAATAGCTCTTGTTAAAAAAGAGTACTCTGAAATGTGGCTATTACCAGAAATGGTAATGTTTAAAAGCCCAGTATGCCTTATAATCTAGACCACATCATTTTTTTTGTTAAAAGGAGTTGGTGATTACATCTTTGAGCATGGTATTGTACACAGGCACTCTGAGGTTGCGCTCATCCTCCACAAAACCTTTCCTTCCCACCGAGGGCTGCGGTCGGTGAGGAGCCAGACGGTATGTGCCTCCTTCCTCATGGAAGCTTTTCAGAAAGTGTGGCTGGTGTGACTGAGCCAAATGGCAAAATAGGACAATTTTTATACAACTGTTACACTAAAAAGAAGCAAATAATCTTTTTAGGAGGCCATTTGGGTTGGAAGATTCACGTGGTGGTGACGATTAGGAGCAGTCATATCTTTTGCACTAACTAGTGCAGCGCAGGTCGTAGGAACCCGTAAGACGTGTTGGAAGGGAGAGCACTAGTTGTGGTGGTTACGGCTTTGCTGGTTAGGTCTTCACAAGTCTAAGGCCTGTCGTACAGCCTTTTTGCCTTGGGTAAGGTTTGGAGCTGCACACGTGAAGCAGAAAGCACGAGAGTTCTCAAAGACTTGGTGTCAGCTGATGGGCAAGCGTCGCTTGCCAGCACGTCCTGCATCCCTGGTGCTGGTGCTCTGCTGCATCCTTCCACACTGCTACTCCCTCTGCGTTAGGCAGGCTGTGTCTTTCGAGGGCTCTGAGGCCTTTGGTTTGATCTCCTCCTCTCGCGGCAGTCACCGAGGGTGGGACTTGTCTCCCCGTCCCAGCTCAGCTGGTGGCCAGGGTGGAGGGGAAGGCGGCCTCACCCTGGGGATGGCTGCGGCCACCCGCTGCAGACCCGCCGGACGGTCACATCGCTCTGGGTTTGAGGGTTTGGAGCTGGTGACGGAGTAAGTTTTGTGGAAAACCCACAAACCGTTTGCCTTTAGTTGGCCAGATTCAGGAGCCTTCGTACCCCCCTGACTGCGGAAGGCACTGCGGGCATGGCGTTCCCACGGCGTCGGCGGGGCTGGGGTCAGTTCAGCAGCCTGCAAATCAGAGCGCGGTTTGAAGCGTGGTGTTGGACGCCAGCCACCAAAATGGGGCAGTTTAGACCTTAATCTTCTTGTGTCTCTGGCTTTGTCTGCCTAGGTTTTGGCAGTGGTGTTCCCAGGCTAGGCCCTGCTCGGGGCAGGTAAGGAGCTGTGCACGGTTCTGCCCTGTGCTCTTTAACCCTCGCCGGGGTGGAGCAAGATACGCAGGTGCGAGAGGCAGCCCTACCTAAGCGCGCAGGCAGTTTCTGTTTCCTTCTCTGTGAAACAGAGCTGAGACTATTTCAGTGCTTTCTTGCAGCGGCTGTGCAGCACATTAACCGTTTGCATTCCTCAACGTTTGAGATTCTTACAGAAACACAGTCCGGAAAGGTGAATGCACTGTTGCAGCAAAGGGCTGAAAGGAGAGAGGGTGTTCAGAAAACAGGAGTTTTAATGTTACACTTGCCAGTCAGCCCTGCCGTGTGGCCGTTTGCCATGAGAGCTGGATAAGCTCTGCCGATGGTGGAACTGGTTATGATCCACACCAGCAGCCCCAGGAATGGATCAGTTATTTGCTTAGGAACAAAGCTGCCAAAATGCATGCCTAGAAAGTGTAAGGAAGCGTCGCCTGGTGAGTTTGTTTGTGTGTGACAGTGGGCAGATGAGAGCTGCTGCCGGCTGCTGCAGCAACCTCAGCGTGGAGGAGAGACGGGGATCTTCGCATCCTCTCCAGTCACAGTTTTGGGGAGCGCTGACACGGTGGGTTTGCCTTTCCCCTTGTCCTGGCTGCCTTCTCCTCCGGATGCCCTTTCCAGCCCTACCCCTGCCAACGCAAACTCTGTGCAGCCATGTGGAGGGAGCTGATCTGGGTGAAAATTAACCATCAGCCTCCCCCCCACCCCCTTTAACCCTGCCTAATTCCCAGCGTGGCTGCAGGGTTGCTTTTGTCTCGTGAGGAGAAGGGAGTGCGGGGCTAGAAGGGGGCAGGCACAGTGCAGGGCCACCTCAAAGTGCCTGTAAAGCTTCCTTCTGAGGATCTGGTCTGAAGTCTGTGAGGTCCACATGCAGCGACAGCATCCCCTGAGCGCATCAAGCCTTGCTGCCTGTGTGCCTTTGTATCTCTGCCACCGCCACCTTGCCTTCGTGGTGGCTTTGGAGGTGCTGCCTTTGCAAGGTTCCTGCTTGCACAGAGCACTGGCCAGCTCTGGGCAGCAGGAGTCCAGACACTGCCTTTAGAGGACTTCAGGGGAAAAGTTCCTGTGTTTAAGTCCCAACAATTTTGGCCCTGCTTGTCAGGGCTTTCCTGGATTGGGCAGACCTCATATATCTTCTTCGCAAAGTGACTTCTGAGACGTAGCATCTGGGGTCTGATCAGCTGTGTTGTACTTGGGCCAGCAAAATGCTCTTCTGGAGAAAGGCACTGGTCTCACGTGTCTGAATACTTTGTGTGAGCTGGAAGCACCTGTACTGCTGCTCCTTGGCCCGCCGCAGCGTAACACCAGCCATCCCGAGCCGCCTCGTCCCCTGGGCCGCTCCGGCTCTCGGGAAACTGGTTGCCCACCAGCCAGCCGTGCTCGGTGCCAGCCCTCGTGCTCCCGTGGTGGCAGACAGGGGCAGATCCCACTGCTCACCAGTGGGCTTCTGGGTGCAGGAGTGGGGGGGGACACTTGTGCTGCCAAGCACAGGCGCTTCCTCACCATCCCTCACCGTCTGCCCTCACTCGGGAGGAGCGTGGGGTGGGTTTGCCCCTTCCAGTCATGAAGGGCAAAGTGTAGGCTGTAATGATTTTAATCAGTACTGCGTGGACTAGCCCCCGCATGTAAACATTTATGGGTCTGAATTTACATAGCTAGTTGGTTTTTAATTAATAGATTAAGTCATAGTTTGACCTGCCATACAGCCCAGGCCTTGGTATCAAACCTCACTTAGTATCAAATTAACTCATTAACCTCAACGTTTTTGAGGTTTGTGATTTCAAATTGCAAACTTGATGGGTGGGGTGGGGGGCGTTGGTGAATAGAAATAACTCTTTTTGCCATGAAAACCCACGTTCCTTGGTTGGATTTGTGATCGTGTGGCTCACAAGTAGCAGGACAGATTTCATTCGGACACGCTGCAAACGGCGCTGTGGCCGAGACCGGACACGCAGCCCCGAGTGTGCCTGCGCGCTGCTGAAACAGCAGAGCAGCAGGAGACGAGAACCCGGGCTTTCTTAGCCGTGGTAGGAATCGGCTTTGGTGGTTAATGTTACAAAACCCCTGAAGCTGGGGCTCAAGTGTCAGGCTGCACAGTAGGAGAGAAGAGCGTCCGCGTCTGTAGGCGGGTGATGCGGGAGGGCTGCCCGCGCTGCGTCCCGGCAGCCGTGCCGGGCAGCTGAGCGGTGTCCTGCCCGCTGGCAGAGCACCTCTGGGCAGGACAGCAGGCGTCTGCTCCAGAGGCGCGGGAGCAGGCGGCAGCAAACAGGCTGCCTTGGCAGGGGAAGTGCCGCGGTAGAAAAAGGTGGAGTAGGGGCGAAGGAGCGTGCACGTCGTCGTGTGACGTGGCCAGACCCGTGTCCGTACTTCCCGTGTATGTGTTGCAGTGTTCTAATTGACCTCTGAAGTGGTAGCTTCATCCTAAGCTGAAAACGTGCCTTTCTGCATGACTGATTATGATGAGCATAAGCTCAAGCAACTCTAATTAGCTCCAGCATGTTCCTCTTTACCTTGAACGCTTACTTTTCACGTTTCCCGCTGTTGTCGCCTGCAGTCCAGATGCCTGCAGAGAGGTGACACAGCTCAGGGCTGCGGGCTTGCTGCTGCCTGGTGTCGTCAGCCCTGCCACACCGTGCTGCGTGCGGCGGGGAGTGACAGATTTTGCTGCAGTGCTGCACCCTCGTTACGTGTTGCAGCAAAATCTGTCAGACTTTGTTTTTATGTTCATTCGCAAAACTGCTTTTCTATGCATTATCTGGGTTTTAAGCTGCAGCTTCCCTGCTGGGCTGGTTTGAAAATCGCAGGATGTGTTTCCAAAGCTGCGAGGAGGCTGCAGAGGCTCCAGGCTTGCGCTGATCATCTGATTCCACTGCAGCACTTGGAGCTGCCTGTGCCTTTGAGGTGCCCGTGCCTCACGTGGGAGTGCAGTGGGTTACCTTAAAGGGAAAATCTGATGAAACTGCTTCAAGAACTTGTTGTTACATGTGATATCTTAGTGGAATTTACCAGAATAGAAAGGAGATTCCTGACCTAGGATCTGGAACAGAGCTGAAAAAACATTAATTCCTCAGGTAGTGTGAATCATTTGGAAATATGTCTGTTTTTACTGCAGAACAGTAATTCCTGTGTGATAATAAATAACTGTTAGTACTGCATTGTGAGAATGTGAACTTGGAGCAGTCTAGAAATCCTAATGAAGCTTCTCACTCTGTTGGTTGTATACCATGCTGTATAGCTACTGTTTGGGATTGTTTTTAGTGTTGTTGAGTGTGATTAATGTCTTAGCAAAAGGTATCCTGTGTGATGTGGGTGTTGATGTTTCTATGTGAGATTTGGCTGTACTAGATTACAAACTGCCTGCATATGCGCTGAAATTCTCTGGATGTTGCCTTCAGGTAGCTTTTTGTGTTGGGCAGAGCGTAGCAGCAAGAAGCGGAGTTCGGAATAGGGCATTTCTGTCTGGACTGAGCAGGGGTACTGTGGAGGGGAGAGCAAGGACCATCAGTGTTTTGGCAAAGCTGTGAACCTGTGTCTGAAAGAGAATGTGGGAGCAGTGCTATAACCTGCTGTGGTGGGGGGGGACTGTTTTCCCGGAGTGGTTTGAAGATGGGGGGGCTCACTGTGTGCTTCATCTCTGCAGAGTGTAGACAGCAAACGCGCTCCTGATAGCCGAGCGTTGAATAGCTACAGATGTGAGGCTGGCTTTAGGCACAGCGGAACAGCAGCTGCCGAGTGCGGAAAAGCAGTTGTGCCCTGCTGACTGCCTTGACTGCCCAGTGGCACCTGGATTGCCCTGCACCACTCCTGTGCCTGGGTCCCTTCCCTGCATCTGCTCCGAGCAGTAGTGGCAGCCACCATTCTCTAGCTTTCTTTCCCTGGCTGTCTTACAACAGAGACGTGCTCCCAAGCCCTTATCTACAGATCCTCTCCATTCACTTTTTCCTCCGCTGCCTACATTTTGAGCTGATTTGCAGAGCAGGGCTCTTTTTTGCCGTGCCTGCACACCCCACCCCCCCGTTGTTTTTTTTCTTTCTTTCTTCTTTTCTGAGAGCTCTGTGCCCTGTGTGCCTCCAGTGAGTGCTGGGGCATGTGGCTGGGAGGGCTCAGCAGTCCTCGCCTCGGAGCCCAGCTGTGCTGTCTGTGTGCTGGTGGGCTCGCAGACCACCTCTCCTCTGCAGGGCTGGCAGCAGCAAGCTGGGCAGGGTCAGCAGCGCATTGGTGGCATGGCAGTGGCCACATCTGGGGCTGCGTGAGTAACCGCACAGCGGGAGGGTCAAGGGAGAAGGTTGTTCTCTTCTGCTGAGCACTGGTGAGGTGGTGTCTGAAGTGTTGTGAGAGTCGGGTGGATCTTTCACTAGATCAGGTTGCTCAAAATCCCATCCAACCTGACCTTGAACACTTCCAGTGATGGGGCATCCACAACTTCTCTGGGCAACCTGTTTCAGTGCCTCACCACCCTCACTGTAAAAAATTTCTTCCTTATGTCCAAATCTAAACCCTCTTCTGGTCTGAAACCGTTGCCCCTTGTCCTGTCACTACAGGCAGTGGTTAAAAAGTCTCTCTCTGTCTACTTTCATAACCTGCTTCATATACTGAATGGCCACAAGCAGTAAGGTCTCCCCAGAGTCTGGTCTTCTCCAGGCTGAACAACCCCAGCTCGCTCAGCCTTTCTCAACAGGAAAGGTGTTCCAGCCCTCGGATCATTTTTGTGGCCTCCTGTGGACACACTCTAGTTTTTCTGGGGACTCCAGAGCTGGACGCAGGACTCCCAGGGGGGGTCTCAGCAGAGTGGAGCAGAGGGGCGGAATCCCCTCGCTCGGCCTGCTGCCCACGCTGCTGGGGGTGCAGCCCAGGGGACAGTTGGCCTGGGCTGCAAGTGTATGTTGCCAGCTTATATCCAATTTTTTTGTCCAGCAGTACCCCCAGGTCCTCCTCTCCTGGGCTGCTCTCAGTCTGTATGATGCTGGGGATTGCCCTGACCCAGATGCAGCAAGTTGCAACATGGTAGGTTCTGACTGGACACAAAGGAAAACAATTTTCACCGTGAGATTAGTCTGACATGGGAACAGGGCCCCAGGGGTTGTGGCATCTCCGACTTGGGAGATTTTTTCCTGATGCAGTCCTGAGCAGCTTGCTTCAGCTTTTGACACTAGCGCTGCTTGGAGCAGGAGCTGGGCTCGGTTCTGTGACACTTGGGGTTAACTTTGTCCCCTTACTGGCAACCAAAATGACACAGAACGTGTGGATTTCCCACTCCTTCCCTCCTCTGTAGACGGGAACAGCCTGGTGGGGGAAGCGCTGTGGTCCCGTCCCGGTACAGCCAAGCCAGTGCTTCCTTCCTGTGAGACATCCTTCCTTCCTTCAGTCCAGGGAGCACAAGGGGAAAAGGACACGTCAGTACCAGCACGGGGGAGCGAGGTTAGCCAGCCATGCCCTGCACAAGGGCTGGAGGGAGACCCGCTGCTGCCGTTTGTGGCTTATGCTCGATTTTTCGCTCCCCGTTTCTTAATCGTGCTGTAAGGAAAGCATATGTCTTCTTGGCTCTGATCTTCATTTAGGATGGGTTTCAGATAAATTAATGCTTGGCATTAAGCCTGCAGATTTCCTCATTAGCATCTTGTGTAATGCTTGCAGGAATACGTGTGCTTCGGGAGCAATAGAATTTGTCTGTCTTCTGTCCAGAGTAGCTGTTGTCCGTTGTTCATTAGATACCAGTAGACTTAAAAGCAAATGCAGGCTGCCCAGTAGAACTGCCTCTTTCTTGTTAATATAGAGTATTTCAAGATTTCTGATTTTCTAGCAGCATGAAACTGAGAATTTGGAATAAAGTTTTCCCATGATAGTCGTGAGTTGGTTGGCGTCTTTAACCCTTTCATGCCCTATGGACGAGCCTGGTAGGAGCTGGATGAACTTCGAAGCTGGCGATGTATTCAGCCCTGTGTGTGGGAGAAGTACTGCTCAGCACCTTCCTGCTGGAAATCCTGTCCCACACGTCTGACTCCAGACAGCTTCTTAGCTGTGTACCGGAGGAGGCGGCTGGATGCCGGGATGATCTGCTCCCTGGGAAGTCACAGCTACTCTTCTGCTCTGTCAGTGCCCACCCTGGTCAGAGCAGTCACCATACACAAGCGAGCGGGGAATAACTCCGGCCCGTTTCTGGGAAGGGGGAGCAGAAGCTGGGTACCCCTCTGCCGTCTCTTTATGCGTTCAGGAGAATCCCAACGGGGGCTGCTGAATCCCCCGGCCAGTCACCAGGCCTTGGACCTCTAACTCGTGGAGAGCGTCAAGTCTTCCCTCACAGCTCTTAGCCCGGAGCAGGGGCTGTAGCACAGTGCACGTGGTCTCTGCCTGCCAGTGCAGCGGGACGCGCTCACCTTTTTGGGGCGTTTACCCAGCTTCTGGCACAATGCTCTGCGTCCCGTGTGTGAAATGCCCAATCTCCTATCGAGACGCTCAGACTGCAGGTGAACATATTCTGTCCATAAATTCATCAGGGGTTCTGAGCGGGCTGTTTGCAGTGGCACGACTGCATGGTGTCACAACACCATCCTGGCAGCTTGTCTCAGAGCCTCCCCGTTGTCCATGGAGCATTTATTTTGAGGTTAATGTGTTGAAGTCCCCTCAGCTACGAGTGTGCTCTTACAAAGGCAGCGTATTTCTTAAAAGATCCAGGCTGTGATCTGTTTGTAAAAGTTATTTTATTTACTCTTGTGTTACCTGAGGGTATTTTCGGCAATAAATTGAACACAAAAGACTCCCGTTAGAGTTGTCCAATCCACCCAGCTCTCTTCATTGAATAAATCACATTTAAGAGAGTGACATAAGCTCCTGAATACTTCCTTTCATTTGACTTCATATTTGCCAGTGAATAAAACAGCTATGTTCTGAAGCTTCAGGGTGGAAGCTCGTGGGAAAAAAAAAAGGCCTGCTGTTATAAGAGAGCCCAAGATCACAATTAACATATGTGGTGTAGCCTAGGGGATGGAGTTCCCAAGCGTTCGTGTTGGGAGGCCGTGATGGATTTGGCGATCACTCGCAGTGCCGCGCGTTAGTGAGCCAGCCAGCCCTCATTTACCTGCGCAGGTCGTTGTGAAACGCTGTACCTGACGTTCACCTGGTGCAAATGGCTTCGGGGAGAAATCACACAGGCTTTGGCTGCGTCGCCAGTGAGTCAACGCAGCCAGTGCGATGGGTGGGGTGTCCGTCAGGGCTTCCTGCTGGGGCATCGTGCCTCGTCTTGCCTGCCTGCGGTCCTGCCTGCGGTCCTGCCTGCGGTCCTGCCTTCCTGCGGTCCTGCCTGCCTGCGGTCCTGCCTGCCCGCGGTCCTGCCTGCGGTCCTGCCTGCCTGCGGTCCTGCCTGCCTGCGGTCCTGCCTGCGGTCCTGCCTGCCCGCGGTCCTGCTGGCTCCTGAGCCATGCGGGGCTTGCCGAGCTGAGCTGGCTGCTCCCCGCAGAGCACCCCAAGCACCTCTGGAAGAGACCCCGAGCTGGCGATGGACCCTTGGTTTAGTGGCAGTACCCGAGGTCTTGCTTTAGAGCAGAGTGTGGGTTTCAGGGATTGCAAAAGGAGCAGATGGGAGACAGTCTCCTCCCTGCGCCGAAAGGTTCGCTTTGAGCCCGCAGCGATGCTGGGGTCCAGGGGAGCCCTGCAGATGGTCTGCATGGTGTAACGCAGAGGCAGTTCAAAGGGCTGACCGCTTAGCAGCATTAACCACTGCTGTTCCCCAGCCAGCTGAGCTGAGGGATGCTGCGAGTGTCTCCCTGCTCTAACAGATGTGTGTCCAAAAGCTGCAGAGCCGCACAGCGTTCCTGGTGCCGCTGGGCTCCGGCGCGTGTGAGCTGCCGCAGTCCTGCCGCTGCCAGCACGTACGCATGCACGCAGTGCACTCCAGGCTCCCGTGAAGACACAGCCCTGGCACTAGAAGTTTACAGTTCAAGTCTAAACCCTAGTTTGTTCTGCGAGCAACAGCAGTGGCACCTGTAAGCTGATTCATCTTCCCTGGCTTCCTCAGGGGCCCTTCCACAAGTCTGAATTGCTACTAATTGCAGCCTTCGTTCAGCCCCGTGCGTTTTGGCTACAGGCGCAGGGCAGGGCAGGCTGCTGAGCACGCCTGCAGAAGCTCTGCTGTCCACACATCCCAGTGTAGCGTCCTAAAATGGTGCCAGCAATTTCATCTTCTGCATCTGCACGAAGCAGGGCAAGTGTGGAGTTTGCGCCGGGGAGGCTGTGTCGGGTGTCAGCCGGGCCAGGGCAGGCTCCTCGCAGGGGAGCCAAGGGGAGCAGCAGCATACAGCGAGCTTTCCAGAGGCTTGGGGTAAAACTTGTACTGATTTGGGGGATTTTGGTGATCACGTTTCTTTCTAGTGGCAGGGCTGTTCTGTTCAGTGGGTGGATAGCAATGCTAATGGTTTATAAAGTGGACCTACAGGAGAGCAGTTAAAACTGGGCTTACGCTTGAATATGGAATTTTATTAGAGTAATTAGTCCTAGATGTCAGCTGAGAGTTATTGAGTTAAAGGGCTGTTAGTAAAGATTAATGAAAAATTAAAGTTCAGACATTTATTTAAGTGAATGATCGTTTTAAATTCAGGTCACGTTTTATTTCCTCGTGCTGCCGTGCCATCAGTCTGAGGGTCTTGCGCGGTGCCTGCCAGGCCTGCGCAGGGCGAGTTCCCGCGTGCACGGAGTCGAGGGAGGCGCAGGGCAGGGTGTGCGGAGAGGTCGAGGCGCCTGTCCCGAAATGCGGCTGAACGTTGTTCGTTTGTCCAAGCTGTTCCCAGAAGATTTTCCCAACTGGTACTGAGGAGTGCTAGGGGACAGCCCTGAGCTGTGGATCGGTGTCATCGGTGCTGCTCGATGTTCGTGCAGTTCTTGGCATGGCTTGGCCTGGACCTTGCCAGCCATCTGGGGTGGCTCCGGAGCCAGCGAGGACTGTCCCGTTTGGAGGCAGCGCAGGTGTGATGGGGCAGGGGAGCTCGTTCCACACGAGTTGGCCCTGGGGCAGGGGACGGACCTAAGCAAGGCTCACTGCTGACATAGGTGTACCCTTAAGTGCTCTCTTGGGTCAGCAGGGTGACGGTGCCGTCTCCGCGGGGCTGCTCATCAGCCCGGCCTTAGGCGGCAGACGAGGATCCGGTGAAGTTATCTGACAGTCCTGCCCGCTCCCTTTTTTGTATCTGTGGAGGGTGCCTGGACTCTTTTCTGTCGAATGCGGAGCTGGGCACTCGGTGCTGAGGCCGTGCTCCCTGCTGCGGGGGGCTCAGCCCTGCGTACAGGGGGGCTGGGGGGGACGTGGGAGCGAGCCAGCGAGCAGCAGCACGGGCGGCTCGTGAGCAGAGCAGTGCCTTGGAGTGCTGCGCAGCACGGCGTTACCTGCTGTCTCTGCCCGATGCCCAGGTGACGCAGCGATGCCTTGGTGATCCCTTCGTGTGGCCGTGCACTCCCGAGTGCAGCCCTGTAGCCGAGCCCTGATGACAGTGTCACGTCTCAGGCTCCAAAGTCCTTGGAAAAACAGAAAAATTACTTCACCTGCTGTGTGTACAGCTCTTCTCTCAGTGTGTCCAGAGCATGACTTGCCCTTTTCCCAAAATATGACTTTGTAGGTAGGTGGAAGCCTGCTCTTACATCTCTGCTTGCTGCTGTGAGTCCACCCGTTCTCTGTTTGGGTGGTTCGCTCGCCGGTGGTGCAGGACTTGGCCTGGGGTCGGTTTCGGTTTGGGTTCTGAAGTACTTTTTCTGTGTGTCCAGCTTATTCTCCGTTGTGGGCTCGCCATTGCTCTCAGCTTGGTGGCATCTCTACGTTTTCTCAGCCTCCTTTCCGCTCCGTTACCCATGCTGCTAATGAGACTGCTCAACAGACCCAATGGAGGGGTTGTGCTAGGAAAACATGAGAGGGAAGATCACTGTTTGTCACGTTTCTTATATTCTTCCCCCAACAACCATTGCTGGCAAAATTCAGAGACAGATTCTGGGCTACACAGACCATTGTCTGGCCTCCCACAGGAGTTCTCATTGTCTTTCTTTTTTATTATTGAAAAGGCTTCTCATTTTCACACTGAATCAGGGGACAGTTTCAGAGAGTCCTGGGTTTTCTGGCTCATTATGGATTCATCTAGATGTGTGTTTCCCGCTCTGCTTATGGGAATCTGCATGGGATACGGTGTCAAAAGCCTTAATAAAGTCAAGATACCTTACGTCTACTGCTTCTTCAGCTATGCAGTGTGACTCTTACCCAGTTTAACAAGGGTTAAAGTAGTTACTAGCAAAGCTATGAATTTGAATGTCCCATTTCTTTCTCCATTTTCACAAACTTACGTTCTTCATACTTCAGGCTCTGCCTTCAGCTTGGTTTTGGAGATGACAACCTCCCTAACCTGGAATCGGTCTCCTTTATCAGAGTTCAGGCTAGTTAGCAGGATTATCTGTTGCTCTTGATGATGAGCAGAGTCTTGTTCATTGAGGCTAGCACAAAACTACCTACCTAAAAAAAAAAAAAAAAGATGCAAATTAGGTTGTTAAATAATCTGTTGACAGCTATGTATTGGGTTGTGACACGGGACCAGAACATTCCCTCTGTGAAATTAGGTGTTGCTGCCTCCTTGCAGGGCCTCCACCTCCGGGCAGGTGTGGAGCCAAAGCCCTTCTGAAACAGCAGACGCTGAACAACACGGAAGCGAGCATGGAGCTACCTGTGTTCAGCCCCAGACTGGGTATTCGAGTTGTCTAGCCATGCACAGTCCTCTTGGGATTTAAGTCACCAAGGACAGGAGCAGGTCACCTGTGTCACCTTGTGTGTCAGCTTCAGGATCAGAGGATTTACCAGCAGACCTGGATGCTGGGTTTGCTTTGGCTTCGCCTTGTAGCTCTGCCCGCCTCCAGGCGCGTGCTGAAGGCAACATGTGGATGAGATGAACCCGTTCTTCACCCTGACGGTTAAGCCGCGCTGTTGTACCGTGTGGGATCCAAGGTTTTTACATCTCTTTGAAGTCATAAAGCAAAGCATAGCTGCTGCTTTGCCTGGCCTGCCAGAGAGGTCAGAGACCTGTCAATGAAGAACCACTGTCCGTGGTTTCCATCTCTGCCATAATCCTTGTTTCCCCCAGCTCCTGATGCAAATTTAGCAGGACAAATCTGTTCCTTCTTTTGTGATTATAAACTGGGCTTGACTCTCCTACCCAAGGCCATGATGTTTGCCCTGAATCAGACCACAAGTGTATCTAGCCCGGTATTTTTGCAGTGGCTAAGAACAGGGCCTGAGGGAAAAGAGCAGAAACAGGGAAAACCTGCGGTGAATGGTTCCTGCGTGCTCTCCCAGCCTCCGGCCCCTTGTGGCACAGGCACTTACAGAGCTGGATGTGGCTTCTGTGGATTTACTAACCCTCAAAAGACACCTGTGGTGTTACTTTATCTGTTTGCCCCAAACCCGTGGAAACTTTCAGCGTCTACAGAGTCCTGTGGCAGAGTTCAACAGCTTATCTGCATGCCATGAGGAGCAGCAGCTCTCCTTGTTTGTTGTGACTGCAGAGGCAGTGAACGTTTGATCATATCCCTCTTCTTCAAACTATTCATAATTTTATAGACCTGTCATATTCCTCCTGAGTCATTTCATTTTCTAGGTTGCATAGTTCTCGCTTGTCAGTGATTTCCTCTGCAGAAATCATACCTTCGACTGTCTTTGTTGCATGTGTTTTCTAGCTGGCAAGAGGCTGAGATGGGACCAGAATTACAAACAGCTTTGGAGATACTAGCACACCATGGGTTCATGCAGTGGCAAATGAATGGTTTCTTTTTGTGCTGTACTTATTTCCTAGTAACAAATGTTAGACTTGATTTTTGACCACTGTGGAACCATGAGCTAGTATTTTCCTCAGTGGCTGTGGTAAGCTGAAAGCTTGCTGTTTTACCTGTGAAGTTAGGGTGGTTTTTTCTATGTCTGTAAATTAATGCTGATCTACACAGAATGTCATCTGTCATTTCCCTAATGAGACTTGGTCCTTCCGTAGATCTTCAGAGTTAGCCTTTGCCTCTATGACCCTGAGCTCAGAGTGTCTTCAGCTGCTTTTGCTAACGTGTTAGAGGAATGCGTTGACGTCGGATGGCAGCGAGGGCAGGTCCTGCATTGCTGGTGTCACGTGGGGGCATTGGCTTCTCCGGGAAGGTGCGAGTTCAAAGTTGAAGTGCAGATCCAGCAAAGCTTTCTGGAGGTAAACCCATTTCTGCTGAAGTGCTTATGCAGGTGGGAGCTAGTAAGAGCTCTGTCACTGTTTTCCTTTAGAAGTGCTCCTGGTAGCTGTGGGCAGTCAGAAGTTTCACTGATGGAGAAACGGTGCCTTCCTGTGCCTCTTCCTTCCTTGCTCCGGTGCTGCTCGCTTTCACCCTTAGTCATACCTTGTACTCCTTTGTGCTGGGACAAACATTTTTCTGTTCACTAATTACCACTCCACTAATGTCCAGTCTTACCTTAAGGCCGTTAGTTTTAGCCCAGAGAAGTCCTGCATGGACGCTTGGGCTGGGAGTCTGTGAGTGTGCGTAGCAGGGGGGATATGCAGCTGGAAGTGCGCGAAGGCATCAGATCCAACTCGGCCAGCGCACGCTGCTCCAGCAGCTGCAGTGTTAGGACAGTTGGGGACATCCCTGAGCAAGCAGCAACAGACCCAGTGCTTGTTTAAATGGCTGAAGTGGAGCAAAATGTAGGAACCCAGACTGCAGCACAAGCAAGGGAACTTGTGTTTTCATCGGAGTATGGACCTCAGGAAAGACGACTTGTAAACCTCATGACAAATAGGCAGTCAAAGAAGGAGGACCTGGGGAATTCCTTGAACAAATACAATCAAAGGGTATCTCCTTGGGTAGACTAGCTCAAAAAGCCTGGAAAGTGCCATCTCTTAGTTCTAGAGTGTTATTGTATGGTCTGAGAGCCATTGCTGTGGCAACAGATTTTTCAAATGCTGCTTTATTTTGGTGGGGTGTCCAAAACAAAGTTGAAGATAGGCCATGGGACTAGCTGTGCAGCAGTGCATCTAAAGACCCGTCAGGGTTGCTGGGGAAGCCCAGCAGCAGTGGTTTGGGGTTTGGTGTGATGCCCTACAGCCTTTTTTGGGTGAATCAGACATGGCGCTGTGACTTTTGGAGCTGCTCCCTGGCAGCAGCGGGCAGCCTAGGACCCTGCGCTTCGGGATGGTAAGCCAAGCTGCTGCTTTCTTCTGAAATACCCTTCAAACTATAAGGACAGCAGCCCTGCTGGTGCTAGAAAAAACAGTCGGGGCATGCATTGGAAAGCTAGGAGCACACGCTGTCACACTGAACACTGGGGATTGCTGGGGCTGCCTGCGCGGGGGTGAGAGGTGCATCCCGTTGTTCTCTGCTTGCAGGGCTGAGCAGCACGCTGGGAGATGTTAGGTGGTTTTTTCCTGCTTAGTCTCCCCGCACGGCTTGGCCCTGCAGCCACATTGCTGTCTTGGCCTCCAGACACTGGTGCCGATGTGAAATGTAGCTTCTTTTGGGCCTGTACTCTTCCTTTTTCCAAAACTCTGCTCTGTCTCAGCTTTTGAGATCTGCTGGGAGTTTGCTGAATTGCTATTCTGTGCCAAGGCTGGGCAGGCACCTACATACAGGCTGGTTGCCTGCTTGTGCTTTCATTTCTGGCCAAGGCAGAAAACAGATGGCTCAAGTAGCTGCAGCAGTTCAGGGCAGTCAGTAGCTATGGCAACTCCCCAAGCTGTTCTTGTGGTGGGTGTGAGGGAGCTAAAAAGCTTTCATTTTAGCACTTACAAACTTCATTGATTGATTTCTTCCAGGAAGAAAGTCGCAAGAATAACTAGTTTTCTGTGCCACTAGGTCCATGAGCTCATTTTTTTGGAGCAATCCCCATTTTCTGTAGGGTTTGTAGGGATCCATGTGGAAACATCTGAATGGCTGAGCCAGGCGTTTGGCCGGGAAAGCTCACAGCAATCGAAGGAGTGTTCCTGCAAATGAGCTGGCTTGGATGTCCTTCCAGCACTCTGTTGGGAGCGTGGAGTGTACCCTGTGTCAGGCGGGATGCAGAGAAACATAGAGTACGCTATGATTTTTATGCCAACAGGGGTATATCTGTGCCCATGTGGCTCTCGGGTATGATGCCAGGAAGAAGGTGAAGGTTAAGGCTGCCTATGTCTAATAAGCAAAGTTATTCAGCGATGGTTATAAGTACTTGAAGCTGATCTTATTAGGTGTGTCATACCAGGGATGCCTTTCCCAGGTCTGCAGATGTTGCTGGACGTTGCTGTGGGTTTATGTTTTTTGGTACTTAGCCCATTTATAGTGTGGTGCTTGTCAGGTGCGCGGCGTTAGTCCTGTCTGACCTGGCTAGGTGTTTGGGATGGGACAATGCAAGAGCCCAAGAAGATGGTAAGAGCTCTACTGGGTGAGAGCAAAGGTTTACCTACGCTGTATCTCATCTCCAGCAATGGCTAGAAATGGACTCCCAGGAAGGAGGATGGGGACAGGGGACACGTACAGCGATGCAGGCCAGAGGAGTCTCCTGACCTCCAAGTCTGGGCTCGGAGACTTGCTGAGCTGGGTCCCTGTCCCTGTCCATGTGACCTTGAGGGATTTTTCTTCCGTCAGTTAGTCTAGTTGCTGCTCTGTGAACCCATGAGGACTTTTAGCTTCCACAGCATCCTGCAGCAAGGATTTCCCCAGTGTAACACCCAGTACAAGCAGAAGCAGAGCGCTGAAAAGAGTCAGCCCAACTAGAGACAAGCAGAAGGGCACAGGATGGGAAGAGATAGTGGAAACACCAGTAGGAGCTGGAGCCGCTATTACTGTCCCAGCGTTCAGCGCAAGCATGACAGACGAGGGTGGAGGGGATAGAGCTGTGCTGAAGGGTAAGATTTGTGGTGGCCAGATAAAGAGGTTAGAAGAGCAAGTGTAGGAGGCAAGCTTGTTAAAGTGACAATGTGGAAGATAGGTCTGAGAAGAGCTTTTACTATATGCTAAATATCTGGGGAAAATGGAAGTCTGAGAAGCGGAGAGAGGTAGAATGAAGTGGTGTGGGAGAGGAGAAAAGGAACAGAGGAGAGGGCACTGTAGGTCAGCCCAAGGTGCCCATCTTCTCAGCATCCTCTCTGCTCCAGTGGCCAAAAGTAGATGTTGGGGAGGAGCATGGCAGAATAGCAAACGCACAGTAGGATTCCCCCCTCGCCCACTTCCAGGGACTTCCTGATTAATAGGACTTTGTGTTCTTTGTATTCAATAATCTTTGAAATATAGTTCCGTGAATTTTTCTAATAATTTTCTGGATCTGTATAAACTTTTGGCATCCATAATATCCTGCAAGAGGTGATTTCCATGGTTTCACTGCTTGCTCTGAACCTCCCCGCAGTCTTTCCAGCTGATGCCCATGAGTTTGTATTTTATGGATGGCAGCAAACGTCAGCTGCCTCTGCTCCTCTCCTGGTTTGGTGGCTGCGTTAGTACCTCCTTCCCCCATCAGCTGGCTCTGTTTCGGGCTGATGGGGTGGTCCTGGGCAGTCTCCTTACGTGCAGCCTTTGTGAGATGGGCAAGCCAGAAGCCTAGAGCACTCGAGACTGAGCAATACTTTTCTCTCCCGGTTTACATTCCTCGTCTAATACTCTGCTTGTTTTTTGTACTGCTGTTAACATTGAACCAATGTCTTCATAAATACTGGAGTATCCCTGAGGAGCCCAAGGCCCCTTTCCTCGAAAGGGGCAGTGCTGGAGAATTGCGGATAAAAACCAGTGACAACTGGGTACAAAGTAGACAACAGGCGAAATGCTGATCTTGTGGTGGGACAGTTGGGAAACTTCAGTTGGTCTGAGGCTCTTGGAAAGTTTGGATCCTGCGGCTTTGAGCCAGCCCTGGGTGTTTCAGCTCCAGGCGGCCGCTTGACTCTAGCGCACGTTATGGGGGTGGAGGGATGGTGACTGCCGTGGTCCCTGAAGCCCTTGCAAAGAGGAGCCTGACAGAGGTGGGAGGGAGGGACAGATGCAGGGGTGAAGGAGGTGGAAGACCTCCATGTCCAATAAATATTACAAAGGCAGCACTGAGCTGGGGCTGCTTTTCCCATGCCATCCGCAGGATGCTGCCAAGTTTGTGACTCGCTGGAGAGATGCCTGCATAGTGTTTGTGAAATCAAATGTGACAGTAAAATCTGTTTCTGAGGACAGTACAAGTAGCAGCATGGGACACTGAGTCAGAGAAGAAAAACATTGTCCTCAGCTTTGATTCCAGTGCAGGATGGGGCATTTTTCTTCAAACAGCGTGAAGAAGGCAGGAAGGTAATTCCCGAGGTCTTTCATGTGATGAGGTCCCCAGCTGTCCCACCAACTCTTCTGCTTGCCTACAATACATAAAAATGTGTTGCTGAATTCAAATATAAGGTGAATTTAGAGCTTGTCAAAGTAGGTAACTTGTCTGCTACCATGTACAAGGCATTTTTTGATACCTGGCAGATAGGAGCAGCATGCTGAGGGGCTTTGAAAGTATCAGTCCGTTTCTGATCAAGAGCTCCACAGCACAGGTAACACCCTCCTGGCCATGGGGTTCCCAGGGCAAGGATGCCACCAGCTGCAGGGCTCTGTTTGGCACTTAGGCAGGTTAACACCATCGTTTGTTGCTGGGAGGAAGATGCCGCATCTAGTCACCAAGTGCTCAGACCTGGTCTCAGTGAGTCTTTGTTTGTGAGTCTGTGCAGTGCGAGGCAAGCAGTGGTTTCGAAGGGGAGCCACAGGAGAGCAGTAGCAGCTTTGTAGACAAAAGCAAAATCTCTGCTGCGCACAGTAATGCAACAGTGACTGTGTCTGCTCAAACACCAGCGCTGCTCAAAGCATCTGCTGTGGGCAACTGAGGGTGGCTTTATGCTCTGCTTCCTTCACGTTGTCCCTGCCAGCTCTGTGCAGAGAAACTCCTTTTATAGTGCCCGGAGCAGAGCAGCACCGAGGAGTTTGGTGGGTGATGGGAGTGCTGACGTAGGGTCGGTGTGACTCGGTGACATGCCAGGTCATCTCCTGCATCTGCAGAGCCTGCTGCAGTCTCCCACGCTTGCTGTAGATGCTGTTTGGTGTCTTTGTTTTAGTCTCCTTGAACATTGTGGTCACTGTGGTTGTTTTTGGCTGCTGTCTCATTATTTCACATGTCTCTAGTCTAGCATTGTATTAGTCAATATTCAAACCACTTCCAGAGTGTTTAGCTTGGTCTGACTTTGAGAATTTCCTCTCCCGCTAGATGCAGACGTTTCCGAGACAGTTCATCCCTCAGAATACAGACATCCCTAAAAGCCACGTGGCATTCTGCCTTTGTGTTCGCTGGGGTGCCCCTTTCCCCACCCTCTATAAGCAAACGCCTCGTCTGCCTCTCCTCAGCTGCCCCAGGAGGCTGTTAGGCGCCTGCAGGTGCCGTGCAGGGTTGATGACACATGGTGGACTCTGACCGTTATTTAGACTGAATATATTGGTTTATACCCTTTTTTTTCTGGAGTGTTTTTCGCCTGTTCCCACGACTATGTGTCATTGTGTGGGGTCAAGAACCAGGTGCTGGAAGGAGCTCATAAAAGGCAAAATCAAAGTAAGAAAAAATTTCCTTCCTTCTGTCTCTGCCTGACTGAAGGCTCTGACTACAGTATCCTCATCCGCTCCAATCTGTGACACCCATGTCCTTCTTCTATATAAATGGCAGAGAAATTTTGTTTTCCAAATGCAGAATGACATGCTGGACTCCTCCCAGCCCATGTCACTCTAGGGCAGGGAATAAAAATCCTCCTGGTGCTCTCACCACGTTGAGCTGTGATACAAGCATGAATCGTCAGCGGCGTTGCAGCATTTGAGCATGACGAGTTCACACTCCCTTGCGTACGTGTGCAGCACCAGAAACCCTTGAGTTAAAATGCGGATGTGTATGCACACGGGGCAGACTCCGACAAACGCACCTAACCTATACTTCGGGTGGAAGAGTATGCGTGGTCTAACTCCCCCCTGACCTGCTTGGCCGTCTGGGACTGCTGAGAGGAACCGCCTTGCTACCCCCGGTTTTGCTGACGTGCATCCCCAGCGCTGTCCTTGTGCCTGAAGTGACCGTCAGGCTCCTAATGCAATTGGAAAACGTAGCCTGGAGACCTGCGGTGCCTAAGGCTCCCTTTCCCCAGGTGTGTACAAACGCTCCCAGCATTGTGCTCAGTACAAAAATACACTTCCCACGAGTATTCTGAGTAAAAATTTAGCACAAAACAGAACAGGGAGGATCGAAGCTCACCCCAGCATTTGGGGAGGCGGAGGGAGTAGTACCAGGTGTACGCCCCATCCATGAGAGCATGGACGGCAGCCCCTCTCTGCTCCTTCCCTGAAACTAGACCACTGCTCAGCTGAGGAATGCAAAACTCGTAGCCTGTGTGGATTTGACAGTGTGGAGGACCCCAAGGACTCCAGCTACAATGGGGCAAATTGCTGTTCTTATCTCTGATTATAGCTGTGTTTGAATGTATTGGTTTTCTATTGCCTGTGATGAGTGCTGCTCTCCAGGGTCTACTGGAAACCCCTGCAGCTTCAAGAGCAAAAGAAGAAATGAATAAAAAGTGGCTGTAGGCCAAGGCATTAATAATTCTAATTCATCTTTAGGATTGGGTAAGGCTGAAACTTCACATACATGATATGATGTTACCCTTTTGCTGGTGGGTGCTGTGGAAGACCAGCAGTGCTGTCACTGGGGTCCCGACTCCCCCAACTACAGTGAGGGATGTTGAATTATCAGTAAAAAAAGCGCAAGCAAAAAGATAAAAAAAACCAAAGACTAAGTGCAAAATGTGCTTGTGAGAGATAGCAGAGTCTTCTGGTGCTTGACAGACACGCATGGCAGCTGGCAGCATTTTGATCTTGGCGTAGCAGAGAGCGCAGTAGGAGTGCGTGCCAGCAGTTATTCCCACATGGGCATGTTGGGGCCATCCTGAAACCCAGAGCAGTGTGTGCTCGTGGGACTCGTACCACCAACGAAATCAGACCGAGGAACATGACATGTAGGGTAGGATGCTTCTGTGCATCTGGAGAGAAAGAGCATCACTGTCCTAAGGACTTCTGGAACAGATTATCTGTGTAGGTCTCAAGTAATAGTAATTTAATTGCTGTTCCTGAAATAATAGATGGTTATTTCCTAATTCATAAAGTGTTTCAGCTAGCACAGATGTTCCTAGCTAGAGTGTTTCTGCCTCCATGCACAGCTGTGAACTGACTGTGTGCGTTTTGTTCAGACAAGATAATATAGTCCCAGTGGAAGGTTATATCCAGTGATGCCGCTAAAGAAATGTTTCATAAAACTGTAGATAATGATGAGCAAAACTGAGTGTGCAGAAAAAACTAAATTTAAGAACGTGAAGGGTAATTGAGAGTTGTGAAACTACTCTAATAAATGTTGCGAATACTGAATTCGCACAGCTGTTTAACAGGATACAATGGCCAAAACCACACAGAGTCTGGAGAGCCCTGAAAGACAATCTGTAGGAAACGGGAGGAGGATGCAACTGATAAGGATAAACGTAAAAAAAGCTAGGAGATATACGCACTTGTTGAAGAAGACCTGAAAACCCAATGGCAAATCCATGGGGAGAAACAGAATCAGAATGAGTCATTTAAATAGTGAATCCTGGTAAACTGGCTGCAGTGTTTGTTAGCAGGTTACTGCTCTGAGTCAGTTAAATTGTGTGCCACGTTTCTCTTGTGAAATTGAGTTGTGGCTTAATGTGCTATGTTGAAGATCAGACGAAATGTTTTCTTCCTGTAGGTATTTACTGACATTTTGCCTTGGTATTTGCTTTTAATAACAAATAGTTTGAGATTCCCCAGGCTTCCTATGTGTCTCATCAGAAGGGCATTTTTTCAAGAACTCAGATCCAAATGGATGTTATTGTGGCTCTTGGCCTAATGCAGGATTGTCCTCATTGTTCAGGTGAAATCAGTGATTTCTTAGAGTTCTAAAGGGTAAAAAAGCACTCATGACTACTTTTCTGAGCTTCCCAAAAACTTTCCTGAGCTTTTCCCAAACTTGCAGCTTGTGCTTTTGATGCGTGGCCGCTGGAGAGAGAGTGGCATCGTTCCCAGGGGAGACGGCTGCCATTCAGATACCGGTGCCTGCGCCCGCATCCGGGTTCCCTGCGTCATCGGGGACAGAGCCCGATCCCTCAAAGGGTGGTTCCTCTCCTCCTGCGGAAAGGCCGGTCTCCCTGGGGAGGTCAGGTGAAGACACTTGAGCCTCTGTTTCTTTTTCGATCTAGAAGACTCAAGAGCAATTTGTAGGTGTCTCTTTTGCTCTGTGTCACTACTTAAGCAAGGTGAGATGCGTCAGACTTGGGTGTATAAATACACAGTCCAGTACTGCAGACAAAATAATGTAATTCCTACTGTCATACTTCTGCTCAGTATTTCCTACTGGTACAGCCAAGAGGGTCTGCCTGCGAGCTGTAGCAGTGCATCGGGTGCTTCTGCAGAGGAGATTTCTGCTGTGACCATTTAAGCCTTTCCAGTGTTTCCAGGATACTCCGAAGTCCTTGATCTCACTTTATCAGTGACTCAGATGGCTCTGTTTAACTAACTGTCATATTTGCAACTGCCACAGGTTTTTTGCTGTTTGTGAAAACTATGATCCTCTTTTCTTCCTGGTTTTTCTAAAAATGTGAAATAGAGCTAGGATGAGAACTGCTCACTTTCCAAAAAGAGGGAGAGAGAGAAATCTGAAGTTCGTACATTCACGTCAGATTGTTCAGTGCCTGTACAAGCTGAGCAAGTTATTGCCTTATCAGATTTATTTAACAAGTCTTGTTTAAACATCCCCTGACAATATTAATTAGCATTCATAATAGTCCCAGTGTTTGAATCCTGCACCATTCCTTCTGATATCGGTGACAGACTGGAGAAGAACAGTCATGAACAGCCAGAGTAATTTAGGTTGGAAGGACCCCCGAAGGTCTCTGGTCCAAGCCCTCACTCAAAGCATGACCAGCTTAAAGCAGCCACTGCGTCTATGATAATATTTTATATTGGCTGATTCCCCTCGATCTTATAAATGTGCACTTTATTTGTATTACTAATTTGTTTAGCTTCTGTTTCCAAGCACTGGGGTTAGGTCTGGCTACGCCAAGAAGTTAAAGGGCCTTCTGCTAGAAGACTTCTCATGCATACTTTCTCTCAACATATTTGTTTGTAGAAGATGTTGCTTTGTATCTCCTTCTCCTAATTGTATTGAGCCTCTTTCATCTCTTGCAGTAAATCACGTCGGCTGGGGAGGTATTGGGGAGTTCCAAGGCCGCCTCTGGTAGAGCTCTGAGTACCTCCACGGATGGAGGTCCCACAGCCTCTCTGAGACCCTGTGCCATTCTTTGATGACCCTCACAGTGCGGGCGGGAAGTCCTAATACCTATTTGGAATTTTTCTTCTTGCAGCTTGTATCTTTTGCTTCTTTCACTGTGCCTCAGAGGAGAGCCAGACTCCGTCTTCTCTACACCCTCCTGTTCAGCAGCTGCAGGCAGCAAAAGGCCTTTGCCTTCTCTTCTTCAGGCTGAGTAAACCCAGTTCCTTCAGTGTCTCCTTGTATGCCCGCTGCTCCAGCCCATGGCTGTCTTGAGGGCCACTGCTGGCCTCAGCCCAGTACATCTGTGTCTTTCTTGTACCAGGCAGTCCCAAACCAGGCACTGCACGCTAGATTGGCCTCACCAGAGCCAAGCAGGGGAAGGATCACCTCCCTCGACCTGCTGGCTGCATGCTTGCTGGCCCAGCCCAGTCTGTGGTTGGCCTTCTTAGCCAGAAGGACACACTGCGGACCTCTGTGCAATTTTTCATCCTCCAGGACTCCCCAGATCCTTTTCGGTGAAGCTGCTTTCTAGCCATCATCCCTAGCCTGTCCTGGGGCCACAGGAGCAGGACTCAGACTTTTTGCTGAGGCTGATGTCCACCCCTTTCTCCAGCCTGTCACGGTCCCTCTGGATCGCACCCCTGCCCTCCAGCGTGTCAGCCATGCTTCCCCCCCACCTCCCAGGCTAGCATCATCCACGAACTTGCTGAAAGCGTGCTCCATCCATCGTCTTTGTCGTTAATAAAGACAGTAAACATCATCAGTCCCTGAGGGACACTAGTAATTCGTTCATGCTATTAATTGCGGAGTTCAATTTTCTGCTTCATTTGAAGGTTTGAGTGTTTCCTCCTAAATCAGGTTCTCCTCTGAGCGGCCTCTGACATCCACAGAGATGATCAGTGACTCGGTCCCAACATCCCTCTCCTGCTCTTTGTGACCCGTGAGCTGTGACAGTGTAGCCAGAGGGTCTGAATCCTGACTCATGGCCCACACTGAGCTCTTCACCCAGCATTATCCTGTGCAGACACGAAGGCATGGTATTAGCTGTGGTCAAACTCTGTAGGAACCAACTTTAGGAGCATGGTTTGGTGGAGCAACGAGATGGGTGGTTCACCAGCAATACTTTGTCCCTTCCCAGCAATCTGTGCCCATAACCCCATTGCTTCCTAGTGGACACTGCATTGGGTCACCCCAGGTCACCTCCTGGGGAGACTGTTTCTTCTGCCTGCAGAAGCCCATTGTCTTCAGGGCAAGGCCATCTGTCTACACCCAGTTGCTCACTGAGCTTGGGCGTCTGCTGGCCTCCATGGTGGGGCTTCCCCAGGGCTCTGAATGTGTGTGGTGGGGGTCCCACTCCACCCAGGTGGCCGCTGATGCTGCAGGAGTGTGTGGGAGGTAGAAGAAGGGGCAGGAGAGAGAAGAGTGGCCTCTCTGCCCACCTGCCTGTGGAGGTGGCTCTCCCTTTCCCACCCCTTCCCACGGAGGGGGCTGTGGGACGGGTCCCGCTGGCAGAGAGCCGCCATCGTATCTCTGTGGCGAGGAGCCTGTGGCCTGCGTGCCGCGCAGCCCCCTGCCCTGAGCCCTGCCGAGCAGCCTGCGGGAGATGCAGCCCGAAGACCCGCACCGCGCGCTCGCCCTGCCGCGAAGACCCGCACCCCGCCGGCTGCGGCCTGGGCACGAGGCCG
>Ga0065711_1003912_pt1 | contig 25839 bp, 14 predicted proteins | sample Hoacrofraction12_FD_59098 | JGI IMG/M metagenome (GOLD analysis project Ga0065711, IMG submission 59098) | Hoatzin crop microbial communities from Cojedes, Venezuela - Epithelial fraction 12 v2 (version 2) | ecosystem: Host-associated > Birds > Digestive system > Esophagus > Crop | place... | reverse complement strand
AAAAAAAAAAAAAAAAATCATTACACCTCCCGAACTGGTGAAGTAGTTTCCATCTCTCGCAACAGGCTTCAATATTATTAGCCTTACAATAATATTACCTTCAGGTAGCAATCTCTCTGCTCTTCTCCAAAATCGCTGTCTTCATCTTCCTCGTCACTTCTCCAAGACAATGGCTCAGGGAGTTTTTTATCCCACTGCTGCTCTGTAAGACTCGGGCTAACATCCTCCTGATCATCCTGCTTAAATTTGAAAGACAACATGGTAAACAGGTAAAAAATCCAAATTCAGGCAAACAATAGGTTTATTTTATAATTTGATTGGACTTAATCAGTCCATTCATTAACCAATATTTAATGAAAGCAGGTGAGACCAATTATAGGCAGGGTTGAGATAAGCCGAGGGAAGAGACTTTGGTGAGAAAGACTGTTTTTTCTTTAGTTTCCCTGTCACATAACAGTGAAAATCTTTGCAAGTGTTGCTGAATCTCCTACCAGAGGCCATGCAGTAACAGTTGCCAAAAAGTGTTTTCAGTTGTGTTAGGATCAAAAGCTGGGATGCTATCTGGATGAGGATGTTGCTAACCTCTACTACTACTGTTGCCTTCAAGACAGAGTAGTAAACTCTGTGCTATTATATTACAATAGCTAAAATCTCAATTAAAGCAGAACACCAGAAGTTGCTATTTGGAAGCGGTAATCTACTACCTCTAACCATGCTGTTCTTGTATTTGTCCCCACGTGAGATATGGACTGGAATAGAATGAGCCAGTTTAAATCACAAAGGCCCCAAACTGATTAATTCTTGATTACGTTGAGATGTTAAGACCCCTCCACCTGTTGCATCACAGCAATTCCCTTCTGCTAATCACCCTGAAAAGCACCATCCAAATTTAGCCTACAAATGCCCCACAGTAATCCACCCTTAGAGCAAGACACAGATTTACATTTATACCTATTAGCAGGTAGGTGTCTTAGGTAAGTAACCTTTCTTCAGGCTTCTGAGATGAGTGTGTGGAATTTTTTAACTTGAATATTGTGAGGGGGGAAAAAAAGAGTTCATTGTTTGCTTTTCATTTGTTTAGTAAAACCATTAACTAGTCAAGTGCTTTGTAAAGTATTGTAAAGTTCCCTTGCACGGGCATAGCGAGGTAATCTGCCAGAGACAGTAAGCACAAGTGACAAATACATACATACACACTAGATGTATGTACATATTTTAATAGTGATTTTGTTCTGTTGTGCAATAATACAGGTATGTCAGAAGTTCAGGCGTACAGTAACTGCGAAGCAACAGAAACACTCCACCTGACTGATCAGTGTCTGATGCAACATTCAATTTCACCAATGCATCTTCAGAAACAAGTTTTAGAGACAGCAAACACACACTTGAAAGAATAAGGGATGCCTTACTGTCAGGTGCCAGTATTTGTTTTGCTCCAAGTGGTAGAATGGAAAAATTTTTCTAAGGTTACCAGTGCTAAGCCACTGAGGAAAGACCCCCAACACAGCTATTCTATTCAGAAATGAGAATGGGGCAAGATTAAAACCAAATGGATGAACAGACACCTCATAGATGTGATTACTGTCATAATATTGATGACAAAGAAAAAGAAAAAGGCCTCTGCAGCAAATTAAGAATGACATAATTCCAATTTTACACTCTATTCAGATATTTTATTTTGAATGAAGCAAATGCCACAAAGTAAGTTTAAAAAAATACCAGAGATCACTATGTGTCAGGAATATTTCCAAGTTTGTGAAGTAGACACTAGAATCACAGGAAAAGAATTTTTAAAAAAGCATGACTCAGTCAAGCTCAGATTAATGGGAAAGCTATCAATGTATCAATCTCAGCAATACACTGAAATAATTCGAAGGAGCAGAAGCTAGCTACCTTTCTTAGAGAAGAGGTTGTAAAAACCCCACAAACACTTCCAACCTATCTGAAGTCACAAAGCAATTGCTGCCTATAGTGTTTGCACTGATTATGCAAATTCTTAGTATTTTAAAAGAAGTAAGTAGGTACAGAGGTTTTCTAAGTTTAAAGAAATTCACTGACGGAATATATCTCCTTTCTAAGCATTCAGATGTTGCATTGGTAGTGTATATCAGACAACACAGACAAATATTTATATACTGCCTAATAGCCATCTACATCCCAGCTATAAACAGCGAAGTACCAGACTCAGCAACTGAAACTTACAGAAGAATCCTCAAGACAGGTCTCATGCCTGAGTAGACAGAGGTGCACATCTACTGATGTCCACACCTACTCTCCACATCTGTCCCCAGGTGTGGATCATACAGGTTTCTTCCTAATCCTCTGATCAGCATTCATTTTTGGATTTATCTAATAATTATTACAGTCTAATACATGACAACGTGCCAGTACTTCAGAAAAAAGCAACCAGTAATAACTCCAAAGGAGGAGAATGTTTAATATCCAGGTATATCAAGTGAATAGTACCTGTGGTTATATATATTAAAAATGGAAGCATGTATCAAAAGGTATGCAGCAAGATTAGTGGCCATTAACAAATACACCAGAAGCAGCTCCAGCCTCCTTTGAAACTGCAGAGCTGCAAGATGAAAGGAGCCAAATACGAAACTCTTTTCCGCCGGCTCTTTAAATTTTGTTGCTTCCTCCGGGGCACCAAGGTTTGTTTGCTGCACAAAAACATTTTGGGAAGCAAAGGCAGGCTGAGTCAGCTGCCCGCCGGTCCCCAGGCTTTCTCTACCCTGTACGCCTCTGGCAGACTGCACCACCAGCACAGCCCCAACACCGCAAACTGTGCTAGCAGGGAAGGTTTACAAATAATTTCGAGATCAATGCAAAGGAATCAAATAATGACAAAAGATCTGGACTACTACTGACTCCTTTAGAGTAGAAAGTAAACATGCACGCAGCTATGCTACAATTTGAAAGGGCTCCAATAATAAAATAAATCCCCATTTTACAAGACAGCATAAAATATGTGTCTTCCATAGTAGGTTTAATGGTACAGTGAAACTGCACACAGAGTCATTCAAAGCACCACAGGATGACTATACACAAATGTCTGATGCTTACAGACGTAAGAATGCAGTAGTATCAGTCCCAGACTTGTGAAGTTGCTATGAGTTTTCAGTAACAGCATATATTTAGACCAAGACTCACAATGAAGCAGCATGAACTACCTATGCATAATGTCAAGTACAAGGAACAAAGCTCATTTAGTATCTCTACCACCTTACCTCGGCCACCAGAAGAATGCCGTATTGTATCAGTCTTTCCACAGATTCATGGCAAACTTGATATATCACCTGGCATGGCTGCACAACATAAAAGAAATGTACTGAAAAAATCCCATCCATTATACCCATTACAGCAACTCCAGTTCCCTGTTCAGTATGAATGTTCTAGATATAGCAGTATTATTCCTTTTAAGCAAGCTATTAACCTTACACCAGCACAATCCCAATGCACCACTCTTATGTGTACCCTAGCAGACAGGCAGACGTTGAAAAAAGTTACGGTGAAATAGGATATTTAAAATTTGTCCAGGTTTTTTGAAGAAATGCATTACTACACTGGTAGAAAACCACATTAACTATTCTCCCTTTTTAATTGCCTCTAAACAGATTTTAGTTTGTTAACAACTGTGGAATAAAATCATCATGAAACTAAAATCATTGAGACTCATACCAGTGATTTATTTGAAATTTAAAGGAAAGTACAGTTTTAAGAAATTCCTTTATGTGTTTTGAAACTCTGAATAAAAAAAACAACCTCTTTTACATTGTTCATAATCATGTAGGAAATGTTTTCTAAGCTAAAAAAAAAGTCAATTATTAACTCTAAAAGCAGGAAGATAAGATTATTAAAGAGCCCCACCATACGAGCTACATTACTGCCCAGACAAAAATACTAAATTTGGCTTATGCTTCATTTAGAAAGGCGTGAGTCAGAAATATGTGCGCACTTTTAAGAACTAATTCAAGAATCTCTAGAATTCTAAGTAACTTCTACATATAAGATAAAAAAAAAAATCCAGCACTTAAAATTGCAAGTACACAGAGTGTCTGAAAACTGAGATAACATCAGCTCTCTTCAGCATTTTGTAATGAAACAAAAAAAACAAAGTCAGGCCATGTTTAAAATTGCCACTAAGTACTACGTGTGGCACACTGTGACTACTGCACTCCTATGCAAATCAAGAATATCTTTAGAATCTGGAGCCTTAGTTCCCAGCATAATTTCAGTCATCTATGCAAACTCATATGAGTTGGTTACTCTCAAAGACTTGTATTTATTTAAGTTAAAAAAAAAAAAAAATTAAATAGTTTGGGCAGAATGCAGATATAGTTGTGATGGTCTAATGACATAAGCGACACAAAATCTACTAGAAGGCATTAAAAAGCCCAGCCTCAGGTTGTGGGAAGGTGACAGAGATAGAGGGAGCAGCGTTTCTTTCTCAGGAAAGGCCTAAAGCCCGCACAGCAGAAACGCTGCAGGCTCACACCAGCACCAGCCACTTCAGCATTAGCACGAGCAGCAGGCGTGCACTCATCCCTGACACCGATCGATTGATTCTGTCACGCTTTGCCAAGGAAACAAGGCAGAGACAGGAGTTTGGCAAGTGAATTCCCGTGTTATCTCAGGTCAGGCATCTTTTGGACGAACTGTGCTGATGGACCTACATTAATTCAAACATTCAGGCATTTCCTTGAAGCAAATGGGAACAACACTATCTTCCTTTTTCAAATTAATTCGATCTCTTGATACCTGTGACCATCAGACTGTCTTACAGTGAACATATAAGAACTGTGATACTTGACGAAAGGATCAATTAATTTTAAAGCAACACAGGCAGTTTAAAGCAGAACAAAAATTTGAAATGTGGACAATTAATGCAATTACTTACTTACCAAAGATACAGTAAATTCATTAGAAAGCAAGTAACACAGGCTGGCAGCTTTTCGGACCAGGTGTTCTTGACTAATCAAACTGGGAGAAGCACCATTGGTACCATTTCTGCACCTCCTACTCTGAACCGCACGAAGGCTGCAGGCTAGAGCAGAAACAAACATAAGCAAAGTTTATTCTTCCAAAGAGCTTTATAGCAAAGGAAACTTAAAACTTTTGTCTATTTCTAGGCATAAAAGCAGCCAAACATTACACATGCAAATAAAGACAGAATTCACCACTATTACATTTGTGTCCAATTAATGTCAGATTGAAACAACATCTCATGACAACATTAGTGACCACAGCATAAGTTTTGCCATGTTGGCTCAAAACTCTGATAGTGCCTTAACCATGGCAGTGACCGATACACATATACTTCCAAGAAAGATAAAGGATGATGAGAAAAATAAGTGGGAAAATTCCACAAACAAAAAAATAGTTTACTGTAAAATAGTTTTTGTTAGGGTACACGTGGGCTGAAGCAGGAAGGGAAACAGGGTTGTGGGGTTGCTTCATGGGTCACCAGAAAGTCTTCTGGTGGTAAACCCCACCACATACCAATAATGGCCTCTTTAATGAAGACGTGAAGTACTCCGTTGCTGTAGAAGTTGAGTTCAAAGACAGCAGGTATTGTTGTGCTGGGAGTGATGAAGAACTCATTGTTTCGGCTAGTGTTTGTAATATTGACGCAGTTCCCCAGCAAGTGGATGGCATGCATGACAACATCATCCGAGTTCCCTGAAAATCCCACGTCAAAGTCACGGGCTAGGACCTCCTCCTTCATGGAAAAGAAATCTTCCACCAACCTGGAGAGATCAGTTCCCTAGAAACAAAATCAGAATCACAAAGTGAAACGATTTTTTTTGCACAGGAGTTTATCCATAAAACACATAACCATGTATATAGCCAACAGATACACACACCCTTAATTTTCAGAAATCCAAAGCACAACAGTACTATTAGAAAAGCTTGTTTTCACACAGATATTGCTAAAATAGTCCACAGGTTTTTAATTATATGCAACTATGTTTTAAAGCCATGCAGCTATTTGAGAATCCAAGTTTTTTGTTTGCTTCTTGGTTTCTTTCACAACCTGCAGAGACTTGAGTCGCTCCTTAAGAACACGTTAGAGATACCATATTTCCATCACCTATGCTATAAAATGAATGATCAGTACTGTACTTAGCAGAACTTATCTTCAGTTGTTTGGGGGCACAAGGAAAAGCTTTTCCTCAAGCACTTCCTTTCCTTGTTTTTTTCTAAAGATGGCCTCAGACCACATTGTAAAATGCTTCTTTGATCCCATTATTTTAGGAAATTAGAAAGACTGGACCAATGGGAATAGTAATACCGTCCCTGACTAGGAAGATTACATGTCTTACGAAGATTTTTTCAATTTGTTCTTGATTCACGTGCAGTAAAAGTTTCAGAGTAGAGCCAGAAGGCATTTCAGAAAAAAACGCTAAACACACTTGTAGGAGAAAATGCATTATGCACATAACTTCAGTTAAACATTAGTATCATTTTTCCATTGTGGTATAACATTCTAGTACCGACGAACAGCAAAACTCCTTTGAAAATTAACAGAAGAGTTGCTAGCGTATTCAATAGTGAATGTGTTTAAGATCTAAAACCCAATCTTAACACAATGAACCAAACCAATGTATTCTTTTAAAAAACCATAACTACATTTTGAAATACAAAAATCTGTTTCCACATGAGTATGTATTACCACCCCGTGAATAATGGCTTATCTTCAAGCATTCACTACTAGCTAAAATATTAGCAGTCAGACTACCTAAAATCTACTTTAAATTAAATGCATCTTTCTTCTTTTATCAGCATCATGCAGTAGTAAAATGTGTACTATTTTTTTAATTAACAAGGCCAAAGTAATGTTTGGCTATTTATGTAGCACGGAAGCCTTACCTGCCTGTGTCTGTACAGCAGCAAACAGGCAACGATATGGGTAGACATCACAGCACAGGACTTGTTAGCAGCTAGAGGTAAACAAGACAAACTCATGAAGCAGCCAAGAAGTCCAGAACATCATTCCAAGTGAAAGAGTACCCATTATTTAAAAAAAAAAAAAAAAATTATATTGGCACAAAACTGTACCTTATGAATGAAATATAAAGTGTATTATGTCTATACAGTAACAACATCAAAGCAACTAAAGTAAAGTAACTTGAACTAAGAATCCTGAGTAAAGCTTACATGTTTAAGCTAAGTACTGTTTCATATGCGTCTCATACCATATATCACAGATCCACTGACTGAAGCATACACCGCATAACCTGTAAAACCTGGCAACACTGGTCCATGCAGCTAGGTAAGTTCACATGAGTACTATCTTAAACAATGCCATTAAGACACTTCAATAACTTCTCACGTGAAGTGATAAGAAATCAGTGTATCAGTATGACTGAAACACTTCAGAGTACAGCAAGTTCAGCATACTAGTCCAAGGAATACAAAAGTTACCAAAACAAACAGAATAAAAAGCTTGTACTTATTCAGAAAGAGAGTTTATTAAACTATGAAGAGGAGGGAAGAAGGCAAAAGATGGAGAATTGTGAGAGGGCACCTGAAGTCACAAAATGATCGCCTGAATGGAGGGAATTGGGAAGTATGACATTACCAAAGAGCAAGTTAGTTCATGCAACCAGCAAAACAAAACAGGTAGCTCACAGTGATACTGTAATACTTACTGAACAAAATATGCTCAGCCAAGTTGGATATCAGCTCTCTTCTGAAGGGCTCATTGGTGATATCCCTGGAGCTGGGCAGTGAGGCCTCTGTACCTTCATCCACAGTATCATTAGGTCTGAATACAGAATAAAAATTAACACTATGACGTTTAGATTTTGACCAAAATGTAAAATAACCTAAGTTGATTTTTTTCTTTAATACACTAACTGAACCACAGTACAAAAAACCACTGTGCATTCGGGTAAGGGCACAAAAATGTTATGTGTCACAAGCTTCACAAAAATTTTAATATCTACCACATTTTCCAGATTATTTCTTCACACTAAACAATAACCCAAGCTAAGACTACCAACAGAAAAATTGCAAACTTGTCCTATGGCTATTCCTGACTTTGCCATTACATCATTTGCCGCCCACAGCCCTTTTCCCTTCAGTGAATACAGGCAACAGCAGGTGAAGCAAATCTGCCTAAAAGGCAGTTTCCAGCCCAGCCTCTCTTCAAACTAGAAATGGCCTTTTGTCTGGACCTACAACTTTCTAAAGATAATGACTGATTTTGTCTCTACTAAGAATACACAGGCTTGTACAACTCAAGCTAAAATCTCAGCTAATGCGTATCCGCCAATCTAGCCCTTGCGCAGAGTTTTGCATTTCTGAGTGACAGTCACCTCTTTGAGCATGGGATACTTTGGAATGATATCAAAACCCACCTGAAATGTTTGTCAGGTTTAAAAACAGATCCCTCATTTTTCATTAAGTGTGTCATTTTTTCCCACAGTTATTCCAGAAAATTTAAAATTAAGCCAACAGAGATCACTTAAAAACAAAAAAGCCTCTTCATGCTTATTTAAGCAGAGCTCCCCAGAAAGAATGCAAGTCTCATAATAAATTGCACAGTTACAATTGTGTAAGTTTTTACTTTGTCTATACACAATTAAATTACCCTTGGGGAGTTCAAGCACTGTTGGAATGTAAGGCAGAATACTAAAAAGACAAACAACAAACAAAGCAACCCCAACCTGCCATTACTCTCCCCAGCACCGAAAAAATCTCTACCTTGAAGAAAGTATAGCTGGTAACAAAGCTTGTTCCAAAGAAAGAGGAGCAGGCACAGGTTTTTGACTTTGGCTGTTCACATATTCCTGTTATGAGAAGATTTGTTATTTTTTGTACTTTTGCCACCTTATTCTTGCATTCAACTGATAACATCATTATATGAAAAAGGAAATTATTCAAAAATGCAACTGTGGTTAAAAATAGCTCACACTAAAACAGCAGTAATACGGTCACAGAAATTAAATGTTCGCAACATTTTATTCACTTTCGATATTTTTTTTATGAAAAGGCAAACTTCCCACAGCAAGGAATCTGTACTTCATAAAAAACATTGCAACAAAAATAATATACAACCCCTGTCAGTACCCTACTGGGAACAACTCCTTTGAGACTAGCTTCTCCATGATTAAATTAATGAGAACTGCCTTCATTAACATGAATGAGAGCAAAGCTAATACCCTTCCAGAACAAACACGGAAACTGTAATTATTGCTTGCTGCTGGTTTCCTCAAAAGCCAAGACAGGGAACTCCAGTGTGGAAACCACAGTTGCAAGACCCCTCACAGTGCCACAAACTAAAGGACCCAGGAAGCAGACAGGGTACCGCATGCTTGGAATTTTTGAATCCCAAATTTCTCAAAAGCCAAGCATCTCTCTTTACAGGTTAGCATTTACATTACTTGGTTTTCAGGACACTCTGTTCCTTCTGTTTCTATAAAGACTGAAGAGGGAAACTAAAGAAAGCCACTTAACCTCCTGGTCAGGGAAACAGTTCCCTCCCAGGAAAGCTCCTTAAAAGACTTTCACAGCCAGCTCACTCTCTTCTGCTTCTAAGCCTGTGTTTACAGAACTGTGGATGCCCAAAAATAACCCCCAAAGCTCAACTCCTTTAGAAAAACCTGCAGTGACATAACTACATCAATTTAAAAATACAGTTACACTTCTGCAAATCTTGGTTAAGGCATACTGAAACAGTTTATGTCACGTTTTTACCTTTGTGGAGTAAAGAAATGAATATACATACGAGACCTGACAGTGGTTGCTAGGATGGTATAAAGTGATTAGCATTTCACTAGATTAAGAGGGTAGATAACCTTCTTTTCCTTATACTGATCCACGAACAACTGCTAACTCCCTACCAAGAATAGCCTGGTAGTGACCCAAGTCTTCTCCTTTGGAAGTGAATTAATATCTTTCCCTACTACGCTAATTATAATGCAGTGCAGACGGTCACAATAATGCCATGCTGTAGTAACTGAACCCTCAAAGCTCTCCAACCTACTGCTTTTCTGAGAGAAGTAGGGCAGAAAGAAGAACACCTAATTAATTTGAATAATGTTCCAGTAGGTTGTCGTTACAGTAATCTTATTAAAGTCGCACTAAAAATGAGGTATACTGTAGCAGAACACAGATTAGTGAAATGCAGATACGTACAGTACAAGCAGATTCTGCTAACAGATCAGAGAAAATTTTAAAAGTGAAGGCAGCTAGTACTGCACCACCCCATTCCCTGAGAAACTACGTAACAGTATTTGATGAATTAGTATAGGTAATAGTTGTAAACTAATCATGAACTATGACTTTCAATGAATATGCAGCTTATTATGATATATTACCATGATTCTATTACAGCTACTAATTTGCTTAGTAATTTTAAAAATCCAGTGAGATAAATGCCCTTCCTCAACAATTGTGTAAGCCATGAAATTACCTAAACTGGAGAACAGTATTCATTTTCCTTCAACTCCAAATGTCTCTACAATGTGAAGAATTACTACATGATACAAGGATAATTTTAAAGATTGTTAAAACAAAACAAACAAACAACCAACCCCAGTGAGAATACTTACACCATCTCACAGCTAACACAACCCTTTCTATCAACTCTGACACTATTTCAGCTTAACACAAATGTGCCCGAAGACTCACACCTTCAGCAATACAGGGATATTTCTGTCCCACTGGAATGGACATCAGCAGCAATTCTAGTGATGATAACTCACAAAGAGAAAAATCAAAGAAAATGTGTCCCACTACTGAAACATCAAAAATGCCAAACCTTCAAAAGGATCTTCAAAATATCTAACTTACTTTTAAGGAAAATGGTTGTGCAAAATCTACTCTGACACACCCATAATTCTTCCGCAGCATTCTGAAGACTCCTCTGGCTATACTCCAAAGACTCTCATTCTTCTTAGGCTTGCCCTAGAAAACAGGGGTGGTTGTTCTGGGTTTTTTCCAATTTGCAATTAAAAGGTTATGTTTAAAATTAAAATGCGTGCAACAGCAGACAAAACAAGGCTGAATCCTTTGACACACCCCACAACTTCAAGTAAATCTAGAGACTATTGTTTTGCATATATATCCACCTGAACATATTATTTATGTCACAAATTTGCATTTAGAAGTATGTCAGCACTCCCTACCAGAGAGGTTTTGTGATTCATGGCTCTACGCTCCTCAACACTAATACCAAGTACCCACGATAGAGGACTACTAGCACATAATTTAACTCTGCAACACATCTTCCTGCACATAAACAGAAAATTCCCTAGGCAAAACAAGTTGTTCAATTGCTCTTACCAACTGTTCACTGTTATAGTGACCTTCAATTATGCGATCATAGGAGATTCCCACAGGTATAATTAGGACATCAGGAGTAGCATTAGAGAAGACAGCATCCACCACCGCAGATAAAAGACCCGCTCTAGCTCCAGCTGTCTTTCCACTTCGAGACCGCGTGCCTTCCAAGAATATTTCTAAAAACTGCTGCTGTCTCAACAATTCTTCTATATGCTGAATAGAAAAAGATTGGAAAAGAGGAAAAAAAAAAACCTAATTATACTGGCAAATTCACATTTGAAATATATTGTCAGCAACCATTTCCTTTTAAAAACATTGGAAGATCATGAGTTGGCATGAATACTTGTAAAACAAAACCCAAAATCGATAATTAATGTTTGACACAAACACAGATCAAACTGCAATTGAATTTGCATGAACATCCAAGCAGTATAATGCCATTTGTTCAAGATCAGCATCTCTAGCAACCATTGATCTAGCCGATTTGCATAAGTCTTTTCTGGTTCCTCAGTACATCCCATCTTCCAAGATGTAAATCCAGTTATTATGCTGAACGGCACAAAGGATTACATCAACACTTCATAAACAGAGACTTCCATGAAGTTAACAGAATCAGTGCAGATACACCCCAGTACAGATCAGAGAAACAAGGCTTAAGTTTAACATTAATTCAGAGAGTACTAATTACACTTTCTCTAACAAGGATTCCTCAAGGCAAAAATCTTCTCATCCTCAAAGGTGCTGGGCATTCAGGTCTCTTACTTCAGAGTTTCTAGACAATGCAAAAATATATCTGTTTTTTGCCTCGTGAAACCCAAGACAATTTCACAGCAGCAAAAAACTCTCCAGACTGGTGGAACTTACTTTCCCACTTGCCACCCGACCCAAATGGTATCCACAGAAAGAAAGACAAGAAATACATACCACGTAGAGCAAAGCTCTGTAGAGGAAGTCCTTACGACCATCAGGACTCTGATCTAACTTTCGACGGATGAAAAATCCTCCTAGCTTGCGGATCAATGTGCTACATAGTAAAGAAGAGTTATACTCACTGAGTTTAGTTTGTAGGAAACTACTATATGTCCAGTACAAAATATCTAGCACACAAGCACACAAACTGAAATTACTGAAACTCCCAAAGACTAAAAAGTATTATGCTATTCGCACATGATGGGACCACACTAATATTACTTTGTTTACCTTAAGACACAGGCTTCTCTACACTGCCTTGCTCCATTTCGCTCCCTTAGCAGAACACCTGCCCTCTGCAGTGCCCCGACCAGGAGCCCACTGCGCACTGAGATGTGGTGACCCATGTAGTGTCAAACTGTATAGAGTCTGAATGCCTTTCTTACTGCAGTCACAGACCAGCACCTACTAGGGCAAAACCCCCAAGTCAAGGTACCCCTCTTCTTTCCTCATCATTTCCTGCAATATTCAGTGTCTTTTCAGAAATCAGTTATCCCCAAATTCTATCTCACTGGCAACACACTACCCAAAAGACCTTTTCATGTTGAAAACCCTGTTTTTTCAGCACTAGAAACATAATTTAAATAAACACCAAACTGCAGTACTTTCCCACAAAGTATTATCCACTCAGTAGTGTTGCTGGCCATAAGCCAGCTCATTAAGCTTCATGATGAAGAGTTTGTCCATTCACATCACTTTTTCACATACTCATCTTTCCTTAGTCACCTACCCACTTTGAGATCCTGGAAGAAAGGAGACCTTCCTTACGTTACTTCATTTACAACAGAGTTTCTCAGATGGCTTTTGTTATACTGTCTCTCTGAGCATGTAATAGGAACCAAAGAAGTTCTACATGATGGCCCAATAATACTCAAGTTATCTTACATTTAGACATAAGATATACTGTGCAATAGGTCACCTGAAGATCCCCCCGCCTAAGTCATTTTCAAGTAAGAAGAGGTTATTACCTGAAGATGGGGATGTTGAGATTGTTCCCTGCAGCAATGTAGGGTGCTTTGATGTTATGGCAGAAAAGAATGAATGTAAGGAGCAGGTAGTCAATGTGGGATTTGTGAACAGGCAAGAAGATAAGAGGCAAATTCATCTATGGTGGGGAGAGAAGAAAAATAGAGAGAAGACAGTTGGTAAGAAATGTGGAATATTACCCCTTTTCTAAAATCCATCGAGATCACTAGAATCATATTATCACAACTGATTGTATTTTCTAGTTACCATCATGCAGTTTGTTTACTTCTGGTTTTCATTCAGCTGTGACAACGAGAACATTTCAGTCAACTGTAATTCTTAATTTTCCATGGACCGTATTTTTTAGTTGTATGCATTACAGTAACCATGATTAACATTCCCAGCTTCTTCAGACTCACAGTACTGAGACAACTATCAAACAATTAAAGAGATGTGGCCAAATCATAAGTGTCACCAAAGTACTGCTATCCTTTTCTATTAGATATTAGCAAGTGGGGTTCCCAAACACTGTAATCAAAAGAGAACAGAAAATATTAGGAACCTTTCTGTTTGTTTCATTTATCTAATCCAGCTTTCTAAAGTAAACCCTGTAAAAAGAATAAATTCCTTTGAAAGTAAAGAAAATGGTAGAATTTAGGAGTTATTTTGATCAATTTCAATAAATATTGGAAGGACTGGGAAGAGATTGCTAGTAAGAAATGGGCAAAATTCATTTCTTAAAGATTTTTATTCCAAACTAAGGTAAAAGTGAAAAGTCCTACATAGATCTACTAATTTAATAGTGGCTGCCTCAGCACAGAAACAGAAATAATGCTGGGTGCAGGTTTTCCGAGATAATAATTCAGCCTCATAGTTAAAATTTGATCCTAAAACAAAGGCAAAACCAGAGTTCATATAGTATTTTAGGTTATGCAACTCAAAGAGCACTATATTTAATTGAAAACATTATTTCACAGATATGAGACAGTTCTATCTACAATCCAATATCATACAGACTTAGCAGAACCCTCCTAAAAAGAGAAAGTGCTGTAAACATTAATATAAATTACATCAGAAATCTGCCTTACTAGATTCTTTCCCACCCTCCCTTACCTCTGTTGCCGCTTTGACCATTTCTATTTGACCTCTGTGGATCTGAATATTCCAGAAAAAGCTGTTAAACAACTTCAGTAACACCCAGCCAGTCAACCTGAAGGAAGAACACACACAACTCAAAAAGCTTCATTCATTTCTGCTTCTGTTTTAGATTGCTTCTGTATGACTAATGGCAAAGCCATAAAATCTGATTACTTTATATTCAAACAAAATTACTGTAAAATCCAATTGCTTAACAAGTTTTTGTGTGTCAGCTAAGCCATGATCAGTAAACACATTTCAGCCTCCTGAAATTATGACATAAAACTTGTTAGTCTCAACCTCAGTGAAGGCTGTTCAAAGGGCAGAGACCACTTCACATATGCAGCAAGTTGATGGAGGTCCTGTGATCAATTACAATAACTAAGCTAGTTAGGTGACATGTTCGGTGACAGCGTGTATCTGGTCTTGCAGGAGAACTTCACGTAGTTACAGAAAATACAGGGTTTGCATCACAGGCGTCAGTGAAGGGGACTAGGAACACGACACAGAGAAATTCATCCTTAGTAGTAAAGGTAGACATCGCAGTAAAAGATTCAATCTAAGATAAGACTCTCTCTGAGCTAACTGTAACTACAGGTTACGATATTCAATGAGCTACTGGAAAAAGGATCTTTCACAGTCTAAGATGCTGCAGCTAGCTGCTCTCACCCATATCAGTCTGAAACAACAGAGGTTACTAATGTCACTCTAAGCATTAGCATCAAACCAAGTTTCAGGAGAAAAAACAAATGTCTGTATTTAATCTTATCATAAGATTAATCCCTTGAAAAGGTGGACGGTTTCTGTTGCATCTGAAAATGAAGAATAACTACCATTTCATCAGTAAACATCAGAAAATGGATTTTTATGAATAATGTATTATTTTTTAAAATAATTATTCATTATTTATGAACATTGTGTTACAAGCTCTGCTGGTATAATACAGAGAGAGCTTGGCTGTTCTACCCATTGACAATATCAACGAGCCTTTTTTCTTACCTGATTAAAGCAGGTGACACATTTGCCACCATTTCCTGGAGAATTTTCCGAGCTTTTTTCTTCACCTTGTTGACAGCTTTAGGATCCATCTGAGCAAAACTACCCGCAGCACTTGGTTCAGAAGCTTCATCTACAATGGCCTTCTGGACTCTAACATTAAAAAGAAAAACTTAAGTGACGGTCCCGCAACAGAAGAGTTCAAGACACAGACAACAACTGCTGGGAGTGAGTTACTGAAGTAACTCGCAGGCATAAAACAACAGGCACACTGAAGAACTGTGTACTCCAAATGCATTAAATTTAATTCAGTAGTTTTCTAACCTCTAATGAAACAGGTAGATGATGGATGAATGTGCTCCAAGTTAACAATATAAAACAGTATGTATGCAGTTCACAGGTGCTGATATTAAGTGACCATCAACTTTCAGAAATCGTTAATAGGGTTAGAAATGCGAACAGTTAAAATCTTCTTTTTGCTAATATTTTCTTTTTCCTGCCACAGCAATTTCACCTACCTCATTAGACAGATTTACACAGTTGCTATTTTGCACTTCTACAGTATCTTCCCCCTTGACTTCCCAGTTTTACAAAGAGTAAGTAAATTTTACAAGGTCTATTTTCCTCACTTAAAACATACCTAAGAGAAATTTAAGTGATTTAACACTCCATAACTGGGGCACAAGGCAGTCCGCTTTGCTTTTCAAAAGCAACACTATCATCTTCAGATGGGACTCAAACATTAAAAATTCGTGAGAGTTAGGAATGTTAATGTAGGCAGTGCGTGGCCACTGGCAAATGGAGACTCAAGGAGTGGGCATGCAGCTGAATTTCTTTGTGTTCAGGGAAAAGTGATACCTTAACAGCTGATCAGGGGCTCAATGTGCCATTCAAAACGCAGTATATGAAACAGAAAAGCAGCTCCACAAAGTAAAGGGTGGGTATTTAATTCTACAGCCTCTTCCCAGTTTTGCTTCATGCTCTTGGCGTACACTCAGGGTACTCTGAAATGCTGCTTTCCTGTTACTTCTGAAACACTGACAATTTCTGATGACTGCAGGAGGACTTTAGTGGTACTGATTTGCGTGAATTACATAAACAAACGCTTGAAGAGTTCCCGTGTAGCAATTTATTTTTCTGTGTACTGTCTGCTGTCCACTCACTATGCATCATTCATTTGGAGATTTATAATTCTTACTCTCCCTTTTTTTATTATTCAAACAGAAATTGCAAGCTACAGTCCTGAAGGGCTGTGTTGAAGATACTGTATCTTCTAATATTTTAAACAATCTGATTTTCAAAATGGGCTGTTTCCAAATTCTTAAGTCATCTTATAATGTATCAGTCCTACAGAAAATAGTTTATTTTTCATTATCTTACCTGCTATTCTTCAGCACATTTTCTGTCAGATTCTTGGCAAACATACCCTTATGAACATCCCTCTCTTGCACAAAAAGGACATAACAAAGGCGTCTTGCAAGCCACCCTCTGTACCTACAAAATATGAAGGGTATTTGAGTGTGACCCTCAAAATATTTCACTGTCAAAAAAACCAATTTTAAAAATATCTAAAAACACAATTAAGAAGCAAAAGTAAGCAAAATTTTATGAAGGGCTGCATAAAAGCTTCTGTATCTTCTAGTAAATCGTCAGTATGTTAATGTTACAGATTAAATAGCTGATGTGTAGCACAAAATATCTGAGACAACCAAGGTCTGCACTACTTCAGGGTGGTACTGGCCTTAAAACACCCACAGTATCAGAAGAAAGTAGCTACAAACCAGCATATACATTTTGTCTGCCTGCTGGAAGTGACTCCCCAGCTCAGCGACGAGGAAAGACGTTTCCAGATCCATGACTTTCCACGGGGGAATGTAAATGCCCACCTAAGAGGTTTTTCAACTTCTTCAAGAAACACCAAGCCCTCTTGGGAAAGCTGCACACATTGTACGCACAGGGTAAACTCTCACAGGCACTTCTGAATATATGTTTGCATTAGCCACTGACACTAAAAAGACTTTTCTTGACATCTTTTCTTCCTTTGCAGTGTTTTAAACACCCAGTCCTATGTGCCTTCTACGTACCTTCTCCTTGCAAAGTTTTAACAAAAGTAGAACCACAAAAAAATCAGCAAATCTCAACACATTCAAGCATTTCAGTAAGGCGACTTAGCTTATGCAAACCTCCCTACCACATTTCTGTAAAGTTATACACATGCTAAACCCAGCTAGGGAAGACAAGAAGGAACTTTTACACTGTAAAAGGCCAAACCACCTGAGCGTACAGGCCACTCGTGCCATAATTAATACGAGTGCACAATCACAATCTATCAGCATGGTCTGACACGTCGTGGTTATACAAATATCCAGACCATCTGTTTTCTAATCGTGTAGCAACAAAAGAAGACAAAAAGTACACAGCATAGACCCAGTCAAGATATGTTATAAAACTGACATGTGGTAATGTCTCAATACAGGTACAGCACACTAGCAGTTAAAGAGAATCCCTCGTGCTTTCTAAGGCCAAGAAACTGTGACTATGTAACCCCATGGGACCCAAGAACTTCATTAAAATTGTAAATTTTCAGACTATAATGACATTCAGCACTAAAGGCATTTTATTTCAGAATAATTCATTAACCCATATTTTGTTGCCCTCTTATTTCTAATTTAAGGAACTCTGACCATTTGTCCTGGTTTTGGCTGGGATAGAGTTAATTATCGTCCCAGCAGCTGCTGTGTTTTGGATTTAATAGAAGAATGTTGACAACACTGATGATTTTAGTTGTTGCTACAAAATCAAGGACTTTCTCCAGTCTCCCATACTCAGCTAATAAGCAGGTGTGCAGGAGCTGGGAAGGAGCACAGCCAGGCAGCCCAAGCTCCGTATCATAGACGGCATGCTCAGTTTCGGAATGGGGCCTGGCCGGGGGAGGAGGGGGCAGGAATTTTTTTTTTATCCTCTTTTCTGTGAGTTGGAATCCTCTCTTAGCTGGTAGTTTGAACTTATCCGGGAGTTCAGTCTTTTCCATGAGTTTCATGAAATTCACGAAATCCGCAGTTTCCAGGTTCTGCAACAGCTGCTTGGGGAGTGACTGCGAATCGCTCATCAGATGGTGAGAAAAACTGTATCGTGTATAGTTTGTTTTGCATATTCATTATTATAATTATTAATATCATTAGCTGTAGGAGTACTTTGTTGTCCTATTAAACTGTTCTTATCTTCACACACGAGCTTTACCTTTTGTTCATGCTCCTCCCCATCCCAATGGGGGGGAAGGAGGGGGGGTGAGCGAGTGACTGTCTAGTGCTGAGTTGCTGACTGCCAGGTTAAACCACAACACCATTCAAAACCATTCAAGGATTAGACTTTTGAAATTAATTTTTAAAAGTTAAAAGTAAACCCTATTTCTGTTATTTTTCTCTATTCTAAACTACAAGCTCAAGACTTGAAAACCATAATTAATTCAAACTGAAGAAAGAACAGCCTCTAACATTAGCTTCCTCCCTCTCAAGCACAGCACAATGCTGCCTTTCTTCCACTCAGACTCTTTGGCTCATTTCTTTCAGGCTGCTGGCCTCTCTTTGTTTGCTCTGACTCTGTGACAAACAGTGCAGGATCTGCTTATGCTAATGATTACTGTAAAAACCTTAACAAGCATTATTAGCTTTCCAAAGAACAGAATAAAGATTTTTGTGTACTTCCAGTATATTCATCCCAGAATACAAGACATATTTTGAATAGCACAAAAGTATATCATCATTTTTAGCTCATATACACCATCCTTCAGGAGCTGCACTCTGCCACCACAGCAGAGGAGAGACAGTCTAGCAAGACATGTTCAGATTTGTCATTAGTGATAACAGTCAACTCCTAAACTGTGAGCTGGATCTGCTCACTAAATTCAAATGCAGACTGAAGTCACTCTTAAGCATGGGAACAAAACAGCTCCTCTCAGCACTATGCTACAGATGCTGCCATTTGCACTAAAGGAGAAACGATTTAAACATGCTCTGTTCTTTGTGAAACAGGTTTGACCCTTACACTCCTCACCTATAACCCCAAAGGAATTTGCCCAGCTCCCAAACACACACTGACAGATTTAATAAGTACATTACTTTCCTGAAGTCAGCATCGACTCCTGCATTTTAGGACAGCAATATATATATTCACTCAGTCCGGACTATTCTAGAGACTTCCCTGCTTAAGATCAGAACACATTGAATTTTAAAAGCAAAAGAAAGACTTGCTACGTTACCTCGTACGTGTTTCATTGATATATATGACATTTCGTAGACCCAAAGAAGGAATACTAGCATTGAAGAAGTTATCCTGTAAAACCATGAAAAAAAAAAAGATTGGTGAACTATTTCATTACATAAGAATAGTTGTGTCTTTACATTCATCATAACTTTTAAGATAATGCAATGTTTTCCACCTCTATTATAAACAAAAGCCAAAGCAAAGAAGTGCTGAACTGGCTTATAAAGTACACACAAACTCTTCTGAAATGAAGATGAAATTCAGAAAGTGAGTATTTCCAACTCTAATACTTTCAAAGTATTCTCTAGGCTTTACTGCATACAGAAACGGTTGCATTGGTTGTATTCCTCAAGCCAGAATATTTTATTATATTCTGATGTAATATAAACCGGGACATGTCATAATACAGAAGTCACATTTGAGACAGAACTTTATTAAGCAATATTCAGTGTTCGTGTAATCACGAGCCTTGTGATGCTCAGACTGTGACCAGGTAAACGGCAGCCCAAGGTCAGGTAACGGCAGCCCCAGGGTCAGGATACCCATCCATGGTTCGGTGGCAAATCTCCACATGCCTGCTCTGCCTGAACAACAAACTCAATCCAGCCTTCTGCACTGCTGGTACAGGGTGTTAACTGCTTTGGGATGAGTCTGGGAGCAGTTCTATTTCGGATAAACAAATATTCCCTGGCAGGAAGACCTAAACTTTAACCTTCCATATTGCAAGTAAGTACCTTGACCAAGAGGCTAGTCTCTTTCCGCGCAAATAATATTTAATTATAAAATTGGTACCATGCCAACAGTGAATTAAAGCTAAAGCCACTGGGAGTAGGCATGTCAAGGAAGACAAAAACAGGACAGTGAAGGAGAAAGATGGTACCAGCAGCAGCGTAGCTGCAGAACAGCCTCACTACCCATTCTGCAATGGGAGTCAGATAAGTCTCGTTTGTTTGCATTTTGTTTAGGACACACTATTTGCCACAAATCGAAATACGAATGTCCTACATCACGTGCAAATCAGGCAGAAATTACGCACTACAGTAGGGGCACACAGTGTTTTGCCTCACACTGAAGCATAAATGCGTAGTACATAAAATCAACAGATTGTTGCTTTAGGCTCTTCAGAGGAAACTTCAAGGTAATACTGATTTCTCTGACTATTCACCAGTAATTTTTTGTGGATCTTAAAGACAGATGAACTGTTCAGGCAAAGAGAAGGGAAATGATTTGTTCTTGGTGTCCCGAAAAGCAGCAATAAAGCTAAGTACCACTGAATGCCTGAGCCCACTTCAGTGAGCTAACCACTAGGTCATAACCTCACCCTGTGTAATTCATCCTCCAGGTGTAATGTCACACGCTAGCTTTTCCTTTTTTAACTTTTCCCTGATCCTATGTCAGAATGTGGTGAGACCAAGCAAGCTGATACAGCACCTTCCTGCCACTAAGAGAGAGAAGCCCAACTCCCACCACCCCATCCTACCCCTTCCCTCTGAACACTATCCCGCATCTCTTAACTTACACCACTTCTGGTGTTCATCGCACCCCTTAACGAGCCAGTTTTATTCAGGCAAAAAACCAAGACAGCCAGACTAAATGAATAAATAAAGCACATAGTTTTCTGTTTGGTTAGTGAACTTAATAAGACCCCAGGAGGGCAGGAAGGAAAGCAAGAGGGAGAAGCAAGACTTCCCACTCNCTGCACCGGCAAGGTGTTAGGTTTGGTCAACACACTTCAGGAATTCTGCCTCACTCATCCTCCATTTTCCTTAAGAGAATTAACAAAGCAGTCAGCTCATAAAAAGTGAAATCTCTAGAGTCTAATGAGAGGATCTGGTTTGTTATCATGTGCTGCAAGGATGGTATTTTCTTCTTGTGGCAGAAGGCAATAAAGGGCTTAATCAGATCATGCCACTTTCCTAAGTGGGATATCAGGACAGGTAATTTGATCCTTCTTAAATAGACAAAATACAGAACAAGATTTTTCCTCCTAAAGTGTAATTCCCAACTTGAGAACAGTCTAATTACTAACAGACTAATTACTAAACATATAAAGGCCTAAGTTGAGGATTCCTACACATCTTTTTCCACATGGAAACACTTCAGTGTCTGTTAGAAGTAGTCTCAGTTTATCTAATCACATGCCTTACTGCCCATATCATACGTAGCCTTCACAGCACATTTGGATTTCTATCCCACATTTTTATGTCACTGCTACGGTTTTCTATTCTGGCATAGGAATAGTGCGAAACAACAACTTCCCCTTGGTCAAAGAAACAAGCAAATTTTCACCCTAGTCCAGCCAATCATGGGCCTCAGTGCAGGTGTAACCAATTACGGGCAATTTAAAGCCCCTGGTGTACACATAGTCAAATTACCTGATGAACTAATTGCAAACTGTATTATGCCATTTATCAGCATTTTGGTTCTTCAATTTACAGTAAGCCTGCCCAATGCAGATCAGTAAAGTTCACATTTTAAATCAGCTTGCGCAACCCCTCTAGAGCCACCATCTTGACACCGTTCCCAGCGGACAAACATCCCCACTATCCTAACTGGCACTCCTTGTTTCCAGGCTGGGCAGAGCAACCAGGAATCAGTCAGGTGTAGAAAACCAACCTGCCTTCGCAAGCACAGGACTGAGCTCTTCAAGTTTGAAGGGAAGCATACTGCTTACTTTCAGAACTGTACTTATTCTGTGGATAGAGAATGAAGTGTCCTAAAATAAGCCTTAACACTTTCACATGCACCAAATTCCCATTATTAATCTAGCACAGCAGACAACTTTTTCCATACAATTTCCCAGTGCGAATTCCATACAATTTCCCAGTGCGAATTCTGACGAGGTGGAGAATTTTGTGCATGGAATAGCACAGAAAATAGCACTCAAAAGTGGGAGACAAAGCATCACAATAGGTCTGTGTCATCCATTAATTCCATGACCAAGAAAATATAACCACAAACAAAGGTTAAAAACTATATTAATTTATGAAGTAAGAACATTGTGACCTTAATTCTGAAGGTAAGAAAACTACTGCAACTTCATTACGCTTCAACTATGTGTTATTGCCAAACATAATCCAGTCCGTAATCTTCTTACCCGGCTCTGGGGAGTGCATACGTAGCAACATCGTCCCACAAACGGCCTTTTCCTGCTCAGCAGAGTCTCTTTCCATTTTAAAGTGGCAGATCGGAACAGAGTGGGCCTAGAGTTACACTCTCCCTGCAGAACAAAAGACCACTGCGTAAATATCCAGAAACATATGTTCTACCAGGTATGTGAAAACTTCATTGCCAGACACAAAACCAAAAATCACTCCCCCAAAATTATGTAAAACTAACATAAATTTTTCCATGATTTTTTGTAAAATAAATTAATATTATCTCCAGATGATGCGATTTGAAAAAATAAAAGCAAAATCACAGAGTTGTACTTATGTATCTTCAGCATGGCAGCACTTGCTGACACACAAAATTTTAAAATAAATAAAAACTCTAACAAGAAACAGAGAGGAAACTGACAGCTGAGAAAAGTGCAAGAAATTAACAGTAAATTACATTCTCAATAATGTAAGAGTGCTTGCAATATGAGCAATGTACTTTAAGTTTTAACTGGATATCACCCTGTAAAATTGCAAGAAGACTGAACATATGCAAAATTGACTCTGTAGGCTCTTTTTCAGCAGTTGCATGCAAAGTGATATAAAAAAGGAATCACTGTGCCTTCTCCAATGTCAGGCTGTCTTTCTGAAGATTACAGAAACAAAAAATTCCAAAGTAACTGCATTCACAGAACACATCCTCTACATTAGGACATAATGAAAACATACTTTACCATTTTCACAAAGACATTGATTGTTCTCATTAAAGCCTACTAAATTACTGCTTGCCTGAGAATGAGCACTGGATTGCCATTTTCTGAACCACATATTCTATGTTTTTAATGAAAGGGCAGTTACAGATGCAAACCAAAACAAAACAAAAACGTTGTTTAAAACAGTACATTTAAATGGAAGAGAAGCAGGGTAGAACCAATACCTTAAACCAGTATAAGGGCTGGAAAACACAAATACAGATCATTGCATACTCAGCTAGAAAGCGAGCCCAGTGAGAAACAACCAGAAAGTCAAAAGCAAGGCTGAAGATGACGGAGAACTAAAATGTGCATATATCACATTTGGCAAGCGGTATGAATTGGCAATTATTCCAAGGCTAAGCCTTCCATCTGAAATAAACAAGCATCAAGATGCTAAGCCTGGCTCAGTCACTTCTCTATCACCTTCCGTGACACAAAATCCAAAATTCATCAGCTTTATAACAATACTGTCTTCCTTCTGCTTGCCTCCAAGCCCTGGCTGAACTCACCACCACTTTCTTACAAAACCTCCTTCCTATCTCTTCTGTCTCGCCTGCCTTCATCCCACTCTCTCACAGATCTCCTGGTGACCGCACATTGCTGTCCGATGTACCTTACATCTAGCTGGACAGAAAATCCAGCTGCTAGGACATCTGTCCTTTCCCTCAACTCCGACTATGTCTCCAACTCTTCTGCTGTATCAAGTTCAAACTCCTCCTCTCCAGAGCCGTATTGTCTCATTCCTCTTGACCTACGCCTCCAAACCAGCCAGCACCAGCCTGGGCCCTATGTGGCTCCCTCTGCTCCACCTTCACTCTCTGCTCACTGGCCCTTTGGTCTCCTCCAAACCCCAAGATTCACTCAACAAAGGACACAGACTTTTAATAGGCTCCTTATTTATATTCACCAAATTCTCTCTGCCTCCTGTATTGCACAAAAAGCTGCAGGTACAATGGCTACATGAACACGTATCTTTAGCTTCACGCTCCTTTTCGCCTCTGCATTTCAAACGACATCCTTCAGAATAGCAACGAGCTTTCTATTTGACTCTCTCTTTGACCTTAGCCTGCCCCAGAATGGGATTCTGCACATTTACTGCTATATAAGTGATTAGTAACATCCCACCAGAATACTGTAGGACTACCAATAGGGTTTGATAGGATTTTTCTTTTCTAGCAACATTAGTCTGTGGCACAGCACTGAACTGTTGGTGCCTCCTTACATTTCAAGTTAAGTTAAAACCAAACAGTATCATGTACGAGTGGGGTGATGCCTTATCTTGATTCTTCATAATAACAATAATAAAAAAATAGTAATAAAAAAATCTCACCTTTGACTTGAAGAAAAAATGAGCTAAATATGGCCACTAATATTCACAATTTTTACTTACCCATTCTTCGCTGGAATGCTTACATCTACTGATACTACACTCTGCTGAGGTGGACAAATAGGAGACATCTATGGTTCCAAGGGACAAAGCAGTTTCATCCATGACACAGCAGTTGAACTGACGATCAGAACCTGCAAAATAATAACATACATACATATATACATACACACTCATACACCAAAACACCCATACATATGCACAATTTCAGTGATGGGCATCTAGCAATAAATTAGCCAAGTGGTATTTTTGCACCATTCAGGAAAAGTTAGGTTCTGAAGAAGTTTCATTGCAGTCAGAAATCAGCATGATTTTAGTATGACAAAAACCCCAGCACATTTGAATTCCACAAACACAGCACAGCAGCCAGCTACCTGCACGTTCTTCTCTCCCTGCTCACCTTCCCAGTACAGGTCAGTATAGTTTCTTTACACTTTTCCACCGCTCTTCACTGCACGGCTTAAACCATTCAGCCACAAGGATACACATTTCAGCTACTTGGAAAAGTTTACTATTCTCTTGCACTCCACAACCTCACTCTTTCGTCATTTGCTTCTCAAGGACACCTATTATCTACACAAAATTTCATTACCGTTGTCTCCCAGTCCTATCTCACAGTGTGTTTTATGTGTCTGATCTCGCTGCAGTCAAACCAGTTTGCAAATTTCTCGGAGGAAGGAGCGCCTGTACAAAAGCACACCCCTAAATCTGAACGTGCTGCTGACATAAGTGACATTACAGGCTTAAGGGATTAAGAAGCAGTAAAGAAGTCTACTCTTGCACTACCGTTTTAAAATGGAAGTTTCATAGTTCATATAGTAAGCACAGTAAATAATTCTCCACCGGCTAAAATAAAAAGGAAGCAGACCCAGCACATCAAGACAACTTGGCGTTGCACCGCACAGCCGCAAAAGCCTGCAGGTTAAACCGCCGTACTACGGCGCGCCGGCGGCAGGCGCATCCCCGCCGT
>Ga0065711_1033254_pt1 | contig 25841 bp, 13 predicted proteins | sample Hoacrofraction12_FD_59098 | JGI IMG/M metagenome (GOLD analysis project Ga0065711, IMG submission 59098) | Hoatzin crop microbial communities from Cojedes, Venezuela - Epithelial fraction 12 v2 (version 2) | ecosystem: Host-associated > Birds > Digestive system > Esophagus > Crop | place... | reverse complement strand
GGCGGTGCGCCGGCGGCCGGGTGAGGGTCTCGCGGTGGGCCGCGCGGCCCCGCAGGCGCTAGTGCCCGGCGCGCGCCCTCCCGCAGGTGCTGCCCGGGCGTTGGGTTGGGGGGGGCGGGTCCTGTGTGGGGCCGTGGGCTCGGAGGGTGCTGCGCGTTTGGAGGCAGGGCGGGCAGCGAGAGCCGTCGTCCTCCGTACTTGTTTCATCTGGGCGTGTTTGTTGTGCAGGGTAACGGGGGGGAGCAGGTGGAAACCTACTGGGTTTGGCCACGTCCTCCGCTGGGCTCTTTGAATAGATCTGAAAACTGTTTGCTTGTCACGTCAGTGATACTGTGCAGGTGTTGTTCAGGAGCCTTGGCTGGCTGAGATCTCTTTTCGGATCACTTCAGATAATTTTTGGTCTGGCTTCAGCAGGCTTCGGCATGTCGATGGTTTTGGCACGTAGTGGGGAAGGAACTGTTGTTGAAATTCTCGGTTGTAGAACTGCAGCATGTCTGTTGTCCTGAACTCAAGAAAGCAGAACGTATGCAGTCTCTTGTTTTATTTATTATTGAAAAAAAATTAAATCTGGGTTGGTCCCTCTTACGACGTGTAAAGATATTCCCTGCCTTGAAGACCTTAGAGTTGAATGTAGCAATCTGCCTTTCCTGTCCAACAGATGCTTTCAAACTCAGGCTTGTTTTCATGTTGAACATTCGTGCAGTGCCTGGTAGTTATTCGTGTGTGAGGAGGACAGGAGGAGTGTGTAATGAGGACAGAAATATGTGGGCTCGTTTGCTCATTTTCCATGTGTTGTCTGTCCTGCATGGTGTAGCACCATTTTGAAGAAAAATATTAGAAAACTCTTATTTTAACCATTATTTTATTCATTTTTCTGTTTATTTTCCTTATTCTAGTGAAGGAGTGGCATCTAGAAATCAAGATGAGCAGTAGTTATGAGCTTTGCTTTTTGTTCCCTGTAAACTTTGTTCCCAGACTCGTGGCACATTTCATAATCAAACTTTACATGTGGATATGATAGTATATTAAAAGCATTACTATGAGCAATTTAGAAAATAATTTATTGTGTATACAAATGTAAAATATCTTTGAAGCAGACTTATATAGGAAGCACAGCTCTTGTCAGAATATGAGAATGAGAAACATATTCTTTAAAAAAAAAGCCTCTAAGTGACCATATTTTCTATCCCATTCAGTGTTTTCTTTGACTAAGAGTGATGAAATTGAATTGCGTTTATTTTTTTCAGTCACTTTGGTTAAAGTAATATGTTGTATTGAGGGTCAGCAAAAGCTCATCTTTCTCAACTGCTAAAACCTAGAGTTTTTTTAATTAAACTTCAATTTTCAACAACATTTCTCTGTCTAAAATTTTTATTCTGCAAATTTTTGCTCCCATTTTTCATCATACTGGGGGTATTAGCCCATATGGGTTGGGGGTGGGGTTCCACAGAGATTTTTGATACCCTCATTTTTAAAAGGAAGGTAAAAGTTCTGCCCCAGAATTAGCAGTAAAAATGTTTTAAGAATTTGAGATGAGAGACTTAGAGCAAGATCAGCCTAATTGATTAAATGCAAGATCAAGGAAGGTCTTGGAACACAAAAGAGAAATGTTTGCTGCAGCCAGCCTCTTCAAGATAGGGAAGAGAGAGATCTGTGGGAACATCGAAGTGATCAGAGAAGTGTTAGTGGTAAGGGTTTATATAAGACCACCAAAGAACGTGTATACAGTGGGTGTACATCTTGGACAGTGCATGGCGTTCGTCTGTACCCATCCTCAAAGGGTGTGAAAAAATTAGAGAAGCTACAGAGAGGGGCAGTGAGGCTGAAGTGAAGGATGTGGTTGACTTACCAGGGGCAAAGTGTAGCTTGTCCAGGAGCCCTCAGCTTACAGGAGATGTCTGAGGGAGGGTATGGTGTCTTTCTAACACCATTTTTGCGAAGGTGAACAGGAAAGACTGCTTTTTGTACTCGTCATCTTTAATGCAAGAACCAGAGAGCGTAAAATAAGACTTAACGAAAACTAGCTTCAGGAGCTGACATTTTTCACAAGAACATTAGTTTTCTCACAAGCTGCAGAACTTCTCATTAGAGGATGTTGTAGGTGCTCCAAGATCTGCAGAAAAACTTTGTATATTTGCAAAGCAACTGGATAAATTCAGAAGAGGGAACTCTAGATCAAGTATTAGGTGCAGGGATTTTTATCTGTGACTTAGGAAGTCCCTGAACTGCAAATCATGATCAACTGGAAAAAACATTTAGAGGAAGTAATGCTGCGTGGTTTCCTTCATCTTCTGTTTTTGGGTACATTCTACATATGAACCGATGTGGAGTCTGAAAGCTGTGCCGCACAGATAGGTAGGTTCTCCTGATAAAGCTGCTGTTATGTTTGCAGGACAAGCAAATGAAACTGAAGCCGAAACACTTCAAATGAGAAATCAGGATGAAGTTCTGGAGCAAGAAAACAGGACGCTTTGGATCTCTCCGTTCTCTTTCAGGAAAAACATCCCACGTTCAATTTGAGATAATTTTTTGAGGCCAATGCATAAACATAAGGATTTAGCACTATTTTACAGTTACCTAAGACATGGTTTGGGATTATCTAATTTTTATAGTTTTTTCTGGTTCCTGTCATTCCTTTGTATATGTAGTCCTAAATATTTTCCTTGGCTCAAAGCCTTTCATCAACTATAGTGGATAACTGGATTATTGTAAAAAATTATTTTTACTGAGTTTGTTGTGTGAAACACATGCTTCAACTTGAATGAATGTTAGTCTCATTAAAGTCGTTCAGCTAATTTGTGGCGAGGTGCAGAGGTCTTCTTTAACACAGGATTCCAAATATTGATGATTTTTTTTTTCAAGAAGAGGCTCTTTTGTTCCCTGTTTGTTAATGTTTTCATGGACTTCTGTTTGCTGCTATGAGGTGGCATATGTATCTGTTCCTGATAAATTTTTTCTGTCTGCCTGACTGATTTCTGCCTTCAATACCAAATGACCTTTGACTATTAACAGCATGGGGGAAGTGAAGAAACAGGAAGAATTAATGTTGCCTAATTGAGAAGTTCACATACTCTGGAGACTGCCAGCACGTAGTTTGTAAAGGCAGTTTTTTCAGATGTATCAAAATTTTACTTGGAAAGGTAGTTTTCAAAGTCATTCAGAGTGAAAGAAGTAGACAGAATAGAGCGCTCACACAGACGCACACATAAAGCAAAAACAGAATCGCCAGGGAACAAATCTGATTGACAAAGTTGAGGTGGGATGTGAACATACATTATGTCTGTAATTTTGGTTGAAATACTTACGTGCTAACTACTTCGTAACTTGTCATTCTGATTCTTTTATGAACCAGGATCATTTGCTCATGCAGGGAGTGTCTGCTGTATGTTTACTCGGAATTTGGATGAGTTTTGAGAGTATGAAGAGAATAATACTTTTACAATAAAGGATAACTTTCTTTGATGCCAGTAGCAATGACATGTTTTTAAAGCCTAGAAGATACACATTTTTGTAAGCGGAGGTTCCTTAACAATAGGAGAATAGAGACTATAGTAGAGGCACAATAGTAACACCATGTGATCTGCAATAATTTTTAACTTTATCAAAGCAGTGTGGGCTTTAGTGGGATTTTCATTTCAGTTTCCACATGGAAGTGTCTGTCTTGGAGTTGATTTTCTTCTCATTTGGTGTATAATTTTCTTAAATATTAGCTGTTATATAAGTTGGTTTAAGGCAAAAGAGGAGAAAAGGGAAGGGCTATGTCTGAATATCACCAAAGCAAGTTAGCTAAACAGTATTTTCTCAGGTTTGTTTCTGATCATGTGGTGGAAGAGCTGTGGTTTAATTTGCTTATACAGGGAAAGAAGAACGATTGTATTTGGATTTGTGTCCATTCTGCTTTGTTTAGTTAAGTCTTGAGGAAAACGAAGTGAGCATGAGTAGCATAAAGCACTGTGAAAGAAGTGATTAAAACCTATAGGCAAACCCCTATGAGCTTGGATGTTGTGTTGATTGACAAAGTGAGGAAGAGTTACAGGTACATATTTGGAGAATATTTAGTTGTGAAATTCCTAATATGTTGCTGTTCCCTCTGTGATGTGTTCGTTAGTTCTTCTGAGTTTTGGAATTTGTTACATACTGATGAAACTAGAACAGGGAACTAGCCATCAAAGCTGGGAGGGAGGTCTAAGAATAAAAATACCAGAGTGCATGTTTCAGTTAAGGAATGCACAGTTTGAGAACAACTAACTTATATAATAAATGTCACTGTAATCCTGTTTTCCTGTTAATTTTCAGGAATGTCATGCTTCTAAACAAGATGGAAACCTGCTGAATAGCCAGAGCTAGACCCAACAACAGACTGATCGACATGTGCAACAAAATGGGTTGAGTGAGTGCAGAACTAGCTTATTCCACTGTAAGTATGCAGCTGTAATTTAAGTAGCAGGTATTTTCCTATTTTCACTTAACATTTAATACCAGAGATTACAGAAGTGTCTGTCAGTTCTGTTTAGAGAACCTAGAGTCATGTTAAGAGTCATGATAGTATTATACTGTAATAGAGCAGATAGATTTTTCTTTTCCTATGACTGTTTTATTGAGATTCTCCTGAAGTATAGTTCTGCTAAGTATGCATCTTGTTGTTCTAACCTATGCAAGTCAGCAGATTTACTTGAAGGGTAATGGCTTTTGAGGGAGGACTTCTGCTGGAGAGAGAGCTGCAGGTCTGTCTTGATGTGAATTAGGATGGTATTGGGTTCTTAGCTTGTATTTTTTTTTTTTATTTGTTCTTCGTTAAGGACAAGTACTGCTTTTGTAGTTACTGTTGCTAACCTAGAAATATTTTTCACTTTGTTCCCTTTGACGTTCCACAGCAGTGCTTTCTCCCTTTTTTCTTCATGTTATATGGTAATGTTGAAGTTTCTTAGAATTTGCTGAGGTGGAGTTTGTGTTCGTGTTTTGTTCACATGAAGTAATTGTCATTTGATATAGGGTAACTATGTTTACGTGGCTATAAAAGTTGATTTTTTTTTTCCCGAATGCCAACAGGTGGCTTCCATGATCTGCTTTTGTAAGGGTGACTCCTGCTGCATATCAGATGCATGTAGTCTGGATTAAGATAAAATAATTCATCACAGTAAAACTCCCCAAATGCATTATGGGAAAGAGGTGGCCACTGAAATAGCAATATAGTGTTCTTCCATGGTTCCAGGAAAGTAAAACCAGCAGTTCAAGGACACTGCTTCTAAAAAGTGTCAGCGGGAAACCAGATTCTGATAGCCTGCTTGAATTGATGTGCGTGTTGCAGTCAAGATGTCTTCACATAGTCATCTGTTGGAATGAGGATTGCTTCCAGACTAATTCATTTTAAACCAGTCTTCTGAGATGCATGGGATAGATCTCTATGCTTGATTTACTGTCAAAGTCTAGAGGAAGACTGAGGCAGTTGAAACTGTAGCATGATGCAAATGTTCCTCTAAAATAGTTTCTCTGTCATCTAGGAGTATTTGGAAATTATTTAGGAAGATGAAGCAGATTGAATTATTGGTGTAGAGTGTTGGGAAATTATTAGCTACCTAGATTACCAGCTCTAGTATGTATACTGTTTAAAGCATTCACTGCTCGAGTTTACTATATTGGATGTGGTGATTTCCACTTTATAGTTACTTGCATTAACAGTGCTGTTCTGCCACACTTCTCTCTCTCTCTCTTTATTTTTTTTTTTTTTTGTAATTCTGGGCTGCGTATTGCTTATTCTTCATCTCTGAACCATTCCCACAATGTGCAGTTGTTCATATGACAAAAGAATTATTTAATCTTTGTATTTAATATCTGTTGCAGACTTCATGTCAGGTTGGTTTTGGACTATTCTTATTTTCTTTTTATTTTCTTATTTCGACTATGTAAGTTTGTGGGTTTTTTCCACTAGTCATGGTTTCCTCTGCCACCCCCCCACCCCCTTTATTTCCCTGCTAACTTTTTAGTCCTGGTACGATTTTTGAGGTGATTATTTATCTCAGTGGATCTTGAGCAGCATCACTGATTTGTTTCTTTTTGTTTGGATTGAAATTTCCGGATTTCTTGGAAGCAGAACCCACTCTTGCAGTGACTGTAAGCCCTGTAACCAGTAAAGATCTCTGAGCTGCTCCTGTACGCATATCTTTTTCCCAAGCTCTCTGTTGCAGGAGCCTCAGATCTACAGTTGGTTTCTGGAACATGTTAACTGAAATAAGTAGGCATTTACACTGTGTAAAGTATTTATTGTGCTTAAATACTCTCAAAATAATAAATGTCTCTGTGCCTCAGTTTTCATTTATATTTACATTGGGACTTCTAACAGTTAAATTCTCGGAGTCATGTAATTCCTCTCCTGTGTACAAAGTGTATTGATTCTGCTCACTCAATCTTGGCCTTCTCCCCACTTCCCCCACCCCGCAAGAGCCTGAGTGTTCCTCTTATTGAACTGTAGTCCCATTTGTCAAGGATGTTCAAAATAGGCCACATCAAGTACTTAAAAGTCCATCACCCAGCGATTTTCTAGTTACCAACCTAAAGGATTCAGACACAAAGAACTGGTTGGTTCTGGATAGCAACCACTATTTTGTTTGCTTAAATGAATAGTCATCAAAACTTTTTCTGCAGTTATCCAATTTACTACTTGTGTTATTCCTAAGAAATAAAGCTGCAGTATTTTGTAAAACTGGGAAGTACTTGTGTCACACTGTAATCCTCTTCTGCTCTCTTACATTCCTGTAGTCCATTCATATCTTCGTTTATGCCATTTGCCCATGTCGCTCTGTGTAACTTCTTGTTTTCCTTGTTGTTGTATGGTGCCTCACACAAAGATTCTTGTTCCTTGGTCAGTGATGAAGAGTCCTAGGACCATTGTAAATCGATCTCTGCCACCTCAGCGCTCAGCATTAATTCAGTGAAAAAATGGGAAGGGGAGGAGAAGGGAACTGGTTTGATCTATTTGCCTTCAGTTAAAGCACTCTTCGCTTTTGTCTTGCTGCTCTTCCTCGTCCTCTGGACGAGGTCCTGTGCAGCCTGCTGTAGGTGACCCTGCTTCGGCAGGAAGGTTGGACTAGATGACCCACAGAGGTCCCTTGCAACCCCTACCATTCTGTGATTCTTTCCCTCCTTACTGGTTATTTGTTGGCTGCTGTGGTACTGTGGACAAGCATGCTGTACTGCACCAGGAAGAGCACGGCTAGCAGGTGGTAGGATGTGATCCATCCTCTTTACTCAGTACTGGTGAGGTCATATCTGGAGTGCTGTGTCTAGTTCTGGGCTCCCTAGTTCAAGAACGTTATGGGCTGTACTGGTTTTGGCTGGGCTAGAGTCAATTTACTTCACGCTAGCTGGAATGAGGCTATATTTTTGACTTATGCTGAAAGCAATGTTGATGATGCAGGGATGTTTTTGTTACTGCTGAGCAGCACTTCCGCAGAGTCAAGGCCTTTCCTGCCTCTCACGCCGCCCCACCAGCGAGCAGCCTGGGGATGCACAAGAAGCTGGGAAGGAGACACAGCCAGGATGGCTGACCCCAAGTGACCAAAGGGATGTTCTATACCATATGATGTCGTGCTCAGCCTATAAAGCTGGTGGAAGCAGGAGGAAGGGGGGGATATTCAGAGCAATGGCATTTGTCTTCCCAAGTAACTCAGGGAAGTGGTGGAGTCACCATCCCTGGAGGTGTTCAAGAAACGTGTAGATGTGGCACTTTGGGATACAGTTCAGTAGTCATGGTGGTGTTGGGTTAATGGTTGGACTTGATGATCTTAGAGGTCTTTTCCAACCTATGATTCTATCAACTGTTAGGCATGCTGGAGATGGCTGAGCACCTGCTTGTGATAGGAAGTAGTGATTGAATTACTTATTTTGCTTTGCTTGTGTGCATGGCTTTTGCTTTACCTATTAAACTGTCCTTATCTCAACCCGTCAGTTTTCTCACTTTTACCCTTCCGGTTCTCTCTCGCTCAGAGTGAGGTAGTGGCTGTGTGGGACTTAGTTGCCAGCTGGGGTTGAACCACAATGTGGATTTACTGGAATGATGAGTCCAGCAAAGACTCATGAAGATGATTAACGGAGTGGAGCATCTTTCATATGAGGAGAGGCTGAGAGAGCTGGGACTGCACAGATTGGAAGAGAGAAGGCTCAGGGGAGATGTCACCAATGTGGAGAAAAACCCAACGAAAGGATGTAGAGGGGATGGAGCCAGAATCTTTTCAGTGATACCCAGTGAATGGAAGAGGCAATTGGCACAAATTAAAACAGAATATAGTAGAGTACACGGAATTCGACCTAAACACAAGAAAATACTTACCGTGAGAATAATCAAACACTGGAACAAGTTGCACGGAGAAGTTGCATCATCTATGGCAATAATCAAAACCCACCTGGACGTGGTCCTGGGCAACCTGCCCTGCTTGGGCAGAGGCATTGGACTGTATAATCACAAGAGAGCCCTTCCAGCCTCAGTGATTCTTTTAAAAGATAATTATTAAGATTGTGGGTATTACAGAGTCTGAGAGAGACAGCAGACTTTCGAAACTAATTTTATGTGGGTGAAGCAGTGAAGGAACATGGCAGTAGTTGTGTGGAATAACTCAAGGCGGAATATTCATCACAGTCCTACATGAACATCTTGGTAACTGGAGTGTAGGTTAAACTACGGGCAAGGTAGTAATGGTAGTCATTGCCTCCTCCACTTTGCAAATCTCTTCCAAAGTATTTGCTTTTCCAGTCAAAACGATTTGGAAAAATTAATAGAAATATGAAAATAGTTATGAGTGATAGAAACCCTGAGTAAATTCTGTTCTTCAGGGCTGAGAACAGTACAGTGCAATCAGGCATTGTCTTCTGAATGACTTCACATCAGCCAAGCTGACGCTCTCTTTGTATTTATTTCCATTATTTTTCTAAGGGGTGCTGTAAAATAGGTTTTGAAAGTAATTGCGTAGAAACCCCTAAAACCTAGAAAGCACCTTCTTCCATTTTCCTTTCTTAATCTACGAAAGATGAGTACGTGCTCTTCCCAGAGTCGCGATGGCCGTTAAACCAAGGCAGTGGCGGTTTCGCACGCAGGCCTGTTTGCCGGGTGAGGCGTCGCTGCCACCTGGTGGAGCCTGGAGGGCTGTGAGGTGCTGTCGAGCTGCGTCAGAGGAGGTTTGGTGAGGGGAAAAGCCTGCGGACTGTGGTTGACGCAGAATGAGAGATTCCAGGTGGCAGCAGAGGATACTAGATTTCTTTTTCTGGAGTAGCATATAGTCATTATTCTTGAATTAAGAAATGCAACTTTTTTTTTTCTCTTCCTCATTTATAGTAGAGTATGTGAGATACTCCTGCTGGCAAGAGTTGCAAATACTAGTCCTTACTAGTTCTTCCCTGTAATATATTGTTTATATAATATCTGAAAATATGTTAATGATATTTAGTGTGACAGGCAGGCTGTCTTCTGATACTGACACTGGTACTAAATATAAAATTTCAACTAGTTTTGCTGAAAAATTTGAATCAGAATGCAGTGTTTTACTAGAAATTACTGCTTTAGTTGAGAGGCATTTTTGTCAGTTTCACAATGAAAGTGGAAGGCTCAGTTTGCAGAAGCAGAAAATACATTCCAGATGCCAATAACTTACCATAATGAAGCTTTTATCTAACTTGGGGAGGAGTATCTGTAACACTCTGCTATGGGAGTGTCACATCAGTCAGGCTAAAAAATGGTGAAGTCACCTTGCCATTTCCCAGAAAATCCATGTTTGTATAACAAATTAACAAACTGTTTACTGGTTCCAGCTTTTCTTACGGATGTTTACTGCAGAGTCAGGGCTTTGCAGTGGCGATTTCATTTTGTCGGTGCTGGTGGAACTTGTCAGGTGTGGTTGTGTACTATTTCTGGTAGTTTGTGTTGCTTAAGAAAGTGATTTTCAGCGTTAAAGCTTCTATTGGTATATGTCCTGTATTAATTGGTAGATCATGAAAACAGGAGAGGACTCTGGTGATCATCACTGCTGTCTTCTGTACTGTATGTCATAAAACTTCCTTGAATTCTTGTTCAGTTTTGTTGCAGGGGGTTGTTTTGTGTTTTTATTTAAATAAATAAATAAATAAATAAATTTAACCTTGAAGTAAAGATTTCCAGACATGGGTAAAATTCTACAGTCTACACAAAGTTCTTGAAATGGTTTCTAATTATTAGAAACCTGCACTGTATGTCTTAATTTATTTAGGTGTCCAGCCTGAGGTCTTTCTTAGTAGAATTATACTTTATTATGTTTCCCTTGCTTATACAAGTAGTGTTGATCATATCATTACTTTACTTCTTGATGCATTAATGGTGGTGGAGATAGCAGAATGGAGAGAGGACAAGAGAACACTTAATAGTTAACTTGTAAATATAATAAATGATCATTAGAGGGAATTCAGTTATTAGTGGATATAGTAAAGATATGGGGCATAATCAGGACAAGAGTAGCATCACACATTCAGACCTGCATTGTCAGCCTCCTGCTTTTCCATGGTTTTAGCAACTAAGATATTTAATAATTTTGTAATAAATTTTTATAGTTTAGGAGCATTATGAGCCTTTCCAGTATGATATTGTGCATGCAGCTCTTAAACTATAAGACTGAGACTTTGCATTCATTATAATTTTGAAAAAATAATGAGACCCTATTCTTATTCAGCTTGTAGAATCTCAGTTTACCTTTTTTGGTGTAGTGATGGCCACAGGTTTCTTTATCTAGGTTGTCCTACGACAGTGAGTAATTTTGAAAATCCAGGATTTGGACTGTTGTAGGGCAACCTGGCTATGACAAAGGAATCTGTGGCAGTCTAGTGTAACGTGTGTCTAGTCCAGTAGTGCATATCCTAAAAGCATGACCTGAGCTTTGGATGTTATTTTAAACCTACTGTTAGGTATAATTCAAATCAGTTGTGTATTCATAAAACCAAGAGAGTCTGGGACCTGGATTCTGAAGTTGTTTCTTAAACTCATCACAGCAGCTGCTGCTCTCCTCATGACAGAACTCAATAGCGTGTACATGCTCTAGAGGGGTGGAAGTAGGAGAGTTGAGACAATTTTAGTAAGAGAAATCAACTTTGAATCTGCTTTTTCATGAGGTAGGCTTGATTCATTGTTAGCTTTTGGGAGGTGCTGAAAGAGTTTTTCAGCCTGTTTGCTCAGGAATGATACGTGTTATTGAAGAATATTTATTTACTTCAGTGATTTCAGTTTGTGGTCAGCTAAATCAGTGAGGTTAACATGTAGTTAATCCACGGACCCTTACTAATGTTTATAGTAGTTTTGGTTAAAATCCTATTTCAATCTATTGAAGATTGACAGGTCTAGTGATCCTAAATCTGAGACACACTTACTTTGCTAGTTCTGCTCAACTTCTGTATTTGTGCTGGTAGTATAACAGTGATTGGTACAAGTTGCTGCACTAAACTTTGGAATGCAGTTTCCTTTCAAAAGGTGTATTGTCATTGGATCTTGTCACAGCCCAATATGGGGATTTATGTACTAAACTGTAAATACTATTTCCGTTACATTTTCATTATTATTCATTAACTATAGTAAGAAGTTTCTCAGAAAATAATATGCATTGAACTACTAAATTGTTCGTGGCATATCTTATCTATAGGTGGTACTAGTGCCTAAAGCACAATGAAATAAATTAGGGACTTTCTGGTGAAACGAATACTGAAAATACACAAGACAGTTTTCGATTAGGAGGATCTTCAGTCATATAAATGTAATGACTTTTTTAAATTTTCTATAGCCTAATTGCTTTTTTCTTACTGAATTGTTAGTAGGCAATTATTATTTAAATCCAGGCTTTTGAATACTTCAGAACTTTTCATGTTGTACAAAATGGCCACCAATGTCTAATGTTGAATTATTTCAGAAGGACTTTTGAAATTAAAAGAGCCTTTTCATATAACGCGTTGTGACTGTTTAGACAACTCAGCTGTCCAGCCTCATATGTGCATTTGTGCATGCATTGTATGTCATGAAGGGACTCGGAATGGCATACAAAAGTTTGCTATTTTCTGAAGAAAGTAGGGTTTGCGTGGATGATTTCTGCCTTTAGTATGGAAGATGTGGTCCTTTTCCTCTCCACTTGGCAGAAATTGTGTGTGAGGGGTTGAGAAGTGGGGTTTGAGAGGTGATACTTGACCGGACAGGGGCACTCAGGAAAGTGAAGGTACATAGTGTTTGAATGGGAGGGGATTCTGTCAGTCAGGAATAAAATGGTTTTACACCAGTGTTGCTCAGTGTTGTTCTGAGGTTTGTGTATTAACTTTTCTCTAGGTTAGCAAGTATCCACATAGAACTCAGCAGCTGCTTCTTTGAAAGGTTTGAAGAAATTCTCCTCTAGAAATCGTTCCAGACTAGCTTTCTCTATCACTGGAATGACAAAACAGCTGTAAATTGCTCAGACTCAGAATAATTTTGAAAATTTACCTTTTTTCTGGTTTTAATATTAAAATGGTGGTACTAAACAAAAGAAACTTAGCGGGGGGAAGGTCTGTAAGTGTCTGGATACGGAGAACAAGCAGCACGTGGTTTTAGATACCTTGATGTTAATTGCCTTTTTATTTAGCAATAACACAAAAAGATGGGACTCTTTTTTCCCCCCTCTTATGAGCCTCCGGGCTGAAACTGGATGTGATGTAAGTTTCGCATCAGTAGCTGAATGCAAGCCCAGGGGCACAAGTACAACCGCATCATTGTTTCATCCAGTTTTCATAATATAGTCCCATTTTCCTCTTCCAGTACGTTAACTGTGCTGACATATTCTCATTTGTACTCTACGCCCACAGCATCTGAATATGACTTTGTTCGCGGTTCATCAAGGAAAGAAGCATTCTAATGGTGAACATCTGGATGAATAGTTTTGGAATGAAGAAAGAGGAAAATGAGTACAATGATGAAAAACAATTCAGAATTTAATATGGAGCTCTATATGGTCTATTGTAAATCTGTTCTTAGGTTGTGGCAATTGCCAATGAAGTGGAATAGTCTATTGTTGATCTTGCTGGAGGTAGAAAGCAAGATTCTTTCAATATTCCTCATTACCTTATCATGGCTGATGATAGCTAGCCATTCTGATGTTTGATGCCAAATTCTGGAAGGCATTTTCTCTGAGGAGCGGCTGAGGACTCTGGGTTTGTCTCATTTATAGAAAAGGAGGCTGAGGGGCGACCTCCTTGCTCTCTGCAGCTTCGTGAGGAAGGGACATGGAGAGGGGAGGTGCTAAGCTCTTCTCCCTGGGATCCAGGGACAGGACACCTGGGAATGGTTCCAATGCTGAGTCAAGGGAGGTTCAGGCTAGATACAAGGAAACATTTGTTTACCAAGAGGGTGGTCAAACACTGGAACAAGCTTTCTAGACAAGTGGTTGATGCCCCTTGCCTGTCAGTGTTTAAGAGGAATTTGGACAATGCCATGCTTTAACTTTTGGTCGTCCCCGAAGTGGTCAGGCAGTTGGACTAGATGATTGTTGTAGGTACCTTCCAACTGGAACTATTCTATTCTAAATTTATTTTAAAAAAACGCCCCAAACCCAAATTGTAACTTTTATTGTTTCCAACCATATTTATCAGTGCCCGAACAGGGCCATCGTGCTCTTTAATTGTCTTCACTGAACCAGTTGTGCAGCTAAGTGAAGCTTAAGAAAGAACAGTTATCTTTTGGTAGAATACTGAAGTATATTTTCTTAAAAGCATGCTGCAGCTGTCAACTCATGACTCAGTGATACTAGGAAAACCATTATGAACTAGTGAAAGTAGTAAGTAAATAGGGTTTGAAATCAGCTAAGAGAGTTAAATTTTTGAGCCCAGAATGGCCATATCAGTTCTGAGTGAAGGTCTGTCTAGCTCAGTATTTTTTTCCTTCAACAAGAAAATCAATAAGAAAATGGCCATCAGTGGTTACTTACATTGTTACTCTCATATTTGCTGAGAGCAGGGTGAATTGTTAGTAGCTTCCCCAGATTGCTGTGCTAGCATTCACAAGTTAGGGCATAGGGACTTTCTTGGCCAGAGCTTGTATCTGCGCTTAAGAATCTTTTAGTGTCTTTCTTGTGAGTTCGATAGCTAGTAATGAGAATGGACTTACGGTCATTGTAACTGGGTTGTATGCATATGACTAACAGAAATGTAAAATTTCCATTTCTCCTTTCAGAGAATATCACTTCTATGCCATGGATGACAAAATTTAACAAATGCTGGTGAAATAGTGGCTATAGGGGTTATTTTTGTCCTTAGATTTGATGGTGGTGGTTTGGGGTTTTTTTTGTGTTTTCCAGTTTTGTTGTTCTGGCACCGTCTTCAGAGAGGACTACATATATAAAAGGGTTTGTTATGTTAGCAAAGAACAGACAACCTCTGGTGGTATGTGTGTTTGCATTCTGATTTATCCACTTTGCTTCTGGCAGTGTATGAATGAGATCAACTGCAGTGGTACCTGTGAACCTTTTGTACAAACAGATAAGTTGTTTTCTTTGTGGTTTTTTTGTAGCACTGTTTGTGTAGTGCATCATTGTAATGATTAACCTGCGCAAGTTGAAAGAATTTTCATGAAGCAAAAGCTGTGAAAAGAAATTATATGTAATTTTAGTGACTTTTTACCTTTTATTGCCAATATATTGGACCTTTGGTAATTTTCAGAATTTCAAAAATTTCTTTTTAATCTTATTGGAGTGAAATATTGCAAGCAGGGGGGAACAGCTTTTATATTAACTATTTTAAATAACTTTCTGTAAGTAGTCCAACAGCATGTTGTTACAGTAGGCTTAGTAGTAGCTTGTGTTACTCAATTTGCAGAGTAATATCTTTTGTGACAGCAGGTGTGGAAATACTTCATATCACCAGCTGATTTCATAAGAATAAAAACTTGGATTGGACTTAAAAGGATAATTGCTCCCTATGACTTCCCTCAAGGTAGCAAAACAAATGGGTCTGTAGAGAGTATGTTTTCATAGGAGGTGTGAATCTTGGAGAAACCTGTGCACACAGGAAAAAAAAAACACAGTGCATTTTTAATGTTTTGTTATGTTTGAAACATTTTTTTGAAAAAAAAATCAATTTTGGTCATTTTTAGAATGAAAGTATCTAACCTTGTAAGCTGTTTCTGTGTACTGAATGTTGAAAGGCAGAAGTACGTTAGTGCTTTTGGTTGCAGATATTAGAGTACTTTTGTCTCTTTTATGGTTTAGTGAATGTTAAAACTTGGAGTATAACTGAGATTGGACAGGATACAAGATCACCTATGGGATTTTTCTTTCCATTTTCAGAGCATTTTTGAGCCCCCCCCCGACCTAGAAATACTTTGCAGTCTGTTAGTGTTCAAAATATGAGTTAATTTTATTAGGGCACAAGATAAAGAAAATTGCTTCTTGACTACTTAACTGAAGAGATTCCGGCATTATTTGAAACACAGTTACTGATTTGTTTCATGCATGCCCATGCGATCCTGGGGAGAGTTGTTTGTCATGTAAAGCCTTGTAGGGATGGCAGGTGGGGTGAAGACCTCATCTTTCTCAAAGAAGTAAGATAAGAGGCTATTTTTACTCTCAGCTGCTTGCTGTTCCAGCATTTTCCTGTTCATGAGATCAGAGTGTTGTGTGGGAAAGGGTGAGGACGCAAAGGGAGACATGGCAGTATCCCTAGTTGTATATTTGAGCAGCTGCAGATTTTGCTAAAATAGTATGTGTACAGGAGTCTGGGGCAATGGTTGCCATGGGGTTCACCTGTGTGAGCTGTGGGGCATGATGAAACAACCATGCTGTTTGTTTTCTCAATTTAAAGTGAATCAGAGCTTGAGCTGACTTCGTAATTCTGTAAGCAGTTCTTGGTTTTTGTGTGTGCACATGCTTCTACACATGCAGAAACACACAAATAGTTCTGCTCTTAGTATGTATGTGCATGCTATATCTGAAAAATGATTACTAGCTCTCTGCTAGCAGCACGCTTAAAGTGTGTGTACATTTTCTGCAGCACTGCCAGTTCTTCACACAGTGAAACAGGGCTGTGTGGTGTCTGTATTTTACCCTGTGCCTAGCAGTCAGTTTAGGTTTAAGAATTAGAAATAGTCAGGTAGTTTAGTTTTCACCCCATGGGCATAATACTGATTATTTAATTTGGGAGGTAAAGTTCTTTCTTTTGATGAGACAGTTGTTTGGATTCAGCAGTATCTTCTGTGCAATCCTGCAGGTCTGAACTGTGTTAGCTTTTTTTTATGCCTGTCTTAACAAGCTGTCACTTAAGGTTCCATTTGAATTCTCAGATCTGAATCTTGCGAAGCATCGCTTACCTGACAAAGCGTGAGGCAGATCTTGTACTAAGATCTTCTTTATAGAGAATGTTAGCAATGGATCACGTTGAACACTGTAACTTCAGTAAGGCTTGTAAACATCCATGGCAGTCCCCATGTTCACTTAATCAGCCTTTTCATTGTAGTCCTAAGAGTCTGTTAATGTATTCCTAGAAGATTGTTTACGATGTAAGAGTAGTCTTAGATTTGAAATTATGTGGGCTCTGATTCATAATTCAGTGAACATAAACTTCAAATATATCATTGTGATGTATTAGATGACAAGATTTTCAGTGATTGAGATAAAAGCATAACGTGGTATGTTGAATGTTTAACAGAAGGACCTTGGCAGGTACTGTGTCATTGTGCTAATCGTTGTTGGACCATTAAAGAAAGGGTAGCTTCAACCTATTAAGCCAGTAGTGTTAGTATGGATGCCCAAAATGCACCAAATACACTATCTATGTGAAGCCTGATTTAGCTGTGTTTGAGTAGAATTTGAATTTTGGTTCTAGCTTTTACTTCAGATAAATTTAGAGAATGCTTGTTTCCAGACAGCGTCTTCTATAGGAACAATGAATTAATTCTTAAGTTTTTCAGCAATAATCAGAGGTCGAGTGTGAGGGAGTGACCAGACATATCCGTTGGTGACAATTTTTTAAATGACATGAAAGAGCCTGAGCGATTTTCTGAATTAGCCAACTTTATGGTCAAATTTTTCTTTGCTGTCTAGATTTGAAAATAAAATTGCTTAGGGCTCCCTTCACTCCTCCTTACATAAAATTTTGACCAAAACAAATGATTTTTTGCCTGCAAGTATCTGTTGTTGTCATTGGGTAACTGATTTCATTTAAAAATGTGAGTGTGATTCTGAGAACCCTTGCTGTCTGAATTAAGTCTATAATTATGTCAATTGTTCTCATTTTAGTTGTGCCTATTTATATACAAATTTTATTTTTCCTGAATGAGATGCAGCTTAATTAGATTTGTGGAATTGTATATCCACCAGTGTCTGTATGGTACATATCCTTTAGTGTATAGTAACTAACATATGTTCAAGAAGGTGAAAGCTGATTCCCTGATATCAGGGAGATAAATATTTATAAATACTTAACACTTATTTTTGTTCAATACTCAGGGATATGCTGTCTCATAATTATTTGTGCTTTATTTCAAGATTGTAGTTCTCTTAGACATAAGTATTAGTGTTTTCATGAATGGCTTTGTTAATTCAGAACTGCAATATGGGGTTTCTGGGGTGTGGGTTTTTTAGTTTTTATTAAACACTTTGTGATTCTGGAGTGGATTATTTGATCTAAGTGGCTAGAGGCAGCTTCTTCATCATACAACATACTCAGGTTTTTTGCAGTCCAGTCTTTTGGTTTCTGGAGGAAGCTTAAGGTATATCACATATTTGAAGTCTTAAGCCAATTTGGAACTGTATGTGTCTGCTTAATCAAGCTTGGGAGAAGTCTCACTTCAGACAGTGCTGTTGCTGGATTAACCAAGATCCTTGAGGTTCATCCTTCCAACCAAGAAGGATGTTGTTGGCCAGTTTCTCTTCTCTGGAAAACTTCTGTTCTTTGGGGCCTGATATCAAATGCTCTGAGGTGCACCTGTCTCTGTAGATACTAGTGAAGGCCTAAGCAGCTGCAAATAGGATTTGCGCATTAGAAAGATACAGTGGGACTTAAATCACCGGTTATGAGACTAATTCAAGTGAAGAAGCACCATTTTTTCAGTCAGTTAATGGATCAGCTTGGATTTCTTATTTTAAAATATGTTACGGCAACCTGCAGTTTCTGTGTGAATATTGCCTAGCATGGATTTTGTATAAAAACTAATTCAACATCAATGACAAATAATATACTTTTTCCCCCCCCCTACATTTATTGAGTTGATAGGAAGCGGGGATAAGGACTTGGCATGGCTTCAGCAATAGTAATTTATACTCCTTCACAGTTGGTACCTGAAAGAGAAAAGACAGTCTAGCTCCTAAGGTCATCTTGTTTCTAAAGTTCTTCTCCCTGAGAAAGAACAATGAAATCTCATTTGTATGGATGGTTTTTCAAAATTTTATTTATTTATTTACACGAGTACATTGCTTTGCAGGAATTCTGTTTTCACCATGTTGTCTCACCAGTGCTGGATGAGCTGAAACTTCCTGCATCTTGGGGAGAGCATGTATAAAAGGAATGACCTCATGGCCAATGTGATGGTCACCTCCGCCACTCCAGAGGTACAGTTCCTTGGTTTTTGTTAGCTCCTGTGTCAAAATGGAAATTTTGGCTTGTTTCAACTTTCACAGAACCCCTTTCCACTACCTGTCATGTCAGTCCTTTTTCTTATGCATGGTGTAATATTTCACAACAGAGGAATTTTAGAATACTCCATGGTGCTGAGTGTTCACAACCTTTTTTTTTTATTGCTGTTGGTGATGATTACTCATTCATACTAGTTTTAAATAGCATTTTTGATCAGTAACTCTGTGACTTACAGCAGCTGTTTATTATTAGTGAGTTAAGAGCAATGTAACATACCATCTAAATGGAGCCAGTCAGAAATATTCCAGATGATTTTTTTTTTTTAATTTACTAGTCTACTAGTAAGAAAGTGCTCTTGTAAGATTTTGTTCATTTTAACCCTTTGGAGACCAGGCTGCTCTATTGTGCTGTTTCCAAAAACTACCTAGTTTTGTGCTGAGCTGCTGTGCATAGCTAACAGCCTGTGTTTGTAGGTCCAGGACAACCGACTGAGGACTGCTTGGGAATTAGTCACCCCTACTGAGTTTTTCTGGTTTTTGACTTTCGTGTAATACTATGATGAAATATTATAAATCAGCTACAGTAAAGCTGGCCCAGTAAAGCACATGTTTTAAGTGATTTGAAGTACTTTTTGCATTTTAAAAAGGTAACATTTTGATCAAATTCTTCCCCGGCTGAAAAATTCTACTTCGTCATCTCTTAAGACAGCTGAAGAGCTGTGTGAAGCAAGTTTTTCCATCTTAGTGCTGCCTTTTGCACACACAACTTGATCCTGTCAAAGCAATTGTCCTGATTTTCATGAAACAAATCAGCTGTGAGCCATCTTTAAAAATCTTACAACAAAACAAAAATACATGATACAGTTGTGCCCTGCAGACGGTCATTTTCTGGAATGTAGTATAAATGCCCTCAGACTAACAAAAATAGTTTTTTATTCTCTCAAAGTAGGGGACATTTTGAATTGGGTATGTAAGCACACAATTTTGAAATTCCTCTGCAAAATAATAATATAAAAAACTTTCACGCACCATTTTGTCAGAACAGAAATATCTGTCATAGACCAGAGCATAAGTCTTCAGGGTCAAACCAAAGATTCTCCCAATACGTTGTTCTGCCTCTGATAGGGGCCAAGAGCAAATGCATGAAGAAGGGCACAGGAGCAGTGCAAGTCCAGGAAACGTCCCACTGGTACCATCCTGGTCACAGTTGTTTGCAGCCTCGGGACTTCCTGAAGGGGAAGGAAGGCCCTGTTTGCTATCTTGCAGTGTGTTTGCCTTCCAAGTTTTAAGGCAAGACACAGTACTGTTCTAAAGTACCCTGGAGCTAACATTGGATTAAATTTCAGGAGATGTCAGTGTTTTCCTTTTTTTATAATGTTATGGGTAGAGCAGCATGATTTGGATTTACACACTCTTTACCTTGCATATTTAATTTAAAAATTTCCATTGAATATGAATCTTCAAAATCCCAACACGTTTCCTTCTGTGTGACAGCTCTTGTATCTAGTCTATAGTTTTAAAAATGGCTTTCTAAAGCTGGAAATTTCATAGAGCTAAGATTGTATGTCACTATAGTTTTTGCAGAAGAAAATTAGATGGAAACGTTTGTGAACTGTGCTAATTCATAATTATATCTGAAGCTTTTTGAAGTTCATACATTTTTTTGTTCTTAATATTTTTACACGTTTATTTTCTGAATTTGACATTAAGTTGATCATTCTGCAGGTAAGCCTACTATTTTTTCTTTGTAGGGTAGTAGCAGCTCAGATTCTCTGGAAGGGCGGAGTTCAGGTTATGCCAATAAAAGCTATGACGCAGTTGTATTTGATGTGTTGAAAGTAACTCCTGAGGAGTTTGCTGTAAGTAGAAATGTTATTGTTATATTTAAGCTTGTATAATATTCAGGGCTTGCCGGATATTAAGAAATATGTAAAACTTTTTTCTTAAAATAACATCTTTTAAATGAACTTCCAGTGTTCTTGAAAACAAATTTCTGATTGTATAAACTTTAGGAAAATAAACATGTCTTGGGATTTAATCATTCAATACTAACCTGACAAAGCATATATATTTTTTTGTGTAAAACCATTTGAATTTTTTTCTAGTGTTGTAGAAGACCCTAGCATAGGTTTGAAGATGTTAGTTATCCACAGTATGATTCATTTTTTTAAATTGAAACCACAAATACTGATATTTTCTGCTGAAACATCAGATTATCAGAAAAATCAGTTCCTTAAAAGCAGGAAAAAAGCATGTAGGGAGGAAAGAATTTGCATTCCTTAATAACAAGTTTTCAGTACTAAGCTGAAAGCAGAACTGCAGTTCTGGCAAAAGTCTAATAAGGTTTTTGTACTTTGCCGCTTGTTTTTAACTTATATGGTAACTTGCTGGGGAGCAGGAGGGAGTCAGGATGAAAGCCATGGAACCTAGTTCAATGTTTTCATTAATATTCTGAGCATCAAAAAGGTGTTTCCCTCATTTGGTGTAAGATTGTTTAATACCTGTTCACAAAAAAAGTCCTGGAGATATGTCTATGTTATTCGTAGAAGTTTGTCACTTTGGAACAAATTCTGATGAGTCTTTTTGAACACTAATACAGAGTACACAGATGAGAGCTGTTGTTAGGCAAAAATATAAAAATACTTGGTTGGCACATCTGCATCAACTCAGTTAAAAAGTGGCCTGATGCTTTCACTCCTGTTCATCCAAGTTCAGATGATCCATGGCCAAGGACTGCCTTCAGAAAGGAACTGAGCCACAATTCAGACAGGCCTGTAAAATCACACAAAAATAGAGATGTCTAATTTCATCAGAGGAGACTGAATATTAAGTCCAAAGACAGCCCAGAACATAGTGTGTAGTCTACACCAGCAAAAATGAATTTGTGGTGATCTCAGAACTGTATTGATAACATGATCAGGTCAGGGTAAGTTTGCTTGTAACTTACAACTCGTGCATTTTCTATTATGTTCATAATTCCTACTGCTGTTGGTTTGAGACAGAAGCTTGTTGATGAGGGTCTTGATTTAATGGTACACTGAAACACACACAGAAGCACGCACACACGCCCTTAAGTCATTGTAACGTATCTTTTAACTCCGAAGTCCATACTTCTGTAAGTTGCTTTTCTCTCTCCAGTTCCACCTGTAGCCATGAACAAAAACAAACAAACAAAACCCCCCACAAACCCCCAAATAAACCAAAAATTGAAATGTGTGTCTGTAGGACTGGCAGTGAGACTTGGAAAAAGATCATATGTAAACCGTAGTGGTAGGGCTGTTTGATGCTGATTTTAATATGCTTACACAAACTTGTAACACCAAGTCTTTCTTAGCCAGAGTAGGCATTGTCGTTGTGCCGCATTAAAACCTTTTCATTGGTTTACCCTGATCCACTTTTTTTTATTAACAGCTCAATTAATATTTACTGCTTCTGTTTCATCCAGAGAAGCAGATAATTTCTTTTTTCAGTAAATAAGAGCAACCATCAAATTATACATACCATTTCTTGTTACTCAAGACTGTAGTAGTCTGTTTCGAATAATGAAACAGTTCAGTTGGGGAGCATGAAAAAAAACCACAGGTCTGGGTTTACTGTAGTTAGTACAGTTTGGTTACTGGACATCAGGACGGAGATCTATAGAAGGTGGGATTGCTGGATTGAATATAAATATTTAGAGAAAGGGAGTGGAGCCAAGTTAAAGTCACTTCCAAATTTAGTGTGTTGTGTTCCTTTTTAAAATTTAGAAGCAGTGGATGAGGAATTCCCTGGTGGTAATCACATACGATGAAAAGAGCAGCAGCTTGTCAATATGACAGAATTTTGTTTTAACCTTTTTGGTGATTTTGATTGAACCTATGTCTTGTTGAAACGATTATTAATTCTCGCCGAAAGCTTCTGTGTTAATGTTGTGTAATATGGCTTATAGTCAGCTTTTTGGAGCCTATGCTGTACATCTTATTAGGAGACAGTCAAGAAGTTGCAAACAGACATTTGTGACTGCAGTTTTTTTAGGAGCAGAGTGAGGTCTTAATGACGTCTGCATTTGCAAATACCCAAACATTACTCAAGTATAAATTGCAAAATTGAGTGCTGCTAAGAGTGTTTGGCTAGGGCTTTGTGGCAAAATCTTTGACTTGGAGAGTGTAAATTAACCATTTATGGAAGGATGTATTCATGTCTGTTGAAGTTTTTGGGCCTCATTATCTTTTCTAGGCTCATGTCTGAGGAATCATACTAATAGTAGAAACTTTGCTAAAATTATATTTAAATAGATAGTTCTTGTTCTTAATTGATGGAATCAAGTGAGCACTTTGAGAGTGGATTGGCGAGTTTTTGCTGTTTTGGGTAGCATAACAAAATGACCAACAGAGAAGCTTTGCTGGGGAACGATGCAAAGAAGCATTATTTGATGCTTGCTTTTACGCATTAAATCATGTAAATTACAAAGTTCAAGGCTTTGCAGGTTTATACACTCACAGTATAGTTGAAGTACCTGTTGTTTAAAATATAATTTACATAACTTCCAAATATATAATGTCATTCGATTACTAAAACAATTCAAGTATCTTATCACTCAGGTGGTAAAAATGTTCTATAATTTTTTTTTTTCCAAATCATTGGCTTTGAAGCAGCGTTACAATGTCATATAAGGACGTACTTGTCAGTGACTGAAAATCTGTGTATGACCCCTTTAAAGCATATTCCAATCATAACTAATTAACACGTCATAATGCCTTATTGTCTTTCTACCCAGTGAATGTAAAATGTATGCTGCTTTCTGTGTGAAAGGCAAATAATTCTTCCCACCATTTCTGTTATGTCAATAAAGAGCCCAAACATTAAGACTCTCAAACACAGGTTTTTCTCTTGGACTGCTGTAGATGCTGAAAACTTTCACTTGGTTACAGCCAGTAAATGCAGGAGAATAGAATGACGTGTTGCCACTCAGGATGGTCGAGTTTCTGCTTGTGGTGTATTATCCTGGACAGGGGAGGTCGAATTCAGGACTGGTCAGTTCTGGTCTATGGAGAAAATGTGACTGTATGATTTGTAGTTACTGAAGGGAAGATGTAAATACATTATTGTTAACTCTTCGTATCACACTATTTAACATTTTATCTTTATTGCAGAGCCAGATTACATTGATGGATATGCCAGTATTTAAAGCTATACAGCCTGAGGTAGGTTTTCTTATCTGTTTACATCTTTGGAATTCAGTGCCTGAAGAAATGTGACCATTTGAATAATGCTTTTTCGTTCAAAAATGCTCAACTTCTTGCACTGCACTAATATTCTTCTAGGCTTATTCCTTGTTAGCACTGCGAATCTGTAACCCAGCCTGATTTACTTTGATTTGTCATCTATTGTCAAAAGAGATGACTGTGCTTTTCTGGAGGTCTTCCCATCCTGCTTTGAGTGTTGCTTCAGAATAAATTTATCAAATGTCAAGATTCTCTCCCTTCTGCTCCTATTTTTCAGTTCAAATCTGATTTCAGAGTTTGACTTATGCATCTAGTCATAACTTGTATTTTAGGCCGCTTCAGCCACTTGGTAAACCTTTTAATTTATACTATCATGTTTAAGGTTATATTCTGAGGGAATAAATGAGCCCAAACCCTTAAAAGTTAATGTATTGGTATCCCCTAATTTTTCAACCTTTTAAGAAAGACACAGAAAGAGAATTGAGGCCTGTTGAGAAAAAGCAATGAAAGTTAACATAGACATTTGAAAATCAGAAATAATAACTTAAAAAATAAAGAATGAAGGTAGTTATCAGAATAGGTTAAATTTGCATAAAAGTGATATGTTATCTCAGTGTTTTGATGACATAAATTTATTTTTTGCAAAAGGTACAAGAATTCTGTGTTTCCAGATTCAATTTCTTTAAGAACATCTCCTTACATCCGTTGTGGTTTATTGTCCTCTTATGCCTAGGTGGAATACACTGAATAAAGGAAAAGAAAAACCCCTGTAATATTAGTGGAACTGATATTTTGACAATACCGGAAAGAGCAATCCAGTTCAGAAGGTTTTCAGTAGCAGCTCAACCTGGCTAATTTAGTCCCTAACAAAACAACTCGTTGTATATTACAGTCATTCAGAGATCAGCAGCCTTGTACTTTGAGAAAGTATAGGAAGGAAAATCAAAATCATCTATCTGGTGTATGGCCTTCTTGTCAGATAAGTTAAGTTTGTTTCAAGAACAAAAAGACAGTTTTGTAGCTGAAAACACTTTCATGCTTCTGAAATTACATGTGTTCTCCAGGCAGTCAGAGAGTCTTTTCTTTATTGTGGTGGAAAAAATGGCAAATGAACAATGCAATAAGAAACCAGCAATACCCATAGAAAAATCTGTTAACACAAAAATACCAATATTTACAAGTAGATATATACTTTTTCATGAGAAAATTTTGCTAAGAAAAGCATCAATTAGAACAAAATGGAGGTTTCACTAAAAGCAGAGGTAGTGTGATACTCTGAGGAGGTGAATGAATACGAAATAAAATATAAAACTGTAGATGTTCATGTTTAAAGTGTATTTTGCATCTGCTTTAATTGCTGTGAAATATCTGTGCTATAGAATTTTATAGCAAACCAAAATACTGATAATGCTGTTCTTCTTTTCCTTTGTCATTGCTTCATTTTGCCTTTTGGAAATGAAATTTCCTGAAGTGCTACTCTGATTGAATGGCAGATAGATGTAACTTAGAAATTATAAGACAAAAAAAGGTGTCATATTTTCAGCTTCTGCTGGAATACTGTTCAGTGTATAGGTAGCAGTTGTCATAAACTATTAGTTTTTAATTGTATTTTCTGATTTTCATGTTGTTGGGATTACAGATATATTTTAAGTGTTTGTTTGACAAAAACAAACGACTGTTTCTATCCTGAAATTCTGTCAGCTGTAGGACTAGGTTTTAGAGCGAGAAGTAGTCTGTGTATTTGTCATCTACCTGCCTCTTGTTATTAGGTATGTCACTAGACTAAGAAGGTTAAAATTTCCTGGTCAGATCAAATGTTAATGTATAGTCTGTAACTGTCTGTGTTTGTTTGGGGCCTGATAGCCTTTTAAATTAAGCCAGTGTATTCATAGAATCATAGAATCATAGAAAGTTTTGGGTCTGAAGGGACACCTAGAGGTCATCTAGTCCAACCCCCCCGCAGCGAGCAGGGACACCACTAACTAGATCAGGTTGCTCAGAGTCCTGTCCAACCTGGTCTTGAATGTTTCCAGGGATGGGGCCTCCGCTA
>Ga0065711_1033253_pt1 | contig 25843 bp, 11 predicted proteins | sample Hoacrofraction12_FD_59098 | JGI IMG/M metagenome (GOLD analysis project Ga0065711, IMG submission 59098) | Hoatzin crop microbial communities from Cojedes, Venezuela - Epithelial fraction 12 v2 (version 2) | ecosystem: Host-associated > Birds > Digestive system > Esophagus > Crop | place... | reverse complement strand
TTTTGTTTTGCAAGCTTTCTTACTCATCTTTATCAAGAATGTGGGAGGGAAACTTAAATGCTTCATATCTGATTGCAGTTTTCATCACAGATGAACCTCTGCTCTCAGAGACACAGAATTATTCCTGTTAGGAGCAGCTTGGGTGGGGTAGGGAGGAACACAGAAAGCAAAAGAACAGAGTTGGTGCATTATGACAGCATGAAAGGAAATAACATTGGTCATCCTAAAAAAATAACACAAATGCAGGCTTAAAGAGAAAGAAGACAATTATTTTAGGAGTTATTGAAGCAAAACTAGCTATATAATTCCTTAGATATCATTTCATTGGAGCAACCCTTGATGAATTTACAATTCCTAGAAGCTTTCTTATGATCTCTGAAAGCCTGTTGAAGAAATGAATGTGAAGTGTTTAAAAAACAGAAACAATAATAAGCAGAACAACAGAGCAATACAATTTTCTCTCCTCATTTAGACTAAATAAAGCAGCAAAAGTACCCGCTCCACAAATGAAATAATTTTCACTTTCTTCATATACAGAACAGGTTGTTACTTCATTTTTTCAGGTAAAACATTGGCTCCATTGATTTAGTGAAAGTGATGCCATTGACTTTCCATGAGCCAGCATTCTCCCTCTCATTCTCCCTCACTCATTTTCATTCACTCGTTCTCTCCCTCTTCTTCTCCCTGCCTTTTTCACACACACACAGAACCCCTCCTGTCCTGGGGAAGCTCCTCAGCTACAGTGAAATGCTGTACCCTCCATCCATAGAAGTACAGATGAGACTCCTGTTCCTGCCGGGTCCGGTTTCCAGTGCTGTTTCTGAAGGAACTGATCAGTGTTCTCATTTGTACTGCTTTTCTTATTATTAGTTTCCCACAGTTCAAGTCACTTCTCCTGCTTCCATTTCTGCCTCTCCCAATCAATTCCAGTTCTTTGAAATCCTATTTCCATCCAATAGCTGTTGCCCATTGCGGTGTTAAACCAGCTTAGGAAACAAATTGTTCTTTCTAATCTTTCCCTTTCCCAGCCTATCAAATAAAAGGGAGGAGAGAATGAGAATGCCAAGTTGCCTTGCAGATCTACTCTACCTGCCAATGTGCTGACATTTTCTTCTACTTAGGGTTTCAGTCGCTCATTGGATGATGTCCTTCTGTACCAGCTGTTCACCTCCTTGCTTTCTGATCTTCTGGTATCTAACCAAGAAGCTGACAGATGTTCAGGAGGCTATAGAGCTGCAGGATAATCTGCAGGTAGCGGAGGGGACCTTGTGGGAAATCTGGGGAGGATTGACTCATCTCAGACAGCTGTGTTCCTGGCAAGAAAACAGCCAGACCCTCTTGTGAGATATTGGGCTTCATGTGTATCTTCGTACCAGTTTCTCTATATATGTCTGATAACGTATAAAAGGGTATAACCTTATTTTAGGTAATAGTGAAAAGGTATGTAAAGGCTGGCAATTTTTTCATTGATGAGGTTACACTTCTCATGAAGAGATATCTACATGACACCACATTTGCTAGTTTTATGGTAGAATGAATATAAAAAAGATACCAATAATGAAACATCTTTAAACTCCAAAAACATTTCTAATACAGTGTTTCCCTATTAACTATTCAACATAAAACAGCATGATGGAAACATATAAAAGTTTTATTGTCATGTATTTGGTATGCATGATATACCAAAGCTCTGACTTTGTGATTTGTTTCTTATTCAGCTCATGCCAAATTAACCTATAAAATATTTTTACTGTACTACCTTAGCATCTTTAACATGTCAATCTATTCATTTGTGTCTTTCACAGTATGCAGCATATTGTGAGTACAAAACAGATAAATGTATGCAAGTGTGTTTAAGTACAGAAAATAATAGCTACTTTCCTCTTTAACCAAGATCATATAAGCTTTATTCCTGCATTATTTTTGTTACTTGAGATGGCGATTTGGGGTCTTTGTTTACCATTTATCTTACAGCAATGCGTTTATTACTACAGTTTAAGCACATGTAATTTAAAGTGTCTGAGCTTCAGGAAAGGAAGAATCAATCCAATTTTAAACCATCTTAATGTTTTTACTGTCAGAATTTTATAGCAAAAAATGTCTCAATGATAGTAAATGACAATAAATAAATTAAAATGACCAGTTGGATACATGTCATTGGAAACCTTATTCTTTGCGAAAGTGTTCCTTTTTTCTTAAAAGTGAAAACTGTAGTGCCTTTCTTCTGAAGGTACTAAGATGCTCAGCTTTTTAATACTGGAATTTTTAAGTAATATTTTATGTAATTTGTGTTTCTGGGCAGCAAGTAGTAGTGGAAGCTTCTGTTAGTTTTCCCAAAACAATTTTATAAATTTTTGTGCTGTCATAGGAAGATTTTCAATACGTGCCTCTATGACAAACACAGGAAGAGAGGAAGTGGTGCAACAAAGCAGCAGAATGACAAGGGGAAGAAAGGATACAGGTAGAAATATACATCATGCTGATGTAAACATTTCAAGACTGAGCATCAGAAGGCTAGAAGGAATTTCACATTAAAAGGGTTCAGGTAAACTTGAGAAGTTTGACAGAGAGGGTTATGCTTAATTATATGGCATTTACTAAATGTGAGGGAGATTAGATGAGCAACTGAAGAAAAATCTATTATACAGCAAGGTTCATGAGGCATCCGAGGTTGTCCTACCAGGCAGGAAAGCAAGAGGCAAGTTGAAGCTTAAGATACATTAAAGATCGCTGCAAAAGCAAGGAGACCCAAGGAACTGGATTACAAAAACATAGGAATTGACAGCAGCCACTGGTAAGCTAACATTTAAGAAATTTCCAGTAACTATCGGAATTGGAAATTTTCAATGTGTTTATCTAATTTGCAATGTAAGGCTACTTGGGGAGAATATAAAGAACTACATTCAAGGCCTGACACCTAAAATAACAGAAAGGAACATGTTACCTCCTTCAAAGGAGGTGTGATTGCATGCAGAAATCTGCCTCAGTGGTAGACCCTCTTAGTGGGTCACCAGACCCAAGTGATTTCTTAAGCATATCATCAGATAAGATTAAAGACTTCTCCCTTGCAAAATGGTGATTTTTTTAAAATTCAAAAAAGCTAGAACTTCAGTCAGTACGTTGTCAAAGAAGAGAAAAATATTCCAAACTGAAGAGCAGTAATCCATACAAGTCTATTGTTTGGGAAGGTGATTTAGGAAATACTCCAGCTCATTTACCTGACTGGAGTTAGGCTGTGAATGCATAATGAAGGTAGATATGGGGAATTGTTATCCTATAATCCAGCAAGGCAACTGAAGAGTTATGCACTGCAGAATTGCATGCGATTCTAAATACATTATAGGAAACAAGATTTGGGGGGGCTGAACTGGCAACTGTTGATTTGATGGGATATATTTTCAGTCAGAAATGTTGGCCATATAAGCACTATTCATCCAGGTAAGCACTTAGTCTTATTATAAATTAGAGCTGAGTTCGATTATTCTGATTTCAGAAGAGTGGAGAAACTGGATGCGGTAACACTTAGCTGTATTAGTACCTACACTATATGCCTGCGATGATTTGTGCACTTGCTTTTCAGAGTACCATTCTGTAAATGCCATCCTTTATCACTGCAGAGGTAATAAAAGCAGCATCCCCAGAAGTGTTCATTTCCAATGGAATTCATTGCTGATCTCATCTATTTAAGTGAATGCAAATGAAAGTTCTCTTTCTTGTTTCTCTGAAGGATTGATGCATTTCTGACTGGTGAGCACTGCACGGTGTCAGTCTCCAAAAACAAATGGAGGAAGATTGACACAGAATGGGTTCATGCCTCAAGTAGCCACAGGATTTAATCTCCTCATGTCTCTTGGTGTATATGTGTCAGCCATAAAGTAGTCTCTGAATTACTTATCTCCTGACATAATTCAAATCTCTCAGAAATGTTATTTTTCTATTAAAAAGAAGGATTGACTTTGCAAGGCCCCTGTGGGCTATAGAAAATACTGAAAAAAATGCTATCTATAGATAAATGAAATATAGAATTAGAGAGATAGTTCACTTTGTTCACATTTGCGGAAACTTTCATATGTTCTGTTGTTTCACTGCATTAAGACACATGCTGCTTCCATTGTAAGGTAATGTAGTGTGATGTATTGTGTATTTATAGTTAAAGCTAAAAATTGAACTTTTCTAGCAGCAGAGAACAGTAATAGCCCTGCAGGATATACCCTAGCTCACAGTACAGCCAGTGCCCACAGTTTTAAAGTTGCACTGTACTGGAGACTGCCAGTCAACACCAGGGCCTCTAGTGCTGCTTACATGAGAGAAGTTGCACTAGCGTTTAGAAAATAGATGATTTGAGAGAGGAATGACCTTTCCTAAAATAAAAGAAAGATGAGGCATGCTTTTGAGGCTTGTTTTGCCATTGCCCACTTTGAAATGTCTTTGTGGTAGCTTTGTTCAGTCCTTTTTAAAGTGGCATTGGTGTGCTGACATTTCGAAAGGTGCATACCAGGAACAGTGTGCGAGGTCTTGTGGCTGAAGAATTTTGTGTCATGTCCTGACTTCATTACACTGCAGGAAAGAGGCTGAAGTGTGTATTTTAATGTCCCTATAACTCAGTAATCCTCATAGTTCTGTAACTTTATGTTGTTTTGAAGAAGACTACTTCCATTTTCTTGAGTAAAATGGAACTGAAAGATATTATTTATTTGGCTTTGTCAGGCTGGTAAGTTTCCTGCGTAAGTCAGGAAAAGCTCATGACATGCACTTAACATTTATGATAGAAATTTATTTATGCTAATTAATTTTTATCCTTTTTTTCATTGTAATAGTAAGTTACATCCATGTGATTTGATTATACCAGGGTACGTAATTAATTTCCATCCTTTCATCCTGGAATGTGAACTGCAGGGTTTGAGCTGCAAGAGGCACTACAACCTGCTGTTACGAGTCCAAATAATCACTGATAGTGCAATCTCCCAATATTCCTGCTTTTGTGTTTTAGTCTGCTGTTAAGTAGACTGTGTTAGGGGTTCTTTCTTGTGTAGTCAAGATACACTGACTGTAAGAAAAAGTACTCTTTCTGGACACTCATTCACTTCTCAGTCATACACCTTTTTTTGTTGATCTCACATGGCTGCTGTAGTCAAGATTTCATCCAATGCAGAGTTCAGGTTGATGATCTGAGGTCTCACGGAGCAGCCTTTTGGAGACCTCCTACCCTGGGGCTGAATGAGTATGAATCAAACTTGCATTCTTCTTTATCAAACTTCCATTTAAAATTGCGGGCTTTGATGTTTTTGTTTGTTGTGTACTTTACCTCTTCTGCAATTTGTTACACTTTTATGTAAGGTAGATCAAATGCTGCATGTAAAGCAAGGTTTGTATTTTAAACTGAATGTTCTGTGGAAGTACCTAGGTGCTACGTTCTTCCCTCCTGCTATAGCAGTTGTCTTTTTCAGTTCAGTGGGAGGATGTGTATTTTATCATGCAGTATGTCAGTGGATAATGACTAAAGCTAACTCTCAGTTTGTTTTCAGCTGTTAGTTTTGAAGAAATAAAACAACATCTGTAGAACGAAAGCATGCATTAATGGTGAGCACGTACGTTAAGATACCCGCTTTAGGCAGGAAAGCTGTACAGAGAATACTGCCAGAGGTTGAATCTTTGTACACCCTTAACTTTCTTACTTACCTCAGAGCTAATTACCAGAGTCCTCTGACAACTTAATTTTGGTTAATCCATATGGTTAGGATGTTTTGGCGGTTGAAAGAAATGGATCACACAGAGTTAACTGAACTTCATAAAAAAGAAACTCGAACTCATAGGACCTCCCAATTCAGTTTGATATAGAGCAGTCAGTCACTGTACCACAAATTTCCTTTGCACCTCTGGTCACTCAGCCCTACACAGTGGACCACTGCTGATTCCCTGCTGTCTCTCAGGACTGTCCTACTGATGCACACCGTGATAGCTCAGGATAGTCAGAAAAGGGAGCCCAGAGATCAAGTTCATGCTCAGTGAGTTTGGGAGCCAGAAGACTCCATGAGATTAGCAGAATATACAAATCAGACATAAAGTGACAGTGTATATAGTAATAAGGCTTCTTCCCATTTTCCACCTAAGCACAGGTGTGTAAGTCAAGTGTTTTAACTTGGATAAGGAGTGCCTTTGTTCTTACTCATTCTGCAGTGCAGTCTTGCAGTACGTGAAAACAGATGGTTTTGGTTGACAAGAAGATGCGCTCCGGCTGCTACTGGCATTCAGTTTATGGAATCTGACTGAAGCGAGTCCAAATAAAACCTCTCTGAAATGCCCGTTTTGTGGATGTTGGGTCCTCACAATCAGTCATTTGGCTCTGCAGACTTGCTGTTGCTGGGTATCACTGCTGACACAGGCATCGCCGTTCCTCAGTGAGAGCTGCTCATGTGAGGAGGGACTGTTTATCGATAATCTTCAAAATTATCCTTCACAAAAGTTTCTGGACAACTTTGAGGAAAGATTAGATTAATACAATATACTGTATAGTAAAAGATGCTCTTCAAGACAGGGTTATCCTTTTGCTATATGTTGCTACAGCTTGGTCTTTCACTCGCATTCAAAACATGCATATTGAGTCAACATTGTACAACAACTTGTAAAGAAAAGCAAATGATGAATTAGTCCATACTTAAGAATGCAATACTATATCTCTGTTTTCTCTCTCAGACTGTAATTTAGTTGTGGTAGGTGTTAAATTCTGATACACTCAGGATTGCATATTTACTCTTTTCTGTAGTTATTATGCTATTATGTTGGAAGACCCCACCAAAAAGTTGCAATTTAAGCAGCATTAAAGGAAACAGGCATTTTTACATCTGATGGTAGAATTTGTTTCCGTATCTTCTGACTCTTCTGCCAAACACCAAGAATTAAATCATCTATTAACAATAATTTGATTTCTGAATGGAAGTTCTGCAAACTTTTCTCATATTACTAAACCAGAAAAAAAAGGGCTGCAAAATGTGTAAGGCATAGTCTAATGTTCCAGGTGATGTCTACTGTAGGGAGTGGTTGTATGACTGATTACAGGTTCAGTTGTTGATTTTAGAGAGAGATTTCCTAAATATATCATATTATATTAACATATTTTAATCAACTGTATGTAATGTGCAAAACCAGTTGAAATTTTCTGTGTGGATGTGATCTTCTTCAAAATAAGAGCATGTGCTCATAATCATTTGTGAAAACTAACATAAATACAAAAACGAGAGTAACTTAAAATCTGTCCTAAAAAACCAACTTTTTCCTGTCATTGCAAAAAAACTCACTCTTGTTAGTTTCAGAATTCAAAGTTACATTTGGACTGTCCAATTTTATAGCTGATTCTACTTATCTCAGTTCTGTATTTCCAGTCTGCCCTAACTCACAAACATGAAAGATTTCCACAGAAAAAGAACTGTCAGTTTTTTTCTTGTGCAATAAGAAAACTATCTGAAAATATATTATTACAAAGTGTTGCAGGAAAACACATTGACGGAGTATGATAGTAATTTAAGTGCATAGTGTGATAGTGGTTTAAGTGCAGCTGCAGATGTGATTGGTTTCAGTTTCATATAATTGTTACAGGTACTAACTCTTTTTCATTTTCTGTAGGGGATGCCATGCTTTCAAAATTCTGTATATATGTGTCCAGACAGTATATAGAATGTAACTTTCCGAGCATTGTAGTGTGTAGGTCATTTGCATTTTGTGTTTTAAGGCAGTGTAGCAAGTTTCATTAGCATCAGTGGTTTTCACATCCTATATAGCCTGCACCTGTTGAATGTAAAATATATATATGACTTTCTAGTCTTCGTAGCTCCCAGTAGAAAATTAACGCCAAAGCCACTGTTTCATTTGCCCTGTTGTAGGTATTTGGAAGATCTGGGAGGGGACTTTCATTGCAAGTTATTACTTTTTAAAGGTGTTTTTATTCACAGTAAGTAATTATCTTCACTGCATCTCTTACATATTTTTGAAATTTTGAAGTAACTTAGGAATCTGTATACATGTTGACAAAATACTTTCCAAAGTGGTTGAACACGTGCTTATATTTTTGCTAGGGAGTTGCTCTAGAACTGAAAAAGAGACTGGGGAGGCAAGTGCATGAGTTGTGTTGAACACTTGGAACCACGTAACTGTAGAAAAACAAAATAACCTGGGGATAAATTGCTGCCCTTTTTATGAATAAACTCTGCTTGCAGACTTTGAAGGAGGGAATAAACAATAATAATTCACAAGTTTAAGCAAAAATGTAAAGAAAGTTAATACTCTAAGTTTATTGGCAAGTCTAACATATGAGACCCCTTTGCAAAACCAAAAGATGTGAATTAAGAACTGTTTTCAGTCAGCATTCTTTAAGGTAAATGTTTTCCTGTGGTCTTAACAGAAATATAAACATAAGGGAAAAAAAAGTAGAACATTTCATATTATTATTAATAACATGTTCCAGTTTTGTTTTAAGGCTTCTTATGTAATACTGGTTGTCCTGAATCTGGCTGGGACAGGGCTAATTTTCACAGGAAGCCAGGCGGGCTGGCCCAAACTACCCAACCAAATGGGATATTCGATACCATGTGATGGTATTTAAGTAGGGGAGCTGGCTGGGAGAGGGTAATTTGCTACTTGGGAGCGAGCTGAGCATCGGGTGGTGAGATAATTGAACTCTGTATATTCTTTTTATTGGTATTATTATTATTTTCTTCTCCCTTTGCTGTTGGTTAAACTGTTTTTATCCCAACCCATGAGTTTTGCCGTTTTCTTCCGATTCTCTTCCCTGTCCCACCAGGGGGGAAGGAGTGAGAGAGCAACAGTGTGGTTCTTTGTTGCTGGCTGGGGCTAAACCATGACAATGGGTCTAATAAAATCAAGATTAGTTGTTTCAATTTGGATTCTTTTCATGTTTCAGAAGCTAATGGTGTTCAAATTTTAGATGAGGCAGACAAACAAAGCTTTTAGGTAGGAGTTACATTGCTTGAAATTGGAAGCAATCATTTCCCCATCCTTCCATTTTATGCTGATTTTCAATTGCGAGCAGTTTTCAAGATGAGAAGACATGGAATCAAGCATCAGAATATAATACCCTGTCTTATTCTAAGGTTTGTCGCATAGCTGGGCGCCAAATGAACAAAATCTCTGTATTCTCCTGACTTAACTAACGTGGAATTATTTGGGAACAGCTAAAGTTGCTCAGCTATTTCTTTCAACAGAACAGAGCAATTGTTCAAAATAAATGTATCCAGACAGAGAATAATTCAGGAATATCTGGAAGTCTAAGTCCTTAATGCCTAAGCCATCAGGCAGCTCACGGTTCTGTTGTACTAGAACAGCAGCAGAAGCTCATCACGGCACAGTGGCATCTCCTTCCCTTGTCTGGAAGGCCTAGGAGCCTCTAACAGATGTACCTTATGGAGATAATTGCTGATAGAGGTGCAGCGAGGGAAAAAACTCAAACTGTGCCCTGATTGATCCCATTTTTGATGACAGAGTGCATTGCCTTTGCAGTGTGAAGTGTGTAATAGCTGATAGTATATTTTGCCTCCTAACTACAAGCATAAAATTAAAAATAAATTTTAAGTTAATGAATTTTAAATAGCTTTAAATAGAACTAATCAGGAAAAAATGTGTGCTTATTTAGCTTGAAAGGTCATTTTTTTTCCAAATAAGACTCCAAATCAGTTGGCAGTTTCTGGATGTAAAAAAAATGTTCTTTTAGCTAATTTCAGAGTGCTACAAGCTAATAATGTTTTAGCATGTTTTGCTGCAAATTTCTAATGCACAAGAACACAGACTTGGTAAGTGCCAGGAAAAGACTAGTTCAGAAAATAGTGCAATTCATGAAATATAAATCAATCTGTATGTCTCTATTACAAGCAAACAAAAATATAATTTCTTGCTGCATGTTTGTTGCGAACTCTTTCCTGAACTAATAAACATAAGCTAAATTGCTGGCCTGTGTCACTTGTTCCATAATCAACACATCAAGAAACTCTTCAGTTGCTCATACTACTTCCCATCTTCATTTTCAGTAAATGATGTATTACTTTTCAATTAGTTACTAATTCATTGAAATTGTTAATTTCCAACAAATATTATCCAAACTCCATATTGGCAGAATATTTACATAATTTACACTATTTATTTTACTTCCACAACTTCTGGAGATGCTATGCTGCAAGTGTTGGGTGTCTTTTTTACCTCAAATAATTGACAGAAGCAAATATGAAGAACACACAGACTCTAGGAAGCCCTTGAAGAATGTATAATGGGTAACTGTGAGAGCTATTGTAATATTGTGATCTGGGGCAATATACGTACCAGAGTTTTTATCTGGATGGAAATTTTTCAGATAAAGGTATGTTGTTCCTTGTGACAACTTCGCTGTTTCACTTCAGGTTAGGAAACGGACACCTCCATGTCAAAATACTGAAGTGCCTTTTGGAAACAGCTAAGGCCTGCTCATTCCTTCTCAGAATGTTTGGTTTTTTTAATAAAATATCACCCAGTCACTCAACACATCTGGTATTGTCTCCAATTTGGATGTTTCTCTGCAGAATGGAAAAAATGTCATATTTTTTAAATCCTGCTGTCACACTTGGACAGTTAAGCATATCAAGGAAAGAAATATACACTTAGATATTAATTTATACTTGGACATGATGGAATTTAATGGGTAGCATAGCTTTTACTGCCACATGCTAAGTGGAGAGCCTTCTTCCAGTGTAAGAAAGTGTTGGTTTGGTTTTGCTTGTCTCACTTTTGAGATGATTGAAACTAAACTATAAAACCTTAGGAGCCTGATTTAAAAGATCCATGTGGGGATTTGACTTGCTATTGCCTTATTTGGTAGAATTTTTTCTGGGTAGATAAACGCTCAGTATTATCAGAATTTGAATCCTAGGGTGAAATGCCAAAGCTCAGGATCTGGTGGAAAGACCAGACTGAGCCTTGAATTGAAAGTGATAGGGAAGATGGAAACTAACTGAAATTCACACTCCATACTGTGATCCCATTTGGGTTCTTTTTTCTTGTCAAAAACCAGGCAAAGAAACCAAACCACATGCTGCAGCATTTCTTAATAAGGGTATATTGTCTGCTTATATCAGGCACGTGGCATATTGTGATCGCTTTTAAAACCTCCGTTAATTAAAAATAACTGAAGAAGGATTTTATTCTGATATTCATTTACAGAAAACATTGTTTTCTTTGCACAGCATTAAAATCTAACCTCCTAAATAAGTTCTCTTCAGTTCTTCTCCCCTTTTCAATCATTAAAAGAAATGCAGCAATCAAAAAAGGAACAAAGTAATTTTTCCCACTCCAAACACTGCATTTTGTTTCAAAATAAACTTGAGCACACATGTGCGTGCACTCTGCTTCACTGAAATGTTCTTCAGACTTCAATCCCCAGGCCCATCAAGGGAAAATGCGAGTCAAGGTTTTAGTGAGCTAACAAGTGCTCTTGTTCTTTTAAGTAGATAACAAAGTTATCCTTTAAGTAGATAACTCTAGATAAAAGGCAAGAGATAAAATTAGATGTTACTGGGGGTGTACTGGGGGCACTTTGGCCCACTTCAGTAGAATTAGCTTGTAGAAATCCCCCCGCTAAGCTCTGCTCTCTGGAGCTCACGTTGCTTGTCTCTGGGCCCTCATTCCCCAGGCTTGCCTTGGCAGATGGTTTCATTCTCTCCTATCCCTCTTCCCACTTAACCTGGCCAGTCCTAAAACACTTACTTGCTGTTCTTATGCCCTCACCATTCTCCTTGTCCCTACAGTTTGTGGATTTCTGGCAAGTATTTTTCCAGTTTGTCACAATAAATGTGTTTATGTTAAGTAACTATGAAATTACCTACTTTTTAATTTGGCATAAACTATCCCTCATTAGACAATCATTAGAAAGTATACATAAACAATGTATTTTTTCTAAGTGCTAAATGTCTTTCTGTAACTATGTTGGCTATTGTCTGTGGTGTAATGCTGTTATTTAGTCTGCGATTTCTAATTGCAGGCATTAACACTGATTAGTATCAATTACTTCTTAGTTATTAGCAAATGTCAGGGAATAGAAATGTATTCCTTAGTGTTCCCCTGCAAAACAAATTCTAATGCATGCAGAAATGCTATTATAACAAGGCATTTACAATTTCTGAATATATTTGAAACAAAAAGTCTTTTGACAGTGTATCTGCATATTTTCATAATGTCTTTCGCCTTTCATGCAAGATTCTGGCAGTAATACCAAATGCTGCAGTTTAGCAGACACTCATTATCCTGCAGGTCAGCACACACTTATGTGTCTTACTGGTTCCATGGACTAGCACTCCTTGTTTACAGTACGACTCCAGCGTGCAGTGTATGTCACTTGGCATCTCCACATGTTGAGAACACAGAGCAGCATCCTGCTTTTTCCAGATCAATTAGGACCTTCTCAGCAAACAAAGAGCTTAATGAAGTCTACAGCTGCCAGCTGAGTATCCTATGTTAAGTGAGAGGAGAAAGACAACTGTGTCCTGTGCCCAAGGTACTACAGGTATGAATTGTGGGAAGGCTGCCAGAGAATAAAACTTCAGCTCAAGAAACAGGGGATGAAGAAACAGCTGCTGGAAAATTGCCACAGTCTCCTTTCCAGACTATTCTGATGTAAACTTTCCTGTTTTGTCCTCCACCTTCATTCTGTAGTTCAGAGTGTTCCACCTAGAACCCATCTCTTTTTTCCTTGAGCCAAAGAAATCAAGGTTGCACATGATCGAGTTTGTGGGTTGCAAGAGTCCTTCCTGGATTTTAATTACAGGCATTAGTAATACAATGTTTTGTTTCTTTTTTCCCAATTGTCTCACATGATTTTAAACTTGAAAAGAAAAATTCATTGCCTGCAAAACTGTTCTAAAAAGATCCATTGTTTTTTTTCCATGAAGAGTTATGCTAGGAGATAGGGTGATATTCAAGCAACTTGCTGAGCCACCTGTTTGACAGTATTATCTAGGTTAAATGAAGTTTCTTCTCAACTCTACAGTATTTGTTTTGTTACATTAATGTTGCTTCTGTAAGTACTATTTCATTATTTTAGGCTATTATTTTATGACTTTATGAATTATGGAGATAGTATTTTGTTTTTCTTTACTGAATGCTTAAGTTCCCAGTAGTTGACTTTTTCTCATTCCTTCATTAAGATAATCATACCATTTTTAATGTGCTTCCAAGCTGCTCTAGCACACAGCAGAAATTCTGTTCTTTATCACAATTTTCTATTATCAATTTCATTATCTGTCAATTCCATGATCTGTCTATTCTGTGTTACTGGATTGATGGGCCTTTGATTACTGCTTTTTGTTACCAGAAGAGAGACATTAAGTTAAGCCTTATTCCTGGCTTTTTCCCTGAAGCAGTAAATCCATGGAACCATGCACAATTAGTAACCTTAACACTGGTGAGAAAAATAAGATAGAAGCCCTTTTGCTTCACTGATGCTGTAGCCTCTTAGGAAGCCACATTAATAAATTCTTAGAAATTGGATTCCATATTTGCCATCTTCATGGAACAAAGTTTGTTTAGGATGCAAACAGATAAAAGCAGTCTATAATGAAAGGTCACTCCAGTCCTTCCATATGAAAGCCTTTCATATGGCTAGGGATTCCAGAGTGATGGCAAGCCTCCTGGGGCTGTAGTCCTCCTTTGCTAATGAGGAATCCCTCTTCTGCCTTCACTCTTATTCCTTCACATGCAAATTAGCTGGTCCCATCATCTGTTGTCTGGGACATTTCAGACATAAATTGACTTTGAAACTCTCACTTACTACTAGCATTTGCCTGCACTGTCCATGCAGGCTTTATGAACAACTTCAACACACAATTTAAACCCCTTTTCTCCATTAACAAACCCTTTAAACTTCCAAACTTTTGGGGATCAGCTCTTGAATTGCTGTCTAAAACAGCAATCATCCAATTAAATAGGCCTCGATATGGTTATTCTGCCCAGCTTTCCTTCATCAGCCATCCCATTCCCTGTCTCTTTCCAAGAATCTTTCTCATGTTTCATTGGCAGATCCTCGCATGAGTAGCTCCTGCAAAGGTGCCATACAACAGCTACTACTGAGAGAAGGAAAAGTGATTAGAGCCCCATTAAAAAAATGAGTGTCACTTTTTGGAAGTTTGGAAGTTTACAGATGGTGACCCTGTGCGTCACCTTACATCACTAATAAACCAGCCCTTTGAATCTGTGGTCATTACTTCCAGCAGGATGGTAGTAGAAAGCCATTCCTGGCAGGTGATCTTTCACGTACTCCCCCGACCCTGTTTGGTTTCAGGACAGGGTCTCCATTACAAACCCCTTTAGGGCCGCAGAGTGTTGTCTGAATTTCAGTTAAGTCTGGCAATTCACTGCCAGCTTATTTTGCTAAGCTGTGTGCTTGCAGAACAGAGATGTTCCCTCACATTTAAGGTACCAGGGAAGCTCTCTCTTCTTTCATTGACAGAAGAATCCCTTCTGGAAGTCTTTTTCTGCTCACATCGGTAATTGAGAGAGCTAGAAAATGAGCACTTTCACCACAGGTGATAGTTCCCTGTCTAAGTGTCTATAAATAGTTAAAAATCTACGAGGATTGTTCTGTTTGTGGCTTCCAGACCACTTTCCATGGAGTTTAAGCAGAAGGCTGACTATTTTTTGCAGAGTATCACTTTCCTTGAGAGCTACAGAGCTGGTACTGGGGTCTTTACACTCAGGAAAGTCTGAGGCAGAGAAAAGTTGCAGCACGCACTATCCTTTTATTTCAATGAAAACTATACATGTTTAAGTAATTTTGTCTTCTTTTGGTCTGTAGTAGATTTCTTTAGGAGAGGAAAGCTTGAAATTACACAGTCTGTTGTTCTCAAGGAGCGATTTTCCATTCAAATGAGTGATGTCAAAGTATTTCTTATTCTAAGTTTTGTTTTATTATTATTATTATGGCTTAAGGAGTTTCAGCATCTGAAGTAAATCAGATGTGATGTCCAGGGAAAGAATGAACAGGTCATTTTTGGATAAAAGTGGAATTTTAGCAGTTTCCAAATGAACCCACCTCTATCAGAAATAAAAAAACCCCAGCCCAACAAGTATTTATTCTTCGCAGGTCATCTCTGTAGCAGAAAAAAGAAGAGGGGTTTTTTGCTCTCATGAAAAGTGTCTATTCACACAGCTATAAAGTGAGGGATGTTAGAGTAGTTTAGGAAAAAAAAAGGCTCGATTATGCAGTAATCTTGTTTTCATTGATAATGTATTTTGTTAGATGTGCTGGCTCAATGAAAGCTGCTCAATTGCAAACTTGTTTTCAGCTGTGAAAATAAAATTAGTTTATTTCTTCTTTTACTGTGGCATAAATGCATACACCTTGTAAAAAGAAAACTCAGCTGTGCTTTCTTGCTCTCCCAGAACCAAACTGTATGCATTAAATCCATGACTCCACTCTGGATAGATCAGTTTTGAAACGTTCTTGTACTGCTAAATGTAAAATACATGTTTTTATTGGATTATTGCATGAAAAATTAATTGGTTGGAGTAAAGTTTAGTGATACTGTGAAGTCAACAATGTAATAGACTTAGCAGAACAGAAACAATTAAGTTTACATTTGACAATAGTGAAGCTGTAAGTGTGAAATAGCAAGAAACTGTGTATTCCTGTGTTCACTTGTGAAGTGCTAGGATGCTGCAACTGGATCTGCAAGAGCATGGGCCTGACTCTTAAGATTACATGTGAGGCTGGTCTCACCAGAGCCAAGTACATGTTCAGACTTTCGCAAGAATGTTTGCAAGACGTTACAGATCCTTTCTGTTCAGTCAGCTGAAATTATACATTAAACGAAATAGCGGAGGTTTTTTTTCAAAGTGCAGATTGCTTTTGAACTGTTGCTATGACTCTGGTCTGCAAGCCTATACATTATGGCTTCTTTCTCTTATCTTTCCTTATACCTCTGATGCTTCTTTCTTTAGCCTTTGATACTGGGTCACCTTTTGTGTATGAACGTTTGTCGCATTGTCATGTGTAGGCTCATAAATCACTGGTTCACCCATGGAACTCTTTCATCTTGGGACAAAACATACTCTGTATTTGATCGTTGTCTGAAGTGGTCTCTGGCTGGCATGTTCCAGGAAGGGCAGAGGAGGGGCGTTTTAAGCAGAAAAGAAAGAACCTTACAGTTACATGGCAATAAGGCTATGACAAAGTCTTTTGCTGTCTAAAGCAGTATTTGTCTGAGTCTCATGTACTGTGGCCTGTATAAGATTGAGGGAGATCCAGTTGTGTGGATTCCTTATGGTCACCTAAAGTTTGTTTTTGGTTAACCTGTTTCAGGCTGTTCTTAATGCTTTTAGAAAAATTTCAGCTGCAGTTTGTAAATTATTATAAATCAAACTAAGACTGCTATGGAAAAGCTGAATTACAATCTTAGGAAGGATGTTTAGGAGGTGCTTTTCAAAACTGACTCCTAATTTTTTAATTTTTTTTTTTAAGATGCAGTTTGTTCTGTCTATTTTTTGAATTACTGGCATGTAGTATTAGAGCAAATTACTTTGGGCCTCAAAGTCAGGAAAGTATTTTGTGGTCTAGATTTGGGTAGAAGATTGCAAGAGCCTCAGAAGTCACTGTTCCTGATGATGGGCTTCACCTGCTGTTCTCTGTGCAAAGATGCTGAAAGCAGGGCTGTTCCAGAACTGAAATGCTCATAGAAAGCAACGTAATTTATTAGAACCATACCACCTGATTCCCAGCAGGCTGGGGCCAGAGGCGTTCTGGGAACGTCCCCTACGATGGACGCATGGACGGGGCAGCGATGCCCGGAGCCGCTTCCGGCTCACTCTTGAGAGCATGGAAGCAGCCACACTAAATCAAATGGTGAATGCTCTGCACATTTGTTTTGAGATTTTAATGTGTAGCAATCTTCAGCTGAAACATCTGCTATAATGAACTTGACATTTGCACTAATGACAGCATCAGTTTACTTAATGTCCTGCATTAAATTTGCTTCCCAAAAGGGTTGTCCTTTTTCAGAGAGGAGGGTGAATTTGCTACTTGTGTTTTCAGAAACCATGGAAGAACCAGCCTTGCAATGGTGTGGCTGGCAGCGGGGCTAGACTCTGGAAAAAGGAGCAGCAAGCAGCAGGGTTGGCTGAGGAGACATACTCTAGATTTGGTGCTGACAGGGCAAATTTGCGAATCCAGGGAGCAGCAGTGCATGGAAGCAGTTGATGAAGACTGAATCCAGTCTCCAGTGCTTTGGATTGATTTGGAGGTTTTTTATGAGGCTTGGAAGATAGGAAAATGTATTACAAAAAAAAGTAGAATGACTGTGACATAAGACTTTCTGTATAATTTAGTTCTATTTCTAATAAAAAAACAGCCGCTAGTTTAGAAATTCCTGCTAGCTTTGTAGAGACTCTTACAAAAACTTCTCTCAGAGCAGCTAGCTGGAAAGAAAAGAAATAGCAATTCAGCGTTACAAGAGAAGCAAAGAACTGCACTCTTACTTCACATGATTATGTCTTTAGCTATCTACTTGATTACTATTTATTCTTAATCAAATTTTTTGTATGTGGTAGAACCTCTGAGATTAAAAGTATCCATGGTAAGAGGAAAAAAAAAAGAGATCTTGGCTACTGAGCTCTGTTCTCTGTCTGAAGGGACATATTTGAAGCAGAATTCAGCACTGTATATAAAACAACAGAACAACAGTGAGGATTTGTTTTCCAAATGAGACCCTTTTTATTTACATTTCCATAATGTTTTTGTGTGGCACTGCCGTTAATCACAACATGATGCATTATAGCAAGAAGTGATGAGACAAAAGGAACTACACCTTTGGTGTGACATCAGTTATATGGCTTTGAATTTGGAGGAGATTTGTAAATTGGGGAAAACATTCGACTCACTTCTGTGCATAAGCGAGCAAATATCATTTTAAAAACTCATTTAATCTGAAATAACAATTTTAGCCTGACAGTGGTTGTTTTAGCCATAGCTGATTTTTTCTAATAAAGGCATGAAAATGTAAACTAAATATAGCCTCAATTTTCCGGATGACTGACTATGCCATAGGGCTGGAGCTTTTGACATTAGTGCATCTCTTGGGTCAGTTTCTGGTTCTTTTTCAGTTTTATCTTTTATATATTTTTGTAGTACCAGTGCCAGTATATTCCATTGCATCTTAGTAAGACATCCACTCACCTTTTACAAAAGGATAGATATTTTTCCATTTCAGAATATGCTGAACTTGAATAAGCAGCAAATTTGAGTGCTTACCAATTTTCCTTTTTGGTCTTCATCGTCTTTGTTATACTGCAGCTTCTGCAGATTAGCTTGGAAGGGTTAAGGTCACAAGTAATAATGCTGTGAGTTTCTGAAATGTTTTGAAATACCTAAATTATGATGATGACTTTGTGTTTGCAAAGTGTGTTCAACCATGTAGATATTAACACCTCCGGCTATTCTTACTAATTGCACTGATGCCAATCATATATAAATAATTCATCTCCCTCTTGCTGCATTATTCCTTCAAATCTATGTATGTTTATATAATTCAAATTTTATTCAGATTTGTGTCAAAAGAATGTAACTTTGGTTGCAAAGTCAAGTGTCTGCAAAGTGAAAACAGCATTTTTATGACTGTCAGTACAACGCTAACTCAGCCCCCTTCTGCATTCAGCTGGTGGGCTGAGTGATGTCCTGTGGAAAAAATAGTATCCAATGGGGTAATTAAAATTTATATCACAATGCATCGATATGAATGTAGCGAGGGGAGAATTAAATTTACACAGGCAATTGGGTAATTCTGGCATTTCCCAGCTTGCAGGTGCTTGACTTTGCAACTTCCATGTGCTTATAAAGTAGGCTATTGCAGACAATTCCTTATTTCCTGTAAGAGACAAAAGGAGGAAGCTGTGAAAGACTGTACTACTGCAACCCCCTCGTCTCACAGTGTCTGCAGGGACGTTGGAGACTTGAATTCTTAAGCTAGACGCTAGCCCCGAGCTACTGGACTCTTGGTGTGTTAGTTTGTCGCTAATGCCGAAGGGGGAAAGAGTGTATTGATACAGATTTCTTACTGACTGAGCAGACTCTAGTCCTGTGTCCAGAGGTATGGATTTCTGCTGCGTTGGAGGGCTGGAGTAAGTGCTGAGTTATAATCAAGTGAAAACGGGATCATCTAACTGGCAGGCTTAATTAGATTGTATTTCCACTTATGCAGTGCGTGGTAGGAATATTTTTAATGCATGAAGCAATAAACACAAAATCCAGAGAAATCAGAGTCTGTCTGTCAGTATACAGGGAGTTTATAGGTAGTTTTTGGCACAGAATGAAGAAACCCACTGTATCTAACTGAAGTGAAAAAGAAGTACGTAAAGAATACATAGTTTGGATGAGGTTTGGATGTGTAAGTTAGTTCTTCCCAAAGTTCGTTTAAGTTTCATGTCCCCTCTAAAACTTGGCACCTAATCTGAAAAGCACATTCACTTCCTGCATTATGAATTTAATGATACTTTTTTTTGTAAGCTTCATTGTGTGAAGAAGGGTTAATTGTTGGTTTATGGGTAAGAGAAGGTAGCAAAGGACACTAATTTCCATGTGCATAATAACGAACAAAACTAGTAGTGCTACTGTTGCATGGTAATTTGCTATTTTTGTGGTTAGTTTTTTCTGAAGTTTAAAAAAGTTAGAGGTACCAGAAGTTGTGTCTGTGAGGGAAAGTATGAGTTCTGTATTGATACTAACTGTCAATACATTTACATTCACATAGCAAATGGAAATATTTATTTCATTCTTAGAAGAAAACAGAAAGATGTGTACTTCAAGTACACTGGGGAAGCCTCTTGGAGTGTTGAATGATCCGGATATCTAAGGAGGCTGATTGGCAGTTGTTCAAAAATATTTTGGAACAACTATCTCTGTTGTCATTTTGCCTTACACATCCTCATACTGCTTTCACTTGGCTCAGTATTCTCTTCTGAATTCTCTTTTTAATTCCATTCCCATTTTGTGTTCTTTTAAGCTCTAATTAGTGCACAGAATAACTGGCCAATACACATGCACTAAGGCTTGCTCTGCTTTTAGAAAGCTGCAGGAATAGCTGTGTAGGTTAAGAAGTAGATAAAAGTGCAAGTGATTCAGGAGTGCTGGAAAAGTGCTGATACAGACACAGGTCTTGTGGCAGAAGAGAAAATTGTTCTTTTGCTGATACTCCATTCAGAGAATTGTTTCAATGCTATATCATCAGAATTGTTTTCAGCAGTATAAGACGCTTCTGTGTATTTCCTAGAAGTGTGCAAAGGCTTACAAACTGTGAGAAGCCCAAGGTTGTCTCTTCCGTCCACTAGAGATCTGGACAGCAAACTTCAGACAGAAACTCCGAACAATCAAAAGCAAACATGAGAAAAACCTACTCTTTTTACAGCACAAATTCCACAAAGCCTTTTCCATCTGCACACAGAGGTACCATTAAACGCTGTTTCATCAAACTTGTATGCACTGTTTCCACTATGGGCTTCTCCAAAGCTAGTTTTGTTTACAATGGGCCAGAATATTTTCTTGTTTCCTTTTTCTTTTGATAATTCAAATTAAGGTAGATTTTGCAGAAAGTATTAAGTGGGAGGGAATTCAAGGCAGGGCCTGAACATGACCCTTCCTGTTTATGGGTGACTGACCTAACCCCTGAGCTGTACAAACGGTCATAACGTATTTAACTGGGGCGTTAAAACTTCGGGTATGGACTGGGAGGTGCCCCAGAGCAGCATGAGGCAGCTGGTTGGGACCTGCACCCAGGCGCAGGTCCTGATTCAGGCGGTGATGTGAGAGCCTGGGCTTCCAGGTGGCCCATGGGTGGATCTCACTCACAACCAGAGATTTCATTCGTGACTGAAGAAACCTTTCCATACAAACAAATCAAGGAAACTAGTATGCTCTGCAGTTTCGGTTTTAACAAGCTGACATCCTCTGATAAAATGGGTAGCTGCAGAATGCCTGGGAAGCCCGGTGTAGACACTGTTCTCCTATTTGGCAGACAATGGATACTTGATATTATGTTCTAATTCTGTAACTTACACTGGTTTATGTGTACTCTTTAACCAACCACAGCATTTAGTGATGATGGATGTTATTATTTACTATTGACTTATACATATTAATAAAAGGCAATAAATCTTGCATTTTATTCCTTCTTTAAAAAAAACAGTAATGTGTTTACGATAGCATCAGGACCCACTGTGAATGTGGACCCTGAAATATAAAACTGAGATTAAAAAGATGTATACTGTATCTGTGGATTTTTTTATTTTCTTCCAGTGATTTTCATTATAAATGAATTAGTTTTTCTTTTTAAGAACACATTTTCAATTTAGTTTTTCCAGCTATCAAGCTTTAGACACTTGATTAGCGTAAAGTAAGAGGATTCAAGAAAAATTCTTCATGCATGATTTTCAGCTTCAAGTAAGATGTAATAGAATAAAATAGATGTTAATTAAATACCTCTGGTGCTGGATGACACTGCCATATTATACAAAACAATTCCAATTCTTCCCCCCCCCAAATTAGTATCTAGGACACTGTCTTACAGAGTTTAATTCTCCTTTTTCCCCATGTGGCCTTGCAAAATTTTATGCCCTTGACATTTTGCCACATAGAGATGTAAAATTTTGAAAAGGAAAAAAACATTCAGTTACAAATACCGTAATTACAACTACAGGTAAAGACTAGGAAGTTCAAATACTGATGGCAGTCTACAGGTAGCAGTTTCATTTCTTCTGAGCAAAAGAATCCTAAAGATTCCTGAGCCTCTTCTCAGTAACCCCAGCTGACAGTAAGGCATATCGAAACACAGTTCTGGCTCCGATACGGGTTATGAGGCTCTGCTGAACCGGTACCAGCACTGCTTGAATTCTTCGGTAATTTCCCTGGAGTAAATCAGTGTTACAGACCCATTCTCTAAAAGGCCCGTGTGTAGATGAAGCAGGGCTGGTATGTTTCCCCGTTTATACTCCAGTTCTGCTGTCAGCTGGGCAGTGGAACGTCCTTCTGTCGGTGTTCGATAGACTTAAACTAACTTGCTGTATGTCATTAGTTTGAACAAATTTTAAGTGAGTGCTCATCTAACGGTCTCTCAGTGTGGGAAAGAGAGCGCAGGGTCTGATCAGGCAGTGAGCTTCCTGGGACGGGTGGGTAAGCAAGACAAGAAGAGGCTCCAAGAAAGGCTGCTCGTTTGGCTGCATCTGCAGTCCTTTTTTACCTTTCTGTTTGCACTGCCATGAAAGTACGTAATTGCTCCGCTGGTCTGATGGTGGGAGATATTCTGTGGGCAGAAAGCAGTTCACCTGTGGCAGTGGTACTCAAGGGAGCTTGTGCACTGTGATCGTCTTGGAGGCAGCGAGGGTCTTTGCACTGTCAACTCTTTTCCCGTTCGGCTTCTGCTCTCTGGTGCTGCTGCTTTCAGATACTGAGCAGGGAGGTACCAAAGAGATGGCTATGCCTGACCACTGCAAAGGCAAATGAAAGCCTTGTGTACTCCCCCCCCTTCCTTTCATTAGAACAGCTAAATATAAGTAACGCGCATGATACCATTTTTCCATTGTTACTGTGGTTTAGGATTTTTTTTCAATTTTTAATTCACACTGCACATTGGTAGCCATGAAAGAGCATATACAGCCCACAATAGCTCCTTCCTGAATTTTGTGAGAGATTGTATTTAACTGAATTATAGCCTGGAGAAAAACAGAAGGGCAAAGCTACAAAGTTGCCACTTTGCTAGCTCTTCCATTACACCCTGAGGACAGCGGTACCTCCACAGTCAAATCCCAGGAGCAAGCTGCCGCTGGCGTTTATCCCTGACAAACAGCCATAGAAAGCTGGCTGTGTCAGCAACATGACACATTGGCCAGAAGCCCACTGGTGTGACCCTTTGACTCATTAAGAGAAATACTCGCACTGGAAGGATTTACTGATTATTGAGTTGAACTGATTTGCACAACCATGGCAGTGGCAGCATTGTACGTACAGGAGGCAGAAGTGAGTCGTTTCCATTTGCTTGCTTGTTTATTCACCAGTGTAGGGCTGTAATTCACTGTAGGTGCCTGAAAAACCTAAGCTTGTTGGATTGCCTAAGATTTTTTCCTTTGCAAGTATAGCAGTGTTTTTAGAAGAACAACAGAATTAACTCAGTAGTACTGCATTGACTTCAAATACCAGATAACAGTATCATACACCACCTCTTAAAAATACTTTTAATTGTAAGCTTTGAAGTGTTTTTTAGCCTTTCATTTGAATCTTTTCATATGCAGCTAGAAGCAAAGTCTATTCTAGTAGAGATGTGTGAAAGGGAAATGTTATTAGCAATTAATTGTGTCTGGATTTCTTTATTTTTTCCATGCATGGAAATTAAAAAAAATACTATGGTAGTTCTTCTATAGTGATTTCTTTTTTTTTTTTTTACCCCTAGATCTACCTGGGCACTTTTTTTTTTCTTTTTGCATCTTTTGTAATTTGTCTTTATAAAAGATACCGAGAATTTCAAGGAAAAAAATGGGTTTCACTGACCAACATGAATGCACTGTGAAACTGAAGGTGGTATCTTAACGTTACTCTGAAGCTGCGGAGCACAGGCGTACCATGACATGTTTCTGCACAGTTTGATTCAAGCTAGGTTAGCTAAGAACATTTAAAAAGTAATTACTAAGCATGATATTTCTTTTTTTTTTTAATACAGATAGATATGAAGCATCTATTGATTAACATCTGCATGTAATCCTACTTACCGGATTTAACTAAATCCCTCTTTGAAGTGTTGTTAGACTGAACTGAGATGCTTTCATGAAATTTCACATTAGATCGTAATGGATTTTTCTAGTTTGTCATCTATTGAATAAAATATATAAACTTAAACTCTTTAAAATGTAAATAGAAAAGGAAAAAAATATACTCTGAAACTTGCTTTGTGATTATTCTGTACAGCTTCTGAGAGTTACTTCTTTATTTTAGCTCCTTGTAGTGTATGCTTTCCAAAGTGCAATGCATCAGAATACTCTTTGGAACAAATACTGACAAAATTAGAGTTTAATTAGTATACTGGGCTGGGTTTACAGACTTTGGCTAGTCTTTCTATTTTTTTGCATGTGTTAACTTTTTTTTTTCACTTTTCATAGTGTTTTTTAGTGTTGTATGTTATTTTTTACTTTCTGTTGATTAGCACATGAATAACTCTGTTGGCACCATACTTAGGTGGCACCATCTTTCCAGTACATTTCGGATTCATGATTTGCTTATTTCTCTGCTTTTGCATAAATTTTTGCCTTCGTAGTGTTTCTCTGTCACATACAATCGTAAAGATGGATTTCAGTTGATCAGACATTAAATCATAGTTACTGAATGTGCGTTCTATGTATCAGTTGAATTATATCTGAAATCATCATTTCATGTAGCATAGTTGACATTTAGTGTTGCGTATTTATTGCGCTCATCATTCATTCATTGTCATTTTTAGCCCTGCAGTTTTTAACCACCTAGTTGATAATTCAGTCAAAATAAGACTACTGCTATTTAACTGAAAATATACCCCAAAATATCTCCAAACTTTACGGATTTATTGATCCCTTTAAGAAACATTTAGTTGACCTGCTATTTCAAATGAGAGATGTCAGCTGCTTCTACGGGCGAACAATTTGGAAATACGGTACATTAGCTAACAGCTTTGGTTTGGTAGCTTTTCTGAAGCTCCACCATGAAGAGATGAAGGTATGTTTGCACATTATCTGGGTTACTACGCAAGCAGCATCTGGAGCCGTGCCTTGCCCGTGGCGAGCGCGGGTGACGGTCGCACTGCCAACTCTACGTGGGCAGAGGCTTCAGCGTGGAGTGAAGAAGCTTGCCTGAGCAAATGGGCTGTACAAAATCAAACGCCTCTACGTTTCCATTGTGGTTGTTACTTAAAATACTTTTGAGGTATGCCTACATGTTACCCTTTTCCAGATGTAAATTTGAAATTCCCAAAGGCACTTAAGTGGGTAAGGACTGAGTATTATGACACAGCTGGAGAAACAGAACCAAGAAGCAAGCGTTTTTGAAAAATAAAGTCGGTAGGTTTGTGTCTGTGGCAGAAGTCTTTAAGAAGGATGTAGATGTGGAAAGCAGAGACTTTGTGAACGCGCTAAAGAGCACAGCGGGTATTGAAACAGTACCTGTAATTGTGCAAGAAGGTAGTAGGCTGGCGTGTGTAGGGACAGTGGCAAGACAAAATACGACATGGCTTTTGCCCTTTTTGTTACTCAACTACTAGTTGAAAAATAAGTGCTAGGAGGAAAACGTTAAAGAAAACAAGAAGCAAGGAACTAAATCACAGTACGACCAAGTATCAAGAGTTTACAGGTTAAAGACAGAAACAGTAAAAGTTAAGGAATGAAAGAATTCTCCTGACAATTCAATTCACCTGAAGTAAAACACTTTTGCATAGAGAAAAAAATAAGAGAAAAAGAAGTCCAATAATAAGCAAGGTGAGCAGTGACACTTGCTGAATTCTTCTGGTTTCTTCCCGAGAGCCACAGCTCTCCCAGGCAGTGGAGAGAGAGACCTTGGTTTGAATGCTCGCTTAGAAAACGATTCTGCCGCGCTGCTTTTTGCAGCAGGAACAGCTTATTTGTGTTTTCACCCCCCTCGTGTCGCCGGTTACCAAGGGGAATGGTTTCTTACTTCGAGGTATCTTGTGACGGATGATGCGTAAAGACTGCAGGGCGCCGGCCGTTCCCTGCCCGCCCCGGTGAGGGCTACACCGCACCCGCTGCTCCGCACCTGGGCGGAGCTGCCTCCCGCCGGGACAGCGCAGACGCGGCGGGCGGG
>Ga0065711_1003911_pt1 | contig 25844 bp, 10 predicted proteins | sample Hoacrofraction12_FD_59098 | JGI IMG/M metagenome (GOLD analysis project Ga0065711, IMG submission 59098) | Hoatzin crop microbial communities from Cojedes, Venezuela - Epithelial fraction 12 v2 (version 2) | ecosystem: Host-associated > Birds > Digestive system > Esophagus > Crop | place... | reverse complement strand
AAAAAAAAAAAAAAAAAAAAAAAAAAAAAAAAAAAAAAAAAAAAACCAAACATAAACCCTGTAGAACATGTGCAGGAGTAGTAAGTAAGAAAAGATGACTGTCAATGGAGGTGCAGTGGTTGGAGTGAGAACCTCCATCTTCATCTCCCCTTTCACACATCAGTTGTAGCAGCATTACTAATATACTAATTCTAAGAGCCTGTCTGAGAAGTACCACATCTGACGGTCTTCATACCAAATTGAAAACTGACATTTTTCCTTCATGAACGTTACCTTTGCTACTGACATTTATTGTCTATTCCTCCACATGACAAATGAGAATGTCAGGTCACAGCAGCATGCCTGTTTTGGCTCTCTTCCTTCCAGGCTTGAAGGAAAGTCTCTCCTTGTTAATTACTATGCAAAGTGAGACCACAGAAAAATAACAAGTAGCACAGCAGTTAATACATTTAGCTTTTTTGCTGTACTGGGAAGGTCTGCCAACTCTGAGGGGTCTGGACTACCACTAGCCTTTTCTGCACTTCAGTTCAGCTCCACTGTTCTCCACTCCAGATCTCTCTCCCTTTTTCTGCAAGCACCTTGCCTGTATCTTCACAGCTTTTCCTACAATATCATTCCTGGGTCAGAAGGAAAGTGTGAATAAAAGTTACCTAATCATTTCCCAGCTGACTAGTTCATCCTTAAAAAGGATCATAAGCCAACAGGAACTATGGACCAGGATCTCCAGATTCTATGTTATCTTCTTGCATTGACAGGTGAGGGCTGCTCTCACCACTGCAGGACCTGGTGAGCAGAGAGGATGGTATACCATTTCTGTTCCTAGTTGTGCCACTAACCACTCCACCTCCCCTTAAAAACATATAGGCATGTAGAAAAGCTCAAACAGTTCTCTGAGCATAATTTCCAGCGGAAATTCTGAAGTGCCAATTATGGTTTTCTGTCTGATGACAGAATTTGTAGGAGCTTGATCCATCAGCCAGCAGAGATCAGCACAGAGAAAGAGCAACTCCACTCAAAGGCACTGATTCATTAGTGCCCTATTTAGTCAAGAGTGAGTGAAATTTTTTTTTTTTTTAAGCATTTGGTTGTTTGGGGAGTGGGGTGTACAGTGTTTTGCATCCCCTTCATAATTTGCAGAAACTATCTGCTCCTGTCTCTCTGGATGGATCAAACCTCCATGAGCTTCGCCCGCCAGTCATCTATGCCCACACAAAGCGGCGCCAGATAGTATTATGGGTCACATTAAGCAAGTCCTAAATAACCACATCTCTTCAGATTAATATTCCTAAGCATTCCTGAAAAGTAATTTTAACATTTTCACATTCACTCAGTAGTGAATTATCTTGCAGAGTTACTAGATGGAGCTGGAGCACACATAAGAGCAGCTGAAGATATGTAGATTTAGGATAATACCTTAATGGTGCACGTACAGCCTGTCAGAAAATGGAATCTTTAAGCTTTAGAAAATCAGGTTTTGGCAAAAATTATAATACTGACATATTTATATTACCTATTGCTGCCAGAGGAAATTACTGGAAATCAGATCCTTAAAAATTCAGTCTTAACAGACTCCCAAAGCATATATTTCAAGATACATCACCGCCTCTCCTCCAGTCTAGACAGGCAGTGTGGACTGGGAGTTACCGGCCACGGGACATCAGAGAGATGGCTGTCTGGCTACCAGTCAAAGAGCATGAAGACAGGAAGCCAACAGACAGCTGCTGCTCTAGAGGCACAGTCATGCCATGTCTACACTGCAGTAACCTCTTTATTAGTCAAAATATATTTATTTTTGAAGGAATGAATTCAGATTTTATATGAAAAAATTGTTTTTGTAGCTTTTTCAACAAAAAAAATATATTGGGTCAACTGCAAATATTTTGTACACTTTTCCATTGTAATATAAGTTTCTCGAAAATCCTAAATGCCATTAGCTCAGGTTCCTGAAAAATCTTCCTATTTATAACAGTACTACTGCTTTGCCCCATATTAAACTTAAGCGGTTGTTAGGTGTGAGCTTCCAACATGCTGAAAGAGGCTGGCAGATCATTCTGGCCCAGAACCACCTCTGGGATCTGTCTTGCTCCAATTCACTTATGTGTTTACACTTGTACAGATGGAAAAGTTAATTCAGTGAAAACAGAGCAGTTTCCTTCAGGAAGTTCTAGGAGCACTACTCCTCCGGAGATTTGGAATGAATTGAACAAAGACAAGGAATAGAGTGATCCTAATGGCTCTGCTTGGCATGTGTTTGTATCTCCATGGAACTAGTATTTCCCTGCTCTTCACACTCCTGCTCCTTCCACACCCCTGCAGCACAGTGAGACCTTGCATCCCCCCGAAAAGGCCTGGCAATGCCTCACACCAGACACTGCACCTTCTCAAATTGCAGCAAAGGGCATGGATCTCCCGTACTGCTGAGGCCAGGCTTCCACTCGCTCTCAGGAGCAAAACCACATACATCTCCAAAAGTGGTCATTAACTTCTATACCTCTTAGAAAGATCATATCCTGCTATTCTGGCCATCATACAGAACCTCAATCTAAAGCATGATCCAGCAAGGTCGTTAGTGACCTCAATTCCTTCTGAGTTTGTCATTTCATACTGAAAACAAAACGAGTTTCCTGCGTACTTGCAGTAATGTTCTTTCCATGCTCGCAGAGGTATGCAATAGGAATTAAGGGAGTTCAGCAGCCCTGAGAAGAAGTCTGGCTTCAAAGCTTTCAAGATCTGTGGACAAGGACTAGGCATCCTAATTCCTGTACTAGGATAGACACACTTGGGATAACCAGCAAAAAAAAAAAAATAATAAAATCCCACAAGAACAGTTAGATAATGCTATTTCCTACAAAATAACCTAGCTAAAGACATTTTATCTGTTCAGCAATGCACCCAGCCTTCAGAGCCTTGTCCAAAACCAAGCTAACCTGTGAAAATACTTATTTTTACCCTGGAATGCCTCTCAACGCTTTTCTTCTCTACTCAGTCACCCACTTTTTCCTATGTCCCCTTGGCCGAAACATTGCCATCGGCCACGTCCCCTTAGCTGAAATATTGTAGCCAAGCCATGCAAGCTCCTGTGGGTCAGTTGTTCAACACTGAAGGACAGGAGGCGAAAAGGCTCCAAATCCTCTTGAAACAAAAGGCAATTTAAAGAGTTAGAAAAGCTTTATTGAAAATTTAAGCTGGTGCAGGGCACTGGGCATTTGATTTCTGCTATTACAAAAAGCTGTGGAGGACTTTAATGAACAAATTTAAGCACAAATACATTTCACACCTTATCCAATCTTGAACTTTTTTTGCACATAATCACAAATTCTGATTAATAATCTCAGAAAGATGAGAAATATTATTTCTGAGGCCTGGAAAGGAAAAAATCCTAGAGGCCAGTGACAGAGCCTGAACCATTCCCTCCTTCTACCAAAGCCCTGTTAGAGACAGTTTTATTTTTCTTCCCAGTAAGTAGCTGGGATTTTGGTTTGCTAACTAACACTGCAGCATTTGCTCTTGTAATGCTGCAGTTGGTGCAGGTTAAAGTTATACATTTCAGCAAGTCACACTGGGCAGCACAGTGACACTTCATTGGAAATCTGCAGAAGTATTTAGTGTGCCAGGATCTACTCAGCCCAAATGACTGGGCAGGACCAGCGTCTTCAGGAAGATGAGAGGAAGACCACAAAGAGCACCTTCTACCAGCACAACAGGTTTCCATCAGGAAGCCAGAGAAGAAACTCATACGTTGATTTGGAAAGCTGTGGAATACAGTGAGCCACCTTCAGTGGAGTTTAGCGAGTACAGCTCCATGTCAGGAGAAACAGCAGACGTGAAGTGTAACTACTTTTTTTTTCTCCCCCCTCCGAACTCTGTTCGTGTTTTACAAACTAGGACTGACATGTGAACAAAGAGACTGAAAAAAAAAGCAGGCAGGAGCTATGCAAGTAATGAGCAGTTCTGTTTTATCACTACTGCTTGTTTGAAAACCCTGTCTACAACTAGCTGGAAAATGCAGGGGCTGCTAGACTACGAAGCAGACCTGAATTAACAGCCCGAGCAATAGCTAAGATAGCCTGCACAGTCAGTTTATGTTTATTTACAGCTTACACGTTTTTTGCAAAAAATATACCTGCCCATGGGAACAAATACCAATACTCAATTGCCTGCATTGTTCTGCATCCAAAGGCCTCATGGCATTTGCCAAATCAAAGCAGCACCATTAACAACTTTTTTACAAAGGAGGAAACCTAAAGCATAATGATTGGTCTCAGAGCAGCAGTGACAGAGTTCAGTTCTGCTGCTTTAGCCCTTGCATATTCTGTCTCTCAAATCTCTCTCTCTCCCTTTCCCAATGATGAACCAAAGTTGTTTCTTCAAGGCTTCAGTGGGACTGGGCAAGAGATAAATGCAAGTTAACCTAAAGATGGCAAGACATAAGTAAGATCTAGAGAGGCCGAGCAGATTAGTCAGCCACCTAGCCACTAAACCCTGAAGAGGTTTGTGGCAAGGCAGATGCAATGAAAACAAAACATTATGTTGCCAGTTAAGCATAATACACCACATTCAGGATTCTTATGCAGGTGAAATAACCACAGGAGTCACCAATGCAGGATTTGCATTTAAGTTAAATAGCTATGTAACATTCCTCAGGAAACTATAAAACAGTCTCTGTATAAACAAGAATCATTCCATTGGGAAACCTGTATCATTGAGGCCTCTTAAAAATGTAATACAGCATTGAAGATGTTATCCGCAGTATTTGACCAGGATGGTGAAAAGATACTGTAACTGGCACAAAAGCGCATCTGCTGTGTTTACAGAGAGCACCACCACTGATCACACAGGCCTGCCCCTGTTTCCTCCCTCTCTCCTTGCCTAATTTGGCCTAATTAGAAAGTCCGAGAGTTGCCAAAGCAGCTCCCACACACTGAGCTGCTATTACTATACAACAGTTTCTGTTCATCCCCTGTAGCTTGGCTTTAGCATGCTGCAAATCATGAGCTCAATGCTTTCCTCTATGAACCCAAACAGCAGCTCAGGGAGGCAAAGGAATTATCAGCTCCTGAGGACTACAGTTGCCCAATCCCTCATGCTATGAGAACATCCATTTCTCAGTTTGCCAAGCTATGAAAACACGACTTGGCAGGTTTGACAGTTTTCTGTGAGGAAGCTCTAGGACTTTCAAGATTTGGAACAAGAACTTGAGTTTCGCAGATGCACAGCACAGGTACCCAGGATGCATCTTGTAGGCCAAGTTCTTGTGTTAGAAAAAACTTCTTGGTAAGTATGACATCTATAACGCTATTATAGCTCAGTAGCTGTGCTCTAGGATGAAACTCTCAAAGCCTGGCACCTGGCAAAATTAGCTATTTAGTATCTTCTTAGGTCAGAGGTAAATTAAGATAGCATTTCATATAGACTGTCGCCAAAAGTTACTCCTTGTGAGTTTGACCACATACCTCTGCCTCCCTCCTCTGCAGAGGATCCAGCAGTTGAGGCTGCCATGAACTAATTAACCTTCAGATCCTGTTAAACACAACATGAAACCTCATCATAAAATTTCAAGTCCAATACTTAGGATGCTCATTCAGTACAGTGAGGACTGAGGCTCAATCCCTACCCTAAATCATGCAAGACTTCGGTGCTCTGTATGAGTGTCTTTACAACACAATTTACTTTCTGAAGGTGTGCAGCATATGTCTGTCTCACTACTTCATCATGGGCAAGGATATCTGCTTGTCACTCACTTCTGAAACACTTTATAAATTCTTTCCTTTGCAATAATGCTAAACGGGAACATTTTTGAAATTTCAAACAAATTTAACAGAACAACAATCTTGCTTCCTACCTAGCTGCCTGCAGCACTTGCAATGGATAGTCTGTGGAAACAACTGAGGTACTTCCACAGCCAGACAATGAAAAAAGGGCAGAGCCTAGGATGAAAACACCTGACATAGCATCCTGGTTTTGCATATGTTGTTCTTGGTAGTAAAAGATAGGTAGAAGATATGCATTAAACTAAATTAGAAAAGGGAAAAAAAAAGTAACTAAGAATGATGCTGTAGCATTCCTCCTGGTGCGTACAGCAGCCCTATGCTGTGGATGGAATGCCCAGAGCTACATGTGTGCAGTTTTGTAATGCTTGCTGAATGTTTACAGATCAGGAAGAGCAAAGTTCTGTATGCAGCCAGGAAAGGAAATCGTGATTTGTGACATGCGACAGAAGCAATGGATTTCAAGTTGGTGACACTCTCCCAGGCGCGCCAAGGGAATGCCCAGGCTCTTCACTGGCCACAGGTAGCCCTCCCCTGCACACCAGCCCCACTCTGTCCCAGATTCGGCTTCTCCTCCGCGAGAAGCTGCTGCCTCCCTCCCAAGGCACCTGCCTTCAGGGCAGGGTGAGACTGAAGGCAGCTGAAGATGAGCACAGGGCCTTGAAGCCCTGACAAAGGAGGAAAGGACCAGACTGAGCAGCTCTCTGTGATCCTGCAGAGCTGAACTTCAGTGTGTCTCCCACCTCAATGACTCAGAGGCCTTAACTGGCTAAAAACACCCCTGGGAATCCTCTTCAGAGGTGTAATGGGATTAGCACTGGCCCTGCTACAGGGTTTAAAATGGACACGCCAATACAGTCCAACTGCCAAAACTCACCGTCACCTTCCTGCATCTTCACACCCTGGCTCCTAGGTGCCCAAAAATTCAGTACCCCCATCTCTGCTTAACCCCATTTCTTCGGATACTCATTTCAAAGACAGAGGTCTGTGTTACTGAACTAGAGAGCAGAGTTTAGTTGTATTTGTCATGTCAACTTTGTCACCCAAGTAGCCTCTGTATGATGCTGGAAACAGAGTGACATTTACACTGCCATGAAAAACACAGGGTATTGGAGTGCTTCAGTGAAGTGGTAACCTTAATAGCTTTCAAACCTGAACTAAAGGACAGGAAAAGAAGACTACTTCATTAAAATCACTTAGCTGTCAGTGCTGGCCCCAGAATTCTTCTCTCTCCTATTATTATTAAAGTATTATTAATAATGCAATTCTTGTTAAGGGAGCAACTGCAATTCACTTGGTTTAAAAAAAATACAAGAAAGCAGCGAGTACTTAAAATGCTGCTGCAACAGTAAATATCACCTCTGGCATATTTGTCCTGGAAGAACAGAGCACGATTTGGAATACCTAATTGAAATGTGCTACAGGAGATAAGGCTGGCTGCAGAGACTGACATTTAAAAGCGGGAGACACCAAACAAGACATGAAATATCACTGTTGCTGCCTCAAAGCAGAAAGCCACTTTCACAGAACTGAAGCTTTCTCCTCCTCACCCCTTCCCCTTCCCCAGCTCTGACAGACACAGTGAGCAATTAACCCCTTCCCTGATGTCACTAGTAACACCACCCCCACAAAAATACTCAGGGTTGCCATGATTTCATGTGGTTGTTCCCTCCTGCAAATCACGCAGCCCTGCATGAAGCAGCTTCTCCTCCCTCTTCCCATTCCCACTGTGCAAAAACTTGTTTCTTCCCTGTCACGTCAACACGTCAAATTCCAGTACACGAGATGCAGATTCTCCTCCCGCCTAACGTTAGCTGGCAGCCTGTGCACCCCGATCTGCTTCTACCTACTGGCCTTTGAGAAGAAGAGTTGGGAAGCTCCTTCTCAGCAGGAAGAGAATCTAGGCATGGTGCCACACCACCAGAGCTAAAAAAAAGCGCTTGGCACGCAAATGAAATTATGAAGTGTTTAGCTGCTTAAGCTTTTCCTGCCGTAGTCAGAAGGAGCACTGGTGCCTTTGAGCCATCTGATCTGGTGTTGTGGGCAAGCAGCAAGGGAAGTAAATCCAGCAGATTCCATAAACGCACAGGTTACACCAACCACACTTCAAGTAAAGATTTAATTAGAAAGTTACAGTTCATTAAAAGAGCACCAATTAGTTATTTCAATCACGTGGGTTTTTCTATTTTTCTATGCCAGGATAGCATGGCAAAGATTGGGATGCATATCAGAGCCAAGCACCTTGTGCTTCTCAGTGAAACATCCCAGTGTCTTTGAAGAAACAGCCCTGGTTAGAAAGCTGTTTTTTGAAAAAGCTGCCAGAAAACAGCCTGTGAAGTGGAGCTGGAGCCATCAGACTGTCTATGCCAGCAGACTGATCACCAGTCTTGAGGAAAATGGGAAATCCTAGCCCAAGAGAAGTGAGATATTCTTAGATTTTAGACTTTGATTTCTTGTTTTGTGTTATTGACCAACACTTACTTTCCTACATCTGCAGATGGTATCTCCTTGCTTCCCTGAAACAGGATGGGCCAAAGAAGGAGGTTCCTTTTGGCTGAGAAGATACACAAGCATGGAAAGGTCCACTGGTTAACCAAAGGGACTCAGCAGACCTGTTTCCCTGTCGCTTCTAAACAGCAAAGGGGCACTGGACAGCACGTACTGCCAAGTGAGAAGGTTCCACTCTGCCTTATAATCATGAACATTAAACAGCTGTGACAGTTTGGATACATCCCACCCTCTCCGGATGCCTTTCAGTTCCAGGAACAAAAAAAAAAAGAAAAAAAAAACACCACCAAAAAAAAAGTGCTTTGTGAAGGTTTGTGGGTCTAATGAACTGGCTTCTCTCCCTCTAGATAGTTACCGAGCTTTGGCTCTTTGGGGTAAGCTCTTGGCACCGTTCTGTGTGCAGAACAAAGCACAGGGGATAGAGCACATGACTGGAACCAGTAGGAAATAGAGCAATACAAATAAAGCATAAAAGCAACAACAACAAATTTCATAAACAAAAAATCAAATGGTGAGATTTCAGATCCCTCCTCATTGCTGTAAATTGAGAGGAATGGAAGGGTGAAGAAAAAAAAAGGCAACTAAAAACATATATGCAAAGTTAACAGAGGTAACAACAGAAGACCACTGCCCCTACAAGTTAATTGTCCACAGTTAGGACTTTAAAAGAAGGTTTCCTTGAGTGCATGTTGCTTTGCAACATGAAAAGCCTTTTGCAACTTTTGCAAAGTCTCAGAAGAGCAAACACTGATGTGTTCTGAAGAAGAGGTGCAGCAACTGCACTGCAGCCTGAGTACCTTACCAATACAGCAAGAAGCACATCTGTTCAGCTGACTGCTTACGTGCACCAGTTGGAAGGACAGGACCGTCTAACCTGCTGTCTACACTCAGCTTCAAGAGATCTGTCAGACCACAGGTCCACCTACCCTAGCATTCCTGCTCCCACAGTGAGCCATAAATGGATGTATAAGGAAGACTAAGAACAAGTCAAACAATAGCTCTATCCTCCTGTTTTCAACTCAGAGTTGCTGTGCAGGGTGTCATTCCTTTGCATTTTGTAGTACTCAATGTAATTCTCTTACATTAAAACCCTATGCCTGATTCTGGAGCAATTCTGTCCATAAAATGCAATACAAAGAACCAGTGAAATCAATGGACCCTCAAACAGCACTTCCAGGTGGAAAGTTTGATACTCAATACAGATGAGAAACACTCAGAAGGCTCACCAACTGTTATATCACAGCTTTTCAAAAATGCATGACAAATACTGCTGATATGATGGAAATCTCCCATATAATGCATCCCTGCCTCATAATCAATAGTCTCACAAATCAAGGGAGGTTTGTCTCGAGACTGTCTTAACTGTATCCGAAGAAGGTATGCGAGACAACTACAGACAGACCAAAGACTGCAATGTCAGACAGCGAAGGTGTGCAACACTCTACACAACTGATTATCTGCTCACTTAAAGATTTGTAATAGCTAACAAGTGTCCAACATTTTTTTCTTCTTATTCCTCAGCAACATGGGTCACAAGTTTCCATTAGAAGCTGCCATTTGAACCAGGTGGGCAGCTTCTCTGTACATAAGCCCAGCCCTGCATTAATCATCGTTCTTCTCCTGCCCTCCTTCACACTCCACACCGAAGTACTCCTGAATAAAAAAAATTCAGTCTCTGCTCTGTGGTTCACAGTGTTTGGATATGCTTCCAGCACACAGCAGGCTATTTCAAAATCAGAGAAGGAGGATGAGGGGCAGAGAGTGCTCCACATGTCCCAGTACAATATTATAACGTTTGAGTCACCATCCCTGCAGGTGTTCAAAAAATGTGTGGACATGGCACTTCAGGACATGATTTAGCAAGCATGGTGGTGATGGGTTACAGTTTAACTTGATAATCTTAGAGGTCTTTTCCAATTGTAATGATTCTATGATTCAATGAGATCCCTGTTAGAAGACACCTTGCCAATACCAGCCATCCTTCTGTACCAGTTTCTGCCACCATAACCTGATACCACCTGGAACACACTGCAAGACTGGAAAATCTTGAGACATTCAGCTCAAGATCCAAATGGGGGAATGACACTGATTATGCAGGAAATCTGACACAGGACAGAAACAAAATGTGTGCAGTGGCACCAGCCAAGTCAGGAGTAAAAATTCTCCTCAGATTACCTCAAGTCATTTGCCTTGGCTGGCTCACCTACAGGAGCAGAAGTACTAGAAGTGCGTTAGGCGTCTTTCTCAGAGATCCAAGTGTGGTTACACAACTGGAAGACAAGGAAGGGATGAGAGTGAGGTTCAGATACATTGGCAGACTGACAAAGTCCTAAGCTGACTCTTGACTAGTAGCAATACATCAGGAACAAGGTACAGCAGCATAGCAGGGTATGCAGGAGGCCAGGAAATGTTGAGGGGGGGTGCGGAAAGAGCATGTGAGCATATGCCCGAGCAGGACATCCTGCCTATGCCTCCCACTGTCTACAGTCTGTGTTACAAGCTCTTCATTTCTGCAAGTGCCAAATTCACTCCATTTGAATTCGAAAAGCCTCTGGTCTAACAGTGAGAGATCACTGAAACTGCCACTGGGGCTTTACTGAGACACAAGTTCATGTCCTCGGCATCCCACTCTGTGCTCTTGGGCATCCTGTAAACACAGGTTCAATTAAAATCACATCTTACTCCCTTCATTCTCTCCTATTCATTGCTTTCCTTTGTTCTTCTATTTTAAATAAAAAGCCCCCTTGCCAGTCACATTCCCAGAAATTGCTGTTATTTTAGGAATGGTTTTGAAAGTGCCCCCAAGACAGGTCCTTCCCACAGGAGCACATAGACAACCACACATTTTAGGTACCAGTTTGAGGTATAGCTTACTTTCTGCAGCCCCTGCTTGATTCTGCATCCCGTAGAATCACTTTAAATTAGGGTGATCTCAGCAGTTACTTCAGAATCATGCTGCAGTGGGGCTGGTGAGAGAAATATCTCCTAGTTTTAATCTCTTTGCTAGTTGTGCAGTGAAATAGGAAAGGGTGTGGAGGGCAAACATGCAAACATGTGCACTGTGCAGTGTAAACTTGTCCACCTTCTTTTTCAGTAGCTTCCAGCTCTTCTTCCCCTTTTTTTTGGAACTGCTGATGGATGTTGACAGGAAGGGAAGGCAAAGAGGAAAAAAAGAGACAATTAATCACAGCTATACACTTTTTTTTCCCCTCTTATTAACTGAAGTCCTACCCAGTGAGACCATTTTAGATTAATGTGCCTCTAGAAACAGACTGGACAATTAAAATAAACTTGCCAGAGTACTTTGAAGAAAGTGACCCTCCTGGAGAGCAAGCTTCCTCTCACCTCCAGGCTTGCAACCCATTGAAGAAGTGAGCATCCCTGTATATCAAGATAGCCTAAAACAATAGGAGAGTGGCTTCAATTTCTCACGCATTCTCCATTTCCACATATCTGTACTCTACTTCCTAACCATCTTACAGAGACTTCTCTTTCAGTATGTTTAACTAGTGTCAGCCCTTTCATTGCCTTCACTTCGCAGGGTGTTGGAAGATGCTCGCAGCTGTGCGGAGTCATTTTAGGTCTACACAAAGCACACCCTAGCAAATTAATTTTAAGTGCATTCAGTGAATCACTATGGGAGATCACTTACAGAAACAGCGTAACTGAGGAAGGCAGGCAACTAGGGAACTACCAGGCAACTCCACAAGAAGCATGGAAGCCCCATAATATCAGACAGAAGGAACCAGGGGAAACCTCAAAGAGACACTAATAATCAATTGATAGGGCTGGTGGTTTTTTGTTGGTTTTGTTTGGCCTTTTTTAATAATAAGGAATAAGAATCAAAGCAAGCATATATCTGAGTGAACTAACATCACCATTAAAATGTACAGATTGTCCATCTCTCACAGTCAGCAGCTCACAAGCAATTAGTAAGCAGAGGCCAGCACTACTATGAGGTTACACCACATCATTATTTGAGGGAATAAGTAGCAAGATTGGCTTTCCATTCTCTCATACTGAAAGGCCAAGAAGCACCAAGAAAGAATCAACAGACCTGAGAGCCATAGCGTTAAGTCTCTCTGGCATGAGATGACCTTTCAGACAAACACGCTGGAAACACTGGTAGTCACTGAACACAAATGCAATTACCTGGTGCTGCCAGTCAGAACAAATACGCAACCACACTGTACTGCAGCCACCACATCAGGTGAAGCAGAACAGACCCAGCCCAGGAGGCTAGGTCTTAACCAATAACTTCAGAGCTCCTACTGTCATCCAGGCTTTTCTTACACATCACATGACTCAGTGCAAGTTTTCTGATATTCTAGGGAAGTTCCTGTCCTCACCTTTAAGCTGAGCTTGTTCATTGTCTTTTTTTTTTTGCACTAGGTTAAGCCTATGGCTTTGTTTTTGCATACCAAACTGTGTCTGTTAGCACAGGCACAACCTTAGCTCCTTGCTGGGGATGAGGGAGGATTTGTTTAAGGACAGAAAGGGCGATGAAGCTCACGCCCAGTTCTCACCTCCTTCTACCCTCTTTAAAACATAGCCATTATTGTGCTGCCTGTAACATCCAGTTTGGCCTGGGCCTAAATGTAAACCCAGATACAACAAGCCTTTTACTGGGAGACTGAGAGAAGCAGCAGCAGCAGGTAAAACAATATAAGGACACCGACCATCTAAGGCACTTTCCTACATCTCGACCTACACGGAGCTGCTCAGTAAACACCAGCTCACACAGTCATGACTGCTAAGCTTTGTAGGTTATTTATCCTCCTCCCTCAGCAGCCTTCTTCCCAATATCCTCCTGTCTATAGGAAGAAGACTTGCAAGTGAAGCTTTGGCTATTCATTATGTATCATTTCCCCATATCTCACTTCTTCCTGAAGTCTGTGGCCAAAAAGAGTGGCCCTCCTGCCCTCAGTCTCTCACCACTTCTTCTTCCTCACCACCACCTTTTCCACCTGCATTTTCATCTCAGCAGTGTCTGTCAGTGAGCCAAAGCTCACCGAAGTAAGCGAACAGTTGAGATCAGTTCAGTTCAGAGATTCTTTAAAGGAAGACAGAGTCATGCAATAGACCACACCACTGTTCAACTGAAGTCTGGCAAGTAGTTTGTACAAACGTGGCCTTCCAACCCAAACCATTCTATGATTCCTGTAAAGCTCAGGACTGAGTGCTAGGCAATGTGCCTTCTATTGCTGACCTGGCTGCAGACATGTATGACTACAGACAAGTCATTTAACCTCTCCCTATTTTCTTTTCCTGCCTAAATCATACTAAAAAAATTAAAATGTGATGAGCTATGACTTCGTGACTCGGCTGTATCTAGAGGACAGCTAGAGGTTCAGGGGGGCAGTGGGCACAGACGACCAGTCCTTGGCCTTATTGCTGGAGACACTACAGTGATTCATGCACCAGCCAGCTCATCATCAGAGAGCCCCTCCCTAAGTCACTGGAGTCTTTACAGTGCTCCAAACACCTGCAGATGGAGGATAGCTAATAACTGCGTGCCATTGTAGGGTTTCCAACCTTGTTTCCTGCCAATAGATCTTTCTTAGGTCCATCAGGGTCTAATGAACACGGTCAAACTGAGCTGCACTAGATGAGCTACTAGCAATGGAAATAGACAGACTGGACTAAGTGGCTCCCAGTAATGAGCATCCTGGCTGTCAGGGTACAAGGTCTTCAGTAAAAGTTAGGAACTTTAGAGAAACCCCAAAATGAAGGTTCAAGCCTGCCCCTGGGTAACATCATACAACAGAAGCCAGAACTGCTAAGAAATGACAAGTTTCTTTGAAGCCTCTTTTGGAAGGCTGAGAAGCTCATGAAGCGGTGTGAACGTGCATGTCATCACTTCCCTCTGGGAAGGCAACACTGCATTTTGTTTTATTTCAGGTTTTGCTGACCTGACTTCCTGGAATAATAAAACAAATAGAAGCTCTGACTTTATAGGACAAGAGCAGCATGTGAAAGTAAACAGAGGAGACAAAGCAGCATGGTAGGGAAAGGAGGTAACTCATGGGATGATGTTTAACCGAGGGCTATAGGCTGAATGGGATGAAGAGTTGCCAGAATCTTTGGTAAGAGGGGGTTAGCAGAGCAGGTAATGAAGATAGGAAAGTATCCAAGCACAACACAAGGAACTGGACAATGAAAGAAAAATCTCCCTCTGAATGGGTAGTGCCTTTGAGGCAGGCACTTATGATCTACTTAACAGAAAGAACATTTTCACATCCATTCAAGCAGCTATGCCTCATTCCAGGGCCAGGTGCAGGTTTGCTCAGGAGGTAGCTCCATCTGGGTTCCCAGGCCAGTACCCAGAGCAGGGCTCAGCAGGAAGATGAGAAAGGATTTTTCAGGTGTCTCCTCTACAATTAGCATTACACGATATTCCTAGCAAGAAAAAGGTAGATTAATCTCTCATACTTTTTCATAATATTGGGACTAAAGCTGTGACTAAAACCGCAGCCTTTCCAATAAGTAATTATATCCGAATAGCATGACAAAACTAGATTAAAATTCTTTGCAGTTCTATTCAAGATCAGAGCACATGCCAGTTAAGTCTATGCAATTATTATATTAGTATTTTATAGAGAGGGTGGTATGAAGTAACACTACAGAGGATCAGGCATAGTCCAAATAGTTTTAAAGACTAGGTGCCCAAACTCAGAAATCTACACAATTTTCAAAGGTCATCAATAAGCAACGCTCCAGATGCTCCTGCACTCTTAAAATGCATCTATCATCATGGCTGCCTACTTACAGAACAGCAACACCAAAAAAAATACTAGATAACATCCCCTAACTTCGCTTCCTTTCCTAATACTAATGAGTGGTGTGTCTACAGGACACAACTTCAAAGAGGCTGAGATAGTGCATCGGGCTCATTTAGCCTATATAGGAGGCGGAAAGAAGTTACTTTTTAATTAAATGATAAGACAAACATTTCAAGGAATCAAATCTTTTTTCCTTAAATTATAGCCCTAATTCAGTCATTACACGTAATTATTAGATTTGCTCAAAATCATTAGATAGGCTTTACTCATAAAAGAGAAATATATGGGGCTGACAATGTTTGCATGTATCACTATTTAAAATAAAGACCAAAAGTTCTCCTTGGTGTGCAAGCCTCTTCATGGACATGTGTGCACACATACCGATTTCAAACAGTTACATTTTTCAACATACTGAATGGCTGATGGAAGATGCCAGCTAAGCGTACCTAAAAGTTTTCGATGGGTGCTATCCACATGGACTGTCTAGTATACATACTTGTGTTTAATTATAAACAAAAAAGCAACAAATAAGCAGAACTTGGAGCAATAATTGAGTTATTTTCAATAGGGAAGATCAACAATGCTACAGGCAATGCAACAGCACTGCAAAATGCTCTCAATAGAACAGACTACAGGGACGTTTCCAGAACTGATCAAAGCTCTTTCCTATCCATAAAAACAGACAGTGAAAACATCTTCCATTATCAACTTTGCTACTGGGACATAAGCAGTAACATATATATTCCTCTTATTGAAAAATATTTGCTTCAATAGTGGTAACAACTGTCACATTTGAAAGGTGTAATCTTAAGCATGTGGGAAATTTTATATTTCTTAATTACCAGGAAAAAAAAAAAAATCTATTTCAAAATTCACTTTTTCCTCCTCTACCTTTACTCCACTCATCTGATGTACTTCAACATGAGTGTGATGTACTTCAACATGTTTTTTATAAAAGAAATTAAAAAGAACAGCTGAAGAAGGCTGCTTGCTGTGCAAAACAGTAAGCTTTCAAGGTCTTACAAAACCAACAGATTCCTACATATTCACTATTATACTTATCATAAGCATTTATAACTAGATAAAGAGCTGCTCCGAGATACCGCTGAGGATCTCAAAGCAAACATTAAACACTACATGGCCCTCCTCCAAAGTGATGGTTGTTCCAGTTTTCAGAGATGTGCAGAAGGTTGAAGTGACAGAAGCTATACAACGGCTTGGCAGCTGAGTCAGGGACAGACAGCGCAGAAAGACCGACATCCACTGTGGCTGGAAGCAGGGCTGTCCGGCCATCAGAGCAGGCAGCCAGCCTGGCAGTTGGCATCCAATGCCAATGCGCACCAAATTAAGCAAGTTATTCCCATACTTCAGAAACTGCAGAGGCTGATGAAAACTCAGAAGGATAATCCTAGTTGAATCAGCAAGGCCACTTAACTGGAAGGGGTAACACACAAAAGGGTCGCCACAATTAATTGACACATTAATTGACAAACTATTGCCTCTGGCTTGCTTGATGCCAGATGTTGACAGTCCTCACGGAGTCCTTGGCTGCCCACTAGCCATCGACACAACATGCCGCTGCAGCTCCCAGGCTGTCCTGGAAAGACAAGCACTTTGCAGGAGCATTCACCAGAGAACCTGCTTGTGTAACTTCACTGTTTGTCCATCTGTCATCAAATATCACATCTAGCCCGGGACTTCTGCAGAGTGAAAGCAGCAGGCTCCATTTGGAGCGCTGGGAAGGCAAAATGGAGGCTCTACAGCAGCTAGAGACCGAGGGAGAATATTAAACACTCCATGCCTAATCGAGCATCTTTTCAAATTAGCCTGACTGCCTTATTTGCTCTATTCAGACAGAACAAAGAGCTGAAATGTTACAAAGCATCTGCAGCACTCGAGCCCAACAGGCACCCACCTCCCCCTCCTGCCAAGCGAGGCCATCGCTCTGTAGTACTCATGCAGAAAGCAAACGCAGGCAGAATAGGGTATGAGCACCTCTGCTAATCCTGCACTGCACAGTGCTGGTAACATCCCTCGCCACAGCTCAGTTTCCAGCAGAACCACTCCAACCACAACAGCTTTCTGTGGCTATGATCCTTTATATATAAGGCTTTCAATTAAAAAAGAAAATAAGGCTTCCCTTCTTTTTAATCAAGGACTAGTAAAGAATTTCTCACTAGATAAACCACCTGTAATTATTATAAGACACACAAGCCTCATTTTCATGTCAAAATGGGAACAAGTATGTTAAATGCACAGGGGTGGTTTGACACAATTTAAGGATAAGTCCGTAAAAATCTAATGCTCATGATAAATAGAGGGCCAGAGGCTGCAATGATCTCATAAGCCCTTTGCGGCTTTAAGTCAACAATTTCATAAAACGTATTTTCTCTGCCATTTCACCTCTCCAGCCTACATCCACACTCCTCACCCCATCTAGTCAATGCATGCCTGTGCCAAATCAAACCATGGAAACTACTGATACGAAATACATGCACGAGCAGCACTCCCTGCTCTGTCCATCGCTCTGCACGTTCCTCACAGCCCCACTCAGTTCACCAAAACATAAGCACTGGGACTTATAGGTATCCAGGATAAACAAAAACTAAGGTTTTCACAGAGCAGCCGTAACAACTTTCTTGCAAACAGGTCAGGAAAGCGTAACAAGTTCAGAACAAGCACTGTTTAATTAGGGCAGTACAAGCCATTGCAGTTTATTCAACACCCCAACCGCTCCAGAAGTCCCCTGCAGAGTGGCAAGGCTTGCAGCAGACAGTCCTTTCATCTGTGGGATGTTTTGCAATAAGAAACGAGAAACAGAGCAACATGCACGTGTCGGAAAGACCCCAGTGTAAAAGCAGAGACTCCTTCAGAATGCCCAACGAAACTTGGAAGGTAATGGTGATTTTCAAATCAGAGCAGCCTTTCCCCCACCTAAATATAACCTAGAAAGCAGGTCATTAGCCTCTGCTATCTATCTGATGCCATGAACTTCAGCAGCGAGGACAAAGTAGCACAGTCATCAGTGATCAATCCATTAAGGGAGGTGTCGCCCATTACCGGTTCACCTCCAATCCAAAGTAACCCCTCTAAGAAAAGCCTGCTGGTAAGCTCAGCAAAAGGCACACACAGGGTAAGCCAAGGTGTGACTCTGATGTTCTGCTCTCTTAACCACACCTCTGCTCCCTAACCACGACAGACTCCAGACTTCCCTCTCCTTTCAGCCCTACCACCTTCCCACAACTTCCATGGAAACCTTTTTTCTTTGTCTTTAACTTGCTTCAGCTAAACATTCCCCACTTCTGCTGGAACAGGAAAGGCAGGAATGACTATGAATGTCTGCCTTGTTTAGAAAAGCTAGTGTTGTTTTAGACAGCATCAGGTGTCTGCGTAAGGCAGAGCTGTTTATCTCCTGCACTCTGCTTGTTACCAATCTTAACAGCATTCCATGTTACTGCCTGCAGTGGAACAGTCTTGAGATCTCTACAGTGTATTAACCCTTTGTCTGGAGAGTTGCCATATTCTTTCTCTAGCTGTGGTAGATTAAGAATTTAAGATCTTACACTGATCTGTTCAGCTTTTATTCAGTCACCCTAAAAACAGCTGCTGTGTGTTGCCATGGCTTACTTGCAACTACAGCACTTTCCTCTCCTTTAGAGATTTCCTCTCAAAAAAACAGACTAAATATCTAACATAAAATAACCCTGGAAAGGTACACATTTTGAAACAAAGTTTCAGTGAGTGCTGTTAGTTGATTCAGAAAGATTTACTCTTTAAAAACCATGTTTTGCAACATGGTTCACGAAGAAAATGTGGCAAGAAGGTTTTGGATAAAGACTCTTTGAGAGCACCAGATACCAATGACTCCAATTTCTGGGCTTGCAGTAAGAGTTGCCTGTCTTATCAGAAGAATAAATTGAGGTCTGAGTTGACTTAGTGAATATTTTTGACTAGTTATTCATATGAAATTAATATTTCAATTTTAGAAATAGATAGGAGAGATGACTATATGACCTAAGTGATATTTTCAAGACATGAAGGCTCTGATAGTTTCATATCATGAAGTGCCTGCTAAGGAGGATGCCCAATCTCATTTCAAGTTTATCTAAGGTATATGAGAATTATTTCCAGAGAAGAATCCCAGTTTGAAATAACATCCAGCTTCCCAAGCTTACATTATATCAGCTTTCCTGAGATTTAAAGTAGTAAACTGTTGTTATTACACTATAAAATTATGCATCTGTTAGACTGCTTTGTCATCTTAGTAAACAGAAAAACATCCAGCAAAAAACAACAATTTCATCCTTTCTTGTTTGTGGTCCCTTCAGTTTAGTACTAACACATGTCTGAAGTTGTTCTAGGTTCTTCCTCACCTTCTTGTGAGGCAAGAGAGAGTAATCAAATACAGCAGAATGTATACCCAAAACAGAAGATCCTGTAATAGTTTTGAATCCTCTGATGTTCAAATCGACTTATCCCCTCAGCAGTAAAACAGCATTCAGTTCCCACTGATCTGACCTGCAGTCCCACTCCATTCATGATGGGTAGATCGCCATTGTTTTATTAAAAGACCTGCTACAACTGATTTATCCTTTACTGCCTTCTATTTGGTTAGTTATGGTCCCATTAAGTTTGTTACAAGAAATACTTCAATTTGGTTCCCAAATTCAAACACACACAAGGCTGTCAAGAGAGACTGTGTTGTCAAACCTATCAATATATTAGCTACAAAAATGAGTCTCAACAGCTTTTCCAAGAACCAAATCACATAACAGGTCATCAAGACTAGTAAGACTAGACTTCTCCTAGATCTCACTATATTACTAGTAGATGTAGAATGATAAATCAGTTTGAGCAGTCTCTGTATTTTCACAGCTATAAGAAAGATAAGCGGAGGTGACTGATGGCACAAGGCAGAAACAAATAGCCCTTCCTTAGCTCATCAGCTTGCCTACATACTCTTACTCCAGAGTACCCAGCCCAAAAAACAGTATTCTGATCTGAACTCTCCCTCATTCACCACCCAATGTCTTCTATGTAGTCAGCCTCCAAGCTTCCACCACCGCCACATGTACACACACACTGATCAGCTCTGCAATGGAAGAGTTAATTCCCTCACATCCGCCACAGACTGAAGGGCATTCTCAGGCTGCTCTCTGGAGATTCAGGTTCACTCCTCGGACTGGTGGTTCAGCTCTCAAGCCTGGTTTCCAGGCAACAGCCTCCGCTCACGGGTTTCTCCTGCTGTTGTTCTGCCTGTTGAAAGGTTTATTGTCACATTTGCACAAAACTTCACTTCCACACAACATCACAAAGCCCTACTCAAATTTACACAAGCTGTGATGTACACACGCCCTCAAACACTAATTCTATCACTTCCCTTCTCTTTTTTCAAGCAGGCACAATTATAGGCACATAAAATTGCGATACACATCCCTGAAGATCCTTCTGAGCTACAGCTGCTGTGCAGATTTCAGCCACTCTGTGTCCTGAGATGAACTAACAGGCAATGCCAAACCCTGAGAAAGCAATGAGCATAGCTGTTAAAAAGATATTCAAATACAGGTATTCTCTTATAATCATAGTCATTCTAGATTAAATCAGAAAAGGCAGAAATTTGCAGGAGAACCAAAGCGAAGTAGGAACCTTGTTGACATAGTGATGACAACAAATTGGCTTCCAGGAGAGCTCTTGGGTTGGAAGAAGTCGGTAAGAACATTGCTCAGGGTTCAACTTTACAGCACATTTCACCTAATACTTACATTAATCTGACTAGGCACAGGACCAGAATATGCTAAACAAATTTGCTGATGTTCAGGTAGAAGGTACTATTAATACAAAGGAAGATCAGCATATCATAAGGATGGGCTGGATCATCTTCAGGACTAGAATAACAGAAATAGTATGCGACGTAATACTGTGCTACTTCCTGACAATGAAATGCCATAGTCACATCCCTTCTAGCTATCCTGCCAGCAGCAACAACAGCTCTCCAAGACAACCCTGGCAGGCTGCCTCCCCTCTGCAGCAATCATCCCCTAGATGCTAAAGTGATCCCTGGCCATCAGCAAGGATGCCTACCACTGGAGCGTCTTCAGGCTTTCCAAGACGCTAAAATTAGCTGTTTCTGTGGCAACTTCACCCTAAAATGTGTAGCTTTGTCATGTCTTCACAGCTGAAAAAGTAGCTATGCTGAAGAAGAAATAAAGGCCAAGTAAGTTTCCCTTTACAATTTCCACAGAACTCACATCAATGTACCACAGTGAAGCTGAGTGCCTTTTCTTCCCCTTGTTTTAGAGAAGGACAGATAAAAAATCCTCTGATAGCAGATACTGTAATCAAAAGCTTAAGATCACCCCAAAAAAGGCTTTATTTCTTTTGGTATTCAGACAGAATTTGTGCTTTCTCTGCCAGTTCCTTGCTGGTACCCAGTTTCAGAGAAGAGAAAGCTCTTGGTGCTCCTCTGACAAGGTGGCCATCAGCACCAGGCCCTTCCGTCTCCCCCTGCACCAAAGCAAGCAGGACTGCACCAGTCTCATCACCTCCAAACCACTGGGAGAATGCAGGTGCCAAAAAGCTGTGTTATACTAAGGATGAAAAAGTCCAGGATAGTTTCCCAATTATGCTGGCTCGTCCCCAAATCCTGACAACTCCCAAGCCCATTGCCTCACTTCCACACTGTCCCTGCAGACCAGGATGCTGGAGACCACGGCCACAGACCGTGTGGTGGGGTGTCACCCTCAGAGCAGACAAAGCACCAGGGGCCTGCTGGGCAAACTAGAGAGCCTGATAATGCACAGGGACAGAAGGAACACGGGACCTCAGCGCTGCAGGCTGTCTGACAGGCCTTTGGCTGAGGAACCCATGGAGGCCCACAACCTCAGTTCTTCAGGAGCCACCTCAGCCCAACTAGGTACAGCATAGCAGTGAGGAGACAACCCAGCGTCGAGGGCACTGTGCAAGAAATGGTTATCTTTTCTGCCTACTCGTCACTGAACTCTTAAACGCTCCAGTTCCAAGAGCAGGCACCATGAGCTACTGTCACCATGTTATACTTGGGGGAACTGAGACAATGGTTCAAGAAGTGATCACCCCTAAGGCAAGGAAAAAAAAGGTACCAGGACAGATACAGCCCCTCATCTCGCTCTGACCACCCACGCCAGTGATTTAGCCAGAATTCTCCCTTCAACAGGCAATTTGTCAAACAGCAGCTCTCAATTTCTTTGGTATCTGGCCTGTATTTACTTTTTCCCACACTAGACCTCATTAGCATGTCCTCCTTTGTTTGTGAGCATCCTTCCTCTTGCCTTCATCTCAGAGAGGCCTCCTGTTATACCTCCACATGCCACCTACAGGCAAAGGCACTCCTCCTACTTCTCTAAGCAGCTCCAAGTATGCCTCTGCTCATCCTCCGTGCAGTCCTGCACCAACCTGGTGCTCACCAGCATCAGGATTCAAAGACAGCAGAACAGCAAGAGGCATCCCCGGAACCACAGAGACAGTCCTCATTTCATATCATGAGAGAAGGCCCGAGAGAAACTAGTCTGAAGAAGGTGGTATGCAGGAAGCCAAGAAACAGTGGTTCTCCCATTTGATTACATTTAGGAGACAAGGATTTTTATTTTTTTTTAATTTCCCTCTTTCTTAAATATACAGAAGAACAACAAGGGTAATAGAGAGCTAGGAACTCTTTGAAAACTACAGAAACTGCAAAAGAAATTATAATTAGTTCAATATTTATACACTACAGCTCTAATTAATTCAACAGGCCTGCAGATGTGCTGGAGAGATCAGTAACCTACCTCCTTCCCCTGAACTCTCTTATTTTTGCTATCACTGCAAAATTTGTAGGCAATTACTGACACAATTGCAGCTTCATTTAAAAAGAAAAAGGAAAATCAGAAAAAAAACAAAACAGAAGTAATAATACCTTGCAAGGAAAAGAAAGTAAAGTAAGAATTCAGCCATCCTTCCCAGCATGGGTGCCATCAGGTAAACATTTAGAATTCATCTTTGAAAAAAAAAAAAATATTTAGAATGCATCTTAAAAAAAAACAAAAAACAACCACACATAAGAAAAAAACAAACCTAAACCTTCAAACTCCTGCTCTCTCTGGGAGCTATTGAAATGGGACCACTGTGCAATCTCTGACAAACCAGGGAATCTGTATGGTGATATTCAGTATCCACAAACAAATCTTTCTCCCAACCTTCCCTCCAAACAGTCAGTGCTGTCCCAAGTGGGAGTGACAGATCTGGACAACTCAGTGGTGCAAACCCTCACTCTTCAGCTCTCTGCTATCTACTGGAAACTGCAATCCTGCGTGAGGCACTAACCCTCCCATGGAGGTACAGAAAGAGCTGCGTGTCAAAGGGCGGACCTGCTGCATTCGGACATTATTAGATTCCTCACTCTGAGGAGAAAAACACGTTCCAAAGTCCTACCCAGTGAGTGTCCTAAACACTACAGATCCACATTTACACTTGGATGCTTGCTTTCACTCTACTCCCAAACATCATGAATATTTAATTACTTCAAGCAGAGAAGAAAGTCTTCAGTAACGGGCAGAAAGAGTTATACCTTCCATTACAAAATTATCTGTTGGCTACAGCAGACTGAGAAATGCTACATAACCAGTGGCTCCCACAGGCAGGACATGTGCTGCAGCCACTGGGATGCCAGACAAAAAGGGAGGCTCCCAGTATTTCCATGGGCAGTCTGGTACTGTACTCCTGAGAGCAACTACTAGTCTAAGTGCCAAGATTATGGATCCCAACAGACACAAGCTAGACACTGGTGCTGAGCAGCACAGTCAAGAGAAATAACTCTGCACAGAGCTTTAGGCACTTCAGGATACAGAAAACACAGCAGTCTAACGACTTCCAACATCAAGCAGTAGCGGGAAAAAAAAAACAAATACAAGAGGACTTGGAAGATCTATTGAGGATATGGGCACCTGAGAGGCAGTTAGATGGCACCAGGTTACGTGATTTTCTTTTGCAGATACAGGTCAGTCGTATTTGCTGATATTTATCGCAAAGCCCCGACATAATTTCGTAAGACTGCATAGGAATCCCTGGATGTATCTCCAAACACAGGGGTGTATGTAACTTCTTGTACCCAAGATTCTAGACACCCCTTAATGTAAAGCAAGAATACACACAATTTGTTGACATGTCCAAGTTCTCTACAGTACAATGCGTTACACCTTCCCATGTCTCACTTGCTCTCACCTTGGGGTTGAAAAAGGAACGGAAGTCATCCCTTGATACAGCATTACAGGGAATTCCCCGAACAGCACTTTGTGTAAGGCTAACCTGCAACAGACTCTCTCTCCTTACCCCCAGCTGAGACAATACGAAGTCATGCGCTCAAATTCAGAGAGACAGTTACAGTTGAAATCAGGAATATAGCTAATATCTTTCAACCCATATTCTGGCCATCAGAGACAATCTCTTCTTGCATCTTCCCTCCTGCCTTTTTCTGATCCAAAATACCTGTGTGCATCTTGAGTCCAAAAAAATATCTGGCCCACCTACTTGCTGTGGATGCTGATGTCCACAAGTGACATCTTAGTGGCCCTACAGTTTTAACTCAAGAAAGCACAAAACTACCTTGCAAGGAGAAAGAAAGAAACAAGAAAGCCTTGCAGATTCTTACTTACAATACCAGTTACCTCAGACCTTTCCCTTCCAACTCCACCTTCAGAGCTTGAAGCTATTTTCATGGCTCTAGCAAATAATGCATCCAACACATCAGATCTCAGAAGGCCACTTGGGTCACACCACAGGCCTCTGTGCTGTACAAGAGGACAGAGAAGGAATTTTGCTACACCACCATCCTCAGAAAAGAATCAAGGTGCACAGAGGATACAAAAGAAAGACTCCAAGCACAAATAATAAAGAAGGATATTGGGGGAATAAGATTTAGGGACAAGAACAAAGTTTGGCATTCTTCCACTGTCCATGTATCTTAGTAAAGAAAAGATAGCCTTTTAATCAGCTCCAAACTAAACTAGCTACACTCAGATCCCCCCAAAGTACAACTAGCACTTGTTACCAAAGCCTTCTTACACTGTCCATCAGACCTAAAAGGTCCAGAGGACTATGTACTACCCAGAGAACCACCAAAACAGCAAAACCATGATAAAAAGAGAGGGAACAAAAAAAAGGAAGGTATTCAAGAGGAAAAAAATGAGGAAAACCCCTCAAGCATAATTACAATAAAGTAGAGGCCGAGGATAGAAAGAGAAGGAAAAAAGGGAGGAGAAATTAAAAACAGAAACGTCTGGAGACAGAGTGGATTCCTGGATCTCACACGCTTTACAACAGCGCAGCACGGGGAGACGGCTTTCTGCCTTGCTCATAAATGCTCCCAGCCCTTCTCTTTGCTGATCACTCGCTTTTGGCTTTGACCATTTCTTTTCACCAAAGATCTTATTTCCCTTCTTGTCATCATTGTGGGATTTTTTTCCCCTTTCTCCCTCAGAGCAGCTGTCACATTCACTCAGGTCTCACGAACTGCTGTGCTGCGGGCGTGTGTGATTAATTATACTGTTAGCCTTCATTAAGTCAGTGGATTGGCACTCCGGCAGAGAGGCAGCAGGACCAGAAGGAGAAGCTATTGAGAGCCAGCAGGATCTATGTCCCGCAGTTTATGTGTACGTTGGGCATGTGAGGCTTTTGTCCTCAAAAACAGCACTAGGATTGGGGTTTGTGTTTTTTGACAAACCACAAAGCTTCTGTCTCATTGCATGCAAGGCTCAGTTAAAAAAAAAAAAAAAAA
>Ga0065711_1005566_pt1 | contig 25845 bp, 16 predicted proteins | sample Hoacrofraction12_FD_59098 | JGI IMG/M metagenome (GOLD analysis project Ga0065711, IMG submission 59098) | Hoatzin crop microbial communities from Cojedes, Venezuela - Epithelial fraction 12 v2 (version 2) | ecosystem: Host-associated > Birds > Digestive system > Esophagus > Crop | place... | reverse complement strand
AAAAAAAAAAAAAAAAAAAAAAAAAAAATCCAACAGCAAGTAAAGAGCCCTCAGGGTCTGGGCCAGAAATTCACACTAAAACAGCATTAGTAGTGACTATGACTGTCTCTGCAGAAGCTTTCAGAAAACAGAAAAATAGTCAAGATGCTTATAATTTTTAATGGGTTGTTTGTCTTTTCTAAGAAATAACTTGCAGGGATGAAAGCAAGCCCTGCAACAGCTGGTGGCATAGGTCTTGCTGGCTAGCTGCTCTGTGTCCTGTCCCTACAGACTCCCTTGTTAGCTTGTGTGTAAACGCAGAACTGAACCAAAGCCTTCATGCGGTGCCAGAGGATGCTGCAACCAGTCTTCTAGAGGAGTTTTAAAAACATACATCTCTCCCAAACCAATTTCTGCATTGAGGAACCAGTGAGGTTTTTTACATAAATGTCCTTGTATAGATCAATGCTGTCATTCACAAACTTTCAAATATCTTGAATTAGGTTCCCTAAAATCATTGTATTGCCTTAAAAAGCTTCTACACTTGATATATTTGATGCTGAAGTAATGTATTTGAATGAAATTTCTATTTAGATGATGAATTCTCAGGTTATGTACGGCTTCTGTTAAAAAAGTATAACTTGAAGGCCTGAACCACTCTGGATCACACAGACCTCATATAAAGGAGTGGGCTCTCCCTTACGCTGTGTAGAAGACGATGCTGGGCTATGATGGTGCACGTTTGAAACGTTAGGGAAGGCAGACTCCAGGTAAGTAATAAATTGCTGAATGTATTGCCTTAGGAGCAGGTTAGAAATTTCCCTTGTTCACTGTCATTTACAACCCCCCTCAAAGGACAACACTTCTGAAAGCACAAAGTTTAACACGGTAATAAAAACACATCTTAAAAGCCCAAACCCCTGCGTTTCAGTGCTTTAAAAAAGTGGCAGCTTGACAGACCTGGAGACTGACAGCAGCAGTGTCAGCCTTCCTCACACTTCTCTGCCAAAGCACCTCAACCTTGACCTGAGGAGAAAACCACGAAGGGTTTGAGTGGGATTTCATGCCCATTCACTCTGGCATCTCTGCTGAGATTGCCGACAAGGGGGCCAATTAGCGCCTGCTGCAGAGGATCATTTTTTTCACCATGTGGAAATGACACCTGTCCACTGGAACTGGGCAGAGACCCACCAATTCCCTGGGTGCCAGCAACGGCACAGCCACTGCACAGGTTACCACTCCTGGTTACTTCCCTTGCACCAGGCGTGCAGCAGCTCTGAGTTGTTGTCCAGGTGGGACCAAATGCATTTTCCTTTCCAAACAAGTAGCCCTTTCTCATTTAAAATAGCAGCCTTATGTTAAAGATTGAACTTAAAAAGGGATTCTCACTATTCAAAGTCCTGGGGCCTCACTGAAGATCAAAAGGCCAGTTTTGCTGTGTAACCAAGTAAAATCCCATCAAGAAATTGCACCAGGGCAGAAGGAGATGAAGAGAGAGGGCTTCAGCCCTTTCTATTAAACAGAGAGAAAATGCCACTTTCCTGCTCGGATCTTTCCCTCCTCACAAGACCTAATTGGTGAAACTCTTGGGTGCTTCCTTGCCCTTCCATACAACAGCAGCTGCCTTATCTGTTCATAGAAGAGAAAGTATTACCAGAAGGCTGTCCCCTTATCAGGAGGTGGACAGGCTTGAATAAGCTGGTACAAAACATGGGACTGTATCATAAAGCAATCAAATTGGTCTAGTGGCTGAGAAGGGAGCAGTTACCACTGTAATTGCGTAGACATAGGTCTCTTCAACTTAGACACTATAAAAGTCATCACACTTATTAATTAGTGACTTAGCAGTGCAGTTTGAATAGGAGCCCATTTGCAGTGTAAACTGTTGAAATATTAATTAATGTAATGGGAAACTTCATTATGGATTAAAATAATTTTATACAAATTATCCTTCATAAATTCCTGTTCATTCAACTTCATTTTGTCAGACAAAAAAATGTTAAAGTCATTCTCTTTGAAATCAGACATCACCCTCCAGTTCATCTGTCACTAAGTCAGGCTTGCTAACCTCTCTAAGGACGTCATCTGACTAGAGTTTTCTATCACTCTTTGGCATTCCAGGTGCACTTCTTGACAATTTTTTTAGATCCCTGTCCAGAGTCTCCTCCAGGAATCTAGAAGGACCATGAAGATTGCATCAAGGACTTGATTAAACAACAGATAACATGTACCCAGCACACTAACCTCATTTGCAAGCTCTCACAGTAAATGATTGACAGCTGATGCCCTAAGCAAAACTGCTGTTTATGAAGTCCTTTTCAGTCCAGCTACATTAGTCTCTCCACACAGCAGAAGTCAGTACACTGCTATCAAAACCAAGTCTGTGACTGATACTATTGAACTCTTCATTACCCCAAGTGTTGCTGCAAGTAATACCACGAGTTTGGACACCACTAGTCAATAAAGGCTCATTATTATAAATATTCAGCTTATGTCATGACGAGAACAAACAGCTTTGGAGCCAAGGTCAAAGTGGTGAATTGCAAATAGGACTAGGTTATGATAGTGACGGTGCCCTATTTTTATGAAGTGACCTTGTAGCCTGGCACCAAACACAAGTTCGGTGGAATACACTGGATCCTGTGTATTCAAACAGAACTAGTTTGATGTTAGCAGTTTAGAAAAACTAAATTATGGAAGGAAAAAGTGCTGTCAAATGATGCAGAGCAGGGGTCTGATATCTTTAACACTTTAGTAAGGTTCAAATCTAAGCAAAGTTTTTTCTTTTGTTTTTTTTTTTTTTGTTTTGTGGTTTTTTTTGGTTTTTTTTTAAATCCTGTAACAGTTTCTTGAATTAGATAAGACACAACAGATAAATTGTATCTGGCATTACAGTTCATGTGACTTATAAGAACAGAGACTTGTCCTGGCCTCCTTTCCTAAATTCACGTTCTCTCCACTCCAGAAGTGGCTGCGTGCGGTACTGGCTGTTCAGAGCTGGCCACGCACCAGAATCTCTCAGCAAGAGAGCTGCTAATCTCTCCCTGGGAACAGCACCCAGATTGCTCTGCCTAAAGTCACAACACACCCTTCTGGTTCCTTTGTCCACTCTGTATTTCAGCCTAATTAACCAACAGTTTCTAATGATAAAAATAATAGAAGAAAGAAATTACTTCCCAGAACTATGAATACGTTGATTCACATGTGCTGGGCAATTGCCCTGCCAGCTTTCTTGCAAGAGGAAAAAGGAATAATGAAAAAGACGACTTTCATTTGACCAAGTTCCTTTTTGCACTTGTGTGCTGTGTGAGTCAAATTAACGAAGAACATCACTGGATCTGCTGATATGTTGTTCCCTGAAAATTTGGGAATAAGGGTGCTTGACCATCTAAGCTGGACTGTGGCAATGGTCCATATTTACAAAATGTGCTCAAATCCTGCAGAACCTCTCAGAAGGCAGCAGAGACAAGGGACTCCAGGAATACACACACCATACCCCCATCCCTTTCAGATTATGTCCTTTACATTTATTACCTCTGAAGGGAGCCCATTTTCACTTGCCCCAGGCATATTTAGGGTCCCTCTTACCTCAGCATCTGAAAAATCTCATAACTACATGAAACACGCACCATTCAAAGAAAGTACAAGTGCTATTATGAGACACTAAGTGTTAAGGCGGGGACCCCAGGACAACACCAAGACACTGTGGTCAGACAGATAACAGAACCATACCACCACTGGTGTAACTTTGCAGAGCCATTAGGGAACAGGTCATACATAGCTGAAATACTGATGGCCAACAGGGAACAGAACTCATAGGAAACTCGGAGCCAGAAGAAAGGAGGATGAAGCACTGCCTTGGCTTGCTAAGAAACAACTATAAAGGCCAGCCTATCCCTCATTCATCTGTAAAAGGAGAGCAAAATTAATTTCCTGGAGGAAGCAGGAAAGCAGGCAAAAGAAAGAAATCACTTTTTTTTAGGGAACAGTAAACTCTTGCATAGGAGTACAATGAATATGCAGACAGAATGGAACAATTGAATCCTGCTTCAGCAAGAAAGTCCCATCAATATCAGACATATCTGAGAAAAAAGTTTAGGCATGAAACTGAGATCTTAACTTCTTATAGACTTTTTCTAAAAACCTTAAGCATCTTCCTTCTCAAGAAGGAAGAAAAAATGTGTGCTGAGAATCTTTAAGTAATCCTTTTAAAGACTAAATCCCTCGAATATTTTCCTTTCTACCTCATCAACCATCCCCCCCTTACAGAACTGAAAAAAAAAAATGTCATTCTCCCCAACTGATTCCCCCTACCAAAGTTACTGATCTTACGTGAGTTGCTCAGAATAAGACGAGCATCACCCTTTAGCTGCTGAAATTTGGTGTGGTACCTCTAATGGAAATAGACACTAATACACTCAGTGTGGCTGATGAAGCATGGACATGCGTTTCAGGTGAGTCAGGAGACAGGCATGGGGCTGAAGAATGAGATTTGTGACATTTTAACCTGGTGCAACTCATCAACTAGAGCTCAGTCAGAACCCAAACTCAACAGTCATTTAAAACTAATTGTTTTTCTTTTTATTTAGCCTGACAAACATACAACTCCCAGGTGAGCACAGAGGCTGGTCTAGAAAGACGACTCTTCCATGATACATTCTCTAAGCCAGAGGGAACAAAAGAGGGAGAGGAACATTCCTGTCAGGTTCTCAGTGTAAACCAAGAGCTATTTTCCCTAACCTGATTCAGTACAACTTTTGAAGTCTTCAATAACCACTAGGCCACTATATGTTTTGACCACCTCATGTTATCCTGTTCAGGACCCTCCGGTCTGACAGAAGTCAAAAGACATGGCATGTCCACTCCTGAAATGTCAGTTCCACGTGCATGTACAAAGTTCACTTCCCTGTCAGCACACAGGGTATATGCTCAGCCATAACAGAGGCCATTCATGCAGTTCAAGACACCCAAGACAGTCCCCATCATCAGCTTTCACACTCAATTAGTGCCAGTTAATGTGTATGTATGTCTGAAAAGGGTGGTCATATTCAGCAAGAACATCTGAAGAGTGACTGGGAAGAAACTTTTTGTTGGTCCAACAACATGGTTTTGTCACCTGTAATGTCATTCTCAACTCAGTCTTCGATCTTTTCAAACAACAGGCCCGTGCATGGCCAGCGTAAATCCCCACTGTCACTGGTAGGGGCATAACACAGCCATGGAGCAAAAAACAGAGCAAGTTTGAACTGCACTTGCCTTCAGCTGGGACGGTGCAGTGATTCCTGCCCTATGACACCCGCCTGTCCCTCACCCTGAAATTACCAAGTCTATGACAGAATAACAACCTCCCAGCAGAGAAGGATCAGCTCTTGAACTGCTGCAATTTACAGGCCAATGTATGAAAGAAAACTAGAGCCAATGTCAGTTTACTGTAATATGCTGGGCTATAAATGGTAACAGTTCAAGTGCTGCTGGGCCATCCCTGCTCTGGAGCCAGCAACCGCAAGAGAAGGAAGCATAGGGGAGGACGGGTAGTCGGGAGCAACAGCACTTCAGCCATACCAGTTTAATCTGAAGCCATAAGTGAGTCAACACCTCTGCTGAAGAGATGTGTCTCACCGAAGATTGCACAGCCTTTTCCCCCAAAGAGGTCACTAGAGAGAAGGTGAAGATAAAACACCAAGAGCACAGGCATTTGAAATAACAGTCTCACAGTCCTTATTTATGCAACCATACCCTGAAGAGCGCAGTGCCACCTGAGTGAGGATGACATGCATAAGTAAGAGAGCCAAAGTTGTTTAAGGCACTGTACTCATTTTGATAAACAGGTGAACACTGAAGCAGTTGACAGAGCTACACAGCACTGCCCAAGGCCTTGCCTCCATTTTGCAGTCGATAAAACAGGGACACTATTTCACAGAGACGCAGATGGGAATCCCTTGATGGTATTTGGTGAAGATTTGGGGAGTGTAAAATGCTAGGTGCCTTACAGCTGCAAAATATTATTTAATATGACACAATTAGCAAGCAGCAAAATACACAGGACCTCACGGAATTACCAGAGCTGTTTCTGTGCAAAGGCAATGCAGGCAGTTGTCTGTGTCAACAGACTGCCAGGGTCAGCGAAACAGGCAAACAAGGGTAGCATAGACTTGGCTACGTCAGTTCTCCAGAAAGGCAGACTAGCTATTTCTGTGTCCAAGAGAAATACCTCAGTGCCCAGGGCATTTGCTGCTGCTGAAGGGAGGAAGACGGTTCCCCTCCCAGGAAGAGCCACCGCTCCTTCCACTCCCGCTGTGAAAGGCCCTGTCGCTGGAACCAACCCTGCACGGCCATTTCTCCTGCCTCTCTCCCTCTGGGGACAGGGGTGGCCTCTCCTGGCTGCTTACACTATGGACATTCAAATTCAGTGCTGCCTATGCTGCTGAGAAACCTTGAACTAACCCTGCATGCAATCATTTCCTATGTGAACGTTACTCATGTGAGCCACCCGTGAAGGTAAATACTGCGATTCACGTGACAAAGAACTATTACCTTGAGTAAGCCTTATCGGATCAGGTTCACAGATCATCCATGATGGCCTAAACATTTAACGTTTATGCGGTATCAGAAATAGTCATGAGAAGAATTTGCAGTTTAGGGCCCCTATCCAGCAATCCATGCTGGCAGACCTGTAAAGGGGTTTGGATATAGTACAATGAGCGATAACAGTAAACAATGGGAGAGAAGAGAGTGAGGGTCATAACTGCAAGACCATCTGGTTGTTTCCATTTGCTGTGTGCACATCTTGCTGGTCCTGCAGATAGAAAGACAGAGAGGGTTGTTGGAGTACTGAGTTACTAATGAACAGTTGCATTTGTGTCTTATATACTGTTATTGATAACAACAGTTGTGGCAGCTTTTCAGATACTGGCTTCTGAGGAGGCCAAAGCATGAACAATTCTGAATGGAAATATATCAATATGCAAAATAATTTGGTACATGTGACAATTTTGTTACAAGAATTTTTAAGCAATATTTCATGGGTGGGTGTCTTTCCTTATCCTCTAAGATTTTCTTTAAGAGTTCTTAATTCCCTTGCCAGAATCATTAGCACTTGGATAGTGAAGCCCGTAACCGGCATTCTAGGTACCAGGACAAAAAAATAAGTTACAATAAAATAGTGTATGCTCTTTGATAGGACACATGAAGAAAACTCGATTATTTGCAATTAGTCAATATGGATCAATACTGGATTTATCTTTAATAAATCTCCACTAAGCTTCCAAATCAATGAAAAGAAAACAGATTAGGCAGCTGCATCTTGCTCTGTGCTCTACCTGCAACCAGCTGTGGGCTTTACTAAACCACATGTGGGAGTGAAAACAGAGCCAAGGGCCCTTCTCAGAGAATCACCTGCCACTTGACCATATGGTTTCAACCTTGGAGTCAGGTAGCAAGGGCATTCCAGCCTTTTGCAGTCTGCGAGCTGACCGAGTGGGAGGCATGCTCAGATATACTGTGAACTATCCAGGAGGGGCAGAAATACTGTGAACTATCCAGGAGGGGCAGAACCAGGGCTGGAAGTAGAGAATGGCACCTCTCTCTGCTGAAGAGGAAATCTCAGATTTGAACATGTCCTCACTTAAATTAGGATAGTTTGGCAATAGATCCATGAAGGTCAAGAGGGTAAAACTGCAGGAAATAGAAGATTCAAGCCTGAGGTTTGTTTGAACATCCTCCATTTGATTTCTGAAAAGGCTGCTCCCCAGCTTAGGTACCCAGAAAACTTTTTCTAGCCCATGAAAACAAGTGAGGGGAAACTTTGAGCTGCTCAGGAGATAAATCCCACTCTCCATACCACTATTTTAGCAGACAAGAGGATGTAAAGCAAACTGCCACGGGGCTCAAGGGGCTTTCTTTCCTGACGCTCGTTTTTCATCACCAATCCTGAACAGACCCCAAAATGCAGACTAATTAAAGACAAATAATTAAGCACATTCAGACTGGGAAGGTTGGCAGACTCCCACTGTATTGTGAGACCACCTTGGCACTTAAATGGTTAGGGACTATATCCCACAACATCATGCTCATCTCATTGTGGTAGAGAGCTCTTGAGAATGTTATTAGCTGGGTGTTCGCCTTGCCGTTTTTCCACATGAGGCAGATGGGTAATTACGAAGCTAATAGTCTGATTGAGAGAAATCAGATGCAGTGGTTTGCCCAATTAGATGATACATTAGCTTCCTTCTTTGTAAGCAGCTAATGTGTGAAGCAAAGTGGTATTTTTGAGGGTCAGAATCCTTAAACAAGTGCCGAGTTGCAGATTATTGTGTCTCTCTTTTTTTTTCTAATGGAGGAAAAGTGCTAAGTCTTCATTACTAAAAGCATAGAAAATGCAAATCAGGCTCTGAAACAAAAGAGTGAAGGGACAGGCGAGAATATTTGGTGTCCAATGTGTCAACCTACAACATCAATTACATTGAAATGCAATGCATGGGAGCCTAATCAAGGATAGTATAATTGTAATAATTGCATGCTTTTGTTGGAGAGCTGCTGCCATTGTTATTGTCGACCATTTGTTTTTCTCTATTGTTTAAGGGGAGAGTATTTAAAATATATATATATATGTGTGCATACATAACTGTGTATAAATGACTGGAGAACAGCATAGGTAGAAGGTTGTGTTACTGCACACAGAGTGTATGAAGTCTTTCTTATTCCTGTTCTTCATATGGTGGAAAACCAAGAGCCTGAACTCTGTGAGGGCAGGTAACGCCCAAAACTGAGAAATGGACAATGATTTATAATCTGTGCCAAACAATGAGAGTTACTTTTCCTTTTGCTGACACATCCCCTGGTCCAGGGAGGTGAGTTACTCCCAGGGACTGGCGAGTCATGAAGTGAGCCAGTAGTAAATCATCCAAACAATCCCCAAGGCACCTCCTGTCTGCCTTCTTCAGAATAAAAAGGGAAGAGGTCAAAATAAATAATTTCTGTCTTGTTGTATTTCCTCCAGAGCTGCAATCTGCTTCTGCCATTTAAAAGGATTTTTAAAAATCTACAATCTTGACGAAGGCATTCAAAATAAGTGAACACAAAGGAGAGTATTGCACGGAAAGAGAAGACAGCATGAGTTTACTCAAGATCTTATTAAGGGAGAAAGAGGGAGTAGGAGGCTCCTGTAAATAAACCAACGACATTTTCTGTATCCTGAAGCTGGTCTGGAAATTCTTCTTATAGCAAAGTGCTCAACATTCAGATCAAATGAGAGGTTTATTTTCTCGCATCACTTGGGCTTGCCAATAGGTTGAAATGGAGGCACAATAGAAACGGGCTAAAACATTTAACATAGCTGTTAAATCTCATTCTCCACAGCTAAAAAAGAACAATGCCGTACCGTCTTTACTGAGAATAGACTCTCCTGCCATAGGAGGCTTTTCATGTATCTCTAACAATCCTGTACACACTCCAAAACTCACACTAATTAAAAGCAAATAATCAAATACATTCAATTTGAAAAGTTGGCAAACTCGCTTGTATTATTGTGTTAGCACCTTGGCACCAAAATGATCACATCGTGCTAATCTCATTGTGCAGGAGAGCTCTTGAGCATGTTATTCAGTAGGTCTGCTTCCTGCCCCCCACCTCCCAGACCCATCCCATCCTCCTCCACTGCCAGTACTCTCTTTCTTTAACTAGATAAAGAAATGAAAACGTAAGCAAAGATAAGCAAACCCAGGACAGTATTTTCATCATGTTTCACTTGGAGGCAACCAGAACTTGTGCTACCTTTTACAGAGATTTCCTTTTGTCCTGGTTTCAGTTTGTCTCCACAGATATGGCTGGTAAACCTGAGAGATGCTTTAAAATAAACTAAGCAGACTGCATTTGTTTCTCACTAGCTCTCATATAACATTATTGTGTTATTGTACAGAGTACTTGGCTACCACAGCAATGTGAAGACTGTCAATGCAATAAATAAAAGACTACAAGAGTTAGCAGCTTATGACTGACCAGATGAAGAAACACAGAAGGAAGCATTCTTCCCAGAAGGAAGAAATCTTAGGATTTCTTCTCTTTGGAAGTTTTATTTTGCAGATAAAATTTCTTTTCACTTGCTGTGCAATAAAAGCAAAGCTGTCTTTGCTAGCAGCAACATAATACAAATTTAAAAAAAAACAAAACAACAATGGTTTTTCATACACTGTGCAGAAGAAGGCTTTGTTTTCTTGACAGGCTTAATTTATACAGAGAAAAATGTCTCTGTAATGACACTTGTAAAAACATGCCTGCCCTCTTGGTGAGAGGCCACCACTTTCTGAAGGACATGATATATTGTAAACTTAGAATGGATATTCTAGAAATGCCAGTAGTTTTATGGCTGAAAAAAGTTGCGCAGGACAGCTTGTACATATGGCATTATTGAAGTATTAGCTCTCTCTAGGGACTATGTTTTAAGGTTGTGAAGTCTTTCGTATACAGGCCTGTGCATCCACCTGAAGCTAACTGACACCATATAGATTCCCACTTGTGTGCTATGAAGAAGTATCAGTTTAATTTTCTGCAACTGTCTAGGAGGTATTTTCCCTAGACAGTCCAACATATCAAGACTGAACAAACTCTCATGAATAAAGATTTATTAATTCCAGTGTTTCTAGCCACTGTATTTTTTACAACTGCAATGTCCACCACAGTAGCTATGACCAAGGGCTGGGTATGAACATGGGTCAGGTTAGGTACGACCATTCAGCACTAGATTTTCTGCCTTGATGGAAAGATAGGCTAGAATCTGTATATTTCTCCCAGCATTGTCCTGCTTTGGGCTAAGGGGAGCATTATCCTTTCCCACAAGTTGTTGACTGGTGTCTTGTGTCTGTGCTTGGATACTTATTTGGTTATTAAACATATGATCCTTACAGGTCCCTTCCAACTTGAGACATTCTATGATATGGCCTGCCATCCTCCATCCAGCACTTGCTGCTCAGTTGGTGTATTTTTGCCTGGGTTCAAGAACCTCTTCTGAGAAAATACAGCCTCTAAAGGACAGTACCTTAAAGGTCAGTGTCAGGAGAAATACATACTTTCTTAATTCCTTAACATTTATTGGATAAAAACACATTAAGGTTAGACAACTGTTCATGCTGCAGAAGTGTAGTGCTGAAGACCGCCACATTTCATGGGGAAGAAAAAAAAAACTAAAAGAGGAAAAAGGGTCACTGAAGGACCTTTCTGACAGTACCGGAAGGGTACCATTCAGCTTTTAACACAAAGACACTCACAGAAGAAGATGGCACAGTAATATAGTCTTTAACTGGAGAGGGTGGTACATAAGAGAGTCCAATTAATTTGTGACCTTCAAGACAGTTAGTTCCTAATTGCACATTTGCACTTCACAGACTAATAATAAAGGAAGCCCATATGGCTAAGCCTCTTACAAAACAAAAACAAAACAAAAACTGTTGGAGAGTCAGTCCCACTGAATAGTCCCTGAACTTCATAGAAGTGACTGTGCTGTGCACTGCACCACCTCATATGCTCCATCCGTTCTAGCAGGGTCTGAGGACAGCCCCAAAGCCTGCAGACACACCTACATCTAGTGGGCCCATGGAAGTAAAGCCAGACTCATTTTAGAGTGAGGCAGCACAGGGTGCCCAAATTGTCCCAGGGCAGCATGGTGAAGAAACACGGCTTCCACAATACGCTGCTCCTCTGACTGGAGGTTTTAGATAACTATAAGCCCGACATCTTAAAAGACACATTAATCTTCCTGTTGACTTCAGCACATTTAAATCAGACACCATATACGGACAACCCAAAAGACATATATTGATGTTATTTACATTAATTACTATTACATATTCATAGTACAACATTTTGTTCATAAAGCTTGCAGTTAAATCTTTCTAAAAGGAAAACTGTGATTCTCAACAAATAAATAGTTATTCGACTAAGCAAGTTTTACTTCGAGTTGTTCCTAAATTTCTGTCTGTCATGAAGAAAAGTTGATTAGCCAACACAAGAAGTATCAACAGCACTGCCCAAGTTTGGAAAGCCCTCAGTCTACACAGGGAGGGCTCCCATTGATACTACCAGGAGAAATGCTTGTAGACATCAGGATAGCATATGGCCTCTGAAATCAATATTGGTTTGCAGCTTGACATATGGATGGATAGATACCACAGAGAGATTGAAATAAATATGACAAACTCAGTCATACAAAGAAAAACATGTATACATACTCACACTCAAACAGATGCTTTGGCTTAAATAGGCGATTTAGAGGAACACATTGTAGACCTGAGAAGTGGAAAAATTAATCTAGAACTTACAGTAGCATAATGCACTTTTGCAAGCAAAACTGAAGGAGGATTCAGAGAAACTCCTCAGGGATAATGCTGAGAGAAGATACAGGTGAAGAAGTTGCTGATGAACCTGCTGTAGATTTAACAGAAAATCTGACAGAGTATTTTCCTCCCCCAGCTTTCATATCAATTGGAACAGAGAGGTTTCAGAAAAACAGCCCCATAGCATGAAAAAGAATGAGAAGGTGGATTTCTCCTAGGCATTAAAACAGGCTGATGTAAACAATTCAGTTTTGTTTGTGGTTTAACTCATTCCCCCAGGGATCCGAATGCGAAATCTGGACTTCAGGAAGAAAATCCTCATTTAGCAAAGAAAGCACTGCAATAGCTATGTGTGAAAGTTCTTCCAGCACTGTTTTCTGCTTGCCATATGGCCAACTTCACCCACATTAATAACAACTACTGAGCAAAGCCTCAGCATTTTGAAAGAGAGAGAGACAGAGAGAGTTGCAAAAGTCTCAGCAACCAGCATGGCCTAAGGAACACCCACTTGCCTGTTTACACTGATACTTTATCTTTGTCTGATGCTAATAAAACAAAAGCATCAGGAAGTATCAATCCCAGATAATTTGGAATAACTTACATACTTCAATAGTCTTGCAGCCATGTTCTCAGCTTCAAACCATTTATACTATTCCAGCACCTAGTGTTGCAGATCTGGTGACTTTTAGAAGTCCTAGGGTCTTTCTATAGACTCATACGGTTCAGGGGCTAGCAGAAATGCCCTGTTTCTGTTACACACATATATGCCTCACCCCCCCACAAGGAAGAGAATTCCCTCCAGCCTCCCATCCCACAAAAAACACTCCTCACCTGTGCTTAGCCCTGAAATGCAAGGGAAGAGGTGTGTTTCTTGTTTTCAGGGTAAATAGATACACACCCTTCACTCAGACTCAGAATGCCATGAATTTACCCTCATAGGAAAGAATTTTTTACCTCCCTTGTTTCCGGGGACTCAGGGGACTGTTTGCTGTTAGCTGAGCCACAAAACAGGTTAATGCCTCCCTCTAAAATCCAAAAGTCTATATTTACAACAGGTGATACCGTTTACCTGAAACAGGCTGCCTCACACTTTTCCCCACAAACCTCAGCAGCACAGTGCTTGGAAGATCAGCCCCAAGCACAATCCTGCCCAACACAGGAAGGAGTGAGATCAGCACCCACAGCTGCAGGGGCAGCTTCCCTGATACAGACAGAAGTCCCCAAACCTGCTGGCATCATCTGCTCAGCAACATCTATGATTAGCCAGGCTCCTATGTCCTCTTTGTCTTACACACCATCTTTCAGGTGAAAGACTCCTTGGCTAAGGCTTTCAAGGATTGAACTTTCGCGTTGCAACAAGTCCTGAAAGAGGTCTGAAATAAAAGACCTCACGTATGATCTATTGTTTTATATTGCTTTCTTTTTACCGTTTGCCAATTATTGAAGCTGCTAACATCTGAGCATGTGCTTTCTTCCCTTGAGCCTCCCTCTCCTGCATTTAGATCTCGCAGCAAAAGCCAGAGTCCTGCCCATGCCACAGTATAGCCTGTTGACACCTTGAACATTACAGCCAGAGAGCACTGCAAGTTCATTGACACATCAGTAGAAAGAGGGGGGCCTGCATCAGTTAAAAAAAAAAGCTTTATTCTGTTTATAAATGAATGCGGTGCTCACAAATGGACTCATAACAAAGAAAATCAAAATCTGATTTATTCAGAGGGCAGGTACTCCAGGAACAAGGCAAGCATGTCTGAAATTGCCCTCCAGAAGCACACCTCAGTCCTGAGCTACAGGAACCAACTTTAATGCCTCCATATCACTGAGATTTTCCTAAAAATTTCCAATTGCTGTTACTGCTGATGGGAGCTCTAGTGTAGACAAGACATTCATCACTGCCAAGATTTTTATGATTATGTCTTCTAGTCTTTCTGTTTTCCGCATTGGATGACATTGCTTTGCTTATTCATCACTTTTACTTCTGGGAGCTGTGCTTGGACCTATTTAGTAACAGTAGGAAATTTTAATGCAGAAAAAGGCTGCTCTGCTGCAATATCTGCTTAGCACTTGGCCTTTCTGGTGAGAGCATCATCAAAGATGGCAGCTAAAGTAATGTGCAGATTAAAAATCGAGCAGAGACCACCCATTCATTCACCTGCCTCAATGAATAACCTTCATACAGTGTAACAAATTTCAGGCTCGCAAGAAGGCTAAACCAGCTATAGTTCCATAATCTATCCCTAACAATCCGGGTCCTGAGAAAAGTAAACAGAAATTCTTTGCATAGGTGGGAATATTCTCGTTAGGAATTAAGCAGAAAGTAAGCTTGTGTGTGAAAATCAAAGAAAACTAACACTGGTACCATTCAAATCCAGATTGTAGTTATATTTTTTATGGTATATGGAGAATTTTTCAGTTTTAAGTTTTGCAAATAAAAAAAGTTTACCAAGGTAAAGAACAGCTATGTTCAGTGAGTGCTGAAGCCTGGTAAATATTCAGTTTTTAATGGCATCCACTTCTATTTTGTTCACTGAATTATTGGGCTGACCTTAAATTAGAGATCTGGATGGAGCTGAATTGAATATTTTGAAGATGAGTGTAATTACCTTGTTTCCCTTTATTCTAATTCATTTTTATTTTTTTTTAATTCTTCATCTGTGTGACAAACTGAATGTCAGAGTGCTTGTGGATTTATACTCACAGTAACAGAGAGCCGAACTGATAGGCCAGATAGTAGCACAAGGAAAGATACATCTGCATTGCGGTCAGGGGTGTGACTGCAGAACCTTCCTGCCTTCCTCTTAGTGAAACAGCTGCCATTGTATATACTGTCCAGGCTTCAACATATGCAAAATAAGACTGCCAGGGTTCTGGCACCTGCATTAAGGCCCCCGCCTTCCCGGCGCTTTCATCTGAAGCAGCCACACCTAAGGCTAACTCAAGCGTAGCTGCCCATCTCAACCCACAGCACAGGCCTTGCCTTGGGTTGCTTTTGGTCCGCAGTCCCTTCGCCGGCCCTGCAGAGGTGACCCTTGCAAACAAACAAGTGTACTCGGTCGTGCACTGCTCCATAGAGCCAACCCAGCCCACACACACCAGTTATAAGGATGAAGGCACCTATGCTCAGCATCACAAGAGTCATTCTACAGGCCACCTTTATGCTACTACCAGTATGGTAGGCTTGCCTTATGACTGACTAATGGATCTGGAAATCTGGACAAAGAAATCTATATCAGACTTAAGTGTTCTTATCACCCTGTCTTTGAGCCTCGGTTTCACCACTTACAGTCAATATCTCTTTGTACCTTCTAATTTACTTCAAAAACTTTCTAAGGTATTTTTCAGGTATATATTGAAACCTTCAAATGTTTCCTGAGCTCCTCTTACAATTAGTGCTGTCTGGCCTCTCGATATTTGGCCACTGACATCTTCTTTCACAATTATTTCTCTTCAGCCCACATTATTTTGTGGAAATACGACTCAGTATTCTTTGGTAAGCTACCAAGCAACAACAGCCTTCTCTAGTTGGACAGGGAAACTCACATTCACTACTATGTGTACGGATGCCCAGTAGAAGAAGACATAGAAACAGAGAGACTCCAACTGGCTAACGAATATCTATACAGCAGGCAAAAAGGAAGAAGGCCAACAGGAGCTCTTGATAGCCCTAAGAAAATGTGCAATGGCCCTAGCTGTGTTTGATGGTAGATGTCACATCTCATGTCACAGCCTGCCTGGATAAATTACCCCTGAAGAGCATATTGCCTCAGAACTTAAGTATTAGCAGCTGCATGCATGTCATTAACCCCTCACCTGCCACACAACTTTGTACTTGCCCAGGGCCAGATACTTTAAAGAAGGGTTGACTGACTTCAGAGCGTGTGAGTAAGAAAGCTGCAGGACATACAATGTACAGTAAAGAGCACCCATGTACGTGTGCCCTTTTGTAGGACATTTGTGATGATGGCACTGAGTATTCCAGCACTTTCAGCTGATTTGAAGGGTAATAGTCCTATTCAGCTACTCAGCTGAATAACAGGCTGTATTCCATGTTCTCCCAAATATTTTGTAATTAAGTTTAAGTATATTGCTTTATCATAATACTAAAGGTATGGGAAGATTTGTCTACATTGTCTTAATTGTTTCTCGGCTGCATACATTTTTTTATTTAGTAAACTTGAGAAGAGTATCTTGACCCATAGTGATTGAGAGAAGTGTATAGCGACAGTGTCAGTAGGAAGCCTCAATTACAATATAAAAGGCAAATCTGCAGAACAGTTGTACTGTCCACAAAAAGCCATTTGGAAAACAAAGGACTTCATCATCCTAACCCTCAGTGTGAACCCAGGTTTTGTCCACAGACAGCAATTCAGTAGTGAAAGCAGCCTAGAGAAGGGCATTGGACTCATAATGCCTAATGTAAAAATGTAGAAATATCCATATCAACTCCAATCTGAGAAAATGGTGTCATAATTTAATGCCAGCATAATATACTGTGTCCAGGATTTTCTATTTTAGCCTTCCCATGATGTCCAAGACTTCACAACCGTATTTCTAAAAGCATAAGGTCCTCTCTTTTGCCTGCTACTCTACAGAAACTTTTTTAAAGTTGGCTAACTAAGGGCCATGGCCATAAACTTTGATCCACAAATGAATTCACCATAAATGTGAAACAGAATGGGAGGGACGTACACTGTCTAACTTAAAAATCTAACTTCAGGTGCCCACAGTAAGACCCTATATTATCAAAAGAGAGAGGTGAAACAGGCATTTTCAAAAGCAGTGAACTCCAATGTTTCACAATTACCTCTAATTTTTTGAAAGTTTTCGTTCTACTTTTCCTTTTGCCATTTTTAAACTGCATTTAAATAACAAAAAAAAGGGAAAAGCAATAAAGAAAATGGCAAACTATGAAAAAGGTACCTTCTGAAATGAAATTAAAATTTCAATTCCAATGAAGTCAAAGGACATAACCATTAATACTAACTAGTAATTAATTAAAGGTGGTTTCCTATGAGAAATGTTGGTCTTCAGTAAATATATAAATACCTACATATATATGTACATATATGGCTGGAACTTTGTGTTACAGCTTCAAGTAACGCAGAAGACCTTCAAGGAATCAAATGAAACACAGTTCAGTCCTAACTGTCACATGAAACAATCAGAACAACTGATCTCATACCCCGAAATGTGGAACAGTCAACAAAACACAGTGAAATAAGACAGCATTTTCAGACATATTAAACAGAAGAACAATGGGAAATCACAAATCCTGTGGTCATGGAATGTTAGAAAAGGCAGAAGGTAAAAGTTCATTAAAACTGTGCAACAAACCAAAAGTCGTATCTGACAACAGTGATGACATTGGTACATGATTTCTGAAGTCATACAAAAACCACTCCTTCTACAAATCCTACTAAGTAGCCTAGACCTGAAAGCAATGTCCTGAAAGCAATACGTGCTCTCCTATATGTAACATCTAATAACGATCAGCCCATATGGGTAAGATTTGGATTGATACTTCAGAGTTCATGTTTTCAGAACAGCATTCTTGGGCTTGCTGATTCACACTCGTACTTTCCTCTCGTATTATCTCATACAAAGTCCATGTCATCTCTCTCAAGTTTAATGTCCTAGCATGGAATTATTTTGGTGTAGTATGATAGCATCGTTAGATAAGGATGAGTTCAATGTGATAATTTGTTTTATCTCTTCCTAATACTCTGTTTAAATAAAACCACAGCCTGATCTGAACAAGGGGATATAAGTCACTAGACGCAAAATAAATTCTACAGTCAGAGAAGAGAAAGTAAGTGGACCTTCATTGACCTCAGAACACCCAAGACAACAGCGGGCTTCAGAACATTTCCATAGACGGGAAGTGGAAGAACTGTCTGCATAAACTCTAAGCATACTGTTGGGCCCCACTGTTACAGTCAAACACGAATCATCAAAACACACTCTGTCATTGCCCAAGATAGAAACACACCTGCTAGCCTAATGTCTAGAGAACATACTCTGCAAGACAATACAGACAGCACAGACTGAGCTATGGAGGGAAGGGAGAGAGCAGAGAAGAAAGGAGAGAACTGAGAAAGTAGTATTTTATCTAAGCCAATCTTTTTTTGAAAATCCTTGATAGGCACAGCCCATAGAAACTTCATTAGCAAAACCAGAGAGCTGTATTCAGATACAGTGCAGATTTGCCTCTCTCCAGGGATACAATGTCACAGCTCTGCTGAAGCATAGGCAGATGTTGGTCCCAGTGAGCCAGGTGGGAGGGTTGGTGGTGTACACCCACCCAAGACATACACACTGCTTCTCTCTGCGTGGAAACCAGGGCAGTGAGGAAGACGTGATGCCCCAAGGTCTGGCCTCAAGGTGGAGTCAGGAAGTAGTCAAAGCTTCACACCACGAGGGAACTAGCCCCAGGCCTAGCAGAAGAAAACTTGGCTACCATAATGTATCCTACAATTCCATGTCACACATTATTCCTTAACAAGCAGCTCCCTACTTTACTTAAGTGTGGTCAGCTTTGGAAGGACGCACCAGTGCCAACACACTTGTTGCACTTGTGACTTGTTCAGGTGTGACATGCCTAGCAGAGTCTGACTGAAAGATTGTGACCCACAATTTCAATATTCTTCCACTTCTTAGGTTATCACAGAAAGGGGCACAAAGATGCTGCCTTCCTCTATTCTGTTTTAAAGAAATAGCTGGGAAGTGGAAAGTCTTCTTGGGCTGTCCAAATTAAAGCTCTGCTTCTGGGATCTTGCAGAGGGTTCATGGAAGAGAAGAATCAAAGCAGACCTAACTGATGCATCAGTAAATGCTCAAAACTGGTGTGAGAATATCAGAAGCAAATACAATTCAAATAACATGCACGAAAATTATGCATAAAACCTTGTCATTTTGCACCATTATTTCCTTCAAAATCTACTACAAGCTTTTGAAACATAAGATTACTCCATTTAACAGAATAAAACTGCTCCATACTCAAAGCTTTTATTATTAATGGATCCGAACATGTTCAGCTATGTCAAATCTGTAAGCACTCAGTGGAGAAACACCCATTTCCAGCAGCAAGCTCCACAAACAAGAAAATAGTGTCAGATCTAATTCCTCTAAATCAAAGAAGCAAGTGCACAGTTTATCATCTTTTCTAATTCCCATTTAGGAATTAATGGAGAGGCTTTTAATAGATTCTTTTGGGATTTTTCTAGAGCAAAACAGGAAATGACTAATAAACTGGGATTTATTAACAAAACATACAGGAAAACATTAGAAAAGCCATATTTCATATCCTTCATCCTCCTTGAATGGTAGACCTGAGTATGAGCAACAGAACAACTTCTTTTCCAGATGAACAGTGTTCACCAAAACAGAAAAAAATTATTACCTACTGCTTGCCCACAAGATGACCTGCAAGTCTGCAGTCTTGTAGTGTTCAGATACTCAAACGCAAGGATCTACCTCAAGCATCTGAACCAAAATGCATGCTCCATAATTCCAGATACTATTTGAACACAGGATCTAAGTTTTACAACAGAAATTAATTGGCTGACATTTGTACACGGCTGAAGATGCAATCTTAGTTGAAAAGTCTTCCTTCTGAATCCAAGACACAGCAGTTCTCTCCAAGACAAGGTGATGTCCATCTGAGCCCTTCCTGCCTAGACAGCACGTCTGGCCCATCAGTAGATTCAACTAAATATTTTTGGGGGCAGCTTTGTGTAGATGTGAGCTTAAATCGAAAAATCTGGATTCTCAATTAATAGGTCACATCTGTAAGCAAATGTAAGAATCAAATTGTAATGAAGTTTGTTTTGTAAGTCCCTATGAAAATGCAGTCACAAATGCTTCATTGTATATATTGTTGCCTCCATAATTCTCTTCTGTGTTGTTAGTAAACTCAGAAAAAGGGGAGATGCTTCTTCAGTGGATTTCTGGTTTATTTCTACAGTGCCAAGGCAGTAGTTTGTCTTACTACCTTCAGAATTCCCCTCTGGGTATTGGTAAGGTTTTATTACCAAGCAGCAATCTTTAAAAAATAGCTATTGATAACTACTTTGCCAACAGATTTTAATTGAAATGGCTAAAAGATGGTCAACTGCTAAGCAAATTGAGAAACATAGAATGTATTTCTAATACTCCAGTGCATGTACCCATTCAGATCTTCATCATGCAGCTGAAGCCTGGATTGCAACCATCCAGGCTGGCTGTTCTGTGGCCACTGGAACATCCCAAGAGTACACGCGGTCTCTCCACAAGACCAGACTGAAACTTTACAGTATGAAATTTGGGCATTTGCAAAGCTGGCTACAATCTTTATTTCCTTTTCTGCTGTTCCAAGCCACACTGAACATACAGGAAGACAAGTTGAAGATTTGTAGTTGAATCCCAAATTTGTCAGTGGGACAGATTTCTGTCACAGCTACAGATTAAGTGGCGTATTTTTGACTTCTTAAAATACAGCATGATAAACTGAAATGCCTGTAAAGAACTTGCTATGGTCTAGTAGATTCACACAGTGACCTGAATTATTTTCAGCATTAACCTGTGTTACCACAGTGGAATTATTGGGGTGAGAGCAAGTTCACATTTCTGGTTGCCTTTGTTTCCAGTGGTCATTGATATCAAATGCTATCCTGCATGTGCTGTGAAAACAAATGTCATCATTGTATTAGGCACTTTTAAGATATCTAAATAGATATTTTCCCTAATAGACAGAGTCAAAGCCTAAATTCTAGATGGTCCATTTCACTGATTTGGTCAAACAGCAAGTTCTGTGTGTCTGAAAACTTATATATTATTTTCTATTTTATCAGTTCATCTAATACAGGTAAGACCTCTCCCTACAAATCTCTCAGTTCTCTCTAATATTCAGTCCTGTCTCATATTCTTAGACTATAACTCAATACTTCATGTCTTTTCAACTAATATACTCCTCTTGTTTCAAATAAAAGCTAAATAAATAATAGAAAATAAGCTACTCTTGTTGTGCTAATAGACCACATTCTGAACTTGTTAAAAATTTGGTCTAAACTGAATTGCAGGAAAGTTATGTCAAAGAGGGGAATATAGTGTGCTTAACCACGCTTGAGCCAGCAAAGCCAGAAAATGCTGAAAACCTTGGTAGGTGGAAGGGTCAGCTTTAGCCTTCTGATGTTAATTGAGAGATGTCTTTCTATTTATTGGTGGTAACTCACACAATTAAAGCAATGGGAAGAGGAACAGTGCATTAGATACCTTGCCAGAGTCCATTACTTTAGAGTGTAGAAAGCCAAGATCGACAAGCAAAGTTCATTGTGTAGAAGGCAGGTATTTCCATTAATGGGTTTGCACCACCATAGATTTTTGAGTTTGAGAGTAATTTTTCTTGTCAATATTCACCTGGCTTTAAATGTAGCCAGACATATTCTGCTTCTCTGATTTCCTACACTGCATCCAGTCATAAGAACTGCAGCAAAACCTGGCTCTAAATAGAGATATTTAAGAAATCATTGAATCTCTATCTCTGCTTAAAAAACTTCACTATATCTAAAGACATTTGTTTCTGCAGTGAAAGGACAGGGTTGTGCAAGGCTGAACTCCCAGGTTCTCTCAATCACATCTATCTCCTTGTACCTCAGATTATTTCTGCCAGGATGGTTATATTTTTTTCCAAGCAAACCCTAACTATCAGGGAGGTCTAACACACTGTTCCTTTACCATCAGCTTTGTTTTCAAACATACAATGGTTTGGCATGACTCCAGTCACCACCAGGTGATTTCTGGCCCTTGCCCTTTTTATTATCTGGTATCTCTTAGGGAACCACAGATGAAACCAATAGAAAAGGAGAGAAAAAGAAAAAGCAGGAAAAAGAAAGAGCTTCTCCTTTGCTTTCCTGGTAATGTGACATCTTGCCCTCTTGCATTATATTTTTTTGTCCAGCTGATGCTTTGTCCTAGTGGAATCATGGTTCTAGTATTAGCTCCAAATGGTAGGCAGGCATTTTCATTAAAAACAATTACTATTTCCAAACAGGAGCTGGTTCCTCAGTTCCAGCCATTCTTGCTGTAAAATGTTCAGCTGAGAGGAGCAGATTGTTCCTGCTGAAAATGAATGGAATCTGGCAGGAAAACCTCATGTTTTTCCAATCCTAGTTTTTTACAAAGAAAACACTGGGATCTTGTTGAAAAATTACAATTGTTTTGGTGGCCACATTATTTTTCTCAGTTGAACTGTTTCCAGGTACAGGAGACAAATTTTGTGCATACGTGTATATATCTACCCATACACACAAGTTTTTTTATATAATTGCTATGTAGAAAATCATTAATAAGTCAAGGAAGAGTAAATATTTTTTTGTTATTAAAAAGCATTTATGCAAATTGTTTTTTTCAAATGGCTTCCACATTATGAACCTTCAAATGAAAGTCAATGAGTAAAATACTATATCATAATAACAGCTAGCCTCATTTTTAATACTAGGAGAAGAATGAGGCCAAGGTGACTGAACTGTTTATCCCTTGGTTTTTCTCACTAACTTAAAAACATTGTCAGATTGAATTATTCTGATTAAAATATCAAAGGAGAGAAAACAGAAGACACTATTACATTCATGAGAGGAACAAGCCACAGAGGTCCTCATATTGATCACCCTTATGGATGCTGCCATTTGGTAATAAGCAACTTTGTTTAACTCAGACAGAAGTAGATAATAGGTCAGGCTGAGGTGGAGGTGGAAACACCTCTTTCTACTAGTTGCTTTTCTTTCTTCCATATGAAGCATTCATGACAGAGCCAGAAGACATTGAGTGAGATGGGATGCTGATGTGTCTTGTGCCTGCTGCTTGTTGAGAGTCTAAGGGCACTCCCTAGGCAAAGTTCAGCCGCCGAATTAGCAACAACGCATTGCAACATTCAAGTCCCCCTCCTCTGTCAGGTCCCTCTGCACCAACAAACAGGCAGGATCCAGACACTTTAGCTGTGGCATCTCCATCCACAACCTTCAAGCCAATTCAACTGCCTTGACCTGCACCTGACAATCAAATCCAGAACTGGACGGGAAAGGGAAAGCAATAAAACTTTTTCTACCAAAAATGTGCAGTAACCTAGTACGGTAGCATAGACCAGCCCAAAAGCTTATCACCTCAAGCATGTGCTTCCCAGCCTTCCAATGCACTCAGATCACGGCTGCAAAAATGTATCAAGTAATACAAAACCCCCTTGAATTTCCTGAGGCTGAGAAGTTCAGTGCCCAGTGAAGCCAACTGTAAGTCACTGACTTTCACTAGCCTTTTGGGTCACTTTTTTTACCTAACACCAAGAAGTGACAAAGAAAATCATAATGGAAAGGATGCCAGTATTACAGCAACTGTTCATTGTAAGAGAGATCATCTGATAGAAAAAGGAAAAACGAGAAGCATTTCCCTTTTCTGTTATTGACCAGCTAATAGAATTTCTTGTCTCCCTTTCAGTTGTTCTTGCCCAGAATTTCATCATTATAATAATAAATTTAGATAAGTTTACAGCCAAAAAAGAACCTCAAGAGATCTGCTGCCCCAGCTTCTTGCAGCCAGGCAGGATCAACTACACCTAGACCTTCTCTGATGGATAGCTGTTCAACTTGGACTTAAAAACCTTCACAGAAGAGTCCAAAACATCCCTTGTGAGTTTTCAGTTTCAATTGTTTGTCCTGGAAATTAGCCTGCAGATCTACCCACTCAGCACAAAAGCTACAGCAAAACTAAGTGTAGCATCTCTTCTGCCCTCTCTGCTGTCTTCCGGCCTCAGCACACTGCTTTGTCTAAGCCCTAAAACCTCTCTGGGTGAGGAGGGGTCAGCAGCCTCACACTGTAGGGCTCCGGCACACTTACTGCCATCCCAGCCCTAAGATCCCAGCTGTCTTGCATTGCACAAGGGACATGGTTTCATTGCTCTGATAGAATACAGGACTTCACAGTCAGAATTTGAATGGCACAAAGTACTTCGAACAAGTTCACTACTCTTCTCATTTCTTAACATAATTTAAAATCAGACATTAAATAAGGTGTCAGCAGGCTTCCCACAAGGATCCAGCAGTTAAATCTTTATTGTTGTGCTTGCTTTGAAGTCGAGAGGAAAAAAATTCTTGTTTGCCAACTTATAATTCAAAAAATGCCAGAAGAGCCTTCTTACAAACAAACAAGATGCAAAAGAAATGCTGGCACTGAAGTGGCACAGTCTGTGAATTATAGAGTTATGGATTCATTTTGAAAGTAAGTTGTATGATACATAAATGTTCATAAATTCTTTCTTTGTATAAGATTAGATTTCTTCCATAGATCTATCAAATGCTGTTTATGGTCAACCATCAAGGACTCTTCACTTTGTACATAGGTATGCAGCACACAAAAAACAGGACATGTTAGCATTGAAGAACTATACAATAAAAATGAGGGAAAACCTCTTTTTGTGAAACACGCTGAAGGCCAAAGTCCTGCAACTCATACTGTATAACAAAACTACTCCTGTGACTTGCAAATCAAGAAGTCTATGTTTGTCAGCCATTTGTACATGTAAGAGATCCAGTCAGTGTATTCCTCAAATGAGACAGTCATTTTCTTGTGAAATAATTTAATGCTCTGATCACTGCTGAAGGAGTCCTTTTGTGTTGTTCCAGCAACTTCTTTATATTTTCTATTCGTTTTGGTTTTGTCTGTTCTCCAATGATTTTTGTTCTCCAGTGATATTGATCTCCAATGATTTAGCCAGCAGCATCCATTTTACAGAAAATCAGAATATGACAGGGGCACTAAAATGGCAGACACCTGATACCAACCCTTCAGTTCAGTTACACGCGCCAGAGCATTCACCAGCACCTGAACTCAGCTATGCCCACCAGAGCCTTGCACTTACTTGTGGAAAACACTTCATTGTAAGTGCTGTTTCTGTTTTCATTGTGCGTCTGTAACCACACACACACATTTTTCTGCAAGCACCTAGTAGGCCTGAGGGTGGCTCTTAAATGTAAATGTGGAAAGCTGTATTGCAGGTTGCTCTTTGAAATGTCCTTTTGGAACATTATGAAAAACAAGCAGAAAACAAAAGCTACATTATGGTAGATAGAAAGAGCTTGACATGGCTGTTGCAACACAGCTGTTGTGAGGTATCTCTCATCCTCTGAAGGTTGGCTGTGCCTGAAGCACAAGAAAGTATCACTGGCTGACCACCCAACCCACCAGCAGACCTCACAGCCTGAGAGCCTCAGCCTATGGCAGCAGCTCTGTGGGACCACCAGGACCAGCACAGAAGGAACACAAGGAATCACAGAATCACAGAATCACAGAATAGTAGGGGTTGGAAGGGACCTCTGTGGGTCATCTAGTCCAACCCTCCTGTCAAAGCAGGTTCACCTAGACTAGGTTGCACAGGACTGTGTCCCAGCGGGTTTTGAATATCTCCAGAGAAGGAGACTCCACAACCTCCCTGGGCAGCCTGTTCCAGTGCTCCGTCACCCTCAGAGAGAAGAAGTTCCTCCTCATGTTCAGACGGAACTTCCTGTGCCTCAGTTTG
>Ga0065711_1033252_pt1 | contig 25850 bp, 11 predicted proteins | sample Hoacrofraction12_FD_59098 | JGI IMG/M metagenome (GOLD analysis project Ga0065711, IMG submission 59098) | Hoatzin crop microbial communities from Cojedes, Venezuela - Epithelial fraction 12 v2 (version 2) | ecosystem: Host-associated > Birds > Digestive system > Esophagus > Crop | place... | reverse complement strand
CCTCTAAGAAGGAGATCAGCCCCCCCCCCCCGTTTGTAGGCAGAGCGCTTATTGCGTGTTTTGGCTAATAAGCGGAACGGAGAACCTCTGGGGTGCGAGAGAGAGAAAAGACTTTTGCCCTTCCCTGCTGAGAAGGGGGCCGTGGGACCGGGGCGGGCAGGACCGGGGCGAGCGGGCGGAGGGGCCCCCAACAAAGGGGCTGCGGCCGCCTGCTCGCAGCCCGCTTTCTGCCCGCTGCTGTTGAGCATCACTTCGGTGCCTGCGAGCGAGGGACCGATGGCCGGGAGGACGCGCAGGGGCTGTACGGCTTCATCAGTCGGGGGGATGGCGTGCCGACCGCCGCTTTCCTGAACCGCCAGCGGGCTGTGGCTGTTGTGCTGCTCGGCACGCTGCCGGGGCTGCTCGGCTGTAACGCTGCCTGCTTTTCCGACAGACCGACTAGTACCTCACCCTGCAGTACAGTTTGCAGGGATTTTTATCCCGTCTTTTCGAGAGTTTAACTTTTCTCGTAACTGCAGCTTCTCTGGGAGTACTTCCCAAGTGAGGAGGAGTCAAAGCCTGATGAGTAAAACAGTGCGATAGTTCGGGAACTTTTGTTCTGCAAAGCAAAATGAGACTCTCCTGGCTATGCACAGCTGTGTGAGAAGTCCCGTAGAGGGGGCACTTTCTATAATCTTGGGAGTATAATTCATATACTTGCCATAAAAGGAGGCATATATTATACATTTTTTTCAGACACATATAACAAAAAAAACACTAGTGAAAATACATCATTTGTTTGGTATCTGTTTAGTAATAATCATAGCTGCTTTTGCCTGTTTCTTTTTAAAAAATGCAACTTCTATGTGAGATTTTTGTGGGGTGAAGTTATAATGTGTCATTTACTAGTTTGTTGCTACTATGGAAGTTATGGGATGAGCCAGTACTGTAGCAACAGCTTCTGGGATGTACTTCCCATACACTGATGGCTGGGGACGCTCAGAGGTACGGGGTAAATCAGAGAGCAAAATACATTGGGATAAATTAGTGACATCTGTTTACACTTACTGCACTTATTCATCTTCCTGTTTGAAAATGTCTTTTTTGTCTCCTGTACATATGAGGAAGCTACTTCTCCAGTGTTCATTATATTAAAAACAAAACAAAAAAACCCCTAAAGCTGTTTGAGTGTGGTGTGAGGGGTGGTGCACAGTGCGGAAGAAGGGGGCTACATCCTGCACGTTGGTCTGGTTTGGCTGCATAAACAAGAGGGTTTCGGTTTTGATTTAGTTCCTGACTGAAGCCCACAGACGCTGCAGAATGGGGAGGTTTTCACCCTTAGTTTGCCTTGGGTTTAGGACTCACTTGTGCAGAGGTCTCAGATCAGTGCACATTGTATTGCACTGCGGGTGATTTTGTCTACACAGCTGTGTCACTTCTCCCCGTTCTGGTGGTCTAATGTGTCACCTGAATATAGATGTTATGGTAAAGAAACATTGGAGGTGTCAGGGGAAGCAAGGAAGGCACTTCAGGAAGCCTAGATTAGGAAAGACTATCAGACTATCAGAAAGTATGTAAAACTTTTACCAGTCGTTTTTTATGCTAATCCTAGAAAAAATGAGAAGAATTAAATACTGGTTGTCAACCTCAACCACAGTGGAAGAAAGAAATAGCTTTTGCAGAAGTATGTAACTGAATTTATCACAATGAGTGACTGATAGTGATAGATAAGTTGACTATTATAAAGCAGGTAAAATAATTTAAAAAAAATTTTAATGAAAGATCTGAAATACTTCTTTACACCAAACATACAGCTTAACTTTTTTTTTTTTTTTTGCACTTACAATTGCTGTGCTTTTAAGTAATGTCAGTTTCTATATTTGTTTTTTATCCTCTTGGAACCATTGCAGATTGATCTATATTGCTCAAGAACACTTGGCTGGTAGTGCTATACAGTACACACGCTTAAAATGCATGTGAAAATGTGAAAGACACTTTCAAACCTAGCGCAGCAAAAGTGGTCATTTTGAGACTGGCTGTTTTAAATGTGCATATATGAAAGTTATTTACGATTAAGGTCAGCACTGCAAAATCCTAGAAAGACTGAAAGCATTTCTGTGTAGGGGCCCAGAATAGTTCAGAAATGCAGTAGGGCCAAAAAGTGCCCAGAAGATGGTTGAAATTGTGCTGTTTAAGCACTGAATTACTTGGAAGCCCTGAACCTTTGGTATAAGGATGTATGATCTTTCCTCTTCCCTTAGGACTCAGGATAGAGGAAACTACTAGCAGAAGCACTGCATGCTTCTGCGATCCTTTTCCATCCGCTTGTGAGTGTAAATGTGATTGCTTTCTTCAAAAAAGTTGTTGAAGAAAACTAGAAATGCACCTTCAGTAGAAAAATCTCTTGGTAAACTTGAATCAGAGCTGCAGTTGTGGGAATCGCCTCCTTCAGGAGGATCTGTCTGCACAAATTCCACGTGGACGTGGTGGTGGTGGTCTGTTGCCACCATCTCCCATATTTCTCACTCCAATCATATACTTGCCTTTAGGTTCTCATCAGTTTCTGCAACACAGTCTTGTCTGAATTTTGTGGTGATTTATCCTTCCCTGTCATGCTCTTGTGGTGTCACTCTACTTCAGCTGAGATCAATGTGGGTCCTGGTACTGATTTAAAGGAATCTCGTCTGTCTTGTGGCACAGTGTGAGCAAGCAAAACCAAGCAATGTTCGTGCCATTTGAATTCATGGTCCTCTTTGACTTCTTTGAATTCTCGAGGTCTTTTGCTTTGTGTGAAAACCATGCAAAGGAGAGAGGAGAATGGACTGGCCTTAATGGAGACAGAAACAGCTGAGCTGGTTGAATGGGGGTTATTAAATATATCCCCTCACTGATATCAGAGACATTATCTTTAGGGAGAAAAGAGGTTACTACACTGCACAGTCCCCTCTCTGGGATGGGTGTTGGGGATATGATGGCAAAGGAAAGTCCGCTGTAGCTATGAGGTGGTAAGAGAAATATTGAGTATTCGTGCCAGATGATTCTTGGGTTTTATGGGTATTTCATCTTTGTAAAGAGTCCTCAAAGCTCTGAAGGAGAATGATGTGAAAAGGGAAAAAACCAAATATCTTTGTCTTGCTAATTCTCACAGTTTTGGCAAGGATGATCCTTGATTCTTTTTCCCCCCCAACAGTTCCAGATCCCAAGATCATTCACTTATAGGTGTACCTCTTTCTAAATGAGAAAACATACATATGTGTCCGTGTGCATTAGTATCCATGTTTATGGGTCTAATTATAGCAAATAACTCAAATAGAAGTGATTATAGCTCTAAACAAGCAGAAAATGAGAATCCATTATTTATAAAAAAAAGAAAGTCACAGTTCTTTGGGGACTGACTCATGATTTCTGAATATTTGTGGTTGGCTCCCTTGCTTGTAAAAGTGTGGGAAGGAGACTCTACACAGAAACGTCCTCAGGAAGATTCCTCTTGCGCAGACTGAGTAAACCTTTGCTCAAAATTATGGAGTACGTAAAATTGAGGTTCACATTAATTTATCCACATTAGCTTGGCTTTTTTTAGAAAATACTTTGTGGTTGAAGAATAATTGCATGCTGTGGTTGTTAGCGATGGCACTTTTTTGCCACAATGTTTACAAATATAGATTATTGCCATAGAAACCAAATGGCCATTTCATGCTCTCATTCACATTTTGACACACTTGCATTTCATTTCTTGGTGACGTCCTTTCATCTTTGCAGTCTATTTCAGTATGATAACATTCTATCAGGTTGATTTATTCATGTAAAATGTTATAGGATTGGTCCTGTTTAACCGTAATGTATATTAACATAAAAATAAGTCTTTTTCAATTTGTTAACTCCTTAGAAGTTTTCAGAAAAAAATAAATGTCCACCAAACCCCTCAATTTATTATAAATTTACCTAGGAAAACCCTGCTTAGGAGCAGCACCTGGTGTTGAAGCAGTATTTACTATTTCTGTCTAGGTTAACTGGGAGTTAGATGACTTTACTTTCATTAGCATTAGAACTGGTCAGCTTGCCACATTATTTGTTTTTTGGTGTTTTGTGAGATCAGAAACATAGGGATTCTTGTGTGTACGTGTGGGGAAGCAGAAACTCTGAAGGCAGACCTTCATGCATACTATGAGCCTTTAAAAAAAACAGCACCGATGTTCATGGCCTGTGTGCAACTATTTTTCCATATACAGAGAAAGGCAACGAACTCGGTGCCAAAAAATAATAAAGTAATAATAAAAAATAGTCGGAATTCCAACTAGAGGCATGTGATCTATCCTTATATGTACACTGATTGTTTCACCCATGTTTGTCTCTGTGACCCTGCACATTTTTGTGTGTAACGTCTTGATGATAGAAATTTTTTTCTCAAAAATTCCTCTTAGAAAGAGCAAAGCAAAGTGCCAATCCAATGGATTCTCAGCTGGGTCAGTGGAGAGAAGCTGGGCTTGCACGTCCACTTATTTTACAGAAAAAAGAACCTGTTCTTAATCTAATGCATAGGGCAAAACCAAGTATCCTTTAGTGTAAAATGGATAAATTAATCAGATTAACTTGGAATTTCAGTTTTCGACAAAGGCTTCTTGGAGTTTGACCTTTCGGAGCACGAGGACAGATTGTTGCCCTCGCTGCCTGAAATCTCAAACTGCAGCAGACCCAACTTGTCAAACTGCCCGTTGAATGCCCTGGTGAGAGCGTCATGGGCGGGAGGGCAGGTATCATTCGAACTGGAATGTCTGATGCATTAATTCAAAGAATAATGAGAAGGGGATGAGGAAAATGTGTTTCAGTAGTATAAGTGTTCTTCAGTTATTTAAGAAATTGGGTACTTTCAAGCAGGAGAAAAATGGTTTATGTGTCACATGGCACTTTGAAGGTGAGAGGTACCTCAGAAGTGATATTTCATACTGTTTCCATCTTTAATGCAGTCAATATGTTATATGTGTACAAATTGTACATCTTCTCCATGGTTTTTGTCACAGATCATGTTCTTTTTATGCTTTTTCTGACTTAAATTCCAAGAAATTTGAAGAGTTAGTGCTGTTGCTGCACTACCACAAAGGACAAACCAGTCCTACTGTCTATAGGAAGCGACACAAGCATTTATTCGTGTAAATTCTTGTTTTGTAGGTTGATTTATGGTTCTAAAAACAATATAGCATGCAGAAACCTTTGTATGCTGGTAAGCCCTCAGTGCTGTGGTAGTTAAAATATCCAAACCATTACTTACAATTATCTTTTCTGAGTAAGCAACATACATTTCTCATAGCCTGCTGTGCTGTCTTTTATTCTTGTAGTGAGAAACAATTCCATTATTCCACTGTCCCACCCGCGTTTGCTGCGGAAAGGTCATGTGTTACATAAGCACAAAGACTAAGAATGGTTGTCAGAGGGCCAGCGGTGGGATGCTCTCTGTACTGGGAACCTCTATTCATGCAGACCCTTGGGATTCCATTTTTATTAGCTGCTGAAGATAGGTCTTGTCCTTGGAGAGCTGGTGTAAAGTTCTTCCTTGGCCATGCTGCTGCCAGCTGAAACTTGATTTGAGTTTTAGAGAATTTATATTTTTCTGTAGCTTTGTATAAATAGTACAGTTGAGAGAATGATATAATGGAGTAGTTTTTGTACTGAAAAACTTCCACAGTATTTTGTGTCTTCACTGTTTTTCATTTATAGCCATTGGACTATGTAACAGTAGCATGGGAGGGCTAAAGAATTAATTTGAATCTCTGTGCCCCTGTTCTTTGGATAATGTGGCTGAATAGAAACACAAGCAGCTACTCTGATACTGCTGGCAGGAATTCAGAGTTTTGGACGTGAACTCATTTAGAGTAGGAACAGAAGAGTAAACTGTCTCACTGAGGCCTGTTCCCTGCTGCGCAGTAGATGTCTAACTGAGAAGGTCCACACAGTATCTTCTCCAAATACTCTTCGGTCATGCAGTGCTTGCCAGCATCCTTCAGCAAGCTGACCATCCAAAGTGAAGGATTAAAGGCACGATGACAGTGTAGTGCAGGAGGAGATTGAGGGAGGTAAAAGGTATCGTCACAAGTCTGTCCTGGCCCAGCTGCTCCAAGATTAATGCTGCACATTAAAATGGTAATGAGAATACAGGCTAAAAGCCAGGAAGAAACTGTTCCTCGTTTGCAGAGAGCTCCTGTCATGTGTCCCTGGATAGCTGTGTTACTACAGGTAACCTCATAGGTTATGCTGAGAGTTTTGTTTAAAGCAGTCCTCTCTCTCCCAGATATCACAGAAGACCTTGACTGATTTTCATATTTTTTTAATCACTTACTAGTCTGAGGTCTCATGTCTTGTCTCTTGTTAAATATCACAGTAGGCCAAGAGAAGAATATTCAAGGGAAAAATTAAAGTAGAAACAGTGAACAGAAGCTGTGCTTGCTTGCCTGTTTTCCACTCAGCTTTACTTAAATGCTTTCTTTACAGGGTTCTACAAAATCTTCTGAAGTCGTGAAAATGTGATATAATAATGTAATACTGAAGTGATTGCTATCATATGATAATTATTTTTATCTTATTTCCTGTCTTGAAGTGGTTCTTTCCCTCAGCTGCAGTGCCTTAAGTTTTCCCAGTACTGAACTTTGCGTGTTCTGTGGCTCGGTAACAGCATCCCGTGGCACGTTGTTGAGATAAATAATGGAAATCTCCCTAACAAGAGGAATGTCCTTTAGGCTAGGATGTGTGATTAGGTTTATTAGGTCTAGGGACAATTTAGCCATATTTAGGCCATCAGTACTATCAAGTTGCCTGAATTATGAACTATAACTATTGTTAATAAATAATGTAATCAATAAATGTGCATTCCTTTTTAAATAAAGTAAGATCCATCTTTAGCTTCCTCATTTACATTAATGATGAGCCTCTTGGTAGAAAAGACACCATTGAGTAGCTGAGTGATCTCATTCCTCTTCTCAGACTCCTGGAGGTTTCCTGGAATTCCTCTTTCCGTCAGAAAATGAGAATATACTTTAATGTCACTTATCTTCACATATGTCCTAGTCCCAGTCATAGAATCATAGAATGGTATGGATTGGAAGGGGCCTTATAGATAATTTCCTTCCAACCCCCCTGCCATGGGCAGGGACCCCTTTCCACTAGACCATGGTGCTCAAAGCCCCATCCAGCCTGGCCTTGAACACTGCTGGGGAGGGGGCAACCTGTGCCAGCGCCTTACCACCCTCATAGTAAAGAATTTCTTCTTAATATCTAATCTCAGTCTCCCCTCTTTCAGCCTGAAGCCATGACCCTTTGTCCTATCACTCCATACCCTTGTACAAAGCCCCTCTCCAGCTCTTGCAGGCCCCTTCAGGTACTGACAGGCTGCTCTGAGGTCTCCCTGCAGCCTTCTCTTCTCCAGGCTGAACAGCCCCAGCTCTCCCAGCCTTTCCTCACAGCAGAGGGGTTCCAGCCCCCCAGTCATTGCTGTGGCCTCCTCTGGCCCTGCTCCAACAGCTCTAGGTCTGTCCTGTGATGGGGTCTTCAGAGCTGAACACAGGACTTCTGGGTCTCACCAGAGCAGGGGGGCAGAATCCCTCCTGCCCTGCTGGCCACACTTCTCTTGATGCAGCCCAGGATGTGGTTGGCCTTCTCGGTTGTGAGTGCACAGTGCCAGGTCATGTTGAGCTTCTCATCCACCAGCACCCCTAAGGCCTTCTGCTCAGGGCTGCTCTCAATCCATTCTCTGCTGCACCTGCATTTGTGCTTAGGATTGTCCCAGCCCGTGTGCAGGACCTTGCACTTGGCCTTGTTGAACTTCATGAGGTTCACAGGGGCCCACCTCTCCAGCCTGTCCAGGTCCTTCTGGATGGCATCCCTTCCCTCCAGTGTGTCGACCACACCACACAGCTTGGTGTTGTCACCAAACTTGCTGAGGGTGCACTCAATTCCACTGTCCATGTTACCAACAGAGATGTTAAATGGTGCCAGTCCCAATATTGACCCCTGAGGAACGCCACTTGTCACTGGTCTCCACTTGACCGCAACTCTTTGAGCGTGACTATCCAGCCAATTCCTTATTCACAGGGTGGTCCACCCATCAAATCCATGTCTCTCCAATTTAGAGATAAGGGTGTCATGTGGGACAGTGTCAGATGCTTTGCTCAGGTCCAGGCAGGTGACATCAGCTGCTCTTCCCTTATCCACCAATGCTGCAACCCCATTGTAGAAGGCCACCAAATTTGCCAGGCACCATTTGCCCTTAGTGAAGCCCTGCTAGCTGTCACCAGTCATCTCCTTATTTTCCATGTGCCTTAGCATAGTTTCTAGGAGGATCTGCTCCATGATCATGCTGGGCACAGAGGTGAGACTGATTGGCCTGTAGTTCTCTGGGTCTTCGTTTTTCCCCTTTTTAAAAGTGGGGGTTATGTTTCCCCTTTTCCAGTCACTGGGAACTTCACTGGACTGCCGTGACTTCTCACGTATGGTGGGTAGTGGCTTAGTAACTTCATCCACCCATTCCCTCAAGATCCATGGACGTACCTCATCAGGTCCCATGGACTTGTGTACCTTCAGGTTCCTTAGACAGTCTCGAACCTGATCTTCTCCTACAGTGGGTGGTTCTTCATTCTCCCAGTCTCTGGCAGCGATGCTTTGCTCAAGAAGTTAAGGTCATGAAAGGACAGCATTCTCTATGGTAGCTGTGACTAAGCACACAGAAACCTGCCAACTAAATCAGCTAAAATGGAGATTAACTACTGAGGACTCCAGCTGGCAAAGCATGTTGTGGTTCTGGGGTTGTCCTGGCTTAATGCTGCCTGGCAGCATGACTGCTGATACCAATCTGGCTGAAGGTGTCTTTAGATGTCAGGTATTAGTTTGACAAGGAAAGGTCATTTGTTATCGTTCTGGAAAATTCATCATTTATTCATCCAGAAGTTTGAAAATCTATTGGACTTGAGGTCTTTGGAGATAGGAACAGATCTTCCCAAAATATTTTAAGGGTCAGACTTGCAGATGGTACTGTAGCATCTTTGTGTCCCCCAAGGGAGAACGTTAGCCTCAGTCATTGTGTGTACTGTTGAGTTATAATTTACATGGCTGTTGTTAACAGGGAGAGATATTGCAGAGTTCCCCCACCAAGAAGTGTAAAAGGCTATTGCTTGATGGCTTTATGTTGTGTTGATGTAAAAGCATTGGACTGCTGATTAAGCATTTGATTCACTGTCTTACGAAATCTTAGAGTTAGTATTGGCTTGAATGTTGCTGTTGGGATTGGTAGGAAAATTAAATAAATGTACGTAGTTAAGAATACTGTATCTTTATTATGGATGAAATCTCATGGTTTCACAGACCATATGAAGGACCAGGATGTTAATGAAGTTGACAGATGATAATGAGGAATTAAATACTTAACATCTGCAAGGGCAAAAATACAGGTAAGATATACAAAGAGAAGTATCTTAGAAAAGTGTGGGCTGGACGGATGACAGAATTTTGCATTGTGCTCTATGGTAGAGGGGGCTAAAGTTAAGGATGCTGTTCTTAGTCGCATCGCAGGACTTGGTAAAGAAAAATGCAGCTCTCATGAACTGCCAGAGAGGCGTCGGGTTTGAGGTGGGGCTCGTACCTCTCAGGGAGCCCTTGGGGCTGGGCCACTGAGGCATCGTTGTCCTATCATGACTTCAGGCCATGGAAAAGGAGTGGAAGTAGTTTGCATTTTCCACTCCTTCAGAGGCATAGACAGAAGGTACTATCTCTTTTCCTCTGTATTCATTTTCCATTAAAGGACTGGCTGCTTTTATTACAAAAAAACCCCAAACCAACACACCATAATGCATGCATTGAAAATCTATTGATTTCTAAAAGGAAAGATTATCAGCTTCTTAGCTTCCTGATGCTGTTAAAGAACCTCCAGCGTTGAAGGTGTATTTTCTTTAACTCACGCAGGGCATGGAAGAGCTTTTCACGTGCTACATATCAGCCTTTACAGTGTTTCTATAGGTATGTGAGGCATTAAAATGATGTTTTTGACAAAGGGCTTACAAGACAGGATTGTTGTGTTATGCATACTTTGTATCTTGTGACACACAGCATCTGATTTGTTAGCCATCCTATATTTTATAAAACTGAACCTTTAAAAACAGCTTGAATTGTCTGAGTAGTGAAGGGGAATGCTCACAGCAACAACTTCTGCAGACACGGCTAAGACTTTAGTAGACCTGGTATTCAAATCATAGCACTTTGATGGCATCGTTACAAGCAGATTGTACCAAAGACTCCCAGTTTTACATCTGAAATCTCGTTTTGTCCATTAAAGGCTTTTTTTTTTTTTTTCTGGAAATCTTAGTGAAAAAATAATGTATTTCAATTTAGAATTGTGTGCACTACAAAAAGAACACAGTTTTGAATATAACATGTTGCTCCATATTTATTTTAAAGATCTTTAATTTAGAACTCAAATCAGGAATGTTTTGGGCTGTAAACCTACCAGTACACATGCTTAATTTTTTAAAAGAAATTTGTGTGTGTGTGTCACTCTGTGTTAAATTTTAGAATACTGTAATACATAGTGTGTTAAATATATGTAGTGCATTTTATATATATAACAAGTGTGATTTCTTAAGACATCAGACATTCCCACTGTATGGGAGCTGCATTGCAAGGCAGATGCATCTCGCTGGTGAAAGTAATGGAGGATGGTTTCCAGATGTTTAAATGTTTGCTTTGGCAAGAGTCAGAAAATACTGGAACATGCACTGGCAACAAAGGAAGGGAAGAACCTGATGTAAGAGGCATTAAGCCTGGTGACAAGCAAAGCAGAACATGGAAAATGGAGCCATATGGGGAAGGAAGAGCCAACACGACAGTGCGGCTGCTGTGGCAGCACTGAATATTGGAATTATACTAATGGCTGGCAGAGTGCTGGAAGCCCCCTTCAAAATTCAGGACTGAGGTTACAGAAACTGTCCTTTACCTGGTTTTCATTTTTTTTTTTTTCTGGTTGAAACATTTGCTGTAGCGATAGAAAGTTTTATCTAAACCTGTATATTGAGATTGGGTAGCTTGGGTGTGCTTTGATTTTATGTCATTGCTGTAAAGTGCAGGACCTTCCTATGAATTTGTGCAGGCTGAGCACAAAGCATCCTTGATCTCAAATGAAGCCTTAGGGTACTACTGTAATATACATACTGAGTCATCGTGCTAATAATATATTTCTTGAATGGCATGGATTTTCCTGTCGAATAGTTGACCAGTTTCAGAAGTGGAATCTGGCTCCTCGGCACCGAAATCCCTAGACAGTGAATCACAGAAACTGTTGCTGTAGGCGTCAGGAAGCACACCTCTGTGTGGGGTTGGCTGTCCTTCTAGTGTACAGACCAAAGCTCTGCAGCTTTACCACATTGTGTCAAAATGTTCATACTGCTTGGGGCTTTTCGGGGCAGGGTGGGATGATGGGGAGGGAAGAGTTAAATCTTGATCTCTTCGGGCTGTGCATGTTTGCCCTCATGAAGAAGGCCACGGCCAACCAGTGTGAATTGCACTGCTCTAGTTTTTGTTAGCGATACCTTTCTAATGGGTTTAAAACTGAGGATATGGAGCACTTAGTTCTTTGGGTGGTGTGGTGGGGCTTTTTTTTCCCTTTTTTCCAGATGTTCTCTGTTTCTCTGAGCCTCCCCTGGTTTCCTAGGAAACATCTGCAGGTCAGAATGCGTCTTATTTTACAGGCACTGTGCAAGATAGGCAGTTTATTTTGTTTGTGTTTGAATGTAATGAACACAGAAAGTAAATATTTGGTGATTTAAATCTCCCATTCAGGAGAGTACTTCAGAACCCAACTTGAAGCACATGAATAGCCTTATTTCTTGTAATGAGATGACTGATATCTAGTTATGCTTGCCTAACTACCTTAATGAATGAAGACTTTAATTATTTCAGTTTTTCATTTGAAAGAGGGCAACAAATGTCGGGATCTTTTCATCTGTGGTAATAATTAATTAGGAAAAATGATGTAGCAGTGAGATACTTGTAATAAAAGAGTGCTTATCTTAGAAATCTTTTATTAATTATACTGAAAAAAATTAAGTGCTCATAGACATTATTTTCATATGAGCAGTGTTTTTAAATCTATTATCTCTGGAGTATTAGAGGTACGCAACCTTTTTACGAGCAACCACCATGCTGAGTTTTGCTGTCTTTCCGCCCAAATTCACATGATTTTGACTGATGGTTGTTTCCAGTCATGAGTTAAACATCAACCCACAAACGCAGCCCACTTTCTGGTTTCAGGGGGAACCAGGAGTATCTCGGGGGCTTTGGTTTGAGTTTGCTCTGTACTCAAATCAGATGCAGAAAAGGTCATTGCGGGATATTGGTGCCAAAGAACAAGAAAGTTAAGGCTTTCGGGGTTCTAAAGACAGTCCATGCATGCAGTATGATAGACAAACTCCTGGCCAATTTTATGTGAAGCTATAAAATGTTCAGTAGAGTCTTAACTTTGGGGTAAAATTAAGCATGCCGAAACTGGATAGTGATTTAACATTTGATATAACATCCTAATCTGTAGCTCTGCCTGGAAGAATGCTTCAGGAGCCCTAGCCTGGTGGGATGGTGCTAGGAGGAAGCGTGACTGTGCCTGGAAAGGGGAGGCTCCAACGGTCCTGTTTTCTGACAGGACACAGCTGTGGCTTACTCCAAGTCCTATAAATGTCAGTGAGTGTTGACTCAATGCCATGAGAAGAAACTTTCTGCTGTGATAGTTCCCTGGCTTTCTTCACTGGGACAGGAATTGCAACTGAGCAATTGATGACACACTATTTCAAAATGCCACACAAGAGAGTAAGATCCTGCTGCTTTTCTTCATGTCTCCATCAAACGTCCCTGCTTTCAAAGCCCCAGTTGCTCCATTGGGACTACTTGGCAAGTAGAGTTCTCTTGAGAAAAGGAGTAAGATGATATACTTTGTGCTGCCTTGTTTTTTTTCCTTTTAAGCATGCTTATCCCATAGGTTAAATGTTTAAACGGGAAAACATGAGTCTGAAAATACAACTGAAAATACATCACTGCTTTTGAGATAAAGCTGATCTGTGGGCTGAAGGACGACGAGTTGAAATGAAAGCATGCACTGTTGGATAGTATGTTATCTAGATTTATAAGCCACTAACTGATACTCAAATTAGCTGGGAAAGTCTCAAGATCCAGGAGTGTATAGCTTCATCAAGGAGTTACTTAAGGGCTTCGGTCTTGGAGGACGCTGTGAGACGCTGTGCAGCAGTTGTTACAATGAATTACAGTAGAAGTATAGGCTGTCTTGAGCCTGTGTGTAAAGTCCATTTTTGAGTTTGCCCTTTTGTTTCCACTCTCAAGAAGGAAAAAAGATATGGTTTTAATGGCTCCCTAATATCTCCCAGTATAATCAAATAAAACTGAATCTGGTTAGGATTAATGAAGTGGTTCATCTTCTGACTTCAACCATAGGTTTGGGGCTGGTCTGGTTTAGCAAAATGGTACACTTTACTAAAACTAGTTTCTGGTGATTGTTTGTTAGAACTACAGCTTATACCCCTGGTCACAAAAAAGTAGAAATCAATTCTTTTTTTTCCCTAAATTTTTTTCCTGAATTGGATTTTATTTCTTTATAAGATGGCTAAATTCACTCTCCACCTTATTCTTGCGTGTGTGCGTGCACGTGCTCTCTGTTTTGGATGCTGAAAGACTGAAATTCCTCCTTGAAGTTTGTAATTTTCCACGTCATTTGTTTATACAATGTAATGCAGTTCACAATGAAATGTAAATACCAGGACACTGATGCTCCTACGTTTGCAGATAGCATTGACTTATAACTGTTTATTAAAATGGCAGGGCTAGCTTTAGGACATTTTGTCATAGTCAGGCAAGACAAATAGCTAATTGTTATGAGCCCTTTTGGTATTTAACAAACTGTGAAGTTTGGGATTAGAACTTGCTTAGGCCTGGTTCTTAGTACTTATCTCAGTAGGCAGAGGGTGAGTTTTTTCTAGGGGGGTGGTGGTGGTGTAGGTTTTGCTGGGGTGGGTTTTTTGGTTTGTTTTCTTTTCCTCCCCCTGGAGTTATCTAGTAGAAGTAAGACGGGGATTTGGCAAATGATTTCAGAGCTCATGCAGGAGAAGCTTCTCTTGCCCCTCCCTGTGTCCTGTAAAAGCAGTGCTTCTAGTACTGCTAGCCTTGCTCTGAGAAGGCAACAACAAATGCTATCAGTCAACTATGGTTAAGGCAGGTTTGATAAAAGAAATTGCATATGGTTCTGGCTGACCGTAGCCTCTGTCACACTGAAAAATTTTGCTAATGTCTTCAGTTTGCTTAGGATTAACAAAGTCAATTTTTCAGGAATAGAGGTACTAAAAAGAGAAAGCAACTGCTGTGTAACCTATAGGTCATTACAGATGGTATACAATTATATAACAATTATATTTTTTGTGCAATGGAGCACAATCTCTTCAGACATCTGAAATGTTTCTTTGAAGTCTTAATGAACTAAACATATCCCCTGTTCCTAAGGGTGATGTAGGTGTGTGCTATTCTTCATGTGTAGCTCTGCTATACATTTTTGTAGCCCAGTAGTAGGTTTGGGGCTGGGAGAACTTGCAGATTTGGCCATTAATCTTACTGATAGATGTGCTACGAAAGAACACAAAGTATTTCCTCAAAATACGTTTTTCCTCTCTTCAAGCTTACACTAGTTTTCTTGGGTTTCTTATTTTTCTTTCTTCCCGTCCTGTGGCAAACATGTAGGAGCCTGCTACCAGGAGTTCTGATTTTGGAAATGGAATTTTTATCTTCACGCAAAGTGCCTGAAGGGCAGTGTTTTTCTTTCAGTCCAACTAAATGCATAACGAGGTTTCCATCACCTGTGTTAATAGACTCACGGCTGTATTATGAAGAGTCTGACATGCTTGCAAAATTCAGGTTTTCATAACCTGTGAAATTTCTGGTGTGTCATATGCGATTAAAGCTCAAGTCATGTGTTGTGCAAGCACTTTAGATGGTGCTTACTCTGCTTTCTGCAGAAAGAAGTGTCACTGGTGTGTATGCTGAGGTGTACTGTTTGGGCTGGGTGTGAACATCCTTTGTCTAGTAAAAAGGAAAGATTTGGTGAAGCCTTGAACAGGCCGTTATATATGTTACTTAGGCTGCATAAGAATATTAAGACAGAACAGAGAGCAGAAAAAAACTTAAAACGTGTTACAAGTCCATTTGACCTAAACCGACTTTGCTTTTTTCATTAAGGAGTGTTCTTTCTGAGTCATTGTGCATTTGAATTCTCCATTTTTATAACATGTGAATAGTCCAGCAATTACCTGAAATTAATCAGTTGTTAGCTGTGTAGGAAAGTTTTCCACTCAGTTTAAGGTGTTCTCTGCATTCATAAGAATTAAATATTAAAAAAAATAATACCAGGACTTCAGGTGCTTGAGGTCTGATTCAAAGGGAAGAAGTTTCTAAAGCCAGTTTTAGAGCCTGTGTGAAGCATAGCCTGGCTCCTGTGCAGTGCGCCTCCAAGTCAGTATTACGAGCTCTGCTGATTTGTGTGATTTGGCACGAAAATTTCAAGAAAGCAATAGTGTTTCTGTTCTTCAAGCACTGATAGAGATTTAGAACAGGAAATAGACAGTTGAAGAGAACTTTTTCTCAAGATGTATTAAAGTGCCTCATCAATCATATTTTAATATTCCTGTATTATGTGGACTTCGAAATGGATTTTAATTCTGGATTATTTTGAAAGCATCATATTGCTACAGCATAGTAAAATGACATCCCTTTCCGAACCAGTCTACATATCAGTGCGTTATTCCTACGATCTTCATGCGTAAAGGATGCTGCACTGCTCATGGCTAGGGGAATGGAAACCTAGAGTGATGAGACGTCTATTTCCAGCTCTCTGCTGATTCTGAATATTCCCTTGGGATACTAACGGGGAACACTCAGTAGGGAAGGCCCTCCCTACAGGTTCATTCACACAGTGACCACCACCTGGATAATGGTATTTCAAAGGGAGCTCTAGACACCTGTTTTACATCAGGAATGTTTAATTGTGTAGCTCATTTGCAGGAGGATGCCTTGCCATTTTTGTATGCTGTCCTATTTGGAAGAAGATGCTACTGTTACCAGAGAGATGATTTACATGGATGCTATTCTGCTCTTTCATTGTTTATTACCAGATGCACATATGGGATTTAATTTATTGTCCGTGAGATATTCTGAAGAATAATAATTATGTTCTGAATGAAGCAGTCGCAGGCTTTGTGCCTTACCAGTTGGCTCTTCTGCCTTGGTGCTGATCACTGGGCTCCTCAGAGTGTATGCTTTTTGGAGAGAGCTTGCTGCTAATGAATGAGGCCTGTTTTCCATGTTGACCTGAAATTGTACATAATTACCTAAATCCAGCCAACCATAACAATGAGGTGCACATACAAAATGTACTTCATAGAGGGATTTTATAGAGCTTACAATGCAGTAAAGTTGAAATTACATAGCTGTTTATGGGAAATGTATGATTAGTTATGCCCTCCACTGTGCCTGCCCTCAGTTCTGCACTGTGAAAGAACACATCATCTGTGTCGGTACTTCTGTGAGCTTGGCTGTTTCCGTGTTTTGGCTAGAAACAACATTACTGAACAATAGGAATGGCTTTATGTTGCTCTTTAACACCTTTACAATAATGTGAATTTCCCAATTACGGGAATTTTAGCACAAAATTAATTTATTCTTTGATATTTTTAGTTCAGTCAAGCAAGAAATTCATTGCTGTGTATTTATAAACATCTCCGGGCTTCTTCAGGCTTGATCGTGAGCCTATTACTCAGCCCTCAGCTAAGGGCAGGGCATTAGCAGACTTCGGAAGGTGCAGTTTCTCTCCCAAGTGTCAGTAGGATGATGGAGGGAACTTCGCTCTGGCAATGTGATGTTTACTTAGGGCAGTAGAGCAGGATTTGGACTGGCGTTTGACTGGGAAGCCCCACTGCCGAGCTGCCCCCTTCTCAGGGTGAGAAACACGTTTTGGGCAGGGAATTCACTTTTATTTGACTGAGACATTGAATTTCTTCATTTCACATGCCAGTTTTCCTTGCTCCGAGCAAGACAAACAGTAACCATTGTGTTCCTGCTCCTTCCTTGCACCCTGCCTGGCCTCAGCTCCGTCTTTGGTGGTCACCTTCCAGCACTGGTTCAGACTGGGAATTACCGAATTCTTAATTGCTCATTTGCTCCAAAATTATTTTAATTGTAGGTGAATTACTTTGAGGGTAGAAAGGGACAGCTGGTTTATTTAGTATATACCGATTCCCATTTGTGAAACTAACAATTAGAAAACCAATGATGGATTGACGGTCCTAATTATGATTAAGAGTTGATTTCTACATTGGAAAAGTTGAATAAATATGTCAATTATTCATGTTATCCTTGATAGATTAGCATGAAAGTAAACAAAGTGATTCATTTCAAATCGACGTTTCAAACAGTGGAATTTTATTCTCACAACTAAGCTGATAGTGAAGTGGAAACTAGCTGTGTTTGATTCTCCTATGACTCAGCACTGAGCCAGCAACCTTAGGTATTTTACATGTAGTGGAAATACTTCTCATGCAGTAGGCGTTTAAATAGCTTGAGGGAGGGACACCTGTGCAGATTTTGTGTATAACTGAGATGAGTAACACTTTATTTGGACACAATATTAACAGGTTTATTTGTACAAGAAAAATTTTGACTGAGGAATTGAGGACTTAAACATGCTTTATTTTTCTTCTTTAATGCAGCTATCAGGAGGTTCACATGTTCTATTTATTTTTCCTCTAGTCTGCAGTATGTAATGTAAGTTCAGAGCTTGGGAATGGTCTTAGGAAAACTGCTTGGAATTGAAAATCCCTTTCGCCTGAAAAAGTTGTGCCAGGAGTCCGTGCTGAGACGCAGGAGCAGCTACTGATCCATGGGTGACACCCAGGCTGCCGCTGTAACGAGCCTGCTCCATTCTTTTAGGCTGGTACCTTTAAATGCTAAGCTAGTCTTTGTTTAAGGGCAAGCCACCATTTATTTACTTCAGCTTTCATGAAGGAGGCCTATCCCAGGGTCTAGGCAACCTGCCATCAATTATCCACACAATTCATAACAATAAAAGCAAAAAAACAGCAAACCATACCCACGTTTGCCAACTGCTTTAGCTTAGGGGAAATGAAATCATCCAGCCCCTCGCATTCCCTTAGGCCCTGCAACTCGGCCCCTATCAAACATTTGTTCCAGAAACAAGTTATGTCTCTGCTGGAGTTAAAAATGTACATGTTAATATATTCCAACAGATCATGAAACTTCCTAGCTTAGAAAGCTAGCTGTGCCAAGCTCCTCTTCTGTAGACTATAATTTCCTTTCTAAAGAGAGAAGCAGCATCTGGACCTGCTCAGTCCCCAGCACAGTATTGCTCTTCCACGTCAGCAAGCTGAAGCTCCAGTGCGACTGGCCAGGGTCAGCTGTGGACTGCCTGGAATCTTCTTATTAAACAAGCCCGGAGTTTTGGATCTGGACCAAACCCCCAGTACTGAACACTGTGGGACATTTGAAAAGTCCTGTTTCTAAACCAGAACTCGGTTGCAAAAGGTCATCAATGTATACTACAGACGTTTCCCTGTGTGCTCTGAGTCTCCCACTTCAAGTGCAAAACCTTCTCCCAGCACGGCTAGGACTCAAAAGACAATAAATGGGGGGAGTCTGCTGTCATTCGTTTGTGCAACGGATAAGGGAATAAATAGGTTAACTTCTAACTTTCTGAGATCAGAATCGAACTGGCAGTTTAGGATTATCTCGGTTTACATAGAAGAAATTGTTCAAAACTTACGTTCTTAGCCACTGTCCCTTGGTAGAAATGTTCCAGTAATTAAACTTCTGTCAAAGGCCGTATTTGAATTGTGGTTATATAAAATTATAATGTATTTGGGATGATTGGTAGGATATTAATTTAGGGGCGAGAATGATGTGATATCCCATTTCAGCTCTGGTTCTGTCTCCCTGGTTCTTTCTAGACTACTGTTCTTCTGACTTTGCTAAGAGAATATACAGTAACGTTATTCTTGGCATCAGATTAACCTGAGGATAGTTGGCTGCTGACATGCCAGGATAGATGGAGATGTAAAAATGGGCCTTGTGGTGCTCATTAATCAGGGAGATGGGAACAAGATGCTTCCAGTGGAGAGGAGTTGTCTCCTGACCTTACTGCCTGAAAAAAATCTCCAAACCATCACACTAAAAACCCAACACCTTCACCCCCTCCAAAAAAACAAACCCAAACCAACACCAGGCTGGGTTTTCTGATTTTGTAGATGCTGTGTTTGAAGCCAACTCCCACCCAGCACTTTTCTGAAAGTCTTGGTTGAGCAGTAGTGAAACTGGTCACATCTGCAGTGAATCCTTTGGGGTTATTTTTCAACACCGAGTAATTTTGCAGTATATTTTTCCTTTGATTGCAATGTCACACTCGGGTAACTAATGCATGAAAAAATGCACCATCAAGTCAGATCGTTTGACTTACTGTCATGACGTTTCTGTTTGGAAGAGGCAGATCTTGGAACGGATCTTCATCTGGTGTAAGTTACAGTGGTTCCATTACTTCAGTGGAATAACTTACGCAAGCCAAAGGTCTGCAACATTATCCAGAGACCAGGTGTGCCACATGGTTTTTTTTTTCCCCCTCTTGTCTGTAAAATTATAATGTATGTATTAACAATGGGAGGGTTTCTAGTGTGATGCTGATCTGTTCGTTGGGATGTGTGTAGCTAATGCTAATCGTAGCCAGCAGTCGTGCAATGGAAACATTATCCTTGCTAATGCTTACCTTGCACATAAAGCACATCCATAAATTTGGAAATATTCCCTAACCTTCAGGCTGTAATTTGGAGATAGGAGAAACCTCCATAATGCACAGCTTTTAAACTGGAAAAACAACAAATAAAAATGTAACAACTCGTTGTTTGCTACTTTTTGGGCTCTCCTCCAAGATCGCCCAAAAAGCCTGAATTAAGGCTTGGAGTAGGGCCCCGTTCAGTTGTTACTGGGATGTTGTTACTGAGCAGTTTCACAGTTCTTTCTGTCCTAATTGGAGAACGTGAAAGAGACCTTTTCTCCCCTCCTGGGTGAGAAGCTGGGCCTGGTTTTGACCTCATATAAGTAGTCAGTTGATGCTGTTTCAGATATCATTTAGTGTTACGCTCGAAAATGGCTGCATTTAGAGCCCTACGAAGCTTGCATCAGAGACAAACACTATAGGCAGTGAAACAGGCAGTGTATTTGTTCCTGATCCGTAGCAGATTCCTTAGTATTTCCACGGACACCACTGTGAATTTTTGAGAGGACCAGATCTTTTCGCCTGATCCCTCAGGAACCGGGGAAGTCCTTGCTGGGGCTCCACATGTTACTATAAAATAGATTCTGGTCACAATAATGGAACTACTAATCATTCTGCCTAAAAGTAGCCTTGGGAGGCTGGTTTGTTTCCTCCTGACTGAAATGTTTTATGAACTAAATAAAGCACTGGGCAGCCTGTTCCAGGGCTCCGTCACCCTCAGAGGGAAGAAGTTCTTCCTCATGTTCAGACGGAACTTCCTGTGCCTCAGTTTGTGCCCATTGCCCCTCGATAAGCTAATTGTGTTTATTTGAACTTTTTGAGATCATGCCATCTTCTGGAAGTACAAAAATTCCGTTTGCTACATGGCACTCCTTAATAGAGTAGGGTGGGGGAAAGTATAAAGCACATGTAAAAGAAACTGCATATACATGTATGTGGGACAAAAGTAAAAAACGTTTATTATGTTGATGAATGAATATTAGGGTGTATCATTTAAAAAGAAAAACAAGACGTTTGTGAATGTTGGCATAGTGAGATGTTATTTCTCTTCTCTCTCAACTTTTATGGGAACGTTTAAGAATAATTTATGCTTTAAAAATTGTTTTTCTTGCGGTCAAATTGCTGTATTTCCAAACAAGAAGCAGAAAATGGTATAAAATGAATTTAACTTGTTTTGAAAAATATAAGCTTTTCATTTCATCAGACTTTATTTACTAGAAAAAAACCATACTGAGACATCAGACTTTTTACCATTGGGAAGCTTCTCAACTGATTTCCACGTATTCCTCCAAGCAGTGAGCTAAGTGACCCCCAGCTCTGCCACAAGCTCTGTAACCGCTGTCACCTAAAGCCAGGCAGATCAGTGTCCCTGCTCGAGCACCACCATGGGTGTTCCCAGTGTTGATGACTTGATTTGAAACTTATGTAGATGGGAGAAATAGACACAGAGCCAAAGAATTCACAAACCATGAAACTGGAGCGGGGGAAGAGTCAAGTCCCATGTTGGGAGGAGACATTTGTTGTTTTGCTGGTTCCTTGCTTTGCAGGGTCATGGGCCACCACTGAAAGGGTGGGAGGGAAGTGAAAAAAAAAGGGAAAAGAGAAGTATACCTTTCTCTCAGCCTTGTTCTAGATTGGCATGCGTTTTCATTAAAGCTTAGGGGGATTTTGTTTTGGTTCTAAGATCTTCAGTTTCTGTGCTATTTAGCTATCTCCAGAATTGGCTCGAAGCTAAGTAAAGTGGTTGGATGCAAGTTATTGTTTAATACTGTATATTAGTTAATAATACACCTTGTGTTCCAGAACAAAAATAACCAAGGAAATGTACATAAACAAAAATGAATTAATGGCATGACCTACTTTTGCACTTAATGGATTATCATAAGGAGATGAGATTATGCTGGGATTTTTTTGTACAAATAATTCTATTCAAGTTTTGTTTTTTTTTCTAGTTGATAAGCATAACTGAAAAATGCCCAAGTAATTTGGGAATGTGGAAATACGAAGTATGACACTGACATCAGCTCTCTGAAATTCCATTCTGACAAGCATTTTCTGTAGTTGCATTAGATATGTACACAAGTGCAATAGAAACATTTTGTGGCTGGTATGGAGAGGCAGGAAACAGCGTTAATCTTTGTGGTCTGTGGTGTTTATTTTTATAGCTATTAATTAAAGCAATCTCATATAGTTGGTATGTTGAAGCTGAGAAGACATCTATTTGATTATACTTAATAGCTTGGCATAACATCAGTTTCCATAATTGCCTTTTTATATGTTCGGCTGCTGCTTTTTCTTTTCCAGTGAAGCAGATACCGCACGATCAGTTACCTGAGGAGATGGGACTGTCACATTGTGTTAAGAAGGATCTCTGTTGTGAGTGTAATGGTGGCAAGTCCCTTACAAAAAAGAGAAAAAGTAGTTGACTTTCATTTTCTGTATATTTATAAATGAATTCAAAGTACAACGTTGCGTTCATTTGCTTATTTGTTGTTACAGCTAATTAGGACATGCTTTGGCTGCAGTGCTAGAAGTGTGAGAACTTAAGAGTTCTAAATCTGAACGTAAGCTGTGTAGCTCTTCGTTTGGAAATGTTTCTGCACGTAGGTTTGTCTGTCACTACAGTGTAAGGAAAAACAGGTTCTGGCTTGTATGGCTGGAGAGTTGAGAAATGCTTCATTAAAAAAAAATAGCGTTATGATTTCCCCATTGTAAGTGATATTCTTTGGTTGTAATCAAAGTAGTGTAAATAACTGTGTGTGTAGCAGTTGATTCCCTTTTTGTGACTGTGCTGACAAAGCTTTAATGGGGAGAAATCACTTTTCTCTTATGGACCTGCAGGGGGCTAATCATAATCAGAAAAAAGTTTACAGAGTAGACAAAATAAACAAAATTTACTATGGAGTGTTTAATAGTAAAATCTGTTCAAAAAATGTGCACAGCAAGTTTAAAACCCAGCTGTGGAGTATGTGTGTAAGTGTGAAAATGGAGTTTCCACCTAGACTAGAACTAAGCAGCTTTGAGGCAACAAGAAGCCATTTTTTCAACCGAAACAAACACGCCAAAGGATGAAATGGCCTTGCGAAAGAACTGCTTTGAAGAAGAGACAAGGTACAAAAACCCTGGGGGCTGGACAGCTTTATTTGGACTTGATAATGGCATTGCTAGTTGGCGAGAGGAAATCTGATTGAAGCTGTACCTTTGCTTAACCATTGTCTTCTGGCAGTCTCAGCTTTAGTTCGGTGGCTGTGAGAAAATATGACATGCAGTGTATTACAGAGACTTTTGGCTGTGAAGAGCATGGATTAGTTACTTTTTAGTAAAACTGAAATACCCCAGATACTTGTGGAATGTCTCAGAAAAGACCTGATGTACTTTTTTCCAGTGGATGAAAAGGTAGGTGGTTGGATGCATGCTTTCAGTACTAGTGGTGGTAATGTTGCATGTGAGGTAGCTATATATGTAAGTCATAGACGCCTCCCTTAAAAATCTCCAAATGCTTTTAAAAATGATTAGCAAAATGTACTCAGCAAATTTAACGCTGTCTTTCATTCTTGCAGTATAAGCAATTATTTTTATGGACAGTTTCATTTATTTTGTAATTTTTTCATTTTTAAAATTTTTTAGTAAAAGTGACATGAAGTCAGATTTGTGCAATATATAAACAGGAACTAAACCAAGTTATTAGAAAATGGCCAGATGGTGTACACCTGAAAAATAAACTTGATCTTGTGGTAATATTATTTGCAGTGCCCTTGCTTTGCTTTCTGCATCTTCAGCGGAGCAGGGAAGACTTTCCTGAGGCATACAGGAGTGGGCTTTATTCAGCTTGCTATCTCAGGTGGACTCGCCTTACTTCAAAATCAGAGGAAAGTTCCCTCAGATGTGTTTAAAACATGGCCAGAGAGGCAGATGAAATACAGTATCACCCTTGGCAAAGTCTGGGAAAAAATTTCTTTTCGTGGAACAGAACTGCATGACTTCTCACTATCTCACTTCTCTTCCCTATGATTAGGCAAGCAATGTTGAAATAATCATGGAATATCTTGAGTCGGGAAAGGGGCCAGAAGGATTGCTGGGTCCAACTCCCATGTTAGCGTGTTAACACCAAAATCAGTATTGCTGTGGAGAAGTGAGTAAACTGAGCAAAGCAATAGATTTCAGTTTGATGTTGAAAATTCTTTCTAATTTTACAGAAGCTATTAATTTACACAAATTAGGTGTTAAATAGAATCTAGCTTAACAAAAAAAAAAGTGGTTTTATCTTTCCAGCTTAGTGCAGACTAAGGTCAAATTTCTGAAAAGTGACCTCTAGTTGGCCAGATAAAAAAAAGAGGAAAGAATGTACTTGGTGAGTAGCTGTCCTCAAAGTATCTGAAGATGAATAGGCCTACTATTTCAGAGAGGTAAAGATTTCAGTGTTCTAAATTGGGAGACTTTTAGGCCTGAATTTGAAAGGAGCAATTTATTTGCCCTTTTTACTTCAGGTTGAGTGGTAGTTGTACATCATTTCATTAGAAAACAACAATAAAAGACATCTTTCCAGCTGAACAACCAGAAACAAGGGAGAACTTTCAAATATTACACATTCCTCAACTGTAAAATAGGAACAAAGTAATATTATATAACCTAGGGATTTTTTTAAACTTCAGAATACTTAATATCCTCTGATGGAATTAATTATGTCTTTAAAATATTTTATGTGAATTAAATGCCATCTTAAAATACTGCTGTTTCGTGGTACAATGGAAAAATTGCGAATTTCACAAATAATCTTCTTGCAGAATATTAATTATAACTAAAAATATGGCATGCTCAAACTATATTCAGACATTTGAAATACTTTAGAATATATGCATAATATATGTATAATGCAGAATTTCTGTGATGCAAAGGTAAGCATCCTAATCTCCTTAGGAAGAGATTGTACAGGAAACTTAGCAGACTGTCTTCTCTGAGTTCATTCAACGAACATAAAAAGAAATCAGCAGGAAAAAATAAATTTCAAAAGAGGTATATGAGTATTATTAATATCGGTAATTTTTAGGCATAGTATCTGTGAATTGTTTCCCTGCTTTCACTATATGTGATGCTACGTCAGAGGTTTTGAGTACTGCAGAATTAGCTAACAAACTCTGCCCTTTCTCCTGAAGGCACTGCATATCAGCAAAATATTTCCAACTTCATTAAAATTTGCAGCAAACAGTTTACGTTAATTATGCAAACTAAATATCTGGTAAATGATTTTCATGTTCCTAATACAACAAAAGACAAAGCATGGCTTAAGGCTCTAAATAATTTTACAACTAGAAGATTACCTAATAATTCAATTTGAATTCAGACATCAGGTTTTTGCAAAGCCAAACACGTGCAAGCTGAAACTAGAGTTCAGTCAAACCAAAGCATAACTTATTCTACAAATATTAAAGAACTCCCAGCCCTACGTGTAGGTTATTCAAAAGTAGCGTGAAGCTTGCGAACTGGTGCCAGGTGTGATCCTGCATGTAACAGCATGACCCAACCTGCTCCTCAAACCTTGTGACAGCCTGTGGGATGCAAACAGGCATTTGCACTCCTTAGAAAAGACATTTTCTGTAAGTCAAAACAGAACCCTAAATATTGTAAATAAATTGAGGGTCAGTACATACAGCCACAGGTGAATTCCTGCTACTCTTACCTTAGTCAAAGTGGTTATGCAAAGAGTGTATGTGTATCTGTTTATAGTGGGTTTATCTCACTGACTATTTTGACTTTTGTAACTGTTTAATAGATTTGCTATAAACGGCACATAAGTTTCACAGAATCACAGAATCACAGAATGGTAGGGGTTGGAAGGGACCTCTGTGGGTCATCTGGTCCAACCCCCTGACGAAGCAGGGTCACCCAGAGCAGGCTGCACAGCACCGTGTCCAGGCGGGTCTTGAATATCTCCAGAGAAGGAGACTCCATAACCTCCCTGGGCAGCCTGTTCCAGGGCTCCGTCACCCTCAGAGGGAAGAAGTTCTTCCTCATGTTC